>Ga0209751_10001514_pt1 | contig 23832 bp, 21 predicted proteins | sample RifCSP13_1_FD_184019 | JGI IMG/M metagenome (GOLD analysis project Ga0209751, IMG submission 184019) | Soil microbial communities from Rifle, Colorado - Rifle CSP2_sed 13_1 (SPAdes) (version 2) | ecosystem: Environmental > Terrestrial > Deep subsurface > Rock core/Sediment | place: Rifle...
GAGCCACTGCAGACAACTCGACCCGGTCGCCGGCCGTGAGCGCGCGCGGCAGGAGCGGACGCACAATGATGTCCTGCTGGGTCGTGACGTTGACGTGCGTCTCACCTACTTGCGTGTCTGCCGTTACCGCTTTAGCCGTGAGTCTCCAGCTCGTCAGGTTATCGGGCAAAGGGATCGCCGCCACTGCCTCGCCGTTCGCATCGGTGAGCAGGCTGGCAATCCACTTCGCCGTGTCGGGGAAATTGCTGCGCGGGTTGCCCAGGCCCGCGCCATCGCCGCCACCCCCGCCCCGTCCTCCGTCTTCGGCGAACATATACCGCCACAGGGCCATCGAGTCGTAAGTGCGGACGATGTTGGCGCGCTCGAAGTAGAAAGCGTCGAAGATCGGGCCGGACAACTCGTCGCTCAGGCTGAAGATCGCTTCGTCCACCAGGGCCAGCGAAACCTCAGCCGAAACCGGTTCACCTCGCATATCGGTTACGCGCACGGTAAACGTCGCCGTCTCGCGTGGGGCGTAAGTCGGTTTGTCTGGCGTGAGCGTGATCGTCAACGTCTTGTCCGTCACCGGGACGTGCAGATTCACCTTTGCCGTGCGCAGACGGCTATCGGCGAGGCTGGCGTAGGTGTTTTTGTCCAGCGCCGAGGTATCTTGCTCTTTCCAGGCGTTGACCGTGACGTAAATGTTCGGCGCATCGTCCCGCTGGATGGGGGCCTCCACGCGGGTGAGTGGCGCGGCGAGGTTCACCAGTTGCTCGCGGCGCGTCGTGCCCCTCTCGAAAGTGAGCAGGGCCGGGCCGCTGAACGACGACTCGATGATCAATTGCGCCACGTCGCCCGGCGCGTACTGGTCACGGTCGGCGCTGATTTTGAGATCATTATTCGACTGGGCCTCCCAGCGCGCGGCCTCGCTGAACACGTACAGCCAATTGTCGCGCCGGGTTTCGTTGCCTCGACGGTCATAGCCGGTCAGGTGAACTTGATAAAAACCCGGCTCGGCGACAGTGGTCACTGCGGCGGCGCGGCCATCTTCGCCCGTGACCAGTGTTTCCGCTTGGACAACAGTCGTGTAATCGCCAGAGTACGAATTCCAGCGGCGCAGTTGAAGCGTCAGGTGGCGCCCGCTCACCGGCTGATCGAAAATCGTCCGCGCGCTGGCTTGCACTTCGAACGGCTCTCCGGGGGTCTTGAGGTAGCCGCCGGTTTCCACGCGGATTTGCTCGGCGGCGTTGAATACCTTGACGATGGCAAAGCTGCTCACGGTCTGGCGGCTGCCGTCATCCACGGTGACTTCGATGCCCCAGGTGGCTTGTTGCACGTCGCTCCACCAGCCCCAATTGCGTGCGTAGGAGCCCATCTCGGCGCTCACCGTAAAGGCAAAGTGGCCGCTTGAATCTGTCCGGCCACGCGAAGCGGTCACGGGCCGCCCTGTGTCGTACCAGGTGTACTCGCTCTCGCACGCCTCCCGGCAATAGTTCTGTCCCAGTTCGTAGCGCTTGACCGTGACCTGGGCGTTGGGGACAGGCTCGCCAAAAAAGTAATCGGCGTCTACGTTCACCCTGATCTCGTCGCCCGTGACGTAGCCTGCGGCGTCGGTCGTGACTTTCACTTCGTAATCCGGCTTGCGGTAGTCCTGCACTTTGAACACCTGGCGATGGCTCTCGCCATCCAGGGTGATTTCAAGGTTGTAGCTGCCGAGCATCGCGCCCTCGGCGATGCGGAACAGACTGCTGACCGTGCCAAACTCGCTCGTCGGGAGATAAATCGTCCGCACCACGTTGTTGCGCGCGTCGCGCAGCCGGATGGTAACGGTGCTGTTCACGAGCGGAATGCTCAACAGCGCGTCGTCGTCCTTGCGGATGATGGCTTTGAAGTACACCGTCTGGCCAGGGCGGTAGATGGGCCGGTCGGTGTAAATGTGCATCGCATACTTCCCGGCTCTGGGCGCAGGCCGCCACCAGTCGCCCCAGTAGCCGGTGGGACTCTGCCACTCGTTGCTTAGACCCGCGGCGGTGACGTCCTCACCAGCGCGCGCGACGACGATGAGCGGCTGAGGGTCGCGGGCCACGCGCGCCCGGTATACCCCGTCTCCGTCGGCCTGTCCCTGGCTGATGAGCTGCCCATTCCGCGCATACACGCCCACCTCGATGCCAGGGATTGCATGACCATTGATGTCGCTCACCCACGCGATCAACTGCCCTTCGGCTTGTTTGACGGTGATCACGTTGCGGGTGAGCACGAGGATCAATTGATCGTTGACCTGCGGCCCGGCGGTCAGGTTGAGAATGTACAGGCCCGGCGGCACGTCGGCGGGGATGATGGCCTCGTCGAGCCAGTTGCCCCACTCGGTCTCGATCTCTCTGGAGACCTCGGCCTGCCAGGCGGCCGCGAGAGAGGCGCCCTGGGTGCTGATGGGTTTCTTCTCGTATCCTGCCACGCCGCGAAAGTCAGACGAGTAGCGGTCTAAGAACTGCTCGAGCGTGAGCCGGTACAACTCGAAAGCGACGGCATGGGCCTCGGCGTGCCACGTGATGAACTGCACGGCGCGCCGTCCGTCGGCATCTACCACCTGCGCATTGGCTCCGGCGCCAAACGAAGCCACCGCCTCCAACTGGCCGGTGCGGAAAGACCAGTGGTAGGCCTCGCCCATAATCGGTTCCTGATTCGCCCCGAGAGCCGCGGGGCTGATTGTAACTGTGTAGACCGTGTGTTCGTCCAGATACCCGCTTGCAGGCATGAAGCTCAACGTCGTCTCGCGCCACTCAAAAGCGCCCTCCACCTCCGGCTCGATCTGAAAGGCGGCTTCGGTCGAAGCATGATCCATCAATCGGTCAAAGGTGACCTTGACGATCGCCGCTGGACTGGCCAACCCGTTCTCCGGGCTGATGGATAGGATGGGCGAGAGGGTCGTAAAAGTAAGCGGATTGGGCGGGGGCAGTTCATCGCCTCGCTCGTCCCGCAAGCTGTTGCCAAAAGCGATGGTGTAGGTCGTGTTATTTGGCAGGCGCGTGAAGGGCGTGAGTGTGACGGCCATGCGCTGGTCATCCCACCTGAACGTGCCGGTGATGGGCGGTCGGATGATAAGCGCCTGCTCGACGCTGCGGGTGCTCATTGGATAGTTGAAATGCAGAGCCAGCGGCAGATGGGGAGCCGAGGTGGTGGGCGCGCTCAGGCTTGCCAGCGTCGGCTTTGTGTAGTAATCCCACTGGTAGTCGCTATTGAGCTGGATGCCCCGCTCATCCATCGCCGTCTTGGCCAGAGTAAAGTGATAGCGCGCGCCGGGCGTGAGCGGCTCAAGCGCCTCTATCGAAACCTGTGTCTCGTCCTCCCAGACCAGTTTGAACTGCACGAGCGGGTCAACGCGCAGCGCGGCGGCCACGCTCTCGGCGTTCATCGCGTGGTCGAACTTGAGTTGAATCGCCGGGCGGCGGTCGCCGAGATACAGCCCGGTGGGTTGCCGCCGCATGACATGCGGTGCGACGACCGGCGTCGCCTGTGTCATTGGGTATCCGGTTGACGATGCTGGAGCGGTCGGAATCGCCGGCGTTGCCGCGTTGGCCGTCGGCCTGGCCGGCGCCAGGGTGCTTTCGGCTACCGCCAGCGTTGGGGCCGGCGCCTGGCCGCACGCAGTGAGAAAGACGACGATGAGGAGTAGAACAGTCAGGGCATGAAGATAGCGGGACATGGCGATGCCTCCTTCTCGCTTCTCACCATACTCCCTCGGCATTACCCGCCTTCGCGTTCTGCAATGACAACTCGGTAAAGGATGTCAAGTCGCCATCCTCATCATAAACCTCCGCAATCACCGTTGTTCCAGGCGCCAAGTCAAAGCCGACTTCATGGAAATCTGCATACCATGCCCCTGTGGCATCGGCAATCACAAACAAAGCCTCGCCGGGAGTTGGCAAGCGCACGACCGCGCCGACTTCAGCCGTTCCGGCAACGGTGTCAGCCTCGACATCCACCGCATTGATTGACAGAACCGATACGATCAGACGCCGTGTTGTCACTCCATCCGTCAAGGTCACCTCGTCGCCCGGCTTCAAGTCATAAACGCCCGCAAACTCGAACCACACCGAGCCAATGTCCGGATCAACCTCCCCGGACATATCCATCTCGAGATCAGGCTGTTCAGGTGTAGACGGATCGTCAATGGCTAGGTGTAATACAGCGTCCTGCGGCCAGTTCCAACCATCAACCGACTCCCACACCAGGTGCGCTCGCAGCCAGGGGCTGGGGACGAAGAAGGCATTCGCCACCCAGTGACCATCCGGGCCGAAGTAGCCCACCCCCACATCCTGCCCAGGTCGAATATCCCACTCTCCTGCCCAGGAGCAGGAATAGGGATCGACGCCATCCGGTTGGACAGTGTCGAACTTCATTTCAGTCGGATCGGGCGCGCCCCAGGGGAAGCACTCCACATTCACCTCGCTGGAGAACCATGAGGCATTGATCGTGCCCCGGATGGTGTCGGCGTCTAGGTCAATCTCGCCGCTAATCTCCCCAATCTGCACCTGAGCGGTTTGTCCGCTGTCCACCTGGCCGTATACCCAATCATATGGCTGGATGTCGGGTGGGGCAGGAACCCAATCCTCCGGTCGCGTCTGGAAGCCGGTTTGCCCATCCCAGAAGTCCTTCGGTTCGGTGACCAATTCGGCCGTCGCTTTGACGTTGCCTTCGCTGTCGGTGACTGTGATCCACACCGTGTGCCCGGCTTCGTAGAAGCTCTCTACCCAGTCATGACCATAATTGACGCGCAAATCCAGCCTGGGGATCTGAGGAATCTGGAAGGCATTCGCCACCCAGTGACCATCCGGGCCGAAGTAGCCCACGCCCACATCCTGCCCAGGTTGGATATCCCACTCGCCTGCCCAGGAGCAGGAGTATGAATCGCCGCCATCGGGTTGGACAGAATCAAACTTCATGCCAGTTTGCGGCTCGGGCGCGCCCCAGGGGAAGCACTCCACGTTCACCTCGTCGGAGAACCAGCGGGCAGCAATCGTGCCCTGGACGCTATCAGCCTCGAGATCAATCGCCCCGCTGATGTCGCCAATCTGCACCTGGGCGCTTACCCCGTTGTCCACCCATCCAAACACCCAGTCATTGGGCTGGATGTCAGGCGGGCTGGGAACCCAAGCTTCTGGATTTGTCGTGAAGCCTGTTTCCCCACCCCAGAAGTCCTTCGGTTCGGTGACCAATTCGGCGGTCGCTTTGACGTTGCCTTCGCTGTCGGCGACTGTGATAGACACCATGTGCCCGGCTTCGTAGAAGCTCTCCACCCAGTCATGGCCGTAATTGACGCGCAGATCCAACCTGGGGACGTAGAAGACCACTCTTGTCAGGTCGCTATCTTCATCCGACTGTGATGCCAGGCCTGGGATGCCGGGCGTCAGTCCCTCCACAGTTGCCATCCAGTTTCCATCCTGGCCTGCGGTTATAGAGAAAATCTCGGGGAGGTACTCAATAATCACCTCGCTACCAGGTTCGGCGGTGCCGGAGACGGTGTACGCCGGTAGGTTGATATCCGTGATTTCCAGGGTGGTGACGATGAGGTCATTGGCAGTTTTCCCGTCGGTCATCCATAGGTGATCGCCTGCCTTCAGATCGTAGCCCACAGCAAACTGTACCCAGGCGTTATACGGATCCCATTCAGGATAACTTGCCACTGTGGTGTCCCCATACAGAAGCGACCCGTCCGGATCAAAGATACGCAAGCTGACGATAGTCCCCTCCTCAAAACCCCAGCCCTCAACCCAATCCTCATCAGGGTGGGCGATGATCTGTCTTGAGGCCCAGGGCAGCGGTTGACCGGGCCGGTGCCAGGTCATGATCACGGGATCAGGATACAGGTAAGCAATTGCATCCATGAGCGGATCGTAGCGCCAGGTAACATGAAAATCCAGTGTCGCGCCGGTCGTAAAGCATGTGAGGTGGAGTTCGGCCTCGAGGAGATTTGCATCCCCCTCATTGAGCCACCCTGTTCCATTGATGACGCCGGCCTCCCTGTTGCAGAAGCTGAGGTAGCTTTCCGTCCAGGTAATGTTGAAAGGCGCGCCAGGGCGGCCTCCTCCAATGCTGAGACGGATGTCGCTGCCATCCAGGTCAGTGGCCTGCCATTCTCCGACGAAAGGAGAAGGGGGGGCGGCGTAGGCGGCTATCGGGAATGCGAAGAGGGCCACGATAGTGAGGAGCGACAGGTAGAAGTGAATTCTGGTTTTCATCTTGAGCCTCCTTGCTCAATTCCCACCATACTCCCTCTCCATTACCTGCCTTCGCGCTCTGCAATGACAATCCGGTAGAACCGTGTTACCGATTGGTAATGTCCAATTGACAGCCAAAGGAGCAAAGCCCTATACTGGCGGAAAAGCCTGTTTTGACTTCAATATGCCTGACCGCGCCGACCCCCTCATCCTCCTCGCCGACGACGAAGACGCCATCCGCGCCGGGCTGGCCGCGGCGCTCCAACGCGCCCGCTTCCGCATCGTCGAAGCGCGCGACGGGCGCGAGGCGCTGAAGATGGTGGAAGCGCGCCAGCCGGATGTGATCGTCCTCGACATCCTCATGCCCGAACTTGACGGGCGCGAGGTCTGCCGCCGCCTGCGCCAGGCGCAGAATTGGACGCCCGTCATCATGCTCACGCAGATCAGCGCCACGGGCGAGAAAATCTCCAGCCTCGAAGAGGGCGCGGATGACTACCTCAACAAGCCTTTCGATTCTTACGAACTCATCGCCCGCATTCGCGCGTTGCTGCGCCGGCAGGCCGTTGCGGGCCGCCCGGCGCCGCTCGCCAGCGTCCTCGTCAGCGGGCCGCTGAAGTTGGAGCGCGAGACTCAGCGCGTGTGGCTCTCCGGGCGCGAAATCCCTCTCTCCAACAAGGCCTTCGGCGTGCTCGCGCACCTCATGAGCCGCCCAGATGTGGTCGTCTCACGCGAGCAGTTGTTGGATCAGGTGTGGGGTTGGGAAGACCCGGCAGGGATGCGGACGGTGGACGTGCGCATCGCCGAAATCCGCCGCAAGCTGGGCGACGAGCATCAGTTCATCGAAACCGTGCCTGGGGAAGGTTATCGTTTCGTCGGGCCGGTCAAAACCGATAGGACATGACTCGCTGGCTCGGCTGGTTCGGCCTGGGAATACTGGTCACGGGCGTCTTCGCCGCCTTCCTGGCGCGCCTCTGGCTCCCGGCGCGTCTCCTCCAATTTGGCTTCGGCGCCGACCCCGCCGTGACGATCCTCGTCGTCGCATTGCTCCTCGCGCTGGTCTTGCTTTCCATCAGCGCCTACTCGCATTGGCAGACCACGCGCACCCAACACGCGCTCGCCGCGCAGGCGGAGTCGCTCGAAACCGAGCGCCGCCGTTTCATCCAGCGCCTCGACCACGAGCTCAAGAACCCGCTCACCGCCATTCAAGTCCAGCTCGACAACTTGCAAGAACTTGGCGGGGATGACGCCCAGGCTCTCGCCCGCCTCCGCGAGCAGGCCGACCGTCTTGCTGCCATCACCCGCGGCCTCCGCCGCCTCGCCGACCTCGAAACCCGCCAGCTCGAAATCGAGCGCGTAGACATCGGCGAACTGCTCGAAGAGGTCGTGGAACTTCTGCAGGCCCCGGCGCGCATCACGCTCGACGTTCAGCGCGTTCCCTGGCCTATCCCGCCTGTCAACGGCGACCGCGAACTCCTCCTCATCGTCTTCCGCAATCTCGTGGACAACGCCCTCAAGTATTCCACCGCCCCTGTGCGAGTCCACGCCCGGCACACGGCGGGCGCGCTCGTCGTCGAGGTCGTTGACGCCGGGCGCGGCATTGCGCCGCACGAACTGCCTTTCGTCGCCGAAGAGTTCTACCGCGGCTTCAACACGCGCGACGTCGCCGGCGCGGGTCTCGGCCTTTCAATCGTCCAGCGCATCCTCGAGCGCCACGGCGGCAAACTCGACCTCCTCAGTCGCCCTGGTCAGGGCACTATCGCCACGGTGCAACTCCCCTATGATCAGGCGCGCTAGAGCCGGCGCCGCGCTCTTCACCCTGGGCGGCCTGGCGCTCCTGAGCCTTTTTGTTTTAGGGACGGGACGCCTTTACCTGACTCTTGCCCTCGTCACGGTTACCCCGGCCCAACTGGCGCGCCTGCCCACGCCTGACCCGGTTTCGCCCACCCGCGCGGCCTCGCCGACCTCGACGGCGACTCCCACTTCGTCGCCTACTTCCACTCCCGCGCCCCCGCCCACCCGCACCCCGGCGCCTTCTCCCACCCTTACTCTCTTTCCTCCTCTCCCCACCTCGGCTACTCCCCTCGGCGGCGGCACAGGCGTCATTGCCTTCGTCTCGGAGAGGGACGGCAATCCTGAAATCTATCGCATGGCCCTGTCTGGCTCAGACCTGACACGCCTGACTTTCACCGAGCCTGCCGACAGCAGCCCCGTTTGGTCACCTGATGGCCTTTGGATCGTTTTCTGGTCGGAGCGGGATGGATTGCCGGATATTCACCTGATGACCGCCGATGGCGCCCGCCGACAACGCCTGACGACCGACCCCGGCTACGACGAATTCCCGAGTTGGTCGCCGGATGGCGAGTGGATTATTTTCGATTCCAACCGGACCGGGCAGTTTCAGCTCTATCAGATGCGCAGGGATGGTTCTGGCCTGCAAAGGTTGACGGATGTCCTCGCCGACGATGCTGTTGCCAATTGGTCGCCAAACGGGCCTATGGTCGTCTTTGAATCCAAGCGCGAAAGCGAGCAGTATCAGATCTTTACGACGAACCTGGACGGCTCTAACCTGATGCGCTTGACGCATACGACGGCGCGCAATGTCCGGCCCGATTGGTCGCCGGATGGGCGACGAATTGCCTTCGTCTCCGAGCGCGACGGGCGCAGTGAAATCTACGTGATGAACGCCGACGGGACCGACCAGCGTCGTTTGACGTTCAATCTGGGCGCCGTGCGCTCCCCGCGCTGGTCGCCGGATGGAGAGCTTATTCTCTTTGCCTCCAACTTCACGGGGAACTACGACCTCTACCTCATTCGCGCTGACGGCTCGGCCATTTACCGGCTCACCGACCACGCCGCCGACGACTATGCCGGCGATTGGCAGCCGTGAGACAGGGCGCGACGCTTCTGCCGAGCGTGCAGGCAGACCGATGCGGCATCCAAAACGGCGTTGGTCTCTGGCGCGATTGTGGTAGAGTCAGGGCCTGTGCTGAAAGCGCCCGGGGCCGGATTTGCTTAAATCAACACGGCTAGCCATCCAGGCTAGCCGTGTTACCTGTCGGGGCGGGCAGATTTGAACTGCCGACCTCACGGTCCCGAACCGTGCGCTCTAGCCGAGCTGAGCCACGCCCCGTAACGGGGGCATTGTAGCAGAGAGGATTTGATTCTACAAGGCGATGACGCTTTCGAATTTTTTGCTGATATTAGGCTCGGCCTGCATTCATGTGGTGGCGCATGTCGCCCTAAAACGGACACAAGACCGGACGGCCTTCATCTGGTGGGTCTTGCTTTGGGGGAGTGTCGTGTTCTCACCCGTGTTGATCTTCGGCTGGCGCACGATACCGCCGCTGGGCTGGGCGGTGATGTTTTTCAGCGCGATTTTCGAGGCCGGTTACTTTGCGGCTATCGCTAAAGCCTATGAAACCGGCGACCTCTCGGTCGTCTATCCACTGGCGCGCGGCACGGCGCCGCTCCTCACGCTGGTCTGGTCTACCCTGTTTTTGCGCGAGACGCACCGCTGGGGCGGGGTGGCCGGCATCGCTTTAATCGCCGTCGGCCTGTACGTGATCAATCTCCCCCGGTTGGGCGCGCGGCTCGAACCCTTCCGTGAACTGAACCAGCCCGGCCCGCGCTGGGCCTTATTGGCGGGCCTGTGCATCTCGGGCTATACGACGATTGACAAATTCGGCATCAGCCTGGTCGAGCCGTTGCTCTACACCTACCTGGCTCTGTGCATGACCGTGGGGCTGCTCACCCCCGGCACGCTGCGCACGGTGGGGTGGGGCGGTTTGCAGATCGAGCTGGGCTATTCGCGTTTCAACAGCGTGGTCGCCGGCTTCACGACGCTGGCGGCTTATGCGATCGTTTTGTACGCGATGCAGAACGGGACGCCCGCCAGCTATGCTGGAGCAGTCCGCGAGGTGAGTGTGGTGCTGGGCGCGGCCATCGGCATTTTCGTGCTGAAAGAAAAAGGCACGGCGATGCGGCTGGCGGGCGCGCTGCTGGTCGCCGGCGGCGTGATCGCCATAAAGTTCCTCGGCTGACGTGTATAATAGGCGCTGGTGTGTCTTCTTGACCTGACAGGTTTCTGAAGACCTGTCAGGTCTCATGATTGAATAGTGGGAGGTCGTCGGTGGCGAAAAAGAGCAAGAAAGTGCGGGTGGCGATCATCGGCGTGGGCAACTGCGCTTCGTCGCTGGTGCAGGGCGTGGAGTTCTACAAGAACGCCAAGGACAGCGACCGGGTGCCGGGGCTGATGCACGCCAACCTGGGCGGCTATCACGTCCGCGATATCGAATTCTCGGCGGCGTTTGACGTGGTAGATACGAAGGTGGGACTGGACCTGGGCGAGGCGATCTTCGCCTACCCCAACAACACGATCAAATTCTCCGAGGCGCCCAGGCTGGGCATCAAGGTCGAGCGCGGGATGACGCACGACGGCCTGGGCAAGTATCTGAACATCAAAGTCAAAAAGGCCTCCGGCCCGACGGCCGATATCGTGCAAATCTTGAAGGACACCAAGACCGACGTGGTCGTCAGTTACCTCCCGGTCGGCTCGGAGATGGCGACCAAGTGGTACGTCGAGCAGATCCTCGAGGCCGGGTGCGCGTTCGTCAACTGCATCCCGGTTTTCATCGCCTCGCAGCCCTACTGGCAGCGGCGCTTCGTCGAGCGCGGTCTGCCGATCATCGGCGACGACATCAAGAGCCAGGTGGGCGCGACCATTACGCACCGGGTGCTGACCAACCTGTTCCGCGAGCGGGGCGTGAAGCTGGAGCGCACCTATCAGCTCAACTTCGGCGGCAACATGGACTTCTACAACATGCTCGAGCGCGAGCGGCTGGAGTCCAAGAAGATTTCCAAGACCAACGCCGTCACGTCGCAGCTGGACTTCGAGATTGACGAAGAGAACGTTCACGTCGGCCCCTCGGACTACGTGCCGTGGCTCACCGATCGCAAGTGGTGCTACATCCGCATGGAGGGCACGACCTTCGGGAATGTGCCGCTCAACCTCGAGCTCAAGCTCGAGGTGTGGGATAGCCCCAACTCGGCGGGGGTAGTGATTGACGCCGTGCGCTGCGCCAAGCTCGCGCTGGACCGCGGCATCGCCGGGCCGCTCAAGGGGCCGGCCTCGTATTTCATGAAGACGCCGCCCGAGCAGTACACCGACGACGTGGCGCATCGCAAGACCGCGGAGTTCATCGCGGGGAAGTAGCCCGGATCGCCGGAATGCGCGGAGACGGGGCGGCACATCCGCCGGTTCTGCCGATCCGTTCTTGAGGAGATGGTATGCAAGCCGAAGACGCCGCGAAGAAGCGGATGACCCCCACCGAATGGATGCGCCAGCGCATGAAGGGGATCCTCGATCCCGCGGCGGACTTCTTCATTCGCCTGGGGGTTCACCCGAATACGATGACGCTCATCGGCCTGGGCGGGAACATCGTCGGCGCGCTCTTTCTGGCCTTCGGGTTCATGGCCGTCGGCGGCCTCTTTATTCTGATCAGCGGCCCATTCGACGGGCTGGACGGCACGATGGCCCGGCGGCTGAACCAGCCCAGCAAGTTCGGCGCGTTTGTGGACTCGGTCACCGACCGCTGGAGCGAGATGTTCATCCTCATGGGGCTGTTGTTTTACTACCTGGGGGAGGGGAATGTTCTGGCCTGCATGCTTGTCTTCCTGGCGACGATGGGGAGCGTGATGGTGTCGTACACCAAAGCGCGCGCGGAGACGCTGGGGTTCGACTGCAACGTGGGCGTGCTGACCCGCATGGAGCGCTATCTGGTGATGGCCCCGGCGCTGATCCTCAATCTCCCGCTTGTCGCGCTGTGGATCATCGCCGTGTTGGCCAACGTCACCGCGCTTCAGCGCATTTTCCACGTCCGGGCGCAGGCGTTTCAAAGGGGATGGTTTGCAACCCTGAAGCGCCCGACCGAGTCGCCCGACCAGCCGGGCGAGAAGTGAATCATCTTACCGGGAGCGACCTATGACTTTTGAGCCTTTGGGCATCCACTTTGCATTCCAGCTGTTTGGCTTTCCCATTGATTTTATCTTGCGCTACTATGGCCTCCTCCTCGTCACGGGCGCATTCGTCGGCGGTTATCTGGCCTCGACGGAGGCCCGGCGGCGCGGCCGGAATCCCGATCACGTATGGGATGGCATCATCTGGGCGTTGATCGGCGGCATTATTGGCGCGCGCTTGTGGCACATCTTCACCCCGCCGCCGAGCATGGTGGCGCAGGGATTGACGACCCAGTTCTATCTCACCCACCCACTGGACGCCATTAATACCTTGCAAGGCGGGTTAGGCCTGCCGGGGGCGGTGGCCGGCGGCGTGGCGGGCCTGTACCTCTTCACCCGCTTTACGAAGCTCAATTTCCTGGAGTGGCTGGACATTGCCGCGCCCGCCATCCCGCTCGGGCAGGCCATTGGCCGCTGGGGCAACTACGTGAACCAGGAGTTGTATGGCGCGCCGACGACGCTTCCCTGGGGGCTCAGCATTGACGCCGCGCACCGCGTGCCGGGTTTCACCGACCCCTCGCTCAAGTTCCATCCCGCCTTTCTCTATGAGTCCACCGGCAACCTGCTGATTTGCATAGCCCTGCTCTACCTCGCCCGGCGCTACGCCCACTGGTTGAAGGACGGCGACCTCTTCTTTATCTATGCCATCCTGTACCCCATCCTGCGCTTCCTGCTGGAATTCATCCGCCTCGACAGCTCGGAAGTCCTGGGGCTGAACGCTAACCAGAGTGTGATGGCGATCCTGGCCGTCGTCTTCGGCGGCGTCCTGATCGCCCGGCATCGGAAGGTCCGGCGGTATGAGTTGAAGGCGCAGGCGACGGAATAAACGGCTCTCACAACTAATGAGTGAAGCGGGTGAGCGATGCCTCATCCGCTTTTTTATCTGCCCGGTCACGGCTCAGGCGTCAGCGCAGTGGGACTAATGGACAATGTCACTTGCGTTGGATGAGGCTATAATTTGGACAGCGGTATCCAATCATGATCGAGACACAGGGTTTATCCAAACGCTTCGACTCTTTTCTGGCCGTTGACGGCGTCACGCTCACCGTCAAGCCCGGCGAGGTGCTGGCGCTGCTTGGCCCCAACGGGGCGGGTAAGACGACCACCGTCCGCATGCTCACCTCGATTTTGAAACCCTCCGCCGGGTGGGCGCGGGTCGCCGGTCACGATGTCGTCGAAGAACCGGCGGCGGTGCGGACCAGGGTGGGGGTGCTTACCGAGAATCCCGGGTTGTACTTCCGCATGCGTTCGGAGGAGTACCTCGATTTCTTCGGCGAGCTTTACGGCCTGCCCCCGGCGGCGCGGCGCGCCCGCGCCGTGCAACTGCTGGAACGCTTCGGCATGGCCGACGCTAGGGGTAAGCGCCTGGGCGAGTATTCCAAAGGCATGCGGCAAAAGCTCGCGCTTATCCGCGCGCTGCTCCACGACCCGCCGGTGCTGCTGCTCGACGAGCCGACCTCGGCGATGGACCCGCAATCGGCCAGGCTGGTGCGGGATGCGATTGCCGAGTTGCGCTCCGAGAACCGCGCCATCATCCTCTGCACGCACAACCTCACCGAGGCCGAGCAGTTGGCCGACCAGATCGCGATCATCCGCCGGGGGCGCATCATCACGCAGGGCAGCCCGGCAGCGCTCAAACGCGCCTTGCTCGGCGCGCCGGTGATGGAGCTTCAGACGGCGGCGCCGCTCAACGGCCTGGTCGAAGACTTGTCGGATGCGGTCGAGATCGTGGCCGCCGGGGAGAATTGGGTGCGGTATCGCGCCCCCGATCCGGCGCAGATCAATCCCCTCATCGTGCAGCGGCTGGCCGACCAAAAGATCCCGGTGGTGACCCTGGCCGAAGTGCCGCGCAGCCTCGAGGACGTTTACTTGCAGGTTGTCGAAGCCGCCGATCAATAGTCTTCCGCGCCGTATAGCCGTGAGCCGGCTCGAGCGCACAACGGAATACGCCATGCGCACTCCGCCTCCTGTATCCCACCCATGACTCTTTCCCAAGTCCGCCATACGTTCTCCCGCGCGCTCATTATCACCCGGCGTGAGGTCTGGGACCAGCTGCGGGACTGGCGCATCGTCATCCCGGTGATCGGGCTGACGCTGTTCTTCCCCCTGCTCATGAACTTCACCGCCAACCAGACTGTGCGCTTCGTCGAAAGGTACGGCGCGGAGATCGTCGGCGACCGGTTGATACCCTTCCTGTTGATGGTGGTCGGCTTCTTCCCCATCTCCGTTTCACTGGTGATTGCGCTCGAAAGTTTTGTAGGCGAAAAGGAGCGGCACAGCCTCGAGCCGCTGTTGTCTTCGCCCATGACGGATCTCGAGCTGTACATCGGCAAGGCGATTGCGGCGATGCTTCCACCTCTCTTCGCGGCGTATCTCGGCGTCACGGTCTACCTCACCGGGTTGGCGCTGACCGTCGGCTGGCAGCCCTCGCCCACGCTTCTGATCCAGATCCTGGCGCTGACCACGGTGCAGGCCATGGTGATGGTGAGCGGGGCGGTCGTCATTTCGGTGCAGACCACCTCGGTGCGCGCCGCCAACCTGCTGGCGAGCTTCATCATCATCCCTTTCGCCTTGTTGATCCAGGGCGAGAGCATGATTATGTTCTGGGCGCAGTACCACGTGTTGTGGTGGGTGCTCGTGGGGCTGGTATTCGTCATGATCGCCCTCATCCGCATGGGCGTGCGGCTGTTCAATCGCGAGGAACTTCTCGGGCGGGACATTGACGAGATCAACATGAAAGCCGCCTGGGCCACGTTCCGCGCCGCTTACGCAGGGGCCGGGCAGGGACGGGGGCTGGTTGGCTGGTATCGGCTGGAGGTCTTCCACGCCGTGCGCCGCCTCGCCCTCCCGCTGGTCCTGATGGTCGGCGCGTTAGCGATCGCGATCGTCATAGGGGACAATTACGCGCCGCTGTACCGGCTGCCGCTCTCGGCGGATGATCTGCAGGACTTTACCCGGAGCTTTGGCGAACGGCTGGCGCAGCTCGGGTTTGTTTCGCCGATCGGCGCGGGCTGGATTCTGCTGACGAACCTGCGCGCGCTGGCGATAGCGACCGGGTTGGGAGCGTTCTCGCTCGGCGTGCTGGGCGTGATCCTGCTCATGCTCCCGCTGGCGCTGGTGGGCTACTTCGCCGGGCAGATGGCTTTGATCGGGATCAGCCCGTTATTGTTCGTCGCCGCCTTCATCTTGCCGCACGGCCTGCTGGAAATCCCGGCGGCGATCCTGGAAGGGGCGGCGATTTTGCGTCTGGGCGCGAGCATCCTCGCGCCGCCGCCGGGCAAGACGCTCGGCGAGGGCTGGCTGATGGCGTTGGCCGACTGGGCTAAGGTGTCACTGGCGCTCGTCGCGCCGCTTCTGGCGGGCGCGGCGGCGCTGGAGGTGTTCGTGACGCCCCGAGTCGTGCTGGCGATCTTCGGGGGGTAACCCGAGAGAGCGAATGGCGAAACTGATCGTATTAGGGTCGGCGTGCGCGATCCCCGACGAGACGCATGAGAACACCCACCTGGCCCTGTTGGGCCGGGACGGCGCTTTCATCCTGATTGACTGCGCCGGCCAGCCCGTGATCCGCCTGCGCCGCATCGGCCTGCACTACGACCGCCTCACCGATCTCATCCTCACCCATTTTCACCCCGACCATACTTACGGCGTGTCCATGCTCATCATGGAGATGTGGCTGCGCGGACGCCAGAACCCGCTGCGCATCCACGGCGCGCCGCACTGCCTCGAGCGCGTCGAGGCAATGATGCAGGCCTACGACTGGGACACCTGGCCCCGGCTGTTCCCGGTTTCCTTCGTCCCCGTAGACAGCCATGAGGGCGCGCCGGTCCTCGAGAACGCCGACTATCGGATCCTCAGCGCGCCGGTGAAGCACTTTGTCCCCACCATCGGCCTGCGCGTCGAGGACAGGCGCACCAGCCACGTCCTGGCATATTCCTGCGACACCGAGCCGTGCCCGGGCGACCTGTGGCTCGCGCGCGGCGCTGATGTGCTGATGCACGAGGCGGCGGGCAAGGGCATCGGGCATACCAGCGCCGGGCAGGCTGGCGAGATCGCGCGCGAAGCCGGGGCGAAGAGGCTGGTGTTGATCCACTATTGCGTGGACGGCAAAGACATTTCCACGCTCGTGCCCGAGGCCGAAGCTGCCTTTGGCGGCCCCGTCACGCTGGCCGAAGATTTCATGGAACTGGAGTGGTAGTCGCATAACGCGCTGGCGGTGGAGACCTCCCGAAGACGAGGCGTCGTCGGGAGGTCTCTTATATTCCGCTGTCGAAGGAGTTGACCATGTCCCATACACGACTTTCCGCGCTGCTCTTGTGCCTGATCCTCATGGGCGGCCCGGCGACGCCGGCTTTGAGCATTGCTCCGGCTTCAAATCCGCCTGAGGAAAGGCCCGGGGTGATGATCCAGCTGCGCGCGCTCGATTACGATTTGCCCTATCACGTGCCTGCGCCGGTTGCGGCTTTGCAGAAAGCCAAACGTCCCGGGGCCCAGACGGCGAATGTCGTCGTGAACTACAATCCCGGCTTTGCACCGGAAGCTCAGAGTGCTTTTCAGCACGCCGTGGATATCTGGGCTGGCTTGATCAGTTCTCCCGTTTCCATCACGGTTGATGCTTATTGGATGGATCTGGGATCGGGGGTTCTTGGCTCGGCCGGGCCAACCAACTTTATACGGAACTTCACGGGCGCGCCTCTCGCTTCCACCTGGTATGCTTATGCCCTGGCGAACAAACTCGCCGGAACAGATTTCAGAGCTGACCGTTATGATATTGTGGCCCGGTTTAACAGCGGCTTCCCAAACTGGTACTTCGGCGCCGATGGCCAAACCCCTCCTGGCCACTATGACTTCGTCAGCGTCGTTCTGCACGAATTGGGGCATGGGCTAGGGTTCACGGATTCTACGGCGGTAGATAACCCAAGTAATCCCGCAACAGGCTCCTGGGGGGCTAACAGCGCACTTAATCCGCAAATTGATCCCTTTATCTATGACCGGTTTGTCGTCAATGGCTCGGATCAGCTTCTAATCAGCTTCCCGAACGACTCAGCGGAACTGCTGGGCCAGTTCACAAGCAACAACCTCTTCTTCAGCGGCACAAACACCGTGGGCGCGAACGGCGGCGCTATGCCCAGACTGTACGCTCCGAATCCCTGGGAGCAAGGATCGAGCATTGCACATCTGGATGAGGACACGTACCCGGCCGGGAACCTGAACGCGCTCATGACGCCCTATCTGGCCAGCGCGGAGTCGGTTCACAGCCCCGGCCCGATCACGTTGTGCCTGTTCAAGGATATGGGATGGACGGTGGACGCCTCCAGCCTGGCGGCGGTGGCTCCGGCGTTGCCCGGCGATCCGCCGCTGGACGCGGTCGGCGCGTTGACGGCGACGACGGTGTACCTGCCATGGGTCACGAAAGCGCCGCCTCCACCTCCGTGCTGATCGCGATAAAAAGAACCGCCGTCCTGTGGGGCGGCGGCTTTTTGTTTGCTGGTCGGAGAGGCAGGGCCTGTCCGCCGGGCGAGGCAGCGGCAGACAGCGATCTGCCGCTGCCTCAGAATCAGGCGCTTTTCTCTTCGTCCACAACCTTGCATGTCGCGTGCATAAAGTGAAAATCGCCGCGCGGCGGCACCAGGTCCATCACCTCCAGCACTTCCACTTCCATATCGCCCACTTTAATATGGTCGCCCACTTTGGGCATTTCCCGCAGGTTGAGGATGGCCCCGCCGTGCTCCGCGCCGGGGATGACGATACTGACTTTGTAAATCACGTTGGCCTCCCATGTGCTAACGGCGCGAGAGATGGCGGTGCCGCAGCTTGAAGGACAGGTCGGCGGCCAGGTTGCGGTAGACGATCAGGCCGATGTGGTGATCGGACTGGCACAACTGGTCGAAGGCGTCGCGCTTGATCGCGTTCACCACCGCGTCGGTCACACAGCGCACCGTCGCCGAGCGCGGGCCGCGGTCCACCAGCGCCATCTCGCCCACCACCTGCCCGGTGCCCAGGTTGACGACCGTGCGCGGCGCCGTCCCGCTTTCGCCAATCGTCACCTCCACCAGGCCGTCGCGCACGATGTACATCTCCTCGCCCTCTTCGCCCTGCGTGGTGATCAGGTCGCCCTTGCGGTATCTGACCTCCCGGCAAATCCCGGCGACGCGCTGAAGCTCCGCATCCGTCAGCCCGTCGAAAAACTCTACGCCTTTGAGCAGCTCAATCATCTCTTCCATCTTAGCAACCTTCACTCCTTTCGCGCCTGGGCGTAAGCCGCCCGATATGCGCGGGCGTATGCGACGTAGTGCTCCGCCGTGCGCCGGATGCGCTCACGATCGGCGTCGCTCACCGGGCGGATGACTTTGCCGGGAATGCCCATCACCAGCGATCCGGGCGGGATGACCGTTCCCGGGGTGACGACTGCTCCGGCGGCCACCAGGCTCCCGCGGCCGATGCGCGCCCCATTCAGCACCGTGGCCCGGATGCCGATGAGGGAATCGTCCTCCACACTGGCCGCGTGGACGATGGCGGCGTGCCCCAGCGAAACGCGCGCGCCGAGGAGACACGGCTCCCCCGCGTCGGCGTGCAGGATGCAGCCGTCTTGCACGTTCGTCTGCGGGCCGATCACCACGGCCTCGACGTCGCCGCGCGCCACGACCCCGAACCACAGGCTGGCCTCGGGGCCGATGGTCACGTCGCCCACCACGACCGCGCCGGGGGCGACGAAGGCCGACGGGTGGATTTTCTCCGGGTGGGGTAGCGCGTCGGGTGAGGACATTGCCAGCTTATTCTATTACATAGCCAGACCGGGCGCAATCACGCTCGACCTGTTACGAAACTACCTTACCCGGATTAAGGATGCCGTGGGGGTCGAAGAACTCTTTCAAGCGCCGCATCAGGCCCAGCGCGGCCTCGCCGTGTTCGCGCGCCATGTACTTCTGCTTGCCGATCCCCACGCCGTGCTCGCCTGTGCAGGTGCCGCCGAGGGCGATGGCCTTCTCCACCACCCGGTCGTTGAACTCCTGCTGGACCTGCGCGTAGGCCTCGGCCGTATTGGCAAAGAAAAGCGTGGAGTGCATGTTGCCGTCGCCGGCGTGGCCGAAGATATATCCGTGAACTCCGTCCAGATGGCGCAAGGTTTCATTGGCGTACGCCACCAATTCCGGGTAGCTCGAGATGGGCGCGGCCACGTCGGCAATGAGAAAGCCCTGATGCACATGCAGGCGAAACAGCACTTCAGCCAAATGGTGGCGCGCCTCCCACAGCCGGTCGCGGGCCTCGCGGCCCAGGCCGGAGGTGAAAACCTGGCACCCCGACTCCTCGCAGAGCGCCCGGACCAATTCCAGTTCGGCGGCCAGCGTCGCCTGGCTGATGCCGTGAAATTCGAGGAAGAGATTGGGCGCAACGGGGAGGCCGAAATTGCCTGCGCTGTTGATGGCGGCGATAGTGGCGGTGTCCAACAGTTCGAGCGCGGCGGGGTTGAGGCCGGCACCGATGATGTTGAACACCGCCTGCGCCGCCGCCTCGGTGGTGGGGAAGGACGTGGTGACTGCGCTGAAATGTTCCGGCAGAGGGGCTAACTTGAGCGTGGCCTCGGTGACAAGGCCCAGCGTGCCCTCGGAACCGACGAACAGGTGGGTCAGGTCATACCCCGCCGATTGCTTGACCGAGCGGCAGCCGGCGCGGATCACGCCGCCGTTCGCCAGCACGACTTCGAGGGCGAGCACATTGTCCCGCGTGGCGCCGTATTTGACCGTGCGCGTCCCGGCGGCGTTGTTGGCGATCATCCCGCCGAGGCTGGCATTGGCGCCAGGGTCGGGGGCAAAGAACAGGCCATGCTGAGCCAGCACTTTGTTCATGTCTTTGTAGAAGAGGCCGGGCTGCACCGTCACCTGAAAATCCTCGACGATATCCGGCAGGCGGGCGGGATGAGGCGATTGATCGCGGCTGTGCAGGCTGCGATCGGACTCGGCGACAGATACGTGGTCGCCGCCGCCGATCGTTTTCAGGGCGGCGATATGCTCCTCGGCCAGCATGGGAGTTACCTCTTTGATTCGGCGCTTTACCTCGCCATCCTCCGGGCTGCGCCGCTGCGCCGAGGCGCAGCAGGTTGGGTTCCTGCCTGATCCGGCATCCAATGCTTGCGCAGCCACTGGATCGTCGCCGACAGATCCAGGCCCTCGGCGAACTGGATCATGTCCGGCACCCGCTTCACGGCGTCCAGCGGGAAGGAGACGCTGGGCGGCAACACGGGCGCGAGGCGGTGATAGCGCTCATTGAGAATCTTCCCGCACTGATAATCGGCGATGCCCGATACGCCGTCGAGCATCAGGCTGATGAGGGGCTGCGCCCACTGCGCGAAGCCCCAATCCAGGCGCTTGCCCGGGACGTACACCAGCGGCGTCCCGGTGCCGAGGGACAGGAGCACGATTTCGGAAAGCGCCGGGTGGTTGCGAATGCGGGCATCCTGGGTCTGCGTCAGCGCACACATGCTCGGATTGTTGGCGAAGACTCCGCCATCAATGTATCCATCCACGGAGGGGAAGTAAGTCGGCGCGGCGCTGGTGTAGAGGCCCATTTTGTAGGCCAGGGCGGCCCCGTCGCTGTCCGGCCCCGGGAAGTTGTGGAAGAGCTTGGGTTTCCAGGTCCGCCGCTTCAGGTCGGCGGACTCGTTGTCCAGGTCGAAGGCCGTGATCAGAACGCGCTTTTGCAGTTGCGCGAGCGTCGTCTCTCCAAAGATGCTCCGCAATTCTCGCTCGAGTTTCCGGTTGTCGTACTCGGCCCCCGCGACCTGACCGAGGTCAACGAGATCGTCGAGCCAAGAGTCGTCGAAGATTTCGCGGCCCTTGGTCTCGTAGAGATCGCGGATGCGCTGGAGGTCAACCCCGTGGGCCAGACCGAGCGCCAGGAGTCCCCCCGTAGACGTACCGGCGATCAGGTCGGCCGAGTCCAGCCAGCCGCGCAAGCGTTGATCAGCACTCAGCCGCTGGAGCATGGTGGCCGTGATGATCCCCCGGATTCCCCCGCCATCCAGTGAGAGTATTCGGAACGTGCTCATAGACTTTTCCTCCATGTGTCTGCGGCTTTGAGCCTCTTTTGAGATGATCTATCACGCCATCTCTCGAAAGGCCTCAAGCACTTGCTCGCGCGACAGGCCCAAGGCCTCTCGGATGTCCCGAAGCCGTTGCGATTTGCTTTTTGAGTCTGGCGTCAACGGATGCTTCGCACAACGGATCAACAGATTGACCGCGTGCTATCTGTTGATCCGTTGCCCAATCCGTTGACGCCTTGACACCAGATTCCAGAATTAAATCTTAACTTCTATAGCCCGACTCAGTGACCATACTCGAACCTACGCGCCGGCGATTCAGTGGTTTTGGCGGCGCGTAGGTCGGGGGTGCCTGCGCCTGGTGCAACCTGTTCTCTCGCTTCTGCACGGGTACTGTCACGATGCTGTCCATCGCTCCGAAGCGGGGTATCTATGACAAAGACCCGCATGCTGAGGAGCCGTGTGAAGAGACGCTCCGCGTTTCACGCACGGTTGTGAAGCGGCGGCGGGAGGAGCGAGCGATCCCCCGCCGACCGTCACTTAGCCCGCTTTTGACTTCACTTATTGAACTGCATAACAGCCGAGTATCGCTCACTTCGTTTTTGAAAAGCAACATCACCACCACCCAGTTCTAGTACTCCGTCCATCTGATTATGATGGACGCGGGCATGGAACTTGCGCGGTCAGGGGCCAGGAGCCCCTTGACCATGCCAAACAAGAAATACATTGTGGACTTGACCGAAGCGGAGCGGGACGAATTGCCGGCGCTCACCAGTAAAGGGACAGTGCGTGCCCGGAAGATGAAACGGGCACAGATTTTGCTCAAAGCCAATACGGGCTTGACGGATGCGGACATTGTGGAGGCGCTGGATGTGAGCCGCCCGTGCGTGGAGCGAGTGCGCCAACGCTTTGTCGAAGGGGGCTTGCCCAGAGCTTTGAATGACAGTCGGCGTCCAGGGCAACGGCGGAAACTGGATGGGAAGCAGGAAGCCCGGCTCATTGCGGAAACCTGTAGTGAGGCGCCCGTGGGCCATGCGCGCTGGACGCTACGTTTGTTAGCCGGGCGGGTGGTCGAGTTGAAGCTGGCCGACACGATTTCGCATGAAACCGTGCGCCAGGTGTTGAAAAAAACGAACTCAAGCCGTGGCAGAAGAAGGAGTGGTGCATTCCTGAAATCAGTGCCGAGTTCGTAGCCGCCACGGAAGACGTGCTGGAGGTGTATGCTGAGCCGTACGACCCGCAGCGACCCAAGGTCTGCTTCGACGAGACGCCCAAGCAGTTGATTGCCGAGACGCGCCTGCCGTTGCCCGCTCAAGCGGGTCAGGTGGAACGCTACGATTACGAGTACCAACGCAACGGCACCTGCAATCTGTTTATGTTCTTCGAGCCGGAGCGTGGTTGGCGGCACATCGCCGTCACCGAACGTCGCACCCTGTTGGACTTCGCCCAGCAGATGAAGTGGCTGGTGGATGAAGCCTATCCCGAGGCGGACGGCGTGCGGGTCATTTGGGACACGCGAAGCGTGAACACCCATCGGGCGGCGGCCTTGTACGAAGCCTTTCCACCCGCCGAAGCCCGACGGATTCTCAAGCGGCGGGAGTTCCACTACACGCCCAAGCATGACAGCTGGCTCAACATGGCCGAACTGGAACTGGGGGTGTTCAGCCGGGAATGTTGGGATCGGCGCATCGGCGACCAAGTCACGCTGGCGCGCGAGACTCAGGCGCTTGAAGAGGAACGCAACGCGGCGCGCGCCACCGTCCAGTGGCGCTTCACGACGCAAGACGCTCGCATCAAGCTTCATCGGCTTTATCCATCCGTTTCACGTTGACGGAGTAGTAGTGGCTCATCCTGGTGAGACGCGCCCGGCGCAACCGCCCTGGCCGGGTTTGCGTCGCGGAGGGTTTCGATCAGGGCCGGCAAGAGGCCCAAATGCTCCAACTGGAAATAGCCCGGCTGATCGGCCGGAGGCGGCTCGGCTGCTTCGTGCGCCCAGGTGACGTGGTAAGGCACGTACCACTCAGGATCGCGATAGGGCGCCAGGAGTTGCTTGAACCTGGCCTGGGCGTCGGCATACAAGTGCTCGGCGTGCCAGAGGGTGTCGTCCGCGTCGAAGGCAATGACGTCAAAGTTGGGCATTGTAGACCTGCACCTGTCGTCCGTCTTTGACTATCTTCCCATCCTTGATGACTACTTCTTCGTCGCGCTCGAGCACGGTCGCCAGGTCGAGCTCTTCGGTGAGGGCGCGCGAGATTTCGAGCAGGTAATCACGCTGCCGGCCGCGGAAGTCGGGAAGCATGGTCACAGTTGCCGGGCGGCGCGCTGCCGCCTGGGGTCAGAGTATACCGCAGAAAGCAACTCTATACCGCCGACAGCGACGCCAGCGGCGCGGGGGACGGCGGCGGGATCCGGCGGGCCAGCGGCACGATCAACGCGAAGAACACGCTGATGGCGGGGAATACCGACGCCAGCAGCGGCACCAAGCACCCGGATTGTTCAGGGACGTTCACGACGCAGGGGTACAACCTGATTGGGATCAACACGGGTTGCTCCGGCTTTACAAATGGCGTGAACGGCGACCAGGTA
>Ga0209751_10001515_pt1 | contig 23812 bp, 18 predicted proteins | sample RifCSP13_1_FD_184019 | JGI IMG/M metagenome (GOLD analysis project Ga0209751, IMG submission 184019) | Soil microbial communities from Rifle, Colorado - Rifle CSP2_sed 13_1 (SPAdes) (version 2) | ecosystem: Environmental > Terrestrial > Deep subsurface > Rock core/Sediment | place: Rifle...
GCCTTAATCGCGCCTGCCGAGGAACATAAATATAAAATACAGCAACATCGCCAGGGAGGACAACGCTGCAACCACATACGTGTAAGCAGCCCATTTCAGCGCATCTTTAGCCTGCGGAGCAGTATCATAACCCGTTACATTGGAGTTATTCAGCCAGGCCAGGGCCCGCTGGCTGGCATTAATTTCCACCGGAAGGGTGACCAGGGCAAAAAGGGTAAAAATTCCGTAGCAGGCGATTATCACCATAAGGGCAAGATCAAAGCTGAATATCCGCTGAAAGGCAAATGCGCCGAAAAACATAGCGATGAAGATGATATTCATAACCTTGGCACTTACATTTTGAATGGGCACCAGGGCTGTACGGAATTTCAACGGGGCGTATGCATTGGCATGCTGTATAGCATGCCCGCATTCATGGGCCGCTACGGCGGCTGCCGAAACACTCTTTCCGTAAAATACATCCCGGCTCAGGTTCACGGTTTTATCAAGTGGATTATAGTGGTCGGTTAATTGTCCTTCCACCGAGATCACCGAAACATCATCTATTCCATTCTCATGCAGCATTTTTTCTGCCACATCTTTTCCCGTCATGCCATAATTTACCGGTATCAGGGAATAGCGGCGAAAGCGCGATTTTAACTGAGCACTCACAATCCAGCTCAGCAGCATGAACACGCCTAAAATAACCAATTGACCCATCGATATCATTGCAATTTCTCCTTTTAATTAGTAATTTTCCATCGTTCAAATAGTCTGCCAAAGTACTCTAAAACCGACTCAATGTCAAATTGGCAGGTGTTAAAATATTGTAAAATTATCAATGTAAACTGATGCTATGAACAAACTTATGGTATTTTCGCTGGCGGCAATATTTTTTGTAAGCTGCAATTCAGCTGTTAAAATGGAAAATGAACTGAAAGCATTTATCGACACGCTCGAAGTAAAGGTAAAACCTGTTGAGTCAGGAGCCGCACTGGCTTATTTCAATGCTGCGGTTACCGGCCAGGATGAAGAGTACGCCAAATCAAGCGAGTTGAATATACAGCTTTCAAAGATCTATGCCGATAAGGCTGCCTTTGCAAAACTCAAAGAATTCAAAGAATCAGGAAAAATAACGGATTCCTTGCTGGCAAGGCAAATGACCCTGCTGTATAATACGTTTCTGGCCAACCAGGTGGATGAAGCAAGAATGGAAGAGCTGATCAAATCACAAACCAGGCTGGAACAAAAGTATTCGACATTCAGGGCAGTGGTGGATGGTGAAAAATTAACCGACAATGAAATTGAAACGATCCTGAAGAACTCAGCAAACAACAAGGAGCTCGAAAAATGCTGGCTGGCCAGCAAACAGGTGGGCGATACGGTGGCTGCCGAAGTTGTGAGGCTCGTTAAAATGAGGAATGAGCTGGCCCGTGAACTGGGCTTTGCAGATTATCACGATATGTCGCTTCAGCTTTCCGATCAGGATCCAAAGCAGATCACAGCGCTTTTTGATGAGCTCGATTCGCTCACCCGTGGTATTTTCACCTCCCTGAAGGAAGATGTAGATGCCGTACTTGCAAAAAAATACGGGATTAAACCCGAAGCATTGATGCCCTGGCACTATCAGAACCGTTTCTTCCAGGAAGCTCCGGCCATTTATGATGTTAACCTCGACAGCTATTTCGCCGATAAGGACGTGGTGCAGCTTACCAGGGACTATTATGACGGCATCGGACTGGATGCCACGGGTATAATTGAAAAAAGCGACCTGTATGAGCGGGAAGGCAAGTACCAGCATGCCTTTTGCACGCACATCGACCGGTCAGGAGATGTAAGGGTAGTATGCAATGTAAAGAACAACAACCAGTGGATGAACACCATGCTTCATGAACTGGGACATGGCGTATATGACAGGAACATCGACATGACACTTCCATACTTCCTGCGCACTCCGGCACATACTTTTACCACCGAAGCGATAGCCATGATATTCGGCAGGCTATCCTCCAATCCTTACTGGATTCGTGATAATGTTGGCATTACAGCTGAGGAAGCCGATAAGATCAGCCAGGATGTGAAGAACAACCTCAGGCTCGAACAACTTGTTTTCAGCCGCTGGAGCCAGGTGATGTACCGGTTTGAGAAAAGCATGTACGCCTATCCCGACCAGGATCTTAACAAACTCTGGTGGGACCTTGTGGAGAAGTACCAAATGTTGAAAAAGCCCGAAGGAAGGAATAATGCCGACTGGGCATCAAAAATACATATTGCCAGTTACCCCTGTTATTATCACAACTACCAGCTGGGTGAAATACTGGCATCGCAGTTGCAGGTATTTATCAATACACGCGTGCTGAAAGGAGGGGAAAATGATGTTGTCAGCCTCAGTAAGAATCCTGAGATCGGCAATTACCTGCTTGAGCATGTTTTTAAACCCGGAGCGAAATATCAGTGGAATGATATGATAAAACGCGCTACCGGCGAGGAGCTCACGGCTAAATACTATGCCTGGGAGTTTCTGAAATAAGAAGCATAAAAGGTAACCCCTGTGGTTAAATATTCCTATACTTTGAGGAAGATCTTGTATTTATACAGGATATACAGGAAGGTCCACATGCACAATATGGCACCGGAAGCAAGGATTACCGGCTGGGCTGCCTCTATGAACTTAGATGCCAGGCCTCCGAAGAAATACTTTCCCATCTGCTCAAAATCGATAATACCTGAATTCAGCATATAAATGGTGATTGAGTTAAGGCCGATCACCACAAAGGGGAAGGTCCATTTTTTAAATCCCCAGACATCAACTACCAGGTAGAAAAACCCAAGCAATATCAGGCTCCAGCCTCCGGCATGCAGTACAAATGAACTGGTCCACAGATTCTTGATGATGGGGAAGTTCAGGCTCCACAATTTGGCCACAGCCAGGGAAATGATCCCTGCAGCCAGTATGATCAATCCCTTTTTCAATCCATTGAGCTTACTGTTACCGGATATCAGCAGATGCCCTGTAAAGGTCCCCAGGAGTGCCGTGCAAATAGCAGGAAAAGTAGATATTAAACCTTCGTTATCCCCGTAAGTATAGCAACATAACCTGCCGGGCAACAAATGCTGATCGATGAAAGCTGCCAGGTTGCCCTCCGGGGTAAGAACCCCGGCACCAAATCCAGGTACCGGTACGAGTTTCATAATGGCCCAATACGACAGCAAAATCCCCGCAAACCAGTAAACCTGGCCTTTGATGGATGTATTCAAAACAATAACGGCTGCAAAGAACCATGCCAGTCCGATTCGCGCCAGCACGCTTGCATACCGTTGCTTTTCAAAGTCGAACCGGAGTATGCCGTTATAGATAAGACCCAGCAGGATGAGAAGAAAAAGACGCTGCAACAGGTGAAGATAGATCTTCTTCATGCTTTCACCGCGTTTCTGCCGTTTGAGAATGGAGAAAGGCATGGATACACCGGCAATAAAAAGGAACAGCGGAAAGATGATGTCATAAAAATGAAATCCTTCCCATTCCACATGTTCCATCTGGTTAGCGGCCCACTGCAGGAAAGGCCATCCGGTAAAGGCAGCGAGGGCTACTATCAGGTATTCACCCCCGGCGATCCACAGCATATCGAATCCCCTGAGCGCATCCAGAGAAAGCAGGCGTTCCTGCTTTTTCTCCGTTGTAATTTTCATGGGATACTATTTATAGGGTGCGAATCTTGATATTCCTGAACCAGGTTTTTTTACCATGGTCCTGCAGCCCGATATGGCCTTTGCGCGCTGTTCCGTAAAGCGGAAAATCCTTCCACTTGCGCACCGATTTCAGGCTGTCCCATTCCGCAGTCCACATCTGGTAGCCGACTACTTTGACGCCATTAAGCCAATGTTCAACATTACCGTTATTAACCACGATTTTGGAAACATTATATTCATCAACCGGATTCAGGGGTTTTGCCGGATCGGCAAAGTACATATCGTAACAGGCGGCTGTTTTCTGGCCTTCAGTCAGGGAATCGCCATCCCAGGTAACTTCATCCACCAGCTGATATTCTGGTGCAATTTCATAAATGGCTTCAATGGATGTATCCTCAACAGCATTAAAGAATATTCCGCTATTGCCTCCCTGTGAAGTCTTCCATTCGAGCGAAAGTTCAAAGTTCTCATATTCATCAAGTGTGATGATGTCGTTGGCATGGTCACCCCCCTGTCCAAGGGCAAGCAGGTTGCCACTGTCAATTACCCAGCCTACCAGTGTGTCATTCCCGAAATTGCGCCATCCGGTAAAGGTTTCGCCGTCAAATAACAATTTCCAGCCCTGCGTGATTTCTTCTTCGGTAAGGAAATTGGCGGTAGGCTGAGGTTCCGTCCTGGGTTTGCATTGCATGCTAAAAGCAATTATTGCAAGAAGAGAGAATAGATACATTACCTTTTTCATAATACTGTGTTTTTTTGGTTAGAAGCTTGAGTTTACAAAGTTGAAATTTTCCGTGAAAAATAGCAGAGTTTTAGCCGAAATATTTATTGAATGAATGAACGTATTAAGGAAAGCGAAAGTAATTCTTTCCCGGATTACATAGATTAACCGTTACTTTATCCGCAAATATCTGAAAGGCATGCCTGCCTTATCTGCCTGGTAATATAAACTAAATACTAATAACAGTTTTTAGTAAACAATTTCACGTCAAAGTAGTTTTACTATTATTTTGCAGGCAACCTGTCACGCACTATTCAAATCAGAAAGTATTCATATTACTTTTAAGAAAATGGGTAAAAAAATCGAATTTGTCCCGGTTTCCGATCCCCAATCCCTGAAGCAAAAACTGGAAGAAATGGTAAACAATGGATGGGAAATCAAGGGTTTTGTTTGCTGTAATTCCGGGAACCCTTACGACGAGCGATTTGCTGTTCTGGAAAGATCTTCCGGGAACGCAACCGTAAAAGAACAAGACTATACCGGCAGTGATGAAAAATCACAGGACAAAATAATTAATCCTGTTCCAGCCAAAAAGGAAATATCAATAAGCGTGGGCGGCAACTGATGATGAATTATTTTTTCCGGTAGCTATGATCTTGCGAGAGAGTCGTAGACGCTGTCGATCTTTTTTGCCAGGTCAAAATCCCGTTGGGTTATACCATTGGCGTCATGTGTACTTAGACCGATGCTCACCCTGTTGTAAACATTACTCCAGTCCGGATGATGATCCATTTTCTCTGATTCCAAAGCAACTGCAGTCATAAAGGAGAATGCTTCCACAAATGTTTTAAACCTGAAATCCCTCTTGATGACTGTTTCTTCAAATGCCCAGTTTTTTAAATGAAGTTCCACGTTCCGTATGACTTCATCTTTTGATAATGCTTTCATAATTAGGTTGATAATTAGTTTTTACCCGTGCATGAACACATTATCAAAACAACGTTGTTACTAGTTTTGTTTACTTGAGGCTATCTGTGCCATGTAATCAGTAGCCTTGCCATTTGGAGAAATCATATCCTTTGAACGCATCGCACCTGGAGCACAGGTGGATCTTTTCGCGTTCACCCTTATCGAGCATCTGACGGTATTGCTGGTTAGGATTGCCTAACCAGATCTCTTCCACGGTTTGTGTGGTCACATCACCAACTATCCCCCTGCCAAAGGCATCCCAGCAACAAAGGACAGCTCTGCCGTCGGTCATGAAAAACATCTCGTTCTTAATTTTGGGACAGGGTGCGGGGAAACAACCGGTTTGTCCGCTCCATGGCCATGAGTACAACTGTGTAATAGTGGCCTCATCGGCATGCTCTTTCCAGAAGTTTACAAAATCCTTTTGTTCGTTTCGGGTAATGTCCAGATCGATCATACGCACTTCGACATGACAGTTGCTGCCCTGCCGGTTTCGTTCCTCAATGAAAGCAAGGACGTTGCTGACAATCTTATTAAAATTCCCGCCGCGGCCGCTCTTTTTGAATGTTTCTTCGGTGAACCCGTCAATGCTGAACCTTATCCAGTCGATTCCGGCTGCCAGTGCAGCGTTTATATCGAATTTGGGATGAAAATTGCCGTTTGAGTTGAATTCTATTTTGGCAGTCGGGTCTTTCCGGATATACCGTATCACTTCCGGGATTCTCAGGTCAACAAAGGGTTCGTTGATCATAAAAGGCCTGTAAATAATGCCCTTCCCGCGTGATTCGTAAATTATTTTTTTCCAGATCCATTCTTCCATGTAGTCTGGTCCGCGTTCCATTTCCTTATGGGGACAAAAAATACAGTTGCTGTTACAGACCACCGAAGTCTCTATCTGGATGAACTTAGGGAATAATACCATATTGTGCGTTCAGTTTGTTAATGATGATTGCTGTTGCTCCGGTGTTGTCATGAACCAGGTACCGGGCTTTTTCACCCATGGCGGTGCGTAAACTTCCGTTGTTAATAAGAAGTCTTATCTTTTCATATATCTCATCCCCGGTGGTTACCCTGTATGCGGCACCGATATTGAGCAATTCGCCGGCCTCATGCGAATTCAGATGATTTGGGCCGAACAGTACCGGTTGACCGAAAACAGCAGGTTCCATAACGTTGTGCAGGCCTTTGCCAAAGCCCCCGCCGATAAAGGCAATATGGGTTTGCTTGTACAGCCTGGCCAGGAGGCCAATCGTATTGAATATCACGAGTCGTGCACCTGTCTCACCCTGCCCGGAAAATTCGGTATACCTGTTGGTAACAATACCCTGTCTGGTAAAAACCTCTTCGATATCACGGAGGTGGTTTTCATGGAGTTCATGTGGTACCACAATTGCTTTGATATCCGGATAATCCCTGAGCAGATGCGCCAATGCCGGCAAAACATGTTTCTCATCAGCCGGCCAGGTACTTCCGGCAATCAGGGTAATTCCTCCGGTGTTGCTGAAAATTTTCACATCTCCTGCATCCTTAGCCCGCTGACCGCGGTTGAACACATGATCGTACCGGGTATCACCCGCTACGGTATATTTATATTCTTCCGGAACCAGCACCTGAAACCGTTTTTTGTCCTCTTCCGATATGGGAAAGAAGTGAGAAACCATATTGTAAACGGGTTTGTTGAAGTGCTTTGATATTCCTTTGTCCCTTCCTGAATCCGGAGACAATGTGGCAGAAGTTATAACAATGGGTATTTGCAGTGCGTTGGCAGCCTGAATATGATTGGGCCAGATATCAAATTTCGAAATGATCCAGCAATCGGGTTTCAACAGTTGAAAAAGCCTGCGGGAGGACCGTCGTGTATCAATCGGCAGATAGAACTTAAGATCCACTTCGGCAGGATTTTTTGCAAACCTGAAACCTGATGGTGAGAAGAAAGAAACCATGACAAACAACCCGGGATTGAGCACCTTCAGTTTTTCGATGATGGGAAGCGCCTGCAGCCATTCTCCGGCTGAGGTACAATGAAAGAGGATCCTTTTTCTGCCCGGGTCGACTGTGGCAATTTCAGAAAGTAACCTGCCAAACTGGCCTTTTCTTGACTTCCTGCCCTCGCGCATCTTGGCATTAAACAGCGATCCAATATAAAAACCTGCAATCATAAGCGGAACGGCAAGCGCATTGTATAAAACAAACCAGATTACGGACATGGCACCATGTAAATCAGATTAAATAACGTAAGGCTGCCTGAATGACCCGTTCGGCAGGTATATCGTTCATACACCGGAAATGTTTTTTGGGACAATGGTCAAGACCGTTGTGGGTACATGGTCTGCAGGGAAGGTCAGTTTCAATTACCGTGCTGTTTGCTTCTATCGGAAAATAGCCCAGTTCGCGGGTTGTGGCACCGTAAATTCCAACAACCGGTTTTTTTTGCGATTGTGCCAGGTGCAGCAGGCCACTGTCGTTTGCAATTACAACCGAACTGAAACCAAGCAAGGCAGCCGATCCGGAAAGGCTAAGCAATCCTGCCATGCTTACTGCCCTGTTCCCGATGGATGAGGCGATCCGGGTGCATAATGGAATGTCTTCCCTGCCGCCATGAATTACCACAAAGGCTGATCGTTCGCGGATCAGGGTTTTGGCCGTTTCAACAAAACCTTCGGGTTTCCAGCGTTTGTTGAAATAGGTGGCACTTGGACAGATCACTACCAGCGGCGTGTCAAAAGCATATCCGGCGGATGACAGCATTTTCCTGACCTCTTCTTCCTTTTCAGGCGGAAAATGAATGGTTGTGCCCTTGCCGTCATACTGTATTCCCAGGTGCCTCACCGACTCAAAATAGCGCTGATATACCGGAATAATTTTTCTGTAAAGGTTTATCCGGAATACTATCAGCAACGTTCTTTTGAAGATCATCTTCGGATAGCCGGTAGTCTTCCGTACATTCAGAAAAAGCTTCAGGTAGCGCGACCTCCAGTTTTTGTGGATGTCGATGAATACATCCACTTGCTGGCCTTTCAGGTAGTTTTTAATATCCCGGAGAGCCGCATATCCTTTGCTTTTTTCAAAGGTGATCAGTTCATCAACATAGGGTGAATGGTTAAGGAGCTCTTCGTATTGTTTTTTGATCAGGAAGGTAATCCGTGCTTTCGGGAATGTTGTTCTCAACGACCTGAGCAGTGGCGTGGTAAGTATAATATCTCCGATTGAGCTGAGTCTTACAACCAGTATTTTATGAATTTCTGTCAAATGATTACTTTTTCACGGGAGAGGGCAAAAGTATAAATTTTTGCTTTAGATTATTCACTTGAAAGGGTTATTCACGGATCACCTGGATCTCGCCTTTCCTCCCAAGTTTTATTATGCCGGATGGTTTACCGCGCTTTTCATCGTTTTGCCTCCAGTTCACCACATAATCTGCGGCTTTTACAAGTGATTTGTCGATCTTATTATAGCTGGGCGGCCAGGGCTTGCCACTGACATTCGCGGATGTGGAAACAAGGGGTTTGCCTAATTTCCGGATCAGCAGCCTGCAAAATTCATCTTTTACTATCCTGATCCCAACTGATCCATCAGCGGCAATAAGATTTTTTGCCAGGTTTTTCGCGTCGGGATATATAATCGTCAGGGGCTTGTCAGCGATTTTGATCAGGTTCCAGGCAATTTCAGGCACTACCTCAACGTAATCTTCTATTTTTGATGCATCATCCAGGAGGATCAGCATGCTTCTTTCGTCCTGTCTTTGTTTCAACGAGTAAATCCGCTGAACTGCGTCTTCGCAGGTTGCATCACAACCTATCCCCCAAATGGTATCAGTGGGATAAAGGATTATGCCCCCGGCCCTGAGCGTATCATAGGCTTTAAGCAGGTCATCATTCATGCTCAAGAACTTTTTGATAAACCTGCATAATATTGGCGCTTACCTTGTCATCATCAAATTTACGCGAATAGCGGTAACCCTCAATCTCCATCTTTTCCTGCAGTTCACTATCGAACAAAACCTTTTTAATAGCTGCCGCCATTTCTTCTACATTGTTCGGATCAACATAGATGGTGTGTTCACCTCCCGCTTCCGCAAAGCAGCTGCCAATGGAGGTGATGACAGGCACTTTGGAATACAGGGCTTCCAAGATTGGGATACCGAAACCTTCAAATATCGAGGGGTAGACAAACAGGTCAGCAAGCTGGTAAATCCCTGGTAAATCCTGGTTCTGGACTATATCACAAAAAATAATGTTGATCAGGCTGTGCCTTTCAATAAACTCGATTACCTTGTTCAGATAAGGAGTAGGTTTGCCGATAACCACCAGGGGCATGTCAATTTTACCGTAATGCAGCGCCTTTATAAGGGTGAGAAGATTTTTTCGCTCCTCTATGGTGCCTACATACAGGATAAATGATTTGGGAAGCAGGTACTTCATCCGCAGGATTTCTTTCTCAATGAGTGGTGCCTGGTTGTTAAAAACCGGATTACATCCCTGGTAGACCACGTCTATTTTTTCAGGTGGTATGTTAAAGAACTCCACCACATCCTTGGCGGTCTGTTTGCTTACGGCAATAATCCGGTGTGAAGTTTCGCAGGCATACCTGAACTTATTGGTGTAGATCGCGCGGTCGAAAGCCCGGTACAGGTGGGGCAACCTCAGAAATATCAGGTCGTGGATGGTAACCACCGATTTTACCTGTTTCCTGGGGAAGTTATAGGGTATTTCATGACTCAGACCGTGAAAGATCTCGATCTTGTCCTTTGCCAGTTGATGTGACAGATAAAACGAACGCCAATAAAACCTGAATAACCGGTGATGGATTCTTTCGGGACCCTTTATGGAAATACACTCCTGGGTGGGATCAAACAAATCATAATTCAACCCCGGGGTATACAAAACATAATCGTTTTCGGGATATTTTCTGGCAAGCCCCTGAATGAGGTTGCGGCTGTAACTGCCCAGGCCGCTTTTATTAAAAAAGGCGCGTTTTGCGTCAAATCCGATTCGCATAGTATTTAAAAATATCAAACTGACACGTCATAGTCACGCAAGGCGTTATTCAATGAGGTTTTCAGATCGGTGGACTCTTTTCTTCTGCCAATGATCAGGGCGGCAGGCACATGGTATTCCCCGGAGGGGAATTTTTTTGGTATCGTCCCGGGGATCACTACCGAACGGGGAGGGACAACGCCACGATACTCCCTGGGTTCGTTTCCTGAAACATCTATAATTTTGGTTGATCCCGTAAGCACCACATTGGCACCGAGCACAGCTTCTCTTTCTACACGTACGCCTTCAACAATTATACAACGCGATCCTATAAAGCAGTTGTCCTCAATAATTACCGGAGCTGCCTGAACCGGCTCAAGGACCCCGCCGATACCAACTCCGCCACTCAGGTGAACATACTTTCCGATCTGTGCACAAGAACCTACGGTTGCCCAGGTATCAACCATGGTACCGGAGTCAACCCAGGCACCTATATTGATAAAGGAAGGCATCATAATTACACCTCTCGCAACATAGGAACCATAGCGCGCAATTGCATGGGGAACAACCCTTACTCCCAGTTCCCGGTATCCCCTTTTGAGGTCAATTTTATCGTGAAATTCAAACGGATCAAGCTTTATTACCTCCATGGACTGAATGGGAAAATACAGGATCACTGCCTTCTTTATCCATTCATTAACTATCCAGCCGTTGTCTCCTGGCTCTGCAACACGTATAAGACCCTTGTCGAGCATTTCGATGATCTCACGGATAACGGTACGGGTTTCTTCCTGACTGAGCAATTCCCGGTCTTCCCAGGCCTTCTCAATGATGGTCTTTTTAACTGAAAGTGTCATACCCGATTCGGTTTTCTGGCCCGCAAAATTAGTATAATAAATTGATTTTATTTTGCGATTTTTATGTCTTTGATATTCAACTGAATGCTGGTATTTCCCCTGAAATTATTCTCAACCAGGGTAAAGGCAATGTCAAATGAAGATCCGTTTTTAATTTTCCGGAGATGCTGGGCCTGGTTAAAAGCGATAGCTCTGAATACGTTAAAAGGGATTTCTTCCTGTATCAGTCCCAGCTGCAGGTGCTCTTCATCGGCTCCGACAACGCGTGCATACCCGTTGTCAGAAACATTTTCCGCAAAAAAAACCGGATTCATATTCTCGGGTCCGAAGGGTTCAAATTGTTTAAGTACCCGGAAGAATTTCGGGGTGATTTCCTTGAAATTCAACTCAGCGTCAATTTCGATCTGGGAAACCAGCAGATCGGGGGTTATTGAATTTTTAACCACTTCTTCGAACCGGTCACGCAGTTTCTGCACATTTTCCAGTTTCAGGGTAAGGCCTGCAGCATACGTGTGTCCTCCAAAACTTTCCATCAGGTCGGCGCATTCGCTGATGGCCTTATACAGGTCGAATCCCGGAATTGAACGGGCTGAACCGGTTGCAAATCCGTTCGATTCGGTAAGTACTATGGTGGGACGGTAATAATTCTCGATAAGTCGGGATGCCACAATGCCCACCACGCCCTTGTGCCACGAAGGGTTAAACAGCACGGTGGTGTATTTGTATTTATCCGATTTGGCCGCTATTTCCTGCAGGGCCTCCTCGGTTATGGTTTTGTCGATATTTCGCCTGGTCTGGTTGTGGATATCAATTTTATCACAATGCACTCTGGCCTCTTCGGTTGTTGTTGATACAAGCAGTTCAACTGCCTGTTTGCCCGATTCAATGCGTCCGGCGGCATTAATACGTGGTCCAATCTTGAAAACGATATCATCCAGGGTAATGGTTTTCTCATGCAAACCGGCAATGGTTATGATGGCCTGTAAACCCATGCAGGGGTCCTCATTCAGTTTTTTCAGACCGTAACAGGCAAGGATCCGGTTTTCATCAATAACAGGCACAATATCAGATGCTATGCTCACAGCGAGCAGATCAAGATAAACTGCGATTTCTTCGAATGGAATATTGTTACGCAATGCATATGCCTGAAGCATTTTGAATCCTACGCCGCAACCCGAAAGATATTTGAACGGGTAGCCCGAATCATGCCTTTCGGGATCGAGCACAGCAACAGCATCGGGCAGCATATCGCCGGGTGTATGGTGATCACAGATGATGAAATCGATGTTGTTCTCACGGGCATAGGCAACTTTATCCACAGCCTTTATACCGCAATCGAGGGCAATGATCAGAGAAAAACCATGCTGAATGGCATGGTCTATTCCGCGGAACGATACACCATAACCTTCGGCATACCTGTCGGGAATATAATAGTCCACCGTGCCGGTGTACTTTTTCAGAAAAGAAAATACCATGGCAACAGAGGTGGTGCCATCGACATCATAATCGCCGTAAACCAGTATTTTCTCCTTGTTTTTAAGGGCCTTTTCCAGGCGGGAAACTGCTTTTTCCATGTCGGCCATCAGAAAAGGATCATAAAGCTGGCTGATATAGGGCCGGAAAAATGCCTTTGCCTGGGTATAGTTTGTGATCCCCCGCTGAACAAGCAAGGTGGATATGACCGGGCTGACCATGAGTTCCTCAGTCAGCTGCCTTATGTTATCGGCATGACCATTTTCATTTATTTTCCAGGCCCGCATCATTCAGTAATAAGCGTAAGTAAACACATCGGAAATGATGCAATCATCAGATCCATTTGACCAGATTGATATCCTGTCTGTTAGGCAAATACTCGTTTTTGGGGAAAACCCTGACGCCATAATTAAAAGTGCCCGGCTGGCTGATCGTTATCTTTGCCTTGAAAACAGCTTTGTCGGTACCGGCCTTATCAAGTTTGAATTCGTGCTTGGAAACAAGTCTTTCACCGTTTTCGGTAACCACCAGTTCAACACCCACATCCGATGCAGAGATTTCATTGAGATCAAGGATCACGGTCCCTTCATAAACATGGTCAATCTCATGCACTTCGGTACCGTTGTTAAATATTGAACATTCCAGTACATCGATGTTGTTCCATGCCCTTTTTATACGTTTCTTCCAGGATGAGATCCGTTTTACCATGGCGAAATCCTCCTCGGCCATCTTCGCCGACCTGCTGTAAAGCTTTTGGTAGAAAAGCTGCATGTAATCATGAAGCATGCGTGTGGTCACAAAGTGAGGGGCTATGGCGGCAATTGAGTTTTTCATCATCCGCACCCAGTTTTCCGGAATACCGGCTTTGTTCCGGTCATAGAACGCGGGAATTACTTCCTGTTCAAGCAGGGAATAGATGATCTCCGAATCCAGGTCATCCTGGAGCTCGTTGTCCTCGTATGTGATCTCATTGGTCAGCGCCCATCCTGCTTCGGGTTGATATCCTTCCACCCACCAGCCGTCGAGAACGCTAAAATGCAGTGTGCCGTTCAGCACTGCTTTTTCACCGCTGGTGCCTGATGCTTCCAATGGCCTTGTTGGCGTATTAAGCCATATATCTGCGCCCTGAACGAGGATTTTTGCGAGATTCATGTCGTAATTCTGCAGGAATACGATCTTACCCAGGAATTCGGGCCGCTTGGAGATGTCAACGATCATTTTAATAAGATCCTGTCCGGCCTTATCATGCGGGTGTGCTTTTCCTGCGAAAATAAGCTGAACGGGCTTTTCCGGAATGTTGAGAATTTGGGCGAGCCGGTCGGGATTGCGGAAAAGCAGGTGAGCCCTTTTGTACGTCGCAAACCGGCGGGCAAAACAAATGGTGAGTGCTTTGTCGGAAAGCAGCTGATTAATGGCGACAATGCGTTTGGGATCTTCGTGGCGCTTCACCCAGTTTTCTTTATACCTTTCTTTTGTAGCGTTTATGAGCCGGGTCCTGAGCCGTTGTTTTATTTCCCAGACCTTATTATCCGGCACATCATAGATCTTTTGCCAGAAATCAACATCTGACAGGTTGTTTTCAAAACCTTCACCGAATGATTCCCGGTAAAGCTTTTTCCAGCTCTTGGCGGTCCAGGTGTGGTAATGCACGCCGTTGGTAACATAGCCGACATGTAATTCTTCGGGAAGGTAACCCGGCCAGAGTTTTGAGAACATCTGCTGGGTGACCGAACCATGAAGCATACTTACCCCGTTTAATTCCTGGGATAGGTGGGCGGCCAGGAAGCTCATGTTGAACTTTTCTCCCCAGGCGTTGATATTCGAACGCCCGAGTCCCATCAGTTCGTTCCAGCTTATTTTTAACCTGTCGGTATGATGTCCGATATAGGTTCGCAGCAGGTCCTCATCAAATTCATCATGTCCCGCAGGTACCGGTGTATGGGTTGTAAACAGGGTGGAACTTCGAACAATTTCTTTGGCTTCGGAGAAGGTCAGGTTGTTCTGCTGAATGTACCTCCGCATCCGTTCAAGTCCAATAAAGGCACTGTGGCCTTCATTGCTGTGAAACAGGTCGGGGTGGTATCCCAGCATTTCCAGTGCACGGATCCCTCCGATACCCAGCAGTAATTCCTGCTTCAGTCGGTTTTCGTTGTTACCGCCATAAAGATTGTGGGTGACATTCCTGTCTTCTTCAATATTGACTTCCAGGTCGGTGTCGAGGAGAACTAGTGTTATACGGCCTACTTTCAATTCCCAGATACGGGCATGAAGGGGTCGTCCGGGCAAAATGATGGAAAGCGTAAGAAACTGTCCGTTTTCATCCCTTACCGGTTTAACCGGCAGTTTCGAAAAATGCTGGAAATCATAAACTGCCTGTTGTTCACCCCGGGTGGTGATCATCTGGCTGAAATAGCCATACCTGTATAACAGTCCTATGCCAACTAAATTGACTTTCTGATCGCTGGCTTCCTTCAGGTAATCTCCTGCCAGAATACCCAAACCTCCCGAATAGATCTTCATTGAATTGTGGAAGCCATATTCCATGCTAAAATAGGCTATTTGCGGGCGGTTATCCACGATCTTCTCTGACAGGTAACTGATATAGCGTGCATAAACCCTGTCCAGCTTGTCGGTATATTCCTTATTTTTACTGAGTTCAACCAGCTGGTTGTAATTCACCTGTTCAAATAAGATCGCAGGATTCTGGTCGCATTTCAGCCAGATCTCGGGATCAATCATCTCAAACAATTCCTGTGCCTCATCGTCCCAGGTCCACCAAAGGTTCTGGATCAGTTCATTCATTTTATGCAACCGTTCCGGGAGCTTCGATTTTACGATGATCCTTTTCCAGGTAGGTTTGATCTCCGTTGGGGTAACGTATTCCTGAACATGTTCACTCGGGCGTTCTTCTATTTTAACAAACTGATCAATGCGACGGGCGACCTTTTGCAGGGCCACATCATAGGTTTGCTTATAAAAAGTGATCAGTGATTTCCACAAAACGTTCCGTGAAACTTCAAACGCCCTTTTCCTTGCCTTTTGCATATCAGCAGCGTTGAGGCTGTATTTTTGCCCGATAGCAAGGACGATATTATCCACCACTTCCCGGTCATTGTCATCGGTTCGTGGAATAACGGTGATGCAGTTTTCACAGTCGGAACAAGTATTGTTGATCCAAAGTCCAAATCCCGCCAGTGAGGTTGTCACTGTTGGCACCGAGAAAGCGAGGCTTTCCAGGGGCGTATATCCCCAGGGCTCATAATAAGAGGCAAAAACCGTGAGATCGAGACCAATCAGCAAATCATAATAGGGCATGTTGAATATCCCGTCATTACCGTTCAGGTAAGATGGAACAAAAATAACCTTCACCTTGTCGGAACTGCTGTTGAGCAGACCGGCCTCCCTGATCCGGTTGAGAATGGGGTCCCACTCTGCGTCGTGCAGGTTATGTGTCAGGTATTTTGAGTCAAATATCCCTTTTTCAGCGGGTTGCCGGTTTAATATATCTTTTCGCGGGCCATAATGGTTGGCCGGAATAAGGATGTAGGCCAGCAGGGGACGTTTCAATATTTTCGACCGGTTAAGTTCTCCAAGTGCATCGATAAAAAGATCTATTCCCTTGTTCCTGAACTCATAGCGTCCGCTTGTTGCAATTACAAATACATCATCATCGAATTTCTCATGAAACATGATCTCGGCCACCTCCAGCAGTTTTTTGCGCCCTCCGCGCCTGCGTTCGGTGAAAGCCTCACCCGAAGGAACAAAGGTATCCTCAAAACCGTTCGGGGTGATAACATCAACGTTTTTTTGGAAGAACTGGCTGCATTCCTTTGCCGTAATCTCACTCACCGTGGTGAATGCATCTGCCTGCTGGGCAGAAAGCTTTTCTGCCGATTGCTTTGAAATAATATTGAATTCCCTGGCTATTTCCTCTGCGTTATAGGTCCTCAGATTCTTGTAAAGCGGCCGGTTGTTTCCGGCGAGTGAACGGCCGACAGCGGTTGCATGCGTGGTAAACACCGTACCCACCTGTGGCAGGCGGTCCTTAAGGTATAATATTCCGGAGCCGGTCATCCACTCGTGAAAATGCGCGATTATCCGGTCATAGGTAGCCATGTTGAATTTTATAAAACTCTCTATGACCCGGCCGGCAGCATAGCCAAACAAAGCAGGTTCAATATAGTCCCATTGCCCCGGAAGGGAATCGAGCTTGTATTTTTCCCAGAACTCGAAAAATATCTTGTCCTTTTCCTTGAAATAATTGGAAAAATTCAATGAAATGGCAATCGGGTAGCCATTGATGTTCCATCTTCCGATCTTAAAGAAAAGTCCTTCGGATTCCGCATATTTCTTCCAGGCGCTGAACAACTGCGGATCTTCGATAAATTCAGGATTTGCACCGGAATCGTCCTTTATAAGATCAGGTCCGATCAATATCAGGTTATTCTGCAATTCATTTACTAGCGTTAGTGCCTTTGTGGCAATAACCGTGTGAATTCCACCTACTTTGTTACACACTTCCCAACTTACTTCAAAAATATAATCGGGGAACAATAAATTATTACTCATACACAATCAGTTATATCATTTGTACGATATTGCGTGAAGCTGCTGTTTGAAGCAGCGAAAATACAATATGTGAGTTATTTTTTACCTGCTTTTGCCGAAATAGTTTTCCTCTTTTTGGGGGTAGCTGATTTGGAGCTGTCTTTTGAGGCGGCAGGGCCGGATTTTTTAAAAGCTGAAATTTTGTTTTTTGATGATTTCATCCGTTTGAGTTCGGATTCGTATTTGCTGATCAGCGCATCTTTTTCAGCAATAACCTGGGTCATATTGGCAATTTCATGATCACTTCCTGATTCCGGGAGAAGTTTATGCAACCTGTTCCCAAAATCGCTCAGCACATTCATATAATTGATATAGGCTTCATAGGGAGATTCATAGGGATTGAAATAGGCATGATAAGCCCCGTCGGTAAAAAACTTGGTAGCCATAAAGTAGAAATGATCACTGGCCTGCAGGTATTTCCAGTCCTTTTTCAGCTTCGGATCATCACACCTGCTCATTTTATCGGTAAATGAATACAGCCTGTTAAATGCATCCACCTGCATTTCATTTCCCAGCCAGGCTGTAAGATCACGTTCTTCATCGGCCCAGGATATGGGGTAGGGAACGCTGATCGCAGAAATTGGCAAGAGTCCGGCAGCAATCTCTCTGGGTGTGCCGAAAGTGAAGTTTGTATTTTTGAACACCATACCAGGCAAAGCTTTCAGGAATTCAAAAATGCCTGATTCAAACCATTGATGTTCGCCAAAGGTTTCGTAATCAATAAAAATATTGATTGTTTCTTCTTTTTTGTCAACTTTTTTAAGCCACCCGGTGAATTTCTCAGCGGTGAGGGGAAATTCTGACCATGCCCTGTTCGAGAACCTGAAAGCAATATCATCGCTCATTCTGAAATTGCGCAAGAGTAACTTGAGGCGCGGATTAATGGCATTGCAGTACAGATAATTCGGGCTCTTCCAGCCCAGCACATGTTTTGCACCCTCGGTAAGCATGGCTGAGAATCCCATTTCTGCCACATCTGCCCCGATCTGGTCGGAATAAATAAGTTCGGTATTCCGGAATACCTTTGGTTCCTGGCCGAACAAATCCCTGATTCTTTGCCGGTGCTCTTCCACCTGCCTTTTGAATTCATCCTTATTTTTAAGAGCGACAAGGGAATGTGAATACGTTTCAGATAAAAATTCAACGGATCCGGTTTTAGCCATTTTCTGGAAACTTTCTATAACCTCCGGTGAATACAACTCAAGCTGATCGAGTGCTATTCCCGAAATGGAGAAAGCTACCTTAAACTGGCTTCCATATTCTTTAATTATCTGCCTGATAACTTTGTTGGCGAGCAGGTAGCTGCGCTCGGCCACCCGGGTGATGATGGATTCATTCAGGTAATCATCGTAATAATAGTGGTCATTACCAATATTAAAAAACCGGTAGCGTTTCAACCTGAAAGGCTGATGGATCTGGAAGTACAGGCAAATCGTTCTCATGCTGTTGGATAAATAAGGTTGTAGTTATTTCACATGGGATAAATAAATATCTTTCACTTTCGCTGCTGCATGTTCCCATTTCAGGTTATCTACTTCTTCCCGGACATGCTTTTTGAACATCACGGACAAGCCCTCATAGTTAAGCAGTCCGTATATCGCATCTGCCATCGCGTGCGTATCCCAGAAATCAAGCTTAATGGCGTGCCGCAGGATTTCTGATACTCCCGACTGCCGGGAGATGATCACAGGCACATTCGACTGCATGGCTTCGAGCGGTGAAATGCCAAAAGGTTCGGAGATGGAGGGCATAACATATACATCGCTCATGGAAAACATGTGTTGTACATCGTCGCCCTTCAGGAACCCGGTAAAATGAAAACGGTTACCCATTTTCAACTTGGCCACACGGACGATCATTCTGTTAAGCATATCGCCGCTACCGGCCATCACAAACCTCACATTATTCATTTTTTGAAGAACCAGATGGGCTGCCTCGATAAAATACTCAGGTCCTTTCTGGAGTGTGACTCGTCCAAGGAAAGTTACAATTTTGTCGTCGAGGTTCTGGGCTACTTTCTTCAGTTCGCTGTCTACAATGGGTTCAACAGCATTATGAACGGTCACCACTTTGTCGGGACTGATCCCGTATTTTTCAATAATTATGCTGCGGGTAAGGTTGCTAACGGCTATTATCGTATCGGCTGCGTCCATTCCGGCCTTTTCAATTTCATAAACACTGGGGTTTACATTTCCTCCGCTCCGGTCAAAATCGGTTGCATGCACGTGAATAACAAGGGGTTTCCCCGAAACAAGCTTGGCTGCAATTCCGGCGGGATAAGCCAGCCAGTCATGCGCATGAATGATATCGATATTATACCGGTAAGCTATAATGGAAGCCACAACCGCGTAATTGGCAATTTCCTGGAAAAGATCCTTACCATAACCCCCGCTGAAACTCAGTTTCCCTGAGAATGACGACTGTATCAGGTAGTTGGATACCTCCTGGTTCTCTGAGGAATATTTCTCGTATTCCTCCGGAGTAGCGTAGGGTCTTAAAGAAGAGCCTACTTCAATAAAATGCATTTGTTTGAAAAAAGAACTGTAATCGACGATGCGGTCACTCACCACAATTTCACCGGCATCTATAATTTTCACCTTGCTAATGTCTTCATCGCCATATGCTTTGGGTACTACGAAAAGTATATCTTCCACTCCGACATTGTGCAATCCCTTGGTAAGTCCGTAACAAGCAGTTCCAAGCCCTCCGGAAATATGGGGCGGAAATTCCCATCCAAACATCAGTACGCGCATAGCTTATAAGGTGGTTTAGGATTAATAATCGGTTTTTAATTTTTCTGTGTCATCGTTTCATATTTTTGAATCATCCGTAGCAGAGCAGCCACACTCCACGCCTGTGAAATGGCTCCACGCGCACGGTGCGGGGGATCCCCGTCAAAAATCTCGGGAATGGTACCTATTCCCAATTCGGTCATAACCGGCTCAAAACCGTCGATCAAATTTTTAAGGAAACCCAAACCACTTTCCTTGTGAAGATTCATATACACCTCACAAAAGTGTTCAAGAAGCCACGGCCACACAGTACCCTGGTGGTAAGCACTGTCACGCAGCTCCTGGGTGCCCTTGTAAATGCCATTATATTTTTCATTGGTAGGTGAAAGCGTTCTCAATCCCCTTGGTGTTAGCAGATCACGTTCAATTACGGATAAAACAGCCTTCTTCATTTCATTGTCAATGGGTGAGAAATCCATAGAAGCGGCAATTATCTGGTTGGGACGTATTGACCAGTCTTTTGAATTGTAATCGACCACATCAGCCAGGTAGCCTTTATTGCTGTCCCAGAACATAGTAAGAAAGGACTCCCGGATAACATCGGGAAGTGATTGCCATTGCCGGATGAATTCTTCATCCTTTGCCCTTTTTGCGAGATCGAGACTGAAAAGTACAGCGTTATACCAGAGTGCATTGATCTCTACGGGGAATCCGACACGCGGGGTAACCGGTTTGCCATTCACAACTGCATCCATCCAGGTAAGGGCTTTGCCAGGCTCACCGGCATATATTAGCCCGTTCTCGTGCATCTTGATGTTAAAATTTGTTCCGTCCCGGTACGCTTCCAGTATGGATTTTATTGCCTTTCCATACCTGTGCCAGATTGCCGTATATGATTTTACTGTTTTGGTGTATTGGTGAAGGGCCCAGAAAAACCAAAGCGGTGCATCCACCGAATTGAATGCAGGACTATCATCCGCTCCCATATTCGGGAAAAGGCCGTTCTTTAATTTGGCAACCTGTGTGTCGAGCACTTCCTTGCATGTCGCCGGATCTCCGATAGCCAGTGTAAGACCGGGAAGAGCAATGAAAGTATCGCGTCCCCAGCTGCCAAACCAGGGAAATCCGGCGATTATCTCCGTTTTCTTATCCCTTTTGGATATAAATTGTTGTGCGGCATTTATCAGGCAATTCTTAAAGCTGTCACGTGGTATACGTTTGCCAAGTTCAGTCGTAAACCTGCGTTTCAGCTGCCCGGGATTCATTTCGAACGTAGCTGCTGAGAAGATAATCACATCGCCTTTTTTTGCCCTGAGCTCAAAATATCCCGGAACAAACAGATCTTCTTTGTAGTCATACCCGCGACGCAGCTCCTTGTTGTATTCGATGCCATAGTACCAATCGGGTGATGGTATGAACTCAACTTCCCGTGAAAACTGCATGTGGAGAAAGGGATAACCGTCATACAATTTTGCCTTTACCCCGTTTGGAACGAATTTAACACGGGTATTCGCATACAGGTTTGCCTTACTGAGTGCATGCATGTTGCGAAAGGCCAGGAAAGGGCGAAACCTGAGCCGAATGGGAACATCCGATTCATCGATGGTATACTTGATAAGAATTTGTTCCTCCTTTTCAACCAGCAGACTCTCCTTGGTAATCACAACTCCGCCAACACGGTATTTTAGTGTTGGAATCGGATCGGCCTGAAAATCACGAACGTATTTATGTCCGCGTGGACTATAGATATCTCCCTGGTATTTGTGTATGCCCAGGTTGAATTCTTCATCTCTTTCAATAATGGTCTCATCAAAAGAGGAAAGTAAAACATGTCGGTCGCCATCAAGGTTTTCCACCGGTGCAATAAGCAAACCGTGGTATTTCCGGGTATTGCAATTAATCAGTGTTGTTGAAGAAAAGGAACCCGCCCGGTTACTTCTTACAAACTCCTTGCTAAGAGAGTATTCAAGATTAATGAGTTGTGTTTTATCGAATTTAAGGTAGGCCATATCTTCGGGGATTTTATTCTAAGATATTAAAAATTATCGGGAATTATAATATTTTAATTCAACTATTTAATCGGTAATTAGCAACAATAAAAGAAACCAGAATGTTTTGGGAACAGAAAATTGTTTTAACCAACCCGGTTAAAAGTGAGAGAAATATCAATAGGACAAAGTTATAAAGTTTATGTTATCATAATATCAGGGAATAATATAAATTTGAGGCTTCGATTTTCAGTCTTATGCGAATACTTATCGTATCACCCTTGTTCCTGTTGATGATTTTCGCCTGTTCAGGCGATAAGTCCAACTTTGCCATAAAAGTAGATGTAAACGGAACCGATGGAAGTCAATTGTACCTTGCACAAAGGACCCTCACAGGGACTATCGTGGTAGATTCCGCACTCCCTGACAAATCGGGAACATACCTGCTGGACGGATCAACGCAACGTCCTGATTTCTATATTGTGTATGCCCATCCTGGTCACTATATCAATCTCATCATCCGTCCGGGAGATGAATTTAAGGTACTTACCACCTCCTCCGCTTTTGAGTACAGCTATCAGATCGAAGGTTCCAAAGATTCACGTCTTATCCAGAAAATGGTGGTCATGCAGGCGAAAACACTGGAAAAGATAACAGAGATCAGCACGGAATTTGAGAATAGCCAGGATCATCCTGATTTTCAGAAAATAAGGAAGAGGATCGACAGCACCTATGCTGTAATTGTTGAAGAACACAGGCTTTTTTCCAAACAGCTCATCGAGGAAAATCCGCAGTCCCTGGCAAGTCTGATGGCTTTGTACCAGCAGCTGGGGCCTAAAACCCCGGTTTTTAATTACAATCAGGATTTCAGGTATTATGAGATTGTTGATTCCAGTTTATCGGCATTATATCCTGGTTCCGAAGCCATCAGGGATCTGAACCGGAAAGTGACCGAACTGAGAAATCTGCTCAGGCTGGAGAAAGGAGCTGCCGCACCTGAAATTGGACTGCCGGATATTGGGGGTAAAACAATACAATTATCTTCCCTGAAGGGAAAATACGTGTTGGTGGTATTCTGGGCTTCCTGGTCAAGCCAAAGTCGCAGCGAGATCAAAAAACTTGCTGCAGCCTACCAAATAAACAGGAACAGGGGTATTGAGTATTTACAGGTTTCTCTTGACAGGACGCGGGAATCGTGGGTGCAGAGCCTCGAAACGGACAAAGCTGAAGGCATCCAGGTTTGCGATTTCAAATACTGGGATTCCCCGGTTGTGGAAGATTACCAGGTTGAGCAGCTCCCGGTTCTTTACCTGCTGGATAGGAATGGCAGGATAGTTAACCGCAATTTCACAGCGGATGAGCTTTCCGGGATAATTTCAGGTATCCCTGAGCTCTCGGAATGAAAAATCGAATTCACAAAATTAACGGGTAAATAATATATAACTTAAATTCTCATGAGAAAAATAGTATTGTTGATTTGTGCAGTGGTACTGGTGGCCTGCAATAAGGAAAAAGTTACCCTGACGGGACGGATCTCAAATGCTGAAAAAATGGTGCTTTACCTCGATGAGGTTGATGTTTACGAAACAAGGACGGCAGATTCGGTGGTGCTTAAGAAGGATGGCAGATTCAGCTTCGGTTTCAATACAAAAGGCCCCGGATTTTACCAGTTAAGGCTATCCGGCGACCAGATCATCGTCCTTTTTCCGAAGCCCGGCCAGCGCATCAGGGTAACGGCCGATGCCGACAAGCTGCTGCCATCGCTGGAAATTGAAGGATCGCATGATACCGAGCAGGTCATCAAACTGATCAGGATGCT
>Ga0209751_10001518_pt1 | contig 23793 bp, 22 predicted proteins | sample RifCSP13_1_FD_184019 | JGI IMG/M metagenome (GOLD analysis project Ga0209751, IMG submission 184019) | Soil microbial communities from Rifle, Colorado - Rifle CSP2_sed 13_1 (SPAdes) (version 2) | ecosystem: Environmental > Terrestrial > Deep subsurface > Rock core/Sediment | place: Rifle...
AATTCTACGCGTCAAACGGCGCGCGATATGGTTCAGACAGTAACCAATTGGGTTAATGAATTGCAGCAAAAGCGGCGCACGGAGAGCAGCGCCCTCAAGACCTTGCTCTCTGAAACCCCGCGTCCGAGCGAAGCCTAATCCGCGGCTCGCTGTCGTAGCAAAATAGGATCATCTCGTCAAATTGATTTTCGGAAGCGGTCAGGATGGAAGAGAATCCTGACGCGCGAGATCTTTTATTTGACATGCCGTTCCTCCGAGCGATAGCATCAACCGCGCCTCAAGTGAAATCAACATCTCACACGGGAGAGTGGCTGTAATGGCTATGAAGTTGTCTCCAGCCAGGAGTTCCAGAAAACAATCCCGGCCAGTTTTCACGAGCATTCGCAAGCCAATTGCGCCGCCGGGGCATCCTATGAGTCACGCCAAACCGGATGAGAAGGCCAGACCCGCCGGCCGCAAGGCAAAGCACAAGCGAAAACCACAGTTAGCCGACGAGCTGGAAGAAGTTTGATTGATCGAGGTGACTGATCCGGCCGATTCTGGAGCAGAAGCAGCGCGAGCTTTCGTACAGCATGCGCGGCATCTACTGCTCGCTGAATATCTGCCAAAGATCGAGCGTTGTCTCGAGCGTCTAAATGACGAGCAGGTCTGGTGGCGAGCAAACTCTGAATCAAACAGCATTGGAAATCTGCTCCTGCATTTGTCGGGAAACGCGCGGCAGTGGATTGTGAGCGGTTTAGGAGGAGCAGTTGATCGGCGGGCGCGGCCAGAGGAGTTTGCCGAGCGAAGATTGATCCCGCGGGACGAATTGCTGGCAGGTTTGCGGCAGACTCTCAGTGAGGTCGATCAGGTACTTGGTGAGTTCGACGTGCTGCGCTTGCTGGAACGACGGCGCATCCAAGGCATGGAAGTTACGGCGCTGGAAGCCATCTTTCATGTAACTGAGCACTTCTCCGGGCACACCGGGCAGATAATTTTACTTACGAAGCTACTGACCGCAAAAGATCTACATTTCTATGATCTGTAAGACTTTGTGCTCCGTAGCTTGTGACTGTTGTTCCATCACGGCAGGCGCAAAGAAAATCAAAACATTCGCCTCGGGTGCCGCCGGTATATCAGAACTACCTATCCGCATAAGCAACCCGCTTTTTGAGAGATTCCTGAGAGAAAGCAACTTGTTGCGCTATCTTGTGGTGGATTACACGTCTAAAATACGCAAAACTCCAGCGCACTTTACGACGTCTACTTCAAAGTCGTTAGGTCGCCGCATAGAAACTTCAAGTCTTCCGGAGGAGAAAATGAGGAGAAACACACTAACCTATTGCTGCGCAGTCCTTACCCTCTTACTCGCTCCGGTATGCCTGGTTGCTCAAGGCGAAACCAATAGTTCCGACTGCACACAAGCCGCCGAAAAAACACAGATAGACCCAAGAGTGACAGGCGGCATAGTTACCTTATATGCGCTTGACCCGCTTGCAGGAACCTTCTGCTTTGCTGACGGGAAAGATGGCCATGTCGTCCAGAATAATGAGGTTAGAAATCGCTGCAGCGATATAGATTTCAATAACTATAATGCTGGTACCTTAAGCATTGGCGTTGAAGGCGGGCGGGTCGGCAGAATTATTGATTTAGGTAATGCCACCGACCTTAAGCAAAGGTACGGATATGAGGAAACGGTAGGCAACGGCCAGGGCTTTGCCTCGCTTCGTGTCGAAGATGGCAGAGTTGTTATTCTCAAAGATCGCAGATCGCAGACTATACAAGAGCTGAGGGAGTCGGCCCCACTGTTTCAGGAAGGCGCATCTGGAGCAAGCGCGCCAATCAGGCTTGGGAATATTTATTTGGTGCGGATTAGTGATCGGCATGACAGGACTTTCCAGCGAATCGTTAAGCTCGTGGTCATTGCATACACACGGAACGAATCCGTAACGATACGATGGCAGGTTCTCTAAGTTGAATCTGCGGACGACCTAACGCTCTTGCGGCTCGATAGCATGCTTCTCAAACGATATTATTAGGTCGCTGCTTACATGGTGTTCCATCGCCGCCGGTGAACAGCAGCGTTATCTCGCTTAGACCGCGCGAGTCGCCCGGCTGAAGTTTAATCTTGCAGCTAACCAGGCTTAGCGTGTGCAAGCAGCCCCTCCCAACCTGAGAGACTTTCAAACGTGAATCAATAACTTCGTGACTTGGAGGGTTCAATTAGTGTTCTTTGCTGGTTGAGCTTCCCACCGACGCTATATAGCTCAAGTCTGAAAGTCTCTCAGGTAGGGAAGGGCTACTTGCACCCGCTCGAGGTGGGCTGGGTTCAACCTCGCCGGGCCGAAAGTTCGCAAACTGGATGCTACCACTCCGGGGCATACATTTTCTAAAGTATAATCTTAGTGCCTAAATGCGAATTGGCCACCTAAGCGCTTGCAGCTGCCGGTGCGATAGCATCTTTCTCAAGCAATCTTTTCCGCTCAGCTTGAATGCTGCTCGCGCGCCGCAGCTGAAGCGCAGCGTTATGCGGTGCGCGTTTTAATCCTTGGCTATGGAAATTAAAGAATGATTGGAAGGTGTTCCGCAAACTTCATGGCATTGCTCTGGAACGGTTTTGTCAGCCTCGTGCTGGAAGAGATTCGGCTAGCTGCAGATGCGTGCGAGGATGGCTATCACGAATGTTACCTTAAAGTGTATGCACTAATTCGCAGCCGAGATAAGTCAATGGCTCGAGCGTTTAATTATCCGCGTCGGTCGCAAGCCTTTATTCTGTTGGCCAATATTATTGAAGAGGGACTCCTAACCGATGCTGAACTGAATCAGTTTAGTGCGGAAGCTCGTGAGCGAATCGAAATAATCGATCGCATGCGGCGCGCATAAACGCTTGCAGCGGACTCGGTTGAAGCTGGCGTTATTAGTAATTTGAAATGGAGGTTGAGTGGAATCGCTCTGGGGTGCTCACTTGGTTTTTCTGAGGGTTGAATTTGATGCATCTTGAGCGGGGGCAAGCCACCCTTCCTTACCGAGAGGTGCACTAACTTGAATCTTCCCATCACAGTCACCGTCAATGTTCTTTATTTCTTCTTCCCTTTTGCTTTTGCTCTTTCCAGATTCTCCTTCACCCTGAACTTCACGATCTTGCTTATCAAGCCGAAAGGAATCGGTTTATCTAATGGAAATTGTACCGACCCCTTGGCGCCCACATAGCCCGATAACTCATCTTTGAATTTCGCAATTGCAGTTGACGTAGGATAAAAGCCTATATGGTTCTTAAACCCTCCAAAATGGACCAAATTGCCGTTCAGTATAAAAGTGGGTATCTGATACTTAATAGCTTCCTCCGCCGCCGGAGCCGCTTTACTAATCGTCATCCTCACCTTCTCCAGAATCGCTTGGACATCCTTTGGGTAGCCTGCGATATATTCCTCTATATTTTGGGGCGCCGTCTGCTTTGCTCTCATAATATTCTCCTGTGTAACTAAGGCGTTGTTTGGATGCTCATTAAGGGTTCGTACATACGGGCTTTTTTGCAACGAAAAAGCTCGAACGCCCGCGCAACCGACTTCTCTAAATACCGTCTTCTCAAGAAGCCAAACAACCTTTTTATCCGAAGCAATAAATGAACTTATGATTCGGACACTTAGAAATGACCACCATCGCCTTCTCGGGGATTTGATCATATAGCCGGCTAATGTTGTAGATGTGCATCACCATTCCAAGTTTGTACTCTTCGGCAAATTTAGTGGCCGTATACCATCCGTCCTAACGCTTACGAGACGATCCGTGCGGCCTGAAATACAAGGGAACGGTCTCCTTCTATTCCATTTTCCGTAAGTCAACCGGGCGGAGCGGTAAGAAGTGCGAGGATTTTGAGACACCTGAATGTACATTATGGCTGTGAAACGGCCAATCGGTCTTTGAAAACTGCGGCAGATTCTGCTTAATATAGCTTACGCGCGCGAAAGATTCAGCGGATCGCGCATTGCCCATATTGTAACCAGGAAATCTGTTCCCGGGAGGTAAGCCCCGAATGACCTACGTTGTTGCCGAGCCCTGCGTTAACTGTCGCTATACCGACTGCGCGCTGGTTTGTCCAGTAGATGCTTTCCACCTCGATGACGACATGCTGGTCATTAATCCTGAGACCTGTATCGATTGCGATGCTTGTGTCCCCGAATGTCCCGTGGAGGCCATCTTCCCTGAAGACCGCGTTCCGGCAGAATGGGCAAGTTTCACACCGATGAATGCTGAACGGGCACTGAGCGGATTGCCGACTATAAGCGCGCGGTTGGATCCACTCTGCGAATAGGTAATTAATGAAGAAAGGCACGAAGCGTTTGCTTCGCGGTCTGGCTGTAGCTGCGGGAGGTTTAAGCGCTCTCGGAGCCATTCTGGCGAGGAAGAAAATGAGGGCAAAGCAGCAACGGATAGCAATCAACCCGCTTAATGTTTGGGCCAGACCCGGCATGAAGGTCTTCTTTCGCGCGGAGTTGATGCCTGGTCGTGAAAGAGAGGAACGAGCCTTCCGAGTCAAGGAACTGCTCCCTAGCGGTCGTGTCCTCCTTGATGGGGTGGCCGGCGAGCACGCCGAAAGAGAGTTTGAACCAATTCAATAGTCTCTCCTACCAGGAGTAGGTCTTTCCTGGTTCCATCACACCCAGGGTTGGCCGGTTAAGGGCCTGCAACTCTTCAATAACTTGCGTACGATACGCCGGCTTGATATGGACGGTCAGTATATCAAGACCATTGTGGTTCAGTTTGCGCAACTCCCGATCCAGTGAGGCCGGAGTAAAGTGGCGTGATACCTCTGCCAGACCATGCATTGCATTGGGAAAAGATGCTTCTATCAGCAGAGCTTCCAACTGGGGAATGCGATTTATCACATTCCAAAACTCCTCAGTCTCGGCCGTGTCAGAGCTGAAAGCTACGGTGCTCTGGCCATCGAATACCACTAGGCCCACAGTGGGTACTATGTGGTTTACAGGGATGGCGGTGACCGTCAAGTGCGCCACTTTGAACTCACTACCGACCGGTATTGTCACATACTCCATGACCGGCCCATAGTCGTTCTTCAGGTCCGAGAAGCGTGGATAAACATTCCAATTGAACACGTCGCGTTCGAGAAGCTCGATGACTTCTGCGGTGGCGTAAATACGGATGGGCTGTTCCAGAAACGGGTAAAGATCGTCAATAAAGATGGGAAGACTAGCGATGTGGTCCATGTGCACGTGGGTGACAATGATATTACGGACCTTTTGACGCTGTTCTTCAGTGAGGGCCAGACCTATGCTGCCCGCATCAACGGCAACACAGTCGTCGATGAGAAAGCAGGTCAGGCGCTGCTCGAGAGTCGCCTGGCCATGGCCGTCAAATGTGCTAGGTAAGAGTTGGATTCTCACGGGTTTCAGCCCGGTGAAAGTTACTGGGCAGAGCCGCCTTAGTATAAGCCCAATAGGTTAAAAGCCACGAATTTGTTTACGAGGAGCTAGTTTGGCCGCAGCCGCCCCAGCATTTCTCTGAGTGCTTGCAGGTATTCCGCCTCGCGCAGGGTTGCGTTTTTAGTGGAGATCCCGCGCGCCACTCGGCTGCGATGAAAGGCTAACTCGCTAGCCACTTGGTTGAGTCGTCGGGACGATCGCCAGTGGCCTAATCCCCCGCGCGAAAACGCGGAAACCGAAGCGCCCAGGCGTCCCATTACGGTGCAAAACTGATCGTACTCCTGCTGTGTCAGCAAACCAGAATGAAAATCGGCTGCGAGGTAGTCTCGCACGACCTGACCCTCCCGGCGCAACCCCAGAAAGATCACCAGAATCATTAGCAGGAACGCAGGGACCATGATCACTATATAGGTCAACAGAAAGACCAACCCCCCAAAGATAGCTGCTGAGCCGTTCCAGATGCTGTGCATGAATATAGCTGCTATGAGCCCAACCACGGGAGTTATTAACTTTACCGCCAGGTTCTGCGATTGCCGGGCCAGCCCCAGACCGATACCGGTAAGTCCCGTAAAGAGCGGATGGGAAAAGGGGGCAAACATTCCCCGTACGATAAAGACCGGGGTTAAACCCGCACCGCCCTCCAGCACCGCCCGTCCGTAGTACTGAATATTTTCCGTCGTAGCAAATCCGAGTCCGACCATGGCTGCATATACGAGACCATCAATCACGCCATCAAACTCGTCTTTCTTCCAAAAGAAGAAGAGTACCAGAATGAAAGCCTTCGCACCTTCTTCCACAATCGGAGCTGATATCACAGCAGCGAAGGTCTCCGCTGCCTCTGCGTTGTGAGTTAGGGCTTCGACCGTGAGACCGCTTGCAGTGTTGACCAGCAGAGCGATAAAGACTGCAACCAACGCACCCCAGAGAAATGCCGTAACAAGCATCCAGAGTGGCTCCGCTTCATAGCGATCGATCCAAAGGACGAGCACGACGTATAACGGCACTGGAATAGTAGCCGCTAATAGCCCCACAATCAGTCCGACGGGACCAGTTTCTGTTCCTATCAGGAGTAGCACCAGCAAACCCAGAAAAAGCGCAATCAGTACTGCGGCGACAGCCAGCGCAGCCCTGATAGCACTGGTATTGCCAGATCTAATAATCACTGTAGGCGCCATGGCCGAAAAGGATTCATTTCTCATTTGTCATTGGCCATCTGACAACTTCCATTTAATGGCAAATAGAGATCAATGGTAAAGGGAAGATGGAAAATGGGAAAAAGGGCGAGCCCTTGTGGCCGAACTGCATTGTTAGCGCGCACAAGTTTGAGCTCGGCCACCATCAATTGAATACGTTGCGCCGGTAATCCAGGAGGCACGCTCGGAAGTCAGGAAAAGGATTAGCTCAGCAATCTCCCGTGCCTCGCCCACTCTGCCGAGCGGATGCGTCTGTTTCGATCGCTCCAGAAATGCTGCATAATCGCCCTCACTCATGCCACCTCTGCGATGGATTTCGGTGACGACGAGACCGGGGTTCACGGCATTTACGCGCACGCCTTTCGGAGCGAGCTCCAACGCTGCACAGCGAGTCAGCTGATCAAGTCCCGCCTTGGAAACACAATAGGCAAGAACGCCAGGAAATGCCCGCAAACCAGTTACGCTGGACACGTTGACTATATTTCCTTTCCTTTTAATGAGCGACGGTACGGCTTCCTGAATCAGCAGAAAAACCGAGCGCAGATTAATGTTGAGCATTGCATCCCAGGCGTCTGTGGATGTGTTTTCGATTGTGCCGGCACTAATGTGGCCGGCAGAGTTGACCAGCACATCGATGCCTCCAAATTTGTCCAACGCTCTTGATACGACTTGACTGGCCTGGGCTTCAGTAGTCAGATCAGCAGCGACGGTAATAACCTGCGCGCCGCCTCCCTCAATTTCTCGGGCGACTATTGACAATGCGGTTTCATTTCGTCCCACGGCAACCACATCTGCCCCGGCCTGGGAGAGTCGTAACGCCGTCGCTCGACCAATACCGGAAGTCGCCCCAGTGACGACGGCAATCTTTCCTGCCAAATCTCTCTCCATAAGCGTTTCCCCCGTTAATTTCTTCATTCGACACCACAAAATCATACATTGACACGGCAAGCCTAAAAAGTTGACTATTGTTGGCCAATCGCCGTTTGGGCGCATAAAGCGGATCCGGGTCCCGGTCGAGTAATACTCCCGACAATGAGACTGAGGCCGCTGTTACTTGAGTCAGTCCCTCCGGAGGAATTTGTTGGGCCACAATTCCGCAGATCAGTTCTTTCCAAGAAGTCCGCGTTCGTCTGTGCGTCGCAGCTCCGATGAGTTCCGGCACAGGCGAGCTTCGCGAACACGAATGCCGTCGAGCACCGGCTATCTCGTGGTCGCTTTTCTGGCAGCAGTGGGATTGTTTTTTGCACTCTGGTGGATATTGGTGTCCGGAGGCGATGAAACGCCGTGGATTCCGGCCAGCCTGGCCGCGAGCGTGGTCTTACTTGTGGCGTTGTCCGCGCGAGAAATTGTTATGCGTCGCGCATGGACACGCTATCTGCTTGACCACGGCGATCACAGACATTCCGAAGAAAGTACAAAACACAAGGGTGCCTTTTCTACGAAAGCTAACTCCAGTTCAACGCTGTCCGCAACACTGAGAACGATAAAGAAGCAGTCAGCAGAAGCGAATTCGAGCGGATCCCCGCCGGAGGCACATCTCGATGTGTTTCATCTCTGCCAGGGATACATCGCCACCACCGAAGATGCCTTGCAGTCCAATGCTATCTCCAGCGAGAAAAAGATTACGATTCGCGCGGGCCAGGAGCGGGTGCGAAGCCTGCAGAAGCATCACTTGCTTACATGGGCCAGGGATTCGTCACGTTCCCTCACGCACCAGGCTCAAAATCGCGCACGTACCTCAGACAAAATCGAAACGGCGAACCGGGCACTCGACTGCCTGGAGTCAGTACTTAAAATCTATCCGGACGAAAGGGACTTGAATGAATCTAAAGTCGCCATTCTGGAGTTCATTACCTCCGTGAAGGTAGCACATTGGGTTGAACTGGCAGAACGCTCAGCTTTTAAGGGACACTACCGTAGGGCTATCGAGCGGTACAAGGACGCACTCTTTTATCTAAATCGCGGCGGTCTTAAGGACGACGTCAGAATTGCCGGCGCCGAAAGAATTGGTCGTGAGATAGAATCTCTGCGAACTCGGCTTAAGGCTTCGCGTGGCGAACAGTCACAGCCTAATGCTGCGGATGGAATGAGGGAAGAGGACCGCCGCTGAATAACAGTGATTTCCCAACGGTGTCCAAAGTGTGGCGGTTTGCGGGTTCGGCGAGGGTATCGACCGACGCCGTTGATTTTACGTGTGGTTGGCATCCATGATCTTTTGTGCGATCATTGCAACTTGTTATTTCGGGGCTTTGCGGTGCCGGGCACGGTGAAAGGAAGAGGCAAAAGAAGGAGTGTGCCGGGCCGTTCGAATGATTCCAGAGGGTGGGTCTCGGATACATCCAATTAGGGTCAGATTAGAACTTCCCCCAAACGGATTCTCGCGATCCAATTCCCAAAGCTTTACCGAGGTTGCGAAATGAGATTTGTGGCACTCTTAACATTTGTGCTCCTATCCGGCCTGGCGACGGCATCTTCGATTATGGGACAAGATCCCGTGCCCGCTTCTGCTGGCCAGGAGCAAGGCGCTTCTATCGACAATCAGGGGATACGCAATTATCTGCTTGGGCCAGGCGATGTTGTGGATGTAAGGGTTTTTGGGCAGCCTGACCTTAACGCAATCGCCGAAGTCGACAGCGATGGTAACATCAACTCCTTGCCTTTTCTGGAAACGCCGGTGCCGGCCAAGTGCCGCACTGAAAAAGAGGTCCAGAAGGACATCGCCACCGCCTATGGCAAGTACATCAAGAATCCGCAGGTAAGCGTGCGCATTACTGAGCGAAAGAGCAGGCAACCGGCGACCGTTTTTGGAGCCGTGCGCCAACCAGCAAGAGTGCAAATGCAACGGAAAGTAAGGCTCAATGAGTTGATGGCCGCTTCCGGTGGTTTTACCGAACGTGCCTCAGGCACCATTCAGATTCTTCACACTGAGCCGGTGATGTGTCCTGAACCTGGCGAGGAAGCGGAAGCGAAACCAATTGATGGGGCGACCATTCCGTTGCAGCTGGTTAATATTTCGGATCTAAAAGCCGGGAAGGTCGAGGCCAATCCTTTCATCCGTCCAGGCGATTACGTAATAGTGACTGAAGCTGAACCGGTTTATGTAACTGGCAGCGTTACTTCACCTCAGGGCGTTTATATGCGCGATAAACTTACTTTGACTTTAGCAATTGCTATGGTCGGTGGTGTGAAGAGAGAAGCAAAATCCAGCGACGTACGGATCATTCGACAGAAACCAGGTTCCACTGAACAGGAAACTATACGGGTGGATCTCTCGGCCATAAAGAAGAACCTCAAACCCGATGTTCTGCTTCAGCCGTATGACGTAATCGAAGTTGGGGAGACGTCAGCTTTTGCTCCGAACCGGATCATACCCACGCTCTTTGGAGGTATGCAGTCCATTATTAGTAATGCCCCCCTGCGCGTTCTCTATTGATGGCTTCCCGGATCTCGTTGTTGAGAACGGGCTTTGATCGTTTGAGGAAAAGATGAGTCCTAAACGTAGACCAAACAGCGCCCGCCGGCGGCGGACAATCACCTATCTCTGGATTGCAGCTCTTGCCATTCTGACAATGGCGCTAATCTACTGGGAAATGACCGCTTTGCTTTACATCTTCGCAACCCTTAGCGTCGCGGCGTTACTGGTAGTCGTTGCATTTGCCGATCTGACTCGTGGTGAGAAGCACGTGGGTGACATAGCCACAGCCGATGATGCTGCAGCTATTGGGAGTGGCATCAGCTCAACTTTTGGCAGTAAGAAAAGCTAAAAGTCCAGCATCAACAATGGGACCATTCTGCCTGACCTGTGCTTTGCCGAAGACCCCAATAGACCCCCCAATTAAAAGCGATAAGCCAGTTGAAAGTTTAGGCAGACTGTTGCATAATCCGGCTGCGTTCACCTCCCCGGTGGACGAAGTGGTCGCGTGGGGTGAGGACACGTGGCCTTAGGGTGGGGGCTGTGGGAGGCCCCCGCCCGCTTTTGTGGCAATGACCTTTCGCCTGCCGTGATCCCCTATTCTCTCTTTTAGACTTGAGGAATCCCGCCCCTTGACGCCAAGTGGAATCAGAGTAGAATTCGACGTTCAAAAAATAGAACCTTGAAAGCCGGTGCTGTTCACCGGCCTTTTGCTGGCCACCACAATGGCTCTTTTCACGCAAGCACGGAGAAAATTCAAGCTCTGGTTGTTCAGAGGCGGAAGAGAGATCGAGACACGCAAGGACCGCGTGATCGCGCCCCGACAACATCCGTGGTGGCAGGTAATGTGCCTGACGGGTGTTGATTACTTCTCCACACTTGGATACCAACCGGGAATTGCTTTTCTTGCGGCCGGCGCCCTTTCTCCGACTGCCACACTAATCGTCGTACTTCTAACCCTGTTCGGAGCCTTACCCATTTACAACCGAGTGGCTGCCGAGAGTCCACATGGTGAGGGCTCGATTTCCATGCTTGAGCATCTCCTCTCGCGCTGGAAAGGCAAACTTTTTGTACTTGTGCTGCTGGGGTTCGTCGCCACGGATTTTATTATCACGATCACGTTGTCCGCCGCTGACGCTACTGCCCATATCACCGTGAACCCGTTTACTCCCGATCTCTTCAAACACCAGATCTATGTGACGTTGGCGCTGATCGCTTTTCTGGGCGCCATCTTTCTGCGCGGTTTCAAAGAGGCCATTGGTATAGCAGTTTTCCTGGTCGCGGTTTACCTGTTTCTCAACGTGGTGGTAGTCGTCTTCGGAATGTACCAGCTGTTCGTCCATCCGCATCACTTTGCCGATTGGAAGCAGGCGCTGCTAAATCATCCGCCCGTGCATGGTAATCCCTGGCTGATTCTGGGCATTTCTCTGATTCTCTTTCCCAAACTGGCGTTGGGTCTGTCAGGTTTCGAAACAGGTGTGGCAGTGATGCCCCTGGTACGTGGCGACAAGGACCTCAGCGAAGCTGAATGGGAAGATATTCATTCGACTCGAACCGGCCGCCCGGCTGCGCGAGGCACACACGCGTTGCTCGAAGGCAGGATTCGGAATACCCGCAAACTGCTGCGCACAGCCGCGCTAATCATGAGTGGCATGCTGATTACGAGCAGTTTGGTAACTACAATACTTATTCCTGCAGAGAAATTCGCCGTGGGCCAGGAGGCAAATGGCCGTGCAATCTCTTATCTGGCCCATCAATTCTTCGGAGACCTGTTTGGCACAGCCTACGACCTCAGCACAATCTCGATCTTATGGTTTGCGGGTGCGAGCGCGATGGCCGGATTACTCAACATCGTGCCGCGTTATTTGCCGAGATTCGGCATGGCGCCGGAATGGGCTCGCGCGACGCGCCCGCTGGTGCTCATTTACACCGCTATTGCCCTTGCGGTAACTCTGATCTTTCGCGCAGATGTTGATGCTCAAGGTGGCGCCTACGCCACGGGCGTGCTTGTGCTGATGAGTTCGGCGGCAATCGCGGTTACGCTGGCGATGTACAGGAAGCAAGGGAACTGGCGGTTTTTTTTCGTAATCTCCCTGGTTTTCGCCTATACAACGATTCAGAACATTCATGAGCGACCGGAGGGAATAAAGATAGCCTCCTTCTTTATTCTGGCAATCGTGATCATGTCATTGTTTTCGCGCGTTTGGCGCAGCACAGAGTTGCGCGTCGAGCGTGTTGAGCTCGATGATCTGGCGCGCGATTTTATCCGCGACGCCGCCAAGCGCACGATCCGCATAGTTACCAATCGTCGGGATCGCGGAGATCCATTGGAATATGAAATGAAGGAGCGGGAGAAGCGCCTCGATAATCATATCCCTCCTGGCGAACCAATTCTCTTCTTTGAGGTGACGCCGGGTGACGCCTCGGAGTTTTCGGGAGTACTCAAAGTGTGTGGTGAGAAGGTTGACGGCTTCCGCATTTTGCGTACCGAGTCACCTGCCGTGCCCAATGCGATTGCCGCGTTCTTGCTCTTCTTGCGTAATGAGACCGGTAAACTACCTCATGTCTATTTCGGGTGGAGTGAAGGCAACCCGCTATCCTATCTGCTGAAGTATATTGCCTTCGGCGAAGGCGATACTGCTCCGGTTACCCACGAGGTGCTCCGCCAGGCGGAGAAGGATCCCGAGGCGCGGCCAATTGTGCACGTGGGTGGATAAAGAAAGTCCTGTCCTATCGAAGAGGACTATCGTAATGGTGCCATATCACCTGGAGGGGTAAGACTGGAACTTAGTGGGCAAAAGCCGTGCTTAAGCCTCTATTGAATCGGCTGAATCGACGTTGCGGTTGGCTAAGAAACAGGAGCGGCAATAGACAGGTCGGCCTTGCGACGGATAAAAGGGAACGGTCGTCTGCTGTCCGCACTGGGCGCATTGAACGGAAACTTCGATACGCTGCCTAACACCGGCACTTTGGGCTGCAGTGATGGCTGCCAGTCGTTCGTTCTTAGCTTGCTTGCAGGGCTTGCAACGCTTCGGTTCATTTTTTAGTCCCTTGTCGTGAAAGAAAACCTGTTCTCCGGCAGTCCAAATGAAATCTTCGGAGCAATCGACGCATGTGATTGCGCGATCCTGATACTTACTCTCGGAGCTGGTTTCCAATTCATGGATGGCTTCCACTTGTGACATTATCCACTCTCCCTGGGTCGCTCATGATCCGAGCCACGCTGGCTGACCAATAACACTTGCCGGATCTGGTTCAAAGAAGGGCCGCTGGTTTGGTGGCGAGTTAACGCGCGGACACGTTTACAAATGCCTTCAGAGGCGCGCCTGTGGCGGGAAAAGTATATCTATGTCGAAACTGTGTCAAGACCCGGAAGGACTTTATTTTCGGGATCTTGACACTTCTACGGGGCCATGACAGCATCCGGCCATCCTGAAACCCCTGAACTTGGGTTCTTCCCTCACCTCGCGCGAGTGAGCGGAGAATGAAAACCACTGTTAACATAACCGCAAATGAAGGTCCTTGTCCTGGGTGCGGGCGGCCGTGAACACGCAATTCTCTGGACGCTCAAAAAAACCACTGCCAAACCGCTGCAGCTCATTTGTGCGCCCGGAAACGGCGGTATAGCGGAGCTTGCGCGCTGCCTTCCTCTGGATCCTGGAGATCCCTCGCGTGTCGCGCAGTTCGCGCAGTCGGAAGCGATTGACTTGACTGTCGTGGGACCTGAGGCTCCGCTGGCTGCTGGTATTGTCGATCAGTTTGAGCGGCACCGCCTGCCGATCATCGGCCCCACCCGTGCCGCTGCCCGGCTGGAATCAAGCAAAGTACTGGCAAAGGATTTTATGGCGCGGCACAAAGTACCGACGGCTCGCTATCGCGTCGCGAATTCCATTGCTGAAGCGTTAAGAATACTGAGAAGTGGAGAGTTTGGCCCAGCCGATGCGCCAGTGGTGGTGAAAGCCGATGGGCTGGCTGCGGGAAAGGGAGTTGTTGTTGCCGCTTCCCGGGCTGAAGCTGAAAGTGCTGTCGGGGAACTCATGGGCGGGCACGTTGTACCGATGGATGCCGCGAAAGCCGTGGTCATCGAAGAAGCTATCAACGGAATCGAGGCCTCTCTGCTGCTGTTCAGTGACGGTCGTGATTATGCGTTGATGCCGGCAGCGCGCGATCACAAGAGAGTCGCTGATGGTGACAAAGGACCAAATACGGGTGGCATGGGTGCGGTAACACATGACGCCATCCTCGATTCTGCGACGCTGGAGCGTATTGTCAGAGAAATAGTTGAGCCCACGCTTGCAGGTAGTCGAGCTGAGGGGTTTCCATACCGGGGTGTGCTCTTCCTCGGATTGATGCTCACGGGCGACGGGCCAAAGGTACTCGAATACAATGTCCGCTTTGGAGATCCGGAGACACAAGCGATTCTGGTGAGACTTCGGACAGATCTCCTTGAGATTCTTGAGGCAGTTCGTTTCGGAAATCTTGGCCGGACGGCTGTCGAATGGAGTAACGAAGCTTCAGCTTGCGTAGTCCTGGCAAGTCGTGGCTACCCAGGCAAATATGAGAAGGGCGCCGTCATCAACGGTTTGGAGAGTATCAAGAGTTTAGAAAGGGTACAAATTTTCCATGCTGGAACAAGGCTTTCCGAGGGCAAATTCCTGACTGATGGAGGGCGAGTACTCGGTGTAACCGCCACCGGCGACGATTTGGAACAAGCCGTCGCTCGCTCGTATAGCGCCGTCGACAAGATCAGTTGGGAGGGCATGCAATATCGTCGAGATATTGGCAGGTCCCCGGGGGCCTTGAAGGTCTCCGGGAGTTAAGACGCGGGCTCGTCTGGAAGCGGGTGCAGAACTCCTGTTATACTTGATATTCTGTCGTTTTCTAGTTTGAACTGCTTTGTCTCACTTATCGTACAGATATATGCGGCTGCGCAGAAGTTAGAGGCCCTGCCCCGGGGGGAATCCAAACCCAGGTTACAGATTGAACATCACATCGCTGGAGGAAAGTTTGAAAAATGGGACTTTGGACGAGAGTTAAGCGTTCGATGCGCGCGCTATTTGGCGGCCTGATCGAGAGGACTGAAGACCCGGAACTTATTCTTCAGCAGACTATTCGCGACATGCGCGACCGTGTCCCTGAACTTAACAATTCGGTGGCGCAGGTGATGGCTACTGAAAAGCTGCTGGCAAAAAACAAGGAGCGACTGGAAACCCAGGTTGTCGAACTGGATTCCAAGATTCGAGCTTCAGTGAAGATGGGACGCGACGATATAGCCAGCGCGTATATCGGGCAATTGCAGCAGGCTCAGATGGATCTGCAAAAGACCTCCCAGCAACTGGAGCACGCGAATCTGGCATCAAAGCAGGCACTTAAGGCCCGCGACAACTATGTCTTGCAGATGCAGCGGCGAACTGCAGAAGCAATGCAGTTGATCAATCAGTCGAAGCAAGCAAAGCTCCAGGAACAGCTCGCCCAGACAATGGAGTCGTTCGAGATTGGAGACGATGCGTCGACGTTTAGTGAGATGCGCGACAAGATTGATCGTCGCGCCGCCGCAGCGGAAGCTAAACTTCAACTCGGCTCTGCTTCCGTCGATTCGCAGATGCAGGACATTGAACGCGAGGCTCTCGACATGCAGTTGCAAGACAAGCTATTGGCTTACAAGCGCGAGATGGGACTTTTGCCCTCAGCCACCGGCGTTGCGCCGCAAGCTTTGCCCGCAGAAAATGAGTCGAGTGCGGCTGAGGAACCGCGTGCGGTATTGACAAACGGTAAGCGCAACAGTTGAGTTGTAACGCAAACTGTTAGTTTGCACGTGGCGTACTTTGCGAGCACCTGACAGTTTTGACCGCAAACTAACAGTTTGCGTTACATGTTTTTCAGGTCGTTGATGTTGTTATGCCAGACTTTCCGAAGCTTGATCTCAAATATCTGAAAGAGGCCTTTAAGGAACCAATAAATTTTTGGGGGATGGCGGGATTTGCGGTGGCGGCCGCGTATGTGCAAGACGTGACGCCACTAGTTGCGGCCCTGGCCGCTGAGACACTTTATTTAGCTACCGTGCCGGCAAGCTCACTCTATCGTCGCCTGGTTGATCGTCGCGAAAGACAGCGGCTAAGAAAACTACGGGACCAGCAGCGCGAAGCCATCATCAAAGGATTTGACCCTCGCGAACGTGAAGCGGTGGAATACCTTCGATGGATGAAAAACCAGATCTATTCAAACTACAAAAAGTTCACCGGTACCAAGCAGATACCTGGCAACATTCAGAGCCTGGACCAACGATGGGAAGACTTTGTCGATCTCCTGGATGTCTATCGCCGCCGGAAGCAGCACTTGCGATCGATTAACCGGCAGGCAGTTCAAAATCAACTCGTGCAAGCAGAGCGCGCGGTCGAGGTTTCGCGTGATGACCGAGAGAAGCGGATTCAACAGGCCAATGTAGAGATCCTCAAGAGAAGGGTGGCGGCCTTTAACGATATCGAACGTTCCGTGAAGCTGGTAGAAGGACAGTTGCAGTCGATCGAAAACTTCTTCGGGCTGGTTAACGATCAAGTGGTGACCCTGCCTACTCCGGAAAGAGTTTCGGCACTTGATTTCGAACAGCTGAGCGATTCAATCGCTATGACCAAACAGATGCTCGAGGAAACTTCTGATACTTTCGCCGCTCTTGATAGCCATAATCGGGGCCTTGGCAATTACGAGCTATTACTCTCCAATAGCTCTTCTTCAAAGTAAAATTACACTCTCTATTGCATTGATAAAAAAGATCACCACAATATGTTGACACCGCCAGTCCAAAGGAGTATATTCCGCTCCGCTTAAGACGAGGCGGGTTGTTTGGAGTGGTGGCAGGCCCCCTGCGGACCTCTTCAGACGAGTTATTTCGCTTCGATAGGAGCCAACCGGGGTATCCGCCAAACATCTTAGATACAGGCGCGCGGCAATCGCGGTCGCCGAACCGTCTTTGGCAACTCTCATTAAGCAAGTTGTAGGCTTGCTCGCAAACTAACAGTTTGCGTTACAACAACTGTCTCCCCTGGGCGAGAAAGGTAGTGAAAGATGAGCGCAGCTATCGGCAAAAATCACGGGAAAACAGACACACCCGTTACTCGTCGTCGCAGTAAACCGCTAGGGTTGAATGCCAAACGTGTAATCAGCAAGCGCTATTCTCTCAAAGATGCAAAGGGTCGACCTATTGAGGAATGGCCTGACATTGTGCGTCGTGTGGTGGGCCATGTTTCGGCGGCGGAAAAGGACCCGCAGAAGCGCGATCAATTTTTTGCGGCAATGAGTGAAGTAATGCTGGCGCGGGAGTTTGTGCCTAACACGCCGTGCCTGGTTAATGCCGGAAAGGCCAACGGACAGCTTGCTGCCTGCTTCGTGCTTGATGTGCCCGATTCCATAACCGGTATCATGGAGCACGCCAAGGCTGCTGCCACAATTCATCAGACTGGAGGCGGCACAGGAATGACCTACGAATTCCTGCGCCCGGCAGGGGCCATGGTTAGCTCCACGCGCGGTGTGGCTTCTGGCCCAGTGTCGTTCATGAACATTGTCAACCAGGTGACTGATGTGGTGAAACAAGGCGGTGTACGCCGCGGCGCTAACATGGGCATGATGCGTGTCACTCACCCGGACGTGTTGCGTTTTATTCACGCCAAGAACGACCAGCATTCATTGACCAACTTTAATATTTCAGTGAATGTGACGGATAAATTCTTAAGGGCAGTGGACAATCTGGAATGGTTTCAACTGGAGTTCAATGGCGAGTCGTGGACCGAACCGATCTACGATCCGGTAACAGAGGCCGACTATGTGGTCTTTCGCAGGCCCGATGGCTCGGTGTTGAGCTTCTGCGATCGGGGGGCATTTCTGGCGACCGATCTTTCCGATTGCATGATTGAAGAACCGCCGCGTCCGGGAATGGTCTACGCACCGGACGTTTGGAACCGGATTGGGGCCAGCGCGCACAAGTATGCGGAACCGGGCATCGCTTTCATCGACGAAGTAAACCGCCATAATCACATGATGAAATCGATGGGTCCAATTTATTCGTGCAATCCATGCGGTGAGCAGTTTCTGCACTTCTCCAACTCCTGTAATCTCGGTTCAATTGACTTGAACAAGTTTTACGATCCTGAAAATCGAGTGGACTGGGAGCGTCTGCGTGAGGTTACGCATCTCTGCACGCGTTTTCTCGACAATGTGATTGATACGTGTGCCTGGCCGTTGCCGGAGATCAACGAGGTCGTGCATAGGACTCGTCCCGTTGGTCTTGGCATCATGGGCTTCGCCGACCTCTGCCTGAACCTGAAGGTGACTTATGGATCGCCCGCGTCCATAGATCTGATGGAGGAAATGATGGGCTTCATCCGGCGCGAGGCGTGGGCCGCCAGCAACAAACTGGGGGCCGAGAAAGGTGTGTTCCCGGAGTTTGAGCCGAACCGGGAGGCTTATGAGGACTTTCTTTATAACCAGATTGGCCTCTCCCGTGAGGCGCCACTGACACCGCGGAATTACGAGGTAACTACTATTGCTCCTACCGGCACCATCTCTTTAGTGGCGGAGACTTCTTCGGGAATCGAGCCCAATTTCTCATGGGCTTACATGCGAAAGGATACCCTCGGCACGCGGACGTATGTACATGGTCTTGCGGCCCAGGCCCTTGGTATGGAAGTGGATCAGACTTGTCAGGAGTCGATTGATCGAGGCGCGGCCTACGTTGTCGAACATGAACACGAGCTGCCACCTTACTTTATTTCGGCGATGAATATCAGCGCTGAGCAGCATGTACATGTGCTGGCTGCGGCCCAACGGAATGTGGACAACAGCGTGTCAAAGACGTGCAATGGAGCGGTTGACGATACTGTTGAATCAGTAGACCGGCTGTATAGATTGGCCTACCAGCTCGGTTGCAAGGCAGTGAGTTATTACCGCGACGGCTCTCGCGAGAATCAAGTGCTTACGTCGATGAAGGTGGAGGAGAAGGGAGAAACGGCTTGCAATCCAGAAACCAAGGTTGAACCGCTTGAAGAGGCGATCAGTGCCGCGGAGGCAGAAGCGGCGGATGATGCTTCTGCAAGACAAGCAGCAATCGCCTGGGAACACTCCGACACGGCCATTTCACCACCAGCACAAACGGCCATTCGCATCGAACGTCCACGCGAGCTACGAGGCGCGACCTGGCAAATCCCTTTTGATGGCCAGAACCTTTACGTCACGGTCAATCATGATGGTCAGATAATCCAGGAGGTCTTTGCTACTGGTCCCATCAGCGGAGGAGTGGGTTTGCTTGCTTCGAAGATGCTGCGGGGTGGGTTTGACGCGGCCGAGGTTGCTTACAGTTTGAACAAAGTGACAGGTACACATGCCGTCTGGTTCAATGAGCGGCTTCTGACTTCGCCAGAGCAAGCCGTGGCGGAGTGCGTCATGATTACAAACCGCCGGCTGCAAGGCTTGCCTGACTCGGCACGGGCTGTCGGTAAGCAACAGCAACAACGGATGGCTGACGGTTCAGTTGGGAGTGCCGGGCCGGCTGCAATCACCGCTTTGCCCGGGCTCACGGGTGTTACAGGGGCGATAATGTCTTCAATGATTGGTATCTGCCCTGAATGTCGAGGCCAGCTCGAGCACGCAAGTGGATGCGATTTCTGCCGCGACTGTGGTTACTCTAAGTGTAAGTAGCACAAGCTTGTTCAGCGACTTGGCGCGGCAAGATTCGCGATTGCTGTAATCAACTCTTTTGGCTCAACAGGTTTCGGTTGTTATCCAGCCTGCACCTCAAAATCTAGCCTCTTTAAGTTACGAATTGTGTAATTTCTGTGTTCCTGCCACCCGCTTCCCCCTCTTCTTTTACATAACTATTACGTTGCTGGACCGCCGAACAGACTAGGATAGTCGGCCATTCCATGAATCTGTATCTAGGGCAGCGCCGTCGTTGTGAGGGGGCGGCCGCCACGAAGGAGAACCGATGAAGGTCCTTTTAGTTAATCCGGAATTCCCTGACACCTACTGGAGTTTTCGTCATGCGCTGCCTTTTGAGGGCAAGCGCAGCGCCTTTCCGCCCCTGGGTCTCTTGACTGCGTCAGCTTTGCTGCCGCAGTCATGGGAAAGACGCTTGATTGACCTGAATGTCCGAAGGCTGGCGGCGAGTGACATTGAATGGGCCGACATCGTTTTCGCAGGGGCGATGCTCATACAGAAAGATTCTCTGCGGCGGGTCGTCGAAAGGTGCAAAGCCCACGGCAAGCGCGTTGTGATAGGTGGACCATATGTGACCACCACCATTGAAGACTTGCCACAAGCCGATCACATTTTCCTGGGCGAAGCTGAAACTACGCTGCCCTTGTTTGTCGAAGACTTGAAGCAGGGAACACCCAAGCGCTTTTATCAAGCACCAGAACGTCCTCCCCTTTCCATAACTCCCGTTCCCGATTTTCATCTTGCTGACTTGAAGCGCTACAGTGCCATGTGCGTCCAGTATTCTCGCGGCTGCCCCTTTCAATGCGAGTTTTGTGACATCATTGAGATCTACGGTCGCGTGCCGCGGACCAAGAGTAACCAGCAGATATTGACTGAACTCGACACTTTGTTAGACCTGGGATGGCGCGGCACAGTCTTCATTGTCGATGACAACTTCATCGGTAATAAGAAGAATGTCCGGCTGCTTCTACCCAGTCTGGCTGAGTGGCAGAAGCGAAAAGGCTATCCTTTTTCGTTGCTGACAGAAGCAAGTGTGAATCTTGCGGAGGACGAAGCGCTACTCTCCAACATGCAGCGGGCCGGTTTTCGGCGTGTTTTTCTGGGGATCGAAACTCCCGTGGAAGCGAGTCTTAAAGAGGCGCAGAAGGGACAGAATACCCGTAGAGATCTACTCGATTCCGTGAAGAGGATTCAGAGTTACGGAATGGAAGTAATGGCTGGGTTTATTGTCGGCTTTGATAACGATCCTGCCGATATATTTGAACGGCAGATTAAGTTCATTCGCGAGAGCGCTATCCCTCTGGCTATGGTTGGACTGTTGAGTGCTTTACCTGACACCCAGCTATGGCGCCGGCTTGAGCGTGAGGGCCGGTTACTGGGAGAAGCTTCAGGAAACAATACGAACTGCTCATTAAACTTCGTGCCAAAGATGAATCCCAACCTTCTGATCGAGGGATATCAAACCATTATGCGCACGATATATAATCCCCGTGAGTATTACCAACGCGCGCTCGACTCGCTGAAGCGAACGCCCCGTAATCTACCTGAGCCTAACCAGTATACCTTGGTCAGTGCTCTCACCTCGTTTACGCGCATCGCTGTTAAACTCGGAGTTTTGGACTGCGAGCGAAAAGAGTTTTGGCGCTTCTTCATGCGAGCCGTTGCTCGACACCGCAATCAAATAGCTGACTCGCTGCGATTGGCGGCAATGGGGTACCACTTTCGCAAACTGAATGAGGCATACGACGAAGCCTGAAGATTGATTGGCGTCGCAATGTCTCGCTCAAAGCCACCGGCGTCTTCTTCACAAATCAAATATTCCGCTTTTGCGGCCCTACGGCATCGCGATTTCCGTCTGCTCTGGATGGGCCAGATTGTTTCTGTAACCGGATCGCAAATGCAGTCAGTGGCCATCCACTGGCACGTTTACCTGCTGACGAAATCCGCGCTGGCCCTCGGCATGGTAGGACTGTTTCGCGGACTGCCGTTGATCTTTTGTTCGCTTATCGGCGGAGTGGTTGCCGATGCCGTCAATCGCAAACGATTAATGATGGCTACCCAGAGTGTGATGCTGGCAAGCGCCGCGCTGCTGACTATTGCCACCATTGCGGGCCTCAGGAACGTCTGGCCTATCTATCTGTTAACTGCAGTTGCTTCCGGAGCCATGGCATTTGATATTCCTGCGCGACAGGCTTTGATGCCGACACTGGTGCCGCCTGTTGATTTTCCCAATGCTGTGAGCCTCGGTATCGTGGTTTTCAATCTCGCGACTATAGTTGGTCCTTCCTTTGCTGGACTGCTGTTGGCGAGTTATGGCCCGGGGATAGTTTACGCAGCCAATTCAATCTCATTCCTTGCGGTAATAGTCGCTCTCGTGCAGATGCGAGCGTCTGGCAAGCCAAGTCGAGATGACGAGGTGCCCACTCGGGTCAGTTTTGCCGCCTTGTGGGAAGGGCTAAGATTTGTTTGGCGTACCCCCGTTATCGTCCAGACAATGACACTCGATTTTGCCGCGACATTTTTTGCTTCGGCTACAGCCTTGCTGCCGATCTTTGCTGCGGAGATTATGCATGTTGGCGCCCGCGGCCTGGGTCTGTTGGCAGCGGCGCCCGCCGTTGGTTCGGTCATAACGGCGCTCACGATGGCCCGAACAGGAGGCTTTAAACGACAGGGCAGAGCAGTCATTGTTTCCGTAGCTGTGTTTGGCCTCGCCACCATTGCTTTTGGATTTTCCCAGACCTTCTGGTTTTCGCTGCTGATGCTTGCTCTTACGGGAGCTGCCGATACGATCAGCACCGTTTTGCGGCAAACGATTCGCCAATTCGCGACCCCTGATAACCTGCGCGGCCGCATGACGTCAATCAACATGGTCTTCTTCATGGGTGGCCCTCAACTGGGCGAAGTCGAGGCCGGCATAGTGGCAGCCTTGATCGGCGCTCCACTTTCAGTAGTTGTCGGCGGTATAGGATCAGTAGTCGCCGCCGTTTTGGCGGCGGTCAAGGGAAAGTCGCTGCTGAATTATGAAGGTGAGTACAAGAAATGAGCCCAGGATGGGCACCACGTGAAACGACTACACACCAGGACCACGTTATTGCGCATATCATTGACGCGACGGTGCTGGGCTATTTTATCCAGAACGAGGCACTGTATGTCTTACTTGATATCGGCTTTATTTGGACGGTTTACCTTGATGGGGAGATGGCATTGCTTCCCCATCCAGTTTGTACGGCTGAACTCGAAACTGACGAACAAACAAGACTCGAGATTAAGAGAGACGTCGATCTGCTCCTGAGTTTGGGACGAGAGGCAGAAGGTCTCCGACACTTGACATTGCCACCGGTGGAATGCGCACTGAAAGAAGTAGCCTTCTACGAGCGGGATCTGGAACGGCGGTTCGTCTTGGAAGGCGAACCCGGCAGTTTGGTAGTGGAAACGTCGTTAACGACTGCGGAGATCAAGGTTTATGGAAAAGAAGATTGATGAGGTTAGATCCAAAGAAGTCCCGAGCGGAACTTAATTTCGTAGCGCCGCTCGGTGACAGTATGTTTGGCCCGGGATGTCAGCCACTGATGACGACTATCTGATTATCGATCTCCTTGACACCTTTAATGCGTCGAACCAAACGCTCGATGTGAGATTTCAACGCCTCAGTCTTAACGGTGCCAATGAGCGTTACCTTTCCGTCAAGTACGGTGGTGGTAATGCCTAGCCCGGATATCGCTGTGTCCTCGCCAATTCGTTTGTCAATTTCAGCCTGAATTCCGCTGTCGTCGGTTGTAGCTGCGGTCGCGCCGCCGCTGGCAGCCGGTGGATTGACGATTATAGGTGCCTGCTGCGTAGCCGGAGCGGGCTGCTGGATGATCACCGGAGGCTGTTGCTGAGGGGCCGGTTGTTGGATGATCGTCGTCTGCGGCACTGGCGCCGGCTGTTGCGCCAGCAGTTCGGTGTTGGTGTTGTCAGTGGGTGATTGCCCGCTTAGCAGAAACAGCACTAGGATAGTTACCAGGGCGACAGCGACTATCACGATTACTCCCACGGTCGCTCCCGAAATACCTGTTCTCTC
>Ga0209751_10001519_pt1 | contig 23793 bp, 21 predicted proteins | sample RifCSP13_1_FD_184019 | JGI IMG/M metagenome (GOLD analysis project Ga0209751, IMG submission 184019) | Soil microbial communities from Rifle, Colorado - Rifle CSP2_sed 13_1 (SPAdes) (version 2) | ecosystem: Environmental > Terrestrial > Deep subsurface > Rock core/Sediment | place: Rifle...
CGGGATGTCCCCGGCTGTCGCGTTCCCGTGGGCCCGGCGGGTGAACGCCTCCGCGTCGTCGAGCAGCGTACCCACAGCCTGCTGGGCCGACGGCGTCGCCGCCCCCTGGCTCGCCCAGTCGTCCAGCGTCCGGGTGATGTTCGCGATCGCGTCCGCCTCCTCGTCCAGGCGGACCTTCAGGATCTTCTGGTCGACGGTCTCCCGGGTGATCGTCCGGACGCTCACGGTCTCCGCCCACGTCCCCGAGGTCGACGCCGTCGCGCCGGTCAGCGAGAGGATCGAGAGGGTCAGGGCGCCCGCGCCGCTCCCCGTGGCGACGTACTTCGACGGCATCCCGTCGAGGATCACGGACCCGTCGCGTTGTACGACCGAGATCCCGCCCGCCTCGAGGCGCACGGACTGCCGCGGGTACTCCTGGTTCAAGAGGTCGAGGGAGAGGACGCCCATCGACACGTCCGAGCTCGCGTAGATCCCGCAGGAGAAGGCGCTCTGGTACCGGCGGCTGATCTCGAGGTAGATCCACCGGATCGACTGCGCGTTCGGCGCGGCGTAGTACGTGCCCCCGGTGTTCGTCGCGATCTCCGTGAGCAGGGCGGCGTCCGGCGCGGACCCGAGCCCGATCGTGTAGATCGTGATTCCGAGGGCCCGCGCCCGCAGGGACTCCGCCCGCGCGCGGTCGTCCATCCACTGCGCGTTGTTCTCCCCGTCCGTGAGGAGGATCTCCACCCACGCGTGGTTCGGGTTCCCGTACGCGGCGAGCTCGTCGTTCGCGATCCGGATCGCGTCCCCGAAGTTCGTCCCGCCGCTGGAGTCGATCGTGTCCAAGTCCGTCTTCGCCTCCGCGTGGTTCGGGATCCCGTCGTGCCCCGGCGTGTTCAGGTGGTGGGGCGAGCCCCCCGCGTTCATCTTCGTGAGGAGCGCGTCGCTGTCGAAGTCGACGATCGCGACGCGGTCCGGGTAGATCAACCGGTCCACGTACTCCTTGGCGCCGGAGATCCGGAGCCGCTGCGGGTCGTTCCACACCATGGAGCCGGAGCTGTCCATCAGGAGCACGACGTCCTGGTCGATCTTCCGCACGTCCGCGTTGTAGAACTGCGGGACGAACCGGAAGGAGATCCTGGCGGTGCCTTGGTCGCCCCGGAACGAGAGGGTCCCCGGGCTCGACGCCGCGAACACGGAGACGGCGTCCGTCCCCATCGGCATCGGGACGGTGAACGTGGTTCCGGCCGGGGCGAGGGTCGCGAGGGTCGACCGGAGCTGTCGGAACGCCGCGACCGCCGCCGTCGACGTCTGCCACTCCGCATCGTACTGCCGTGCGGGGATCGGCGCCACGAGGGCGGCTTGGAGGAAGACGAGGAGGATGAGGAGCGAGAAGAGCGTGGCGACCGTCGACGCCACGCCCTCGGAGTCTCGGGGGCTGCGGCGCATGCGACCGGCCCCGCCACGGCGAAGGGCGGCATAGACACCGGGCCTCCGACTATCGTTCGTGATTCCCAGGGACCGAAATCGACCCGATTCCCGGGCCGAGCGGGATCGAGGCTGGGAAGATCGTCCCCCTGCTCCAATCCCTCGCGATCCCGACCCTCGGTCGCGAGAAGCCGGACGTCCTGGCGCGGATCCACAAAGAACTCTCTCGTCCCTCTGACCGCGTTCAGGTCGGCTTCACCGCCGCCACGACGACGCTCTCCGCCCCGAACGTCTTCGTGATCCGCCTCGTGCTCTCGGAGGACGACTTCGCGAAGTAGTCGATTCTCCGGATCACCGCCACATCCTGGAATCCGACGGCCTTGATCGTCTCCATGTACGCCGGCTCCACCGCCGCGCCGCCGATGCAGTCCGCCCACAGCTGCGGGTTCAGCCCGCACACCGCGCCGACGTCCGACTGCACGACGATGTCCGCGAGCTGGAGGCGCCCGCCCGGCTTCAACACCCGGTAGATCTCCCGGAACGCCGCGGCCTTGTCCGGCACGAGGTTCAGCACCCCGTTGCTCGTCACGACGTCCACGGACGCGTCCGGGAGCGGGATCTTCGTCGCGTCCCCCTCGAGGATCTCGACGTTCGTCGCCCCCATCGCGGCGATGTTCCCGCGGGCCTTCGCGATCATCGCGGGCGTGATGTCCAACCCGTACACCTTCCCCGTCGGCCCCGCCTTCAGCAACGCGTACAGGACGTCCGTCCCGGAGCCGGACCCGATGTCGAGGACCGTGTCCCCCGGCTTGATCGCATTCGCGGCGTGGGGATAGCCGACCCCCGCGAACGACTCCTTGGCGGTGACGGGCAGCTTCGCGAGGTCCTCCTCCGGATATCCGACGTAGAGGAGGGCCTCCATCCCGAGGGGGAAGTGGTACGCCTTGTCCGGCCGCGTCGCGACCTCCGTGTACAGGGACTGCACCGCCCGCGTGACGATCGGCGTGAGGTCCGTCGTCGTCACCACCTGCACGTCCGGGGGCACGTGGGAGACGCGGACGACCTCCAACGGGTACGCCTCGATCGTCGTCCCGGCCCACCGCCACGCCTTCACCCCGTCGAAGTCGCTCCCCCGGAGCATCCCCGCCAACGCGAGCTTCTCGAGCCGCTCCTCGGCGTCCCCGTCCGGGATCCGGAACACCTCCGCGATCTCGTGCGCGGTCGTCAGGTCCCGGTGGTGCTCCATGTACTCCAGGAGGTCCGCCGGGGACCGCTTCGGCAACCCGGGCGCGAGCTCGTCGATCAGGTCCTCGAACGGTTTCGCGGTGAACGTCTCCCCCTTCACGACGGGCTGCCTGCCGGGCGTGCGGACGACGAGGGAGAGGAAGTTCGCCTCCAAGTCCGCCATCACCCGGCGGTCCTCGTCGAACGCCTCCCTCACGGGCGGGGACTCCATGTCCCGTCGGATCCGGTTCCCGTCGAGGCCGACCTCCGCCGCCAGGTTCGCGAGCTCCCCGTGGCTTGCGGGCCGGCACTCGAGCATGTACGCCTCCATGAGGCGGCGGAAGTACTTCGCCGCCAACTCCTCGGACTGGAGCTGGGCGGCCTTCACCGCCAGGCACGCGGGGAACGTGGACTTCACGCCGGACCGCGCGTAGTAGTCCGGCCGCACGGGGTTCCCCATCACCGCGATCGACTCGCGGATCCAGTCCACGGTCGTCGTCGCGTCGACGCCGTACTCGTGCATCCACGCCGCCAGATCGTGGAACTCCCCGGCCATCCGGTACGTGACCGTCAGGGCGTCCCCGTACACCTCTCGGAGCCGCTGGAGGACGGGCTCGAGGCCCCACGACCACCAGCACCACGGGTCCGCGAAGTGGACGATCTCGACGGACGAACTCTCGCTGGGCGTGGCGAATCCCCGACGGTCCGGGCCATCGGCCGTGGCCGCCTTCAACCTTACGGGCCCAGGCCGAGGCGTCCCGGGATCGGACCCGCGCTGCCCAGGACGTCCGTCGTCCGCGGGGTCGCCCCGACCTCCGCGGGCACCGGTCCCGCCCCGACGACGACGTTGATCGGCGGCACGACCGGCGTGGCGGTCGGGGAGGGGACGGTCTTCTCCGGCACGTACGGGGCCATGAGGGGATACCGGTCCGCGGTGTCCGCGTCGACCGCGTACGGCGTGTCCCCGATCCCGTCCGGCCCCGTGCACACGTCCTGGGCCGGCCCGCTGCAGTTGTCCACGCCCGCGTAGTCGGACCAGAAGTTCCCGCCCGCGGGGTACCCGGCGTCCCACGCCGTCCGGGTCCCGAAGTCGTCCCCTCCCTGGAACGCGTTGCCGTCGAAGCTGTTGTGGGCGACGACAAGATCCGTGGCGAAGGAGGCGAAGAGCCCACCGTCGTTCGAGACGAACCGGTTCAGGTCGATCGTCACGTTGCTCGAGTAGGCGATGGAGACGGCCTCAATGATGCTCCTGCCGATTGTGTTCCGGCGTGCGAGCACCGGCCCCGAGTCGAAGAGGTCCAACCCGTAGGCGTTGTCCCACAGGGAGTTGTCGATGATCGTGGCGTCCGAGGCGTAGTCGAGGGCAATCCCGAAGAGGGCGTTCGAGGAGGCGTTGTTCCCGGTGACGAGGACGCGCTCGACGTTCTGGATGTAGATTCCGCTCTCCCAGCCCGTGGAGGCGGTGTTGTCCCGCACCTCGACGTCCGTAGAACTGAACACGTCGATCCCGTAGACCCCGCTCCCCTGGACGTCGTTCCCGCGGACCACCGCGGAGGACGAGCTTTCCACGAGGATCCCCTCCCAGAAGCTGTTCGCGACCCGATTGTTCACGATCGCGACGGCGGAGGATGCGTACGCGTAAATCCCGAAGCTGTCGTCGACGAACACCCCTCCCTCGACGACCACGTTCGCGACCGTGTCGAGGAGGATGCCTTCGTAGTTGACTCCGCCTGAGTGGACGAAGACGCCGCGGACGAGGGCGTGGGCGTCCGTGTTGGTGATCCTGATGCCGGGCGCGACCCCCGCATAAATCTCCCAGCCCTCGATGATGTATGGGTCCGAGGGGGTCCCGCTTCCGCCCGTGACCCCGTTCTCCGGCGTGAACTCCGCGTTCCCCGTGATCGCGATCGGGGCGTGGAACGTGTACGCGGTCGCGGCCTGCGGGACCGCGAACAGGGCGCCCAGGGCCGCGAGCCCGAGGGCCGCCGCCACGAGAAACGGTCGGGCGGTCCTGTGCCTGCCCCTCATCCGCACGCGTCGTCGGACCGAAGGCGTTCTACAAGTAAGCGGGGTATGTATCGTAGGCACGAGAAGGCCTCGCGGCTCATATTCCTGCGTTATCGCCGACCGTCCCGAGCGGAACGATACGGTCCGCGGCTTCCCCATGACGGATTCTGCACACTCCGTGTTGCCCAGGCGGGAACGGACCCACCCCGCGAAGCCCGGACGAGTCGTTAAGTAACTCTTCCCTCGTCCCCGTCGCCGATGCGGTTCCGCCCGATTCGCACCGAGGATCGGGAGTTGATCGAGGCGGCGCGGGAGACCCTGCGAGCGAGTTACCGCAAGGGCCGCACCACGGTCGCCGCCGTCGTCCGCGCGACGTCCGGCCGCCTGTACCCGGGGGTGTGCCTGGACGGGACGCCCCACAGCCCGTGCGCGGAGTGGGTCGCCCTCGGCTCCGCGATCGCCGCGAACGATCGGGACATCCGCGCGATTGTGGCGGTGACGAAGCGCGGCCGCCAGTACCCCGTCCTGTCGCCGTGCGGCGCGTGCCGCCAGCTCCTGTTCGACTACGCGCCGGACGCGATGGTCATCCTCGTCGACGGCGGGCGGGTCGTGAAGGCCCGCGCGAGGGACCTGCTCCCGGGACCCTACCGCGGGCGGTGATCACGCGGGCGGGGCTGCCTCCGTCGTCCCGATCACGACCTCGCCGCCATACTCCTGCATCATGTACCGCCCGTAGAGGCGTTGGAACGCCTCGTCCCCGTCCTTCGCTTCCTCCGTAGCAGTCAGCGTCCGCTCCGGGTTGTACCGGAGGTATTCCGCGAACCGCTTCACGTACTCGTCCTTCGGGATCGGCCCGCGCGGCCCCGTCGCGACGTCCACCTGTTGCGCACCGAACTCCTCCGCGATCACCTTCACGCACGAACCCTCGAACGAATTGAGGAACTGCAGCGCGTCTGCGCCGAGGACCTGGAACGGGATCTTGAAGCCCTTGTGGCCCGGGATGTACGTGAACATCCCGAGCGTGAGGGCCGTCGCCGCGATCGCCTTCCCCGCCTTCGCGGCCCCGGACGTGGAGCGGAACTCCATCTCGTACGTGCCGGGCGTGGGCGGCACGGGCACGAAGATCCGATGGACGTCCCACCGCCAAGCCGGCAGGGAGAAGCCGAGGGCGCCCCGCTGGTCCTCCGGAATCTTGTATCCCGCGGGGATGAGCGTATGGGCCTGCGGCGACCCGGAGAGGTTGAACGCGAGGATGTACAGGTGGAGGTACATGTCCGGGCGGAGCGCGCGGGACTCCACGATCGTGCCCACGAACACCCCGGGCCACAACTGGAAGAGGGCCGCGTCGGCCGTGAACGGCGGGCCCGGATGATCGAGCAAGAGGGGCAGGAAGAAGCCGAACTTCGGATAGTCCGCGAGGGCGCGGGTCCGGCGGGAGCTGCCGAGGAGCGCGTCCACGTTCCGGTTCGCCGCGACGACCCCGACGGCCTCCTCGAGCTTCGACAGCCTCGCGGTGGAGGCGAACCGCAGGTCCGGGCACGCGACCCCCAGCTCGCTCGCCACCAACGGGGTCCACGGCCGGTCGGGCGCGGCCCGCACGGTCGCCTGCAGGCTGAGCCGCCGCTCGAGGGCCATCCGAACGATCTCGTCCCGGGAGAACCGCGCGGGAGCGAGGCCCTGGTCCGCGAGCTCCCACGTCGGCGCGGGGCTAGCCATGGGCGCCCTCCGCCGCCAAACGCGATCGCATGCCGAAGCTCCCCGCGCCCCTCTCCCCCATCGCCACCCCCCGAGGGCCGCATCGGATTCATGGATATTTGAAATTGCCGCGGACGGTCGCAACGGAGGGTATTTCCCGCCTTCCGTTCTCCTCGTCCGCATGGGCTACGCGTACGCGGTCCTCGGCGCCGGGCGCCAGGGGACCGCCGCCGCATACGATCTGGCGGTGCACGGCGACGCGGACGCCCTCGTGCTCGCGGACGCGGATCGCTCCCGCGCGACCGCCGCCGCCAAACGCGTGAACCGGCTCGCGGGGACGAACGCCGCCACGTCCGCGAAGGTCGACGTGACGAAGCCGGAGTCCGTGCTCCGCGTCCTGAAGGGCGCGGACGTCTTCGTGAGCGGCGTCCCGTACCACCACAACGTGCGCCTCGCGAAGTTGGCGGTGAAGGCGACCGCGTCGATGGTCGACTTCGGCGGGAACACGGACCTCGCGCGGCAGCAGCTGACGCTCGACGCCGCCGCGAAGAGGGCGGGGATCGCGATCGTCCCGGAGTGCGGCCTCGGCCCCGGGGCGAACATCACCCTCGCGGTCCACGGGATGTCCCTCCTCGACCGGCCCGTCGACGTGCGGATCTACGACGCGGGCCTCCCGCAGCGGCCGCGGCCCCCGTGGAACTACGAGATGCTGTTCAACATCGAGGGGCTCACGAACGAGTACACCGGCACCGCCACGTTCCTCCGGGAGGGGAAGCTCGTCGAGGTGCCCGCGCTCGCGGAGCCGGAGACCGTCCTCGTGCCGCCGCTCGGGACGCTCGAGGCGCGCGTGACGACGGGCGGGCTGTCGACGATGCCGTGGACGTTCGCGGGGAAGCTCCGCACGCTCGAGCTGAAGACGCTGCGGTACCCGGGCCACTGGGACCGGATCCAGGTGTTCGCGGACCTCGGGCTGCTGTCCGACGAACCAATCATCGTGCGCGGGAAACGGATTGTCCCGCGGGACGTGTTCCACGCCCTGTTCGGCCCGAAGATCGCGAGCACTGATGTGCGAGACGTGGCGGTGAGCCGCGCGGTCGTGCGGGGCGAGAAGCGCGAGCACCGAGCGGAGGCGATCGTGGAGCTGATCGACCGGTACGACGAAGAGACCGGGTTCACGGCGATGGAGCGGACGACGGGGTGGCACGCGGCAATCGTGGCGGGGATGATCGCGCGGGGAACGATTCCCCCAGGGGCGCATCCGGTGGAGACGGGCGTGTCGCCAACGCGGTTCGTGCAGGAGGCGCGGGCCCGGGGTCTCTCGATCACGACGCGGGTCACGTGACGCCTACCGCGCGAACGCGACCCGCACGGGGCCAATCGTCGCGTGGAAGGAGACGTCCGGGTCCGCGGACCGGCGTTCCAGCTGCGGATGGGCCCCGAGGCCGATCCCCAGGTCGTCCTTCACGATGCTGTTGTCGAGCATGCCCGGGGTCGCGGCGGGGTTCAGCCCGATCGTGAACCAGCCGACGCGGGCCCGCGCGGTCTTCGAGGCCGCCAGCATCCGATCGAGGAGGTCCGCATGCGCGTCCGCCCCGTGCTCCACGATTCGCCCCGACCGGATCCGGAACCACGGCCGCGCGATGGTGCGTCCCCCGAAAAAGATCGGGTCCGTCGCCCGCACGACTCCGTTCACGGACTCCGGACGAAGCGCCCCCTCGAGCCGGCCGGCCGGCAGGGTCGCTTCGACGAGGCCGCGGCGCACGTCTCCGTCGCTGATGATCCCGTCCTCGACGACGGGCGGAATCGGTTTCACGGAGAACCGGAGGTTCGTTCCCGCGGACGAGGTGACGTGCACCTTCCGACGCGTCGCGAGCGTGCGCGCGAGGGCGGCGCCCCGCCGCTGGATCTCCTTCAGGTCCACCGCCAGGGCGGCGTGAAAGCTCGCGTACCACTGCGCGTAGTCGAGCCCGTACGCCTCCGCCCGCTCCGGCGTGACCCGCCCGATCGACAGGTCCACGACGCGGACCCGCCGCCGCCGGCGGGGCTCGTGCTGCCGCTGTCCCCCCATCGCGTTCGCCTCGAACTTCTCCGGCGGGATGTCCCGCATCCGGCGCGCGTCCCCGGGCCCGCCGAGGTACACGTGGGCGGTCGCGATCCTGTCGAGCGCGGACTCTGCCGGCGAGGGGGCACTGAGCCACTTCATGGACAGCTCCCGCATCGACGTGAACCACAGGTCGTCCGTCATCAGCGTGAGGTGCGTGTCGCTCCCCGCCCGGCGTGCCTCGAGGGCGAGGGCCTCGGCCAGCGGAATCGTGGGAATGTACGTGTAGATCGTGAGCACGTCCTTCCACCCGAGGCGCAGGGACGTGTGCGCGACCTGGCGGGCGAGCGGAATCCATTGCTCGAACGCGGGCGCAGCGGGACTCATGGCGACGGCCATCTTCTCCCCGGCCCGAAAGCCGGATCCGACGTATTAAGGGCGCGGAGCGGGAACGACTTAATCTGCGCAGCACATTCCCACGGCATGGCGGATTCGCCCCTCGACGCGTGGAAGTTCCTCGTCGGAACCTGGCGGGGCACGGCCACGGACCAATTCGGGGAGAAGGGCGTGGTCGAGACTGTCGCGACGAGTGCACCGGAGCCGAGCGAGCGATTCCTCATGACGCAGGGAGAGTCCCGGTGCGAGGGCCGCCTCCTGAACCGCAGCCTGGCGGTGATGTTCTACGACAAGGTTGCCGGGAAGTTCAGACGGGAGACGTTCTTCTCGTACGGGTTCGTGAACCACGAGACGGAATCCGCGAGGACGGAGGACGAGGTCCAGTTCGACGTCCGCGTCGAGCCGCAGCCGAAGGAGTTCGAGGGCCTCCGGTGGCGGTCCCTCCTGCGACGGATCTCCGACGACGAGATTGCGACCCGCCTCGAGGTCGCGAAGGGGAACGGTCCCTTCGAGCTGTACGGGGAGATCCGGCTCCAGCGGTCGCCCCCGTGATCCAAACGGGGTCCTGGGGCCCATCGGTACCCGCGACCCCGGACAAAGGGTGATCCGGAAGGTCCTAGCTCATCCAGCGGGATGAACTCCTCTTCCTCCAAGATCCGGTTCCACCGCGCGTCGAATTCCCTGAGCGAGGCGCGTTCGATGAGGTCGCGGATGACGTCGTCGTACGTCTGCCCCTTGGCGCCGAGCCGTCGAAGCATCTCTTTCGTTTCCTTGCGGAGGGAGATTGTCGTCGCCATCGTCGTTCTTCATGGACGCGATGGTCCCTATATGTGACCATGGTGGCGATGGAGGCCCCCGAAGCACGTGACCGATTCGGTTATCCCCGCGTCGCGCAGAGGGCCCGGGATGGGAAAGGGCGACCATGCCGGGGCGGAGATCGACAACGATCCCCCCGCTTGTCTTCAAGCCCGAAACCGGCGGGCGCAGCGATTCGAGATTGTCGCGCCACGAGCGTCTTGCTCAAATACCGGAACCGTGTCCCATTTTTCTCCATGGCGCGGTTCCCGGAGGCCGAGAAGCGCCTCCTGATCAAGAAGATCTGCATGAAGTGCTACGTGCGGAACGCGCCCCGCGCGACGCGGTGCCGGAAGTGCGGGAGCAAGGAGCTCCGCCTGAAGGCGAAGGAAGCGCGGAAGGAATAGCCGCGCCCTACCCGACGACGACCGTCTTCGCGTTCACGAACTCGCGGATCCCGTGGGGTCCGAGCTCGCGGCCGTACCCGGACGCCTTCACGCCGCCAAAGGGGAGGCGCGGGTCCGACTGCACCCGCCGGTTCACGAACACCATCCCCGCCTCGATCTCCGCCGCCAGCCCCAGCCCCTTCGCAGGGTCTGCGGTCCACACGCTCGCGCCCAGGCCGTAGCGCGTATCGTTCGCGATCCGGATCGCCTCCCGCTCGTCCTCCGCGCGGACGACCGCCGCCACCGGGCCGAACACCTCCTCCTCGTACGCCGCCATCCCCGCGCGGACGCCCGCCAGGACGGTCGGCTCGTAGAAGGCGCCGGGGCCCGGCACGGGTCTGCCACCCACCTGGATCTGCGCGCCCTTCGCGACGGACCCTTGGACCTGGCGGTGGAGGTCCTCCCGCAGGTCGGCCCGCGCGAGGGGGCCGATCTCCGTCTCCTCGTTCAGCGGGTCGCCGACCCGGAGCTTCGCCATCGCCTTCGCGAAGCTCAACAGGAACTCGTCGTACAGGGGCGCCTCGACGATGAACCGCTTGGCGGCGATGCAGCTCTGCCCCGAGTTGACGCACCGGGCCTGGGCGGCCACCGTGGCGGCGGACGCCACGTCCGCGTCCCGAAGCACGACGAACGGGTCGCTCCCGCCGAGCTCGAGCACCGCCTTCTTCACGACCGTGCCCGCGACCTCCGCGACGGACGCGCCCGCCTTCTCGCTCCCCGTCAGGGACACGGCCTTCACGCGCGGGTCCCGCACGATCGGCGCGACGCCCCCGCTTCCCACGACCAGGGTCTGGAACACGCCGTCCGGAAGGCCCGCCTCCTGGAACGCAGCCTGGATGTCGAGCGCGCACCGGGTGACGTTGCTCGCGTGCTTGAGGAGCCCGACGTTCCCCGCGATCAGCGCGGGCGCGGCGAACCGGAAGACCTGCCAGAACGGGAAGTTCCACGGCATGATCGCCAGGATGGGTCCGAGGGGCTGGTACCGCACGAACGATTGCTTCGCGTCCGTGACGATGGGCTCATCCGCAAGGAATCTGGCGGCGTTCTCCGCGTAGAAGTCGCACGCCCATGCGCACTTCTCCACCTCCGCGACCCCGTCCCGCACGGGCTTGCCCATCTCCCGGGCCATCGTCTCCGCGTACCGCCGCTTGTGGCGGCGGAGGACCTCTGCAACCGCCCGGATCCGCTCGGCGCGATCCGCAAACGACGTCCGCCGCCAATCCCGGAACGCGGAGTCCGCCCACGACAGGGCCGTGTCCACTTCCTTGGCCGTAGACTCCGGAAACTGCTCAATCTCCTCGCCGGTCGTCGGGTTCACGGACCGCAGGACCATCGGATCGCCTCGGAGTGTGGGAATCCGCCAGGGGACTTATAGGTGAGGCCGCCGGCCGTCCTTCGGGCGCGTCATCGTTTTATTTCGTGGCGGCCTTCCGGCCCTCATGGACCCGAACCCGGTTCTCTACTCGATGCCGATCTCCCACTGGTGCGTGTCCGCGGACCGCATGCTCGCGTTCAAGGGTGTTCCGTTCGACACGGAGTACGTGCCGTACCACGACAAGACGGCGCTGATCGCCGCCACCGGGCAGGACTACGTCCCCACCCTCGTGTGGGATGGCAAACCCGTCCTGTGGTATGACATCCCGGACTTCCTGGAGGCGAAGAGGCCGGAGCCCACGTTCTACCCATGGGGCCAGAAGGGATTGGCGGTCGCCCTCGAGCAGTGGAGCCACGCGGTCACGGAGGAGAAAGTGTGGCGGTACGCCGTGACGAAGATTCCGCCCGTGCTTCGGAGCGAGGAGGAGCGGTGGGTGTTCGAGGAGATGCAGACGCGGGCCCGCGGGCCGTGGCACGTCCTCGAGATGCGGCGGGAGGAGTTCCGGAAGGACATGATGAAGGAGCTCGCGCGGATCGACGCGATTCTCGACGGACGGGAGTGGATCCTCGGGAAGCCGAGCCTCGCGGACTTCGGCGTGTACGGGTCGCTCTCCCCGCTGTTCACGGTCGGCGAGTCGATCCCGGAGGAGTTCCGGAATCTGGCGGCGTGGGCGAAGCGGATTCGTGCCCTCGGGTGAGGGACTCTTCGAGCGCCCGGTTCACGGCCTCGAGATCGCTCTGGAAGAGCCGCGCGATCGCCGGACGCAACGCAAGGACGATCCACGTCCACGGCCAGCGGAGCTCGTCCATGGACAGCTCCATGCTGACCCGCGTTCCGCCCGCGACGGGTTCGAGACGGACGACGTCGTGATAGGCCCCGCCGCGGAACGTCGTCCACACCTCCCATGCGTTTGGCGGCTTCGGCCGGAGGACGGCGCGCGTGCGCATCGGGATCCCATAGATGGACCACCGGTCCTCCACCTCGATCTCCGCGGCGGTGCGCCGCACGACGTGGCGGCGCCGCAGGGGAGGCATCACCCCGTTCGCGTCGTCCTCGCCGACGTCCATCCACCACGCGAACGTCTCCTCCGAGGTGGCCCTCACGGCATCCGTTGCCCAGAACTTCATCGGTCGTGGAACCGCCGTTCGGCTTTACGCTTTTCACACCCACCCGCCGAGGAGCGTCCCGTAGACGAGGTGGCTCACGAGGCTGACCGGAACCCCGATCCCGCGCGCCGCCGAGCCCGTGACCGGCGCGTGAATGAGGAGCGTGATGATCCACATCCCGAACCCGAACGCCGAGCCGAGGACGAGGGTCGGCGCGACGGGGGCGAGGCGCACGCCGATCCCGAAGACGCTCCCCGCGACGCCGCCAAACAGGACATGGAGGACGAGCGCGGCCCGCAAGGACGTCCGCCCGAGGAGGCGTTCCGCAACAACCTCCGTCTCCTGCCATTCGAACACGGCCCCGCGTCCCCACCGCGCCCACGCGAGGGCCTCGACCGCGGACATCGCACCCGCAGCCGCCAACCCCGCGATCAGACCTCGCAGAGGGACGACCGGGTCCATGGCCTCACGGGCCCGAGACCTGTGCGTCGTACGGTTCCGTGAACCCCGCGTCCCCCGCCTCGAGGACGTTCTTCAGCCCGACGAGCCGGTCGGACCAGCGGCAGCGGAGGGGGACGATCGGCGGGTCCTCCTCCTGGGGGAACCCGTCGTGCAGGAAGTGGAGCGCGCACCGGTCGCCGCTCTTCTCCTCGAACGCGAAGGTGACGTGCGTCACCCCGTCCCCGTGCGGCCACTCCACCGCCAGTCCGTGGGGCGGCTCGAACGCCGCGATTCGCCCGGGCCGGACGTCCCGCCACCCGAGGTCCCAGGTCCCGCCTGCGCGCGGCTCTGCGACCGGGTCCCGCGCGGGCTCCGCCCACATCCGGAGTTCCGCGGGGGCGACGAGGGCGCCGAACGCCCGCTCGCGGGGGACGTCGAGCACCGTGTCGAGCGGGATCCGTAGCTCCCGGACCGGGTAGTGGTCCGGGCGGAACGAGTCCCCGCGTCCCTCCGCGATCGCCTTCAGGTTCCCGAGGCACATCCGCCATGCGTCGTGGAGGGACCCGCACGTGCTCCGCAGGGTCGGGAGGCCCGCATGCGTCGCGTGGAGGACGCACCCGTCCGCGGCGTCCTCGATGTCCCACGTGACGTTCGTCTCCACGCCGAACAGGGGCCACGCGAACGTCACGGACTTCCGCACGACGCCGCCCGTGAACCGGCCGGTGAACGCGTGCCCCTCCGGCTGCGCGATCGCGTAGTCGCCGCCGAAGACGAACTTCCCGCCGGGCTTCGGCTCGACCTGCGCGAAGTTGCACCACCAGCGGGCGAGGTGGTGGGGCGTCAGGAGGCGCTCGAAGACGGTCTCCCGCGGCGCGCGGATCCGGACGCCGAAGCGGAGCTCGTACGCCATCGCGCGGGCAAGGCGCGGCCCGCAATAAAGGGTGAGGTCACGCGAACGGGACGCCGACGAGGTACGCGATCCCGAAGCCCGCGAGCGCGCTCACGATCCCGATGATGAGCATCTGGGTGCCGCTTCGGGCGGGCCGGCCGATTGTCGCCTTCCCCTTGTACCAGCCGATCACGAACAGGGTGATGGCGCTCACGACGAGGGAGGCGAAGATGCCCGCGAAGATGTCCCTGCCCGTGAAGACGAACGGGATCAGGGGGATGATCGAGCCGAAGATCGCGGCGAACCCGACGACGACTGCGCTCTTCCGGGCCTGGGCCTTGTCCACCGGCGCGAGGCTCAGCTCGTGCGCCATCATGAACTCGAGCCACGCCATCGGCTTCGAGATGATCTTGTCCGTCATCCCCTCGAGCTCCGCGCCCTGGAAGCCCCACCGCTCCAGGACGATCCGCACCTCCTCGCGCTCCACGTGGGGGAGGTCCCGCATCTCCTGCTTCTCCCGTTCGAGCTCGCGCAGGTAATGGTCTCGCCTCGCGGAGGTCGACGTGTACGCGACCGCGCCCATCGAGATCGACTCTGCGAACGTCGCCGCCAGCCCGCCCGCGAGGACGATTCGGAGGGCGTCCGTCCCCGGCTGCGCCTGCGCGGCGACCGCAACGCCGAGGATCACCCCGAGGACGTTCACGAGGCCGTCCTGGCTCCCGAGGATGAAGTCCGAGAGCACGCCCGGCCGCGGGTGCTCTTCCATGCTGAGGGAGTCCGTCTCCTCCCGCTTCCAGAACGCGAGGCGGGTCGCCATCGGCGGGCGGACATGGCCGGTGGGATTTGACGGTTGCGCCCCTACCGTTCGCCCCGGCCCGGCTCCTCCAGGCCGATCCGGTTCCCCTCCGGGTCGAGGAAGCTCGCGACGCGCCCGAACGGCTCCCGGCGGATCTGGGAGCATCGGACCCCGCGACGGCGGAGGGACCGGGCGATCTTGTGGATGTCCCGGACGAGGAACTCCATGAACCAGTGGCCCTCCCTCCGCCGCGCCGCCTTCCGCCCCGTGTGGAGCGCGATCAACGCCCCCTTCGTGCGGAGCTGGACGAAATGCGGGTTCTCGTACGGGATCGGGAGGCCGAGGGTCTCGTGGTAGAACCGGCGCATCTTCTGGATGTCCTTCACGTACAGGAAGACGGTCTCGAGGCTCGCCCCCGTCATCGGGCCGCGTCGCACCATCGGATCACCGCCGACGGGGACGCTGGGCGCCCACTTAAGCCCGTGCGGGAAACCTCATATCCGACGGGACCGTTCCCGCGTGGGCGAGTCCGATGGAGATCGTGAAGGGCGTCCACTACGTCGAGACGTACGCGGGGTGTGTCCTGTACACGGACGGCCGCCTCGTCCTCGTGGACACGTCCGTCGACGCGGGCGCGAAGGACCTCTTCGCGTACCTGAAGAAGATCGGCCACGCCGCGAAGGACGTCGGGTCGATCGTGATCACGCACACCCACCCGGACCACGTCTCGGGGCTGGCGGCGATCAAGGGACAGGCACCGGGGGCGAAGGTCGCGGCGCATCGGGACGACGCGGACTACGTCGCGCGGACGAAGGACTACCCGGGTCCGCCGGGGAAGCAGCGGCACACGCCGGTCCCGGTGGACGTCCGTCTCGAGGACGGGCAGTCGTTCGAGGGGTTCACGGTGATCCACTGCCCGGGCCACACGCCGGGGAGCATCGCCCTCCTCGACCGGGAGCGGAAGGTCCTCGTGGCGGGGGACACGATGAACCATGAGGAGGGCCTCGGACCGATGTCGGATCAGTACAACATCGACCCGAGGGCGCACCGCCAGTCGATCCGGAAGCTCGCGAACTTCGAGTTCGAGGTCGTCCTCTTCGGGCACGGCGCGCCGATTGCGAGGGGCGGGTCCGTGCAAGTCCGGGCGCTCGCCGCCAACGTGTAGCCGCGCTCAGACGCCCAGGATCTCCGTGAGCTCTGCCTCGGAACACGTCGGCGTCGCGCACCAGACGTCCGCGATTCCCCGATGGACCCGGGCGATCTTCCGGGAGCCGCATCGCTCGCATGTCGTGGCGGGGATGAGGAGGCCCGTCGCGGGCGTCGCGCGGGAGTTTCGGCATCGGGGGAAGTTCGAGCATCCGAGGAACCGCCGCCCCGTCCGGGCGCGCCGTAGGACCATCGTGCCCCCGCACTTCTCGCACGGCCCGACCTCGACCTCGTTCGCGATCGCCGCGCGGACCCATCCCGCGATCCCCGCCTCGTGGCCCCGCATCTCCGCGAGGGCCGCCGCCAACAGCGTCCGGCTCTCCGCGACGACGTCCTCGGGCCGTCGCGCGCCCCGGGCGATGTCGTCCATCGCCGCCTCGAGACGCGCGGTCATCTCCGGACGCGTCACCTGCCCCCCGTGCGCCTCGAGGGCCTCGATCACCGCGCGGCCGGCGGCCGTCACGCGGATCTGGCGGTTCTCGACGTACCCCCGGTCGTACAACTTCTGCACAATCTCGTGGCGCGTGGACTTCGTCCCCAGTCGGAGAGCCTCCATCTCCTGGATCAGGCTGCCCTGCGTAGATCGCGGCGGCGGTTCCGTCTCTCGCCGCTCCTGGGCGACCGCGAGGACGCGGACGCGACCGCCGACCGCCAGTCGGGGCATCGGCGTCGACGGGAACGGGGCGCCGTAGTACTTCCGCCACCCCGGCTCCACGAGCTCCCGTCCGCGGGCGAAGAACGACTCGCCCCCGAGGTCGAACTCCGCGACGACGTCCGTCTCCTGGGACGGCGGTGCGAGGGTCGCGAGGAACCGGCGGGCGACGAGCTCGTACACCTTCCCGGCGTCCGCCTTCAAGGCGTCCTGCCTCGCGCCCGCGGTCGGGTAAATCGGGGGATGGTCCGTGGACTCCGTCGGGCCCCGGGAGGGACGGATCGCGGGGAGGGCGAGGATCTCTTGCGCCTCCGCCGCCAAGTCGGAGTCGAGGAGTCGCTCGACGACGGCCCGGAGGTTCAGCGACGGCGGGTACACCGTGTTATCCGTGCGCGGGTACGACAGCAGGCCGTGGCGGTAGAGGTCCTCCGCGACCGCCATCGCTTTCGCGGCGCTCAGCCCGAGGCGCGTTGCCTCCGCGAGGAACGCCGTCGTGTGGAGGGGCGGCGGCCGGTGCCCCTCCGTCGCGCGTTCGTCCCAGTCCGCGACGACCGCCTCCTCGGAAAGCTCCGCGCGCCCCTGCGCCGCGTCCGCCTCGTCCCGCTGCCAGAACCGCTCCGTCGCGTGCGTGGCGGCGATCGGCGGCTCCGTGCCGAGCGTGGCGGTGACGACCCAGAACGGCGCGGGGACGAACTCCTCGATCGCCCGCTCCCGTTCGACGAGGATCGCGAGCGTCGGGGTCTGCACGCGGCCGACGGAGAGGAAGTCCCGCCCGCGCATTTCGCACGCGAGGGACAGGAACCGGGTGAGGACGGCGCCCCACGCGAGGTCGACTTCCTCCCGGGCGCGCGCGGACGCCGCCAGCGCCTCGTCCACCGCGACAAGCGAGCGGAACGCGTCCTCGATGTCCCACTTCGTCAGGGAGCTGAACCGCGCGCGGAGCGCCGCCGCCTCGGGACGCGCCTCCCGCGCGATGCGGACCGCCTCGACCCCGATTAGCTCCCCCTCCCGGTCGAAGTCCGTCGCGACGACGAGCTCGTCCGCCTCCGCCGCCAACGCCCGCAGGGCCTCCGCGACCGGCGGCACGCTGACCCGTTCCACGGGATTCGCCGCCAGCAGCGTCTCGAGGGACGTCGCGTCCCAGTCCCGGAGGGGCTCCGGATAATCGAGCTCCACGATGTGCCCGCGGAGGCCGACGACCGCGTAGGGGACGCCGTCCCGCTCGAACTCGAACGCGGTCGCGCCGAGCCGGCGGCGGTGGAACGTACCGCCAGAGAGGACGACGGCGAGCCGCAGGGCTGCGGAACCCTTCTCCGCGATGAGAAGGCGTCGCACGGATACGAATGCGGACTCGCACCTTAAAGGGGCCGCCTACCCGGGGAGGACCGCCTCCGCCTCGATCTCGACGAGGATCTCGGGGGAGATCAGTTGCCGCACCTCGACCATCGTCGTCGCGGGCCGGACATCGCCGAGCACCTCCGCGTGCGCCCTCCCGATCCTCTCCCAGTCCTCGATGTTCGTCACGTAGATCCGCGTGCGGACGACGTCTTTCATCGACGCCCCCGCGGCCACGAGCGCCCGCTCGATGTTCCGCAGCGCCTGCCTCGCCTGGGCGTACGGGTCCCCGCGGCCCACGATGTTCCCGTCCTCGTCTGTGGCGGTCGTCCCGGAGACCCACACCGTGGAGCCGACGCGGACCGCGCGGGAGTAGCCGACGATCGGCTCCCACTTCGTCCCGCTCGCGACGTGCTGCCGGTCCATCCCGCGCCCCCACGCGGGAGGACGCCGGAGGGCAAGAACCCGCGCCTCACGACGCCTTGGGGATCGTGACGTCCGGGGAGGGCGCGGGCTCCGAGGCGGGGGCGACGGAGGGCGGCGTCCGCGTCTTCGCCGCCTTCGCCTTGGCGGCTTTCCTCTTCCGTCCCGCGGCCTTCCGCGCGGCCGCCTTCTTCGCCTTCTCCCGCTCCTTCGCCTTCGCCGCCTTCGCCGCGGCCTTCTCCGCCTTCTTCGGGCACTGCATGTTCACGCACAGGACCCACGGGGGGCGGCCGCGCATGATCACCTTGATGATCGGGTTCCCGCACGAGTCGCACCGGTCCTCCGTCGTCACGATGAGGCCGCGCTGGGGGAGCGGCTGCGTGTGGTCGCACTCCGGGTACCGCGTGCAGCCGAGGAACCGCTTCCCCCGGCCGGAGTGGCGGATGATCATCTCCCCCTGCCCGCACTTCGCGCACTTCCCGACGATGTTCTTCTCGCGCATGGAGGGGCACTCCGCGTCGATGCAGAACGTCTCCGGCTTCCCGCCGCCGATCCGCTTCACCATTGGGGAGCCGCACTCCGCGCACTTCTCCTGGGTCGGCTCGATCAGCCCCGGCGGGAGGGGATGGTACACGCGGCACGTCGGGTAGTTCGAGCAGCCGACGAACCGGGAGCCGCGCCGCGTCTGCTTCAGGAACAGGTTCCCGCCGCACTCCGGGCACTGGCCCACGAAGTTCTGGACCGCGAGGGCGCTCGTGATCTCCAGGCCGATGTCCTCCTCGTTCTCGAGGAGGACGGTCAGCGCGTCGTCGAGGAGGGACTGCGACTCCCGGATCACGTCCGCAGGCGTGCGGATGCCGCGCGCGATCTCGTCCATGTCCTGCTCGAGGTGCGCGGTCATCTCCGGCTCCGTGATCTTCCGGGCGTGGTCCTCGAGCGCGGAGACGAGGGCGCGGCCCGGCAGGGTTGGCTTCATCACCCGGCCATCGACGTACTTCCGGTCGTACAGCTTCTGGATGATGTCGTGGCGCGTGGACTTCGTCCCGAGGTTCAGCCGCTCCATCTCTTGGATGAGCGCGCCCTGCGTGTACCGGGGCGGGGGCTTCGTCCGGTCGTCCGCCATCTCGACCGCGAGGAGGGGCACGGTCTCGCCGACCGCGAGCTCCGGGAGGGTCGACTCCCGCGGGTCCCAGTACGGGTAGTACTTCCGCCATCCCGGGTCGACGAGCCGGTACCCGGACGCGAGGAACGGCTCCCCGTTCACGGTCAGTTTCGCCTCGCTCGCGATCCCGACGGCGGGCGGCGCCACGGTCGCGAAGAACCGGCGGACGACGAGCTCGTACACCCGCCATTGGTCCGGCCGGAGCTTCCCCTTCGGCGCGGGCTGTGTCGGGTAGATCGGCGGGTGGTCCGTCGCCTCCGCGCGGCCCCGCGTCGGCCGGATCGTCTCCTGCCGCAGGATCTCCTCCGCCTCCTCCTTGAACGCGGAATCGCGGAGCTTCTCGAGGACGCCCTTCAGGGACAGCGTGGACGGGTACACGGTGTTGTCCGTCCGCGGGTACGAGATGTAGCCGGAGGTGTACAGGTCCTCCGCGATCCGCATTGCGTACGCGGCCCCGAGCCCCATGCGGTTCGCCTCCGCGACGAACATCGTCGTGTTGAACGGCGGCGGCCCGCGCTCCGTCTTCTCGTTCCTCAGATACTCCGCGACGAGCCCGCCCTTCGCCTTCCGCGCGGTCGCGAGGACGGCCTCCGCCTCCCGCTTCTCCCAGAACTGGCCCTTCTCGTGGTTGGCGGTGAACGTGACCCCGCCCTTCTCGAACGTCGCGCGGACGGTCCAGTACGGCTTCGGCACGAACTCCTCGATCGCCCGCTCCCGGACCACGAGGAGGGCGAGCGCGGGAGTCTGCACGCGCCCAACGGACAGGAAGTCCTTCCCGACCTGCTTTGCGGCGATCGAGACGAACCGCGTGAGGACGGCGCCCCACGCGAGGTCGAGGATCTGCCGGGACTCCGCCGCCGCCGCGAGCCCGTGGTCCACCTCCGCGAGGTTCCGGAACGACTCCTCGATCTCCCACTTCGTGAGGGACGAGTAGCGTGCGCGCCGCACGCGGATGTCCGGCGCGACCGCCTGGATGATTCCGAGGGCCTCCACGCCGATCAGCTCGCCCTCCCGGTCGAAGTCCGTGGCGACGACCACCTCGTCGTGGCCCGGCGCGACCTCCCGGAGCGCCTGCTCCACGTTCGGGGCCGTGACGACCTTCATCGGCTCCGCCCACACGAGGCGCTTTAGCTCGACCTTCTCCCACTCGTTCAGCTCCGGCGGGTAGTCCAGGTTCAGGATGTGGCCGCGCAGCCCGATCACCGTGTAGTCGTCCCCGTCCCTGGGGAACGTGAACACGGGAACGCGGTGCGGGTACGTCCGCTTCATCTGCCCGTCCGAGAGGATCGTCGCGATGCGCGCCGCCGTGTTGTTCTTCTCCGCTACGATCAGCTTGCGCATGGGCGGTGGCCCCGCTCACACGGGAGGGCTCTATTTAATGGTTTGGCGGCGATTTTTGCGGCAACGCGCGCGTGCGCGTGCGCGCGCGAGACGCGGCCAATCTTCTCTTGAGATTACGGACGTATCAGCGGCGCGACTCGACCCGGAACGTTGATAAGCGACAGGCAAATCGCCCGCGGGATGAGCGCTCCTCCGCCCCCCTCGTCCATCCCTGCGCCCGCTGGCCCTCAACAGTTTCCGTGCAAGAATTGCGGCGCGCGGCTCGAGTTCGCTCCCGGGTCCACGTCCCTCAAGTGCCCGTACTGCGGGACGGAGAACGCAATCCAGGTCGAGGCGAAGCCGATCGTCGAGCACGCAATCGACGAGCTCCAGATGGTGCCGAAGACGACCGCCACCGGCTTCGGCACGGAGACGAGGAGCTTCAAGTGCAAGAACTGCACCGCCACGTCGACAATCTCGGGGAACGTGCGCGCGACGCGCTGCCCGTTCTGCGGTTCCGACGTCGTGTTCGAGCAAGCCTCGAACCCGAACATGGTCCGCCCGGAGTCCGTCCTCCCGTTCCAGATGAACGCGGACGCTGCCACGAACAAGTTCCGCCAATGGCTCCGCACCCGGTGGCTCGCGCCGGGCGCGCTGAAGAAGATGGCGCAGCTCGCGAAGATCGATGGCATGTACGCCCCGTTCTTCACGTACGACGCGCAGGCGGATTCGGACTGGGCGGGCGAGGCCGGTCACTACTACTACACGACCGTCCGGCGCGGGAACCAGACGGTCCAGCAGCGCAATGTGCGCTGGGAGCACCGGTCCGGGCACCATGCACAGTTCTACGACGACGTGCTGATCTGCGCGTCCACCGGATTGCCGGAGCGGATCGTGACGAAGGCGTACCCGTTCCACCTGAACGCGCTCGTCCCGTACAGTCCGCAGTTCCTCGCGGGGTTCGCCGCGGAGGAGTACTCCGTGGACCCGCGGCAGGGGTGGGAGAAGGCGAAGGGGCAGATCACGCAGAGTGAGCACCGAGAGTGCTCGAAGGCTCTCGACGGGGACACCCAACGCGGGCTCCGGGTGAACACCCGGCTGAGCCGGATCACGTGGAAGCACATGCTCCTCCCCCTGTACGTGGCGGCGTACATGTACGGGGCGAAGACGTACCGGTTCGTCGTCAACGGGCAGACGGGCGAGGTCCAGGGCGAAGCGCCGATCTCGTGGATCAAGGTCGCCGGGATCGTGGGCGTCGTGGCCGCCGTGGTTGCGGTCGCCACGAAACTGCTCGGCTACTGGTGAGCCCGGATCAGCTCCGGGATCTCCCGCGGGTACTTCGCGACCGGCACGCCGGCGTCCGCGAACGCCTTCTGCTTCGACTCCGCGGTGCCCATGCCCGCGGTGATGATCGCGCCCGCGTGGCCCATCCGTTTCCCCGGCGGCGCAGTCTGGCCGGCGACGTACGCGTAGACGGGCTTGTCCATCCCCTTCGCGTACCGCGCCGCCTCTTCCTCGGCGGTCCCGCCGATCTCTCCGACGAGGACGACGCCCTTCGTCTTCTGATCGCGTTCGAACCAGGCGAGCGCCTCGACCATGCTCGTCCCGTTGATCGGATCGCCGCCAATCCCGACGCACGTCGTCTGCCCGAGGCCCGCCTTCGTCATCGCGTCCACGATCTCGTACGTGAGTGTCCCGCTTCGCGAGATCACGCCGTACGGCCCCGGCGCGAAGATGTGGTTCGGCATGATGCCGGCCTTCGCGACGCCCGCGGTGCAGACGCCGGGGCAATTCGGCCCGATCACCGTGACGCCCTTTGAGCGCGCGTACGGCATGAGGTCCAAGGCGTCGTGGATGGGGATGCGTTCCGTGATGATGACGAGGACGCCCACGCCCGCCTCGATCGCCTCGATCGCGGCGTCCTTCGCGTATGGGGCGGGCACGAAGATGATCGACGCGTTCGCCCCTTTGGCGGTGACGGCCTCTTCGCAGGAGTCGAGCACGGGGACGCCGTGCACGTCCGTCCCGCCCTTCCCCGGCGTCACCCCCGCGACGACCTGCGTCCCGTACTCGAGCATCGCTTTCGTGTGGAACTGCCCTTGGTGCCCCGTGATCCCCTGGACCATGAGTCGCGTGTCCCGGTCGAGGAGGACCGCCATCACGCGCCCCCCCGCAGCTTCACCGCCAACTCCGCGCCCTCCTCCATCGACTCGACGGAGTGCATCCCCGCGTCCGCGAGGATCTCCTTCGCCCGCGCCTCGTTCACGCCCTTGATCCGCGCGACGACGGGGACCCGCGACCCGAATGCCTGGATTGCCTGCTCGACGCCGACCGCGACGGTGTCCGCCTTTGTGATGCCGCCAAAGATGTTGAGGAAGATCACGGACGGCTTCGCCTTGAGGAGGATTTCGAACGCCTGTTTCACTTTCTCGGGGTCGTCCGTCCCGCCGAGGTCGAGGAACGCGCCGCCCCGACCGCCCTTCAGGTTCAGCACGTCGAGGGTCGCCATCGTAAGGCCGGCGCCGTTCGCGATCACGCCGATGTCCCCGTCGAGCTGGATGAACGTGATCCCCTGGTCGTGGGCCTCCTCTTCGAGCGGGGTCCGGTCTTGGGGGAGTTCCGCATACTCCGGATGGCGGTACTCTGCGCTGTCGTCGACGACGAGCTTCGCGTCGCCCGCGACCACGCGCCCGTCCCTTAGCACCGCCAGAGGGTTGATCTCCACGAGCTCCGCGTCCTCGCCGCGGAAGAGGGCGTACATCTCCTTCGCGATGTTCGAGACTTGCGTCGCGACTTCCTTCTTGAGGCCGAGGCGCTTCGCCAGGTTGCGGAGCACGTAGGGCTGCAGGCCCACGAGGGGCGGGAGGTGGATCCGGATGATCTTCTCTTTCGGGACAGACTCGATGTCCATGCCGCCGGTCGCGCTCGCCATCAGGAGGGGCGCGCGGGCAGACCGGTCGATCGTGATGGAGAGGTACAGCTCCTGCGCGATGTCGAGCATCTCCTGCGCGTACACCTGCTTGACCGTGTACGGGCCGATTCGGATCCCGAGGATTGCTTTGGCGGCGGCGCGCGCC
>Ga0209751_10001520_pt1 | contig 23790 bp, 17 predicted proteins | sample RifCSP13_1_FD_184019 | JGI IMG/M metagenome (GOLD analysis project Ga0209751, IMG submission 184019) | Soil microbial communities from Rifle, Colorado - Rifle CSP2_sed 13_1 (SPAdes) (version 2) | ecosystem: Environmental > Terrestrial > Deep subsurface > Rock core/Sediment | place: Rifle...
AACTGGTATTTAGACCTCAGCCTTCTCGAAAAATATTGGGGGAATGAGCGCACGTACCATCACACCGCGCCGATCAGCATGAATTACGCCCTGCGGGAAGCCCTGCGCATGGTCGCCGAGGAGGGCCTGGAAGCGCGCTTTGCCCGCCATCGCGCCAATGCCGAATCCTTGTGGGCTGAGTTGGAAGAGATGGATCTCCCGTTATTGGTGCCCATTGAGCATCGGCTGCCAACCCTGACCACGCCGCTGGTACCACCTGGGGTCAATGAAGTCGATGTCCGCCAGCGTTTATTGAATGATTACAATATCGAGATCGCCGGTGGATTCGGCCCGCTCAAAGGCCAGGTGTGGCGGATAGGCCTGATGGGTTTTAGCAGCCGCCGAGAAAACGTGACGCTGCTCCTGGCTGCTTTGCGTGAGATATTGGCAAACAGTCGTTGATGAGACGCTGGATAGGGTTTATTCTCGCCGTGCTGGTCGGGATCGCAGCCGGCCTGTTCTACGGATGGGTGGTCAACCCGGTAAAGTATGTTGACATAACACCCGCTACTCTGCGTGTCGACTACCAATCCGATTACGTCTTGATGGTCGCTGAAGCTTACCAGGCTGAAGGCGACTTAGCGTTGGCTGCCCGGCGCCTGGCGGTCCTGGGTGACACCCCGCCGGTCGAGATCGTGCGGCAGGCGATGATTTTCGCTGCCCAGGCTCCGTATGCCGATTCTGACCAGGAATTGTTGAGCCAGCTGGCGATCGCCCTGCAGACCTGGAATCCCGCCCTGGGAGCGCCCGTACCATGAGAGACGAGCGCGGCCACTGGTATCTGCTGACGGGTCTTGTGCTCGGTGTAGTCCTGGGATTGACCTACGCCTGGTTGATCTCTCCCCGGGAATACACCGACACCTCGCCAGCTTCGTTGCGAGCTAATTTCAAAGACCAATACCGCGCCATGATCGCTGTCGCCTATGTCGCCAATGGCAACCTACCGCGCGCCAGGGATCGCCTGGATTTGTTGCAAGACGAGGATATTGCGCGCGCCCTGGCGGAACAGGCGCAGCGCAGTCTGGCCGAAGGGGATTCTCCCAGCGAAGCCCAAGCCCTGGGAATGCTATCGGTAGCCTTGGGGCAGGGTGCAACCCCGGCGCTTTCCCCGGTTTCTCCAGACACTATCCCGGTGACTGAAAGTCCACCTTCGGCCACTCTCCCTCCCCCTGCCACGGCTACTGGTACCTCTCTAGTCTTGATCCCCACCGTACAAACCAATGAGCCTGGCGCCTCCCCGACGGCGCTCAGCCAGACCCCTGCCGTGACCCGGACGCTCCTTTCCACTGGGACGCCGCTGCCCACTCGCACTCCAACGGCAACACCCGGCTCACCGTTTGTGTTACAGAGCCAAACCTTCGTTTGCGATCAAGACCTGTCCGATCCATTGATCCAGGTGGTAGCACAAGATTCGACTGGCCAAGAACTGACCAGGGTGGAGGTGGTAGTCACCTGGGAGGGTGGTGAGGATCATTTCTTCACTGGTTTGAAACCCGAGCTAGGTCCAGGCTACGCCGATTTCACCATGGCGCCCGGCGTTGTCTATACTCTGCAATTAGCCGGCGGCGGGCAGGCGATCCCTGACCTGTATCCCGCCGAGTGTGCTGCAGAGAGTGGGGATCGCTATTGGGGCTCCTGGCTCCTGGTGTTTACCCAACCTTGAGGTCGGCCTGTTTTCGGACAAATATTCCTCGAATTATGTCCATTTAACCCTGGAAATGTCACCCAGAAACTGGTAAAGTTAAGTTCAAGTGGTGTTTTCGTTTAAATTTAGGTAAGTAACTCGCATCTCGTCGGCCATACACCCCTGCCGTTTGGACTGACAATGTGACCAGGCGACTAAAAGACTAACTGACTAATTGAAGGAGACAACCATGAAGATCGTTTTAGATCGACGCTCGTGTAATTGCTGGGAGCCAGCCTGTGAAACGCATTTTGGCTGGCATTTCTTGCGAGAAGAGGTCACCCCTGTGGATTGCACGGTTGAGATCACAGACGACGGCCAATCGGAAACTACCTTCCTGATCCTGGATCGGGATGGCATTGATAAAACGCTGGTGGTTAGCGCGGAGAATTGGGCTGCGGCGTACGATTCGTGGCGCCAGGCGTGGGAACTCCAGCAATCTACAAAAACTTGAATTTATGCCTGAATTCGATCTCGCCCCGTTGCAGGCCGCGCTGTTGGAACTAGCCCCGAGCGGCCGCACTGCACTGCTGCCTGCCCTGCACGCAGCACAATCGATCTACGGATACCTCCCTGAGCCGGCCGTAGTGGAGATTGGCCATGCTCTGGGCGTGCCTCTGGCTGATGTGTACGGTGTGATCGATTTTTACGCCATGTTCTATAAAGAACCGGTGGGCAAGACTATCGTGCGTGTGTGCGGCGACCCTGCTTGCGCCATGGCGGGCAGCGACACTGTGCTTATAGCGGTTTGCCAGCACCTGGGGGTTTCACTGGATGAGGTCACTCCAGATGGCGCTTTCAGCGTGGAGCGCGCCCCCTGTCTTGGTTTATGCGAGCACGCGCCCGCCGTACTGGTGGGGGAAACGCCGATCGGGCGGGCAGAGCCATCGCAGGCCCCCAAAATCTGCCAGTCGATTGGCGAGACTCCCCGTGGCCTGGTCGGGGGAGATATCCGTCTCCTGACGGATAACTGCGGAAGGGGCCACTCGACAGATCTGGATGAATACGAGGCGCAAGGCGGTTATATCGGATTGAGAAAAGCCTTAAAGATGGAGCCTGAAGCCGTGATCGCGGAGGTGAAAGCATCTGGATTGGTGGGCCGGGGCGGCGCCGCTTTCCCAACTGGGATCAAGTGGGAGGGCGCAGCCGTGGCCCCCGGGCAGCCTAAATACATGGTTTGCAACGCCGACGAGTCAGAACCTGGGACATTTAAAGACCGGGTGTTGATGGAAGAAGACCCTCATCGGGTACTGGAAGGGATGATCATCGCCGCCTACGCCATCGGCGCTCACCAGGGTTACATATACATTCGTGGAGAGTACCCGTATGCTTACCAGGTGATGTATCGGGCTGTGGCGGACGCCAGGGCCGCACGCTACTTGGGTGAAAATGTCATGGGGCTCGGCTTTAGTTTTGATCTTGAGCTACGCTTAGGAGCGGGAGCCTATATTTGTGGCGAAGAGACCGCCCTGTTTGAGTCGATCGAGGGCAAGCGCGGTTTCCCGAGGATGAAGCCGCCCTTCCCGACCACATATGGCTTGTTCGGCAAGCCGACCGCGATTAACAACGTTGAGACAATCTGTAACGTGCCACGGATCATCACGGAGAGTGCGGACGGGTACCGCCGCCTCGGCACAGAGAAGTCGCCAGGCACCAAGCTGTTCTGTGTCTCTGGTGATATAGCCCGGCCGGGTGTGTATGAGGTGCCTTTCGGCGTTACCCTGCGCCATCTGTTGTTCGATCTGGCGGGGGGGATGCGAGTGGGCCACTCACTGGGCGCGGTGCTGTTCGGCGGTGCGGCCGGAGCCTTTACCACTGAGAAAGACCTGGATGTCAGGCTCTCGTTCGAGGACCTGCGCGCGGCCGGTCTGCCCCTGGGATCTGGGGTGGTGATGGTCTTCGACGAGACACGTGACCTGCGCGACACGCTGGCGCGGCTTGCCCGCTTCTTCGCCCACGAGTCGTGCGGCAAATGCTACCCTTGCCAGTTAGGCACACAGCGCCAGTCTGAGGTCCTGGCGCGCATCGCTCACGGAAGCGTCCTGCCTGGTGACGCCGATCGCCTGGTTGATGTGGGTTGGACGATGACCGACGCCTCGCTGTGTGGCCTGGGGCAGACAGCCGCCTCGGCCGTGCTCAGTGCGATGAAACTATGGCCGGGATTCTTCCGATGACGGAAGACGAACGACGATTGACGGAAGACGAACGACGAATGTGGATATCAACATGACTGACGATGTAACGTTGACTATCGACGATCATTCTGTGACCGTTCCTGTAGGGGTGACGATATTAAAGGCCGCGGAAATTATCGGCGAACACATCCCTACCATTTGCTACCACGCGGCCTGCACCTCCAATGGGCTGTGCCGCATGTGTGTCGTTGAAGTGGAAGGGGCGCGCGTGCTCTCCCCGGCCTGTGTGGCGCAGGTTGGGGAGGGGATGGTCGTCCACACACGCAGCGCACGTGTCGAGCGCAGCCGGAGGACGATCCTGGAGCTGCTCGAATCGGCCGTCGACCTATCCGAAGCGCCGGAAATCCAGATCATGCTGGAGGATTACGCCGCCGACCAGGAGCGCTTCCCTAGCGCCGAGCCACGCGCCGTCCCGCTGCTGGACGACAACCCAATGTACCTGCGCGACTACGCCAAGTGCGTCTTGTGCTGGCGGTGCGTGCAGGTGTGCGCCGAGGACGCCCAATATACGTACGCCATCAACTTCACCGGCCGCGGCTTCGAAACACAGATCGGCACCTTTTTCGATAAGCCTATGCCCGAGACAACGTGTGTGTTCTGCGGGCAGTGCGTCGGCGTCTGCCCGACCGGGGCGTTGAAACCCAAACGCGAGTGGCTGCTGGAGCAGGGGCTGACGCCGGATGAAATCATGCAGGTGACCCGCAGCGAGAGAAAAAGGAAGAGGCGTGAAGCATGAAGCGTGAAACGTGAAATTCACGGGTCATGCAGCAAGTTGCACGAAGCGGAGGTTTTAATGGTTAAACCGGATCGCATTGTATCCACCACCTGCCCTTATTGTGGGGTTGGTTGTAATTTGGAACTGCATATTAAGAACGATTACATTTTCAAGGTGACCTCCCCCTTCGACTCGGTGGTGAATCACGGAAACCTGTGCGTGAAAGGGCGCTTCGGTTACGATTTCGTTTACAGCCCGAAGCGAGTGACGACCCCGCTGATCCGCAAGACGCCACAACTGCCCGGCCAGCGCACCCAGGCCTTCGATCTGGCGGAGTGGCGCGCCATCTCGTGGGATGAAGCGCTCGATACCGTCGCCGACCGCCTGGTTGAGATTTACCGGCGCGACGGTCCAGATGCGATGGCAGTCTACTGCTGCGCCAAGGCGACCAACGAGGATAACTACCTGCTGCAAAAGCTCTACCGCGCCCTGTTCCGCACGAACAATATCGACCACTGCACCCGCCTGTGCCATGCTGGATCGGTGGTCGCGCTGCAGATGGCGGTGGGCTCCTCGGCGATGAGCAACACCGCCGCCGAAGTGATCGACAACGACGTCTTCATCGTCACCGGATCGAACACGGCTGAGACTCACCCGATTATCGCTCTCCAGATGAAGGCTGCGGTCGAAAAATACGGCGCAAAACTGATCGTCGTCGACCCGCGCCGCATCGAGATGGTCAACTACGCCGCGCTGTGGCTGCCCGAAAAGCCCGGCACCGATGTGCCCGTGTTCTCGGCCATGGCGCATGTGATCATTAAAGAAAAACTGTACAACCAGCAGTTCATCCAGGAGCGCACGGAAGGTTTTGAAGAGTTCGCTAAATCGATGGAGAAGTTCACGCCGGAGTACGCCGAGGCTATTTCCGGTGTCGACCGGGATCTGATCATCCAGGCCGCCCGCATGTACGCCGCGGCGGAGAACGCCGCCATCTACTGGGCGCTGGGCATCCCCGAGCACTCCCACGGCACGGATAACGCCATGAGCCTGATCCACCTGGCTTTATTGACGGGTCACATCGGGCGCAAAGGCACCGGCCTGAATCCCCTGCGCGGGCAGAACAATGTGCAGGGTGCATCCGACTCCGGGGCGATGCCCTGGCATTATCCGGGTTACATGCCAGTGGACGATCCGCTCAACGCCGCAAAGTGGGAGCGCGCCTGGAACGTCGAGCCCGGCGGGCTTAACCTGGAGCGCGGGTTGACCACGACCGAGATTCTGAGCACTGTCGGCCCGGGCGGGGTGCGCAGCCTGTACATCATGGGCGAGAACCCGATGATGTCCGAACCCAATCTCAACCACACCCGGGGCCAGATGGAGCAGCTGGAATTCCTGGTAACCCAGGACCTGTTTATTAATGAGTCGGGCGCCTTTGCCGATGTCTTCCTGCCAGCCGCCTCCTGGGCAGAAAAAGACGGCACCTTTACCAACACCGACCGCCGCGTGCAGCGCGTGCGCCAGGCGATCGCCCCGCGCGGACAGGCCCGGCCGGACTGGGAGTTGCTGTGTGACCTGGCCCTGCGCATCGAAGCCCGCCTGGGACGACCGGCTTCGGCAGGTTGGGATTATACCCATCCATCCGAAGTGCTGGAGGAGATGGGAGGCGTCGTCCCTGAATATGCCGGTGTCAAGTATCAGCGCATCGATAAGGAAGGCTTACAGACCCCAGTATGGGACGATCAGCACCCTGGGACACCGTTCCTGTTCGAAGAGAGCTTCCCGCGCGGGCGCGGAAAGTTTCATCCTCTGGAGTACCACCCGGCGGTCGAGATGCCCGACGACGAGTATCCTTTTATCCTCACCACCGGGCGCGTGCTGGAGCACTGGCACGGCGGGTCGCTGACGCGCAACTCCAAGCTGGACGACCTGTATCCCGAAGCGCTGGTGGAATTGAACCCGGCTGACGCGGCGCGCCTGGGCATCAAGGACGGTCAGGCGGTGCGCGTCTCCTCCCGGCGCGGCTCGATCGTCCTGCGCGCTACGGTCACCCACAAGACGACCATGGGTGTGGTTTTTATCCCCTTTCACTTCGCCGAAGCCGCTGCCAACCTGCTGACTATTGACGCCCTCGACCCGCAGGCGAAGATCCCTGAGTACAAGGCCTGTGCAGTGCGGGTCACTCTGGCGCGCGAGGCAGAGCTGGCCCGACCCGAGGCGCAGCAGGCCAGGGGGAGGTATTAGGTCGGATCGGGCTATAGGCGCGTTAGAAAGTTGTGTTTGATTGAGAGTAGAGATTTGAGAGTAGAGAGTAGTAGTTCACAGTCGATCATTTTTGTTTGTTAAGGAAGTTTAACGCTTCTAAAGGTTGTTAACCTAATAATCTTACCGGTTGAAAGGAGAAATAAGTCATGAACCCGCAAGACACCCTAGATCGCCTCGACCAATTAATCCTGTCCCGCTCGATCCTGCGGCACCCGTTATACGTTGCCTGGCAACACGGTGAGCTGACCGCCGAGCAGCTGGCGACCTACGCCAGGGTTTATTATCCCCATGTTGCCGCATTTCCGCGCTATTTGGAAGCGGCGATCGACTCCGCCGACGATCCGCTTGTGCGCGCTGAACTCGAGCGCAACCTGGCCGACGAGTTAATGGTCCCTAAAGCCCACAACGAATTGTGGCTGGATTTCGCCGAAGGCCTGGGCCTCGACCGGGAATATGTTGCCAGCGCCGACCGGCATCCGGCGGCGGAAGCCATCGTGCGTGCTTTCGATCGCTTGACCGGCGACGGGAGCGCAGGGGCGCTGGCGGCTCTTTACGCCTACGAATCCCAGCAGCCTGAAGTCTCGCGAGAGAAGATGGATGGGTTGCGCAGGAATTATGGCGTCGACAGCCCCACAGCCTTGGCTTACTTTGCAGTCCACGCCGAAGCCGATATTCACCACAGGCAGGGTGAGCGCCAGGCGCTTTTGCGCTGCCTGGAGGATGGCGCCTCCGCGGAGGCAGTTCTCGACTCGGCTGCCGAGGCTTTGGAGGCTTATTGGGGCCTGCTGGACGGTGTGTGCGCCGAAGCGGGCATCCCGCTTACAGGTTAAGCAGAGGGTTCCGTGATCGGAGAGTCCGACAGGCGCTTGCAATTATCGGATGGGTGATTGCTCGGTTATTGAGAACTGGGTGATCCGTAAGGCGAACTGATCGTCTTTGTGGGCGGTTATCCAGGCTCGCGCTGGATAGCGCATTGGTTCCCCAGCAATCTCATCCCTGGGGTTCGTCTGGTTGGAATCGATCGCCCGGATATGGGCATCTCTGATTTCAGGCCCGGGTGGCGCATGAGATGAGTGTGAAGGGAGCGATGTTGAGGAACCGGTTGGTGTCCAAATGATCCACGTAAACGCCCGAGCGATTATCGAGCGGACAACCCCCTCCAGCACCGAAATCCTCGTTCAAGTCCGCAACAAGCCCCAAGAGGGCGGCAAGTGGATCGAGCTGCCCGGCGGGCGCGTCGAGGAATTCGAATCATTGATCGATGCCCTGCGACGTGAGGTGCGGGAAGAGACGGGGTTGGAGCTGACCGAGATCGAAGGATTGAGCACACGCATCGAAGCCGGAAGCGCTGGTACGAACATCGAATGCCTGGCGCCGTTCGCCGTGTATCAGACGATCAAGGGTCCGGTGGACTCGCTGGGCGTCTATTTTCGTTGTAATCGCCAATCCAGCGCCGTGAAGCGGTGGGCGACTTTATTATTGCGCACGGCGATCCCAATCGCCCGCCGGCTGCCGACCAACACGCACAGCTTTTGGGCGCGCGTGATAGCGGTATAAAGCAGGTTGCGCTGAAGCATCATATAATGCGCTGTCACAAGGGGGATGACTACGGCCGGAAATTCTGAGCCTTGGGATTTGTGCACTGAAATCGCGTAGGCCAGCACGAGCTGGTCAGCTTCGCTCCAGTCGTACGTCACGCGACGATCGTCGAAGTCCACTTCCAGGATGTGTTCAAATAAATCCAACCGACTCACACGACCGATGTCGCCGTTGAATACTTCTTTATCGTAGTTATTCTGGGTTTGCATGATCCGGTCACCCTGGCGGAAGGTCTGGCCGAAGAGCGCCTTTTCGGGCTTCTTCGGCGTGGGCGGGTTGAGCGCCGACTGGAGCAATTCGTTGAGAGCGGTCACACCGGCCGGGCCGCGATACATCGGAGCCAGCACCTGCACCTGCTCCGGGCGCAGCCCGAAGCGAGCCGGGATGCGCTGGCCGACGACGTCCCGCACCCAGTTGGCGGCCTCCTCGGGGGTTTCGGCAGGGAATAAAAAGAAATCACCCGGCCTGTCGCTGGGCTCGGCAGCTCCAGCTGTTGGGAAGATTGGCATCTGGCCCTGGTTAATGCGGTGGGCATTGGTGATGATGTGAGAGCCGGCCGCCTGGCGGAAGATCACGCCCAGGCGGGTGACGGGAGCGATCCCACTGGCGATCACATCGCGCAGCACATCCCCCGCCCCAACCGAGGGCAGCTGGTCGACATCCCCAACCAGCAACAGGTGGCAACCCGGCTGCAACGCTTTGAGCAGGTGATTGGCCAGGGACAGGTCGAGCATGGAGGCCTCATCGATCACCAGTAGGTCAACCGGCAGAGGGTTCTCGGCGTTGTGCTTAAAGCCTTCTTTGGGCGAGAAACCCAACAGGCGATGGATGGTGCTTGCAGGCCGCCCGGTAGCCTCGGACAGGCGCTTGGCAGCCCGGCCGGTCGGCGAGGCCAGGGCGCAGGTCTTGCGCGCCGACTCCAGAACAGCGATTAATTCTTTGAGGGCAGTAGTTTTACCGGTGCCAGGGCCGCCGGTGAGCACGCTGACCGGATGGCTAAGCGCGGTGCGGATGGCGGATTGCTGCTCGGGGGAAAGCTGGACGTCCAGGCCGACAAAGGCGGGCGGTATGTCGCTCAGCCGCGACGGTAGGGCGTAGGCCAGGCCCTGCAGGCGTTCGGCCACGCCGGTTTCACTGTAATACAGCGGCGTCAGGTAGATCACTGGCTGGCGGTACTCCTCGCCCGCTTCACCGATTGTGGGGGGTGATCCAGAGCCGGTAGAAGCCTGGCGGGTCTCAACCAGGAAGGGTAGCCGGTCTGGTCGGATGCGTTCGTCCTTTGCCAGCCGTTCCAGAGCGGGGGGCAGCAGGTCGGGGTTGACGCCCAGCAGTTCGCTGGCTTGGTCGATGAGCGCCTGCTGGGGGGTGTAGACATGGCCTTCATTGGTCATTTCATTGAGCACAAAGACCACCCCGGCCTCGACCCGCGAGGGGTGGTCCGGCGGCAGCCCCAGGTCTTGGGCGAGGCGGTCGGCGGTTTTAAAGCCCACCCCGAAGATATCACGCGCCAGCCGGTAGGGATCGCTTTGCACCACATTCAGCGATTGGTTGCCATATTGTTTGTAGGTCTTGATCGCCAGGTTGGTGCTCACACCATGGCTGTAAAAGAAGAGCATGATCTCCTTGACCTGTTTTTGCTCTTCCCAGGCGCGGGCGATCAAGCGCGAGCGTTTAGGACCGATGTCGGGCACCTCCAGCAGGCGCGCCGGATGGCTTTCGATCACCTCCAGGGTCTCCGCGCCAAAGTGTGCCACGATGCGCTCCGCCAGGTGCGGTCCGATGCCTTTGATCAGCCCAGAACCCAGGTAGCGGCGGATGCCCGCCACGGTGGCAGGCAGGGCTTGTTCGCAAGTCTCGGATTGGAATTGTAAACCGTGCTGGGGGTGATTGACCCATTTACCGCTCAGGCGCAGGTGCTCCCCTGGAGACAGCTCAGGTAGGTTTCCGACCACCGTCACCAGCCCTAGGCGGGATACTCCCTGCGCTGCTCTGTGATCAGGGCGCAGCCTTACCACGCTATACCCGTTCTCCGGGTTGTAGTAAGTGACGCGCTCCACAGAACCGGTCAAGATTTCCATCTTGCCTTACTGATCACGTTTCACGCATCACGCATCATAGTTCATGGCATTGCGTTGCTGTTTGCCCAATCCTCACCCAGGAGCACGACAACATCCGCCGGGCTGGATACGTCGTAGCGATGGTATACGTTATCCGGTGAGATGGCCAGCAAATCCACCAGGTACTGGACGGTGTGCGGGTTGCCGGTATAGTCGATCAGGGTTGTCTGAGAATAAAGCTGCTCAGCATTCCCCGGATCTACCTGGGAGATGCCAGACGATTTTAAGTAGTCGGTGGTTTCGGATGCCAATCCCGGGTCCAACGTGCCGTTCAGGATGGAAATGTAGGCGTTCTCAGCAGCGATCAGCTCTTGGGGATCAGTTTCCGTCGCCGCTGGGCTGACCGGGCCGGAAGTTGTGAAAATCTCGTCGCGCAGCAGCCGGATTTCTTCAGGCAGAGGCTGGAGGATGTCCTGCCCATCGAATGAAGTGGCAAAGTCGATCTGTTCAGGCCCTATGATTCCCTGCTTGATGTTCTCCTGCGGGATCTGTGGGGCGAGCCAGGCCAGGCGGACCACCTGCAGCAGGGTCAGGTTGGTGCGCACGCCGGCGGACAGGGTTTCGTATAGGGCAGGTGCCCGCTCGATCAGGGTGGTCAGCATTTCTTTGCTCAAGATGCGGTCGCGGATGCCCATGATCACCTGCTGTTGGCGCGCCGCCCGGTCGAAATCACTGCCAAGGGTGTTGCGGGCGCGGGCGTAGGCCAGGGCCAGGTACCCTGGCAGCGTCTGCACGCCTGGCTGGAGAGTCTTTGTGTTATTGTCGCCAAGCGGATCGACGACGATCTCCTCCGGGACGTCGACCTTGACTCCCCCCAGCTCATCGATAAATTGTTCAAAAGCGTAGAAATCGACCACAGCATAGTAGTCGATCTCCATGCCCAATAGTTCCTCTACCGTCAGCATTGCCAGTCCCGGGCCGCCGCCATCTGCATCGTATAATTCTCCATCCCGGTAAGCCTGGTTGATCTTCGCCGGATCATAGCCAGGGATATTCACCCACAGGTCGCGCGGGATAGAGAGCATCCCGGCTGTACGACTGGCGGGGTCGAGGGAAAGCAAAATCATAGTATCGGTGCGGGGCGCCCCTTCCCCACCCTCCCAATCGCGGTAATCCAACCCCATCACCAGCAGGCTAACGCGACTTTCGCCATCCCAGGATTGGGATGGGGGACCGCTGTCGGGTTGCAAAGGCGCATCGCCCTCGGGTCCCAGGTCTTCCGGCGGGCTGGGATTCTCGCTTTGGGGTTGCTCCTGGGCGACCTCCGGCAAGTCGGGGGATCTCCAGGAGGCTACGATATCGCGCACGGCGACGAAGGTCAGGAAAGCCGTTGTCCCGGCCGCCAATACGAACGCAATGATCAAGCCCACCAAGAGCCAGTTGGGAGTAGGTGATGATCTCCGTCTTCTTCTGTTTTCTCGGCTGCGACGCATAGGATGATCTTATGGCATGGCGTTGTTATTCGCCCAGTCGTAGCCCAAAAACAGGGCGAACTCTACCGGACTGGACGGATCATAGCGGTTATAAATTTTATTGGGGGCAATGCCCATCAATTCCACCAGGTACTTGACCGTGTAGGGATTGCCATTGTAAGAGATGAGGGTCGTATAGGTGTAGGGCTCGGGAGCATCGCTGGTCTCCACCACGTTGGCGCCCGCAGCTTTCAGATAATCCGCGGTGCGGGAGGCCAATCCCGGAAGACCGGAGCCGTTCAGGACGGAGATGCTGGCATTCTCAGCCTGCATCAGCTCTTGCGAGTCTGAGTTTGCCATCGCCGGGCTGGCCGGCCCAGACGCGGTGAAGATCTCGTCTCGCAGGATGCGGATCTGTTCCGGCCTGGGCTTGAGCACGTCATCTCCCTCGGGAGATTTTCCGAAATTAATCTGCCCGGGACCGATTACACCGCGCTTGATGTTCTCTTCGGTGATGCCTTTGGCCAGCCAGGCCAGTTTAATGGCGGTTTCCAGGGACAGGTTGGTATGCACGCCCGCGGAAAGCTCCGCGTAGAGCTGGGGGGCGCGCCGGATCAGCAAGGGCAGCGTATCCGAGCTGACGACCCGGTTGCGGATGCCCATGATCACCTGCTGCTGGCGTGTGCCTCGATCGAAGTCACCGCCTTCGGTATTGCGGGCGCGGGCGTAAGCCAGGGCCAGGTTCCCTGGAAGCACTTGGTTTCCACGCCTCAGGACAACATCTTTACCGACGATCGGATCGACGCGGATTTTATCCGGTACGTCGACCTTGATCCCGCCCAACTCATCGATAAAGCGTTCGAATGCATAGAAATCGATCAGGGCATAATAGTCGATTTTCAGGCCAAGCAAGGCCTCGACCGTTTTCATTGCCAGGGTGGGGCCGCCGCCCGGTAATTCGTAGGTTTCGCCGAAGCGATAGGCGACGTTGATCCGGTTGGGCTCCTCGAAGCCAGGTATACTTACCCACAGGTCGCGGGGGATGGAGAGCATACCGGCTGTCTGGCTGATCGGATCGATCGAGAACAGCATCATCGTGTCAGTGCGCGGGGCTCCTTCGCCAGTGATCCAGTCGCGATAGTCCAACCCCATCACCAGCACGTTGACCCGGCTGGCGCCATCCCAGGGTTGAGGGGCAGGGCCATTGTCCACCGGAGGGGGCGGATTGCCACTGGTGACCGGCCCCTCGGAAGCACCTGGAGTGGGCGTGGGGCTGTCACTGACCACAATGCCCGGCAGGTCAGTGATGTTCCAGGCGGCGACGAAATTGCTCACACCAGTGAACACCAGGTAGATGATGATCACGGCCAGGACGGCGTAAGCGACCAGCAGCGCCACCGGCAGCCATTTTCGATTTGCGGATAGTTTGGATTGTAAGTTCAGATTGGTACGTTCCATTATTATTCAAACTCAGGCCGGAGGGACAACACACCGGATTTAATTATAAACCCGCCTTAATCTCCCTTTTTCCCTGCTTAGCAAGGAGTGAAAAGAGAGGCAGCGGGGGTTGAGAGGGTTTTCAACTTTCTACAAATTTTGCCGTCCTATTATAACACGACCAGAAGGAAGCCTTTCGCTAAGGTACAATATGGTTCCTGGGACCTGTTGCAATTAAAATGCCACAATTGGTGACCCAGGGCATCATTTTGCGATTCGTTGGTACTTATGGCTCTTGTTACAGCCACAAACCTGGCTAAATCTTACGAGCCAGTCGACATCTTCTCGGGTATCTCGCTGAGCATCCCACGCGGGGCGCGCATCGCCATCGTCGGTCCTAACGGCATCGGGAAGACCACCTTGCTGCGTATCCTGGTGGGCCTGGAGGAGCCATCGGCGGGGAATGTGCAGCGTGCGCGTGGGCTGCGCAGCGGATATCTCCCGCAGGAAGCCAGCCTGGTCGGGGAGCATACCCTGTGGGAGGAGTGCCTGCAGGTTTTCGCCGACCTGCGCCTCCAGGAAGCCGAACTGGCCCGGCTGGAGGGGGTCATGAGCGACCCTGACCAGGCCGGAGAGGCCTTAGCGCGCTATGGCCGGTTGCAGGAAGCCTTCGAGCGCCAGGGCGGCTATACCTATGAAACACGCATCCGCCAAGCGCTCACCGGCCTCGGCTTCGATCCAGACGACTATCATCGCCCGCTCGGCCAGCTTTCCGGCGGGCAGCGCACGCGCGCCTTGCTGGCGCGCCTGTTGCTCTCCAACCCGGACTTGCTGATCCTGGATGAGCCAACCAACCATCTCGACATTGCCGCTGTCGAGTGGCTGGAGGGTTATCTGACTACCTGGGAGGGAACGGCCTTGATCGTCTCCCACGACCGCTATTTCCTGGATAAGGTAGTGGATTATATCTGGGAAATGAGTCGCGCTGGTCTGGAAACCTATCGCGGCAATTACAGCGCCTATCTCCAGGACCGGCAGAGACGGTGGGATTTGCGCCAGGAGATCTTCGCCGCCGAGCAGGAGCGCCTGGGGAAAGAGATCGACTATGTCAAGCGCAATATCTCCGGCCAGCGCACTTCACAGGCCAAGGGCAAGCTGCGCCGCCTGAGCCGGCAGGTGGAAGCGATCGAGAGCCTGGGGGTCGAAGCGGTACAGGGCAAAAGCTGGCTGGAGATCAGCAAAGCGGCCGACATCTCAACCCATATCTTAGGTGTAGAGGAGGTGGAACGGCGCATCCGCGCCTTGAAAGCTCCCGGTCACCGCCCACCAAACCTCAAGATCCATCTCAAGGCCGGGCAGCGCAGCGGAAATATTGTTCTGCGCACATCTGACTTGGTGGTTGGCTACCCGGGGGAGGCGCTTTTCGATGCCGGCGAGATCGAGTTGCGCCGCCTGGAGTGTGCAGCCATCATCGGCCCTAATGGTGCCGGTAAAACCACCTTCCTTAAAGTTATCCTGGGAAAACAGCCTCCCCTGGCAGGAGAGGTTAACCTGGGGGCTAGCCTGGAGATCGGCTATTTCGCCCAGGCTCACGAGGAGCTTAACCCGCAGCGCACATTAGTCCAGGAAATCGAAGCTGTCGCCCCGCACATGCTCCTGGCAGAAATACGCGACTACCTGGCGCGCTTCCTGTTCACCGGCGAGGACGTCTTCCGCCAGGTCTCCACGCTCTCGGGTGGGGAACGCGGCCGCCTGGCGCTGGCCAAGCTATCCCTGACGCGCGCCAACCTGCTCCTGCTCGACGAGCCCACTAACCACCTGGACATCCCTTCCCAGGAGATCCTGCAAGAGGTGCTGGCCGATTACCATGGCACGATCCTGCTGGTCTCGCATGACCGCTTCTTGATCGACGCCCTGGGGACGCAAATCTGGGACATCGACGAGGCGCATAAGACGATGCGCGTCTTTCAAGGCAGCTACAGCGAATACCGCGACCAAAGGGAAGCCGAGCGCCTGCAAACTGAGTTATCTTCCCGCCGGGTCCCGGTAGCTCCCCGGGTGCGCCCGGAAGTCCGCCCGACCGGCGACGACCGGCGCCGCCTGGCCCGGCTCAAGGAGGTAGAGTCTCGGATCGCGACGCTAGAGGAAGAGCTGGCGGGGCTTTCCTTGCAGCTGGAAGACCCCCCGGCTGATCCAATTAAAGTGCAGTGGTTGGGCAATGAATATGTGAGATTACAGGATAGTTTGGAAAGGTTGATGGAGGAGTGGGAAGTATTGCACAGCTGGTCAAGAGATTGATTTCGTTAACGTCTTGTTACTGTTACCCAAGTCTCATCGTAATTCAACGCTTTCAATACCTCCCCTTTGGCTAGCTTGGGCGGGTCCTTAATCTTTATGAGAAGACAATCTTCTGGGACTTCCTCGATAATTGTGAATTGAGAACCATGCGGCTGCCACGTAAAACGATGAGAGTTATTTACCTTTCCGAATCCAACTAAATTCTTATTTTCATTCCAGTTCCAGGTATAGAGTTCTGGGTCATATCTAATTGTTTCAAACTCAAAAACCGCCAATTTTAACAAGTCCATAGATTTAATCAATACTACAGTTCTGAGATGCTTGTAAGTCTTCCTGATGGAGGACACTCGCTCATTCCAAATGGACAAGATTTGTTCACCCAGATAATCGGGCTCTTGGTCAAAACTCGATTCACCGAATGAGTATTTGGGCGAATTACGCCCGGAAATAAGCCTCACTCTTGAGACACTCTCTGGTTTAGTGTTTTTAACTGATTTCGCACTCCAAGCGCAATTCTCTAAAATTACATCGTCAAGTCCAATATTGGATGGTTTCCATGTCGCACTAATACAATTCGCGAAGGTTTGTTCCCACTCTGGGCCCTCAATGCTGGGAGTACTTTTTGTGGCGAGCAAGTAGACGATTTCTCTACCGAGGTTATAGCCGAAATCTGGCGGGAATTGATTGAGAGGGAATGGCGGCTTGACTTTATTTACAGTTCGTAGACGAGGGGATTTCTGGTCGGGCATGAGATTCTCTGGTGCTGGTAAACATGTTCTCTAATAAAGTTCCAATTAGAAGGTTGCTTGTTACTGTAAAGTCATTGATAGTTCCATTGCATGGTAGTTATAGAATAATGTGGCACCGCTAAAAGATTAAATATACAATCTAGAGATAGCCCGAATTTTCCTGGGAGTCACCTTCAAGCAATCTTAATTGTAGAGGTTTTTTGATTTCATATTGCAGAGTGTCTTTCTTTCTGTCCACATTAGCTAAGAAGTCATCGAAGTGCATCAAAGAATCTGCAAACCAATCGTAGTTTACTTTCTCTTTCTCCTTGATTGAGCTTGCGGTTCTTAATAGCTCGCCCATAAAATGAAGGAATAGCCTACCGTCGTTACCATTCATTGTTTTTAATGGTAAAGCCATTATGGCTCGTTCCATAATATCTGCTGGAGATGAAGTCAATGGTTCAAACGGTAAAACCCTCTTTTGACACACTAACACCAAGTCCATTTCCAATGCTTGCTTATTCCGGATATGCGGGTTGACTTTATATTCGCTCAAGACAGGGAAGGAATCAACGACACGAAATCCGCTTTCGATTATGGCCATGAGGACAGTCCACCATGCTCGCCATTTTGAATGGTGGAATGTAAATATTAGCTTTCCATCAGGTTTCAATACCCTCTCACATTCCTTAAAAACAGCTGAAAGTAATATCTGATATTCTTGCTCTCCTTTTTCCATCCCATCGTTAACAATTGCTTCCTGCTGTGTTGGAACATGTTCAGCAGTAAAATAGGGATGGTCGATGAGGCAACTTAACCAAACATAAAAGAAATTTGACAACTCAGAATAATGAACATTATCAAAATACGGTGGATCAGTGACTACAAGGTCAACAGAGTGATCAGGAATTGAAGGTAAATGTGATGAATCGCTGCAGAACAAAAGAGCAGCTTTGGGAACTTCCTTCAGCTCGTCAAAAGATGATACGAAGTGAGCTGAAATTCTTTCGTCTTTAGCGAATATTGTTTGAACCATTCCAACTGAGTCTTTAAATCTATCAAATGGGGCACTGCAGTATTGTTTTGCTTTTACATAACGGTGATAGCAATTTGTAAATGTGCCGGCTCCTTCTCTACCTGTTCCCCAAACCACATTTTCAACAGGCGTCGTAGTCAATGGCATCGCATGATAGTTAAACAGATGATGTAACTTACGATGTGGATAATTGTAAGGCGTCATCATGTTGTTATATTCTAATGAATTAGAAAAAACTGTAATTAGGGCTTTTCGATATTCCTCCTCTGGAATTGCTTGGATTCCATCAATCAAGTGGTTAAAGGCTAGCAATTGACGAGGGTTAAAGACCTCATAATAATGCTGATAATTGTGAAGTCTCCAACGGACAGAAGATGCACCCTCTAATATTTTTTGCCTCGGAAATATCAAATTTTCTCTAACCACCTCAAAAGACTTCACAATTTGAGTAATATTGCCTAAATCTGCAACGTCTGGGGGCTTATAGAGTCTTTTATTACAACACTTACACCAGTACTCTATTGCTACTAGCTTTTCGAGCAACTTTTGCCCAGACTCTAAAGTTTGAAGTAGTGAAATATGCCCTTTACCACAACTCGAGCACGTATAGCGACCCTGATCATAGGTTCCCTTTTGTGGATCGAAATTATGGCTGCAAGACTTACATAAACACTCACCCCTGCCGTACCAGTCATTCAAGGTAAAACAACGAGGACAAAAAGCTGTGGCAGGATTATTTTTAGATGGTGGTTTGTTACGGCTTAGACCTACATTCAACAAGGTCCGTTTGAACAAGTAACCATTTTCATGGCAAAATGGGCATTTCGCATAACGGACCCAGAAAACATAGAGCGCGTCGCACTTTGTATTGCAATGGATGCAGCAAGTTCGATAAAGGGATTTAATCTTTTCACCAACACTGCGTTCTAATTGATTAAAATATTCATTAAGTCTATCCAAATCAATCGGTTTAAGTGTTTCTCTAACAACCCAATAAGATACTGGGTTGAGATCACAACCAATCACTTTTGCCCCTAATCGATTTGCCTCAACCAAAGTAGTGCCTCCCCCCATAAATGGGTCGAGAATTACAGAATTCTCTAAAGTATGATCTCTAAAATATTCGCCTAGTTTGGAGATTGAGCCGTTAGCGGTAGTTAAAAATAGTTCTTTATTTGAGTTAGTCGCGAGAAGAATAATCGAGCGAAACAGGGCACCAGGACGTCGTGCCCACCACTTATGTAGGGAGTAAACAGGACGATAATATTGCCGTTTACCCGTCTCATCTTGAGCTAATTGACTGACAATATCCTCTGTGTCAGAATCGATGAATCTACTTTCTCGCATTATCATGACCTCAAACCAAAATAGGAATCCGATTACTACTTAAGGTTTCTAAAGTTTAGGAGCAATATAGTGGTTATTATTTCTTCTTTATTTTACCCCAGGAAGGTAGAATAGAATCTATTCTATATGTAATGAGATAAACATATTCTGCTCCCATACGGGCTGCTCAACGGAATCGCGTGATGAGTTTGTCAGTGAAGTCTTTCAGATTGATGCCAAACCTGTCCTAGTGGATAATATTACCGCTATTTAATTCGCAGTTGCACCAGCCACGATCGGCTCATCGCCGTTGTAATGTCTTAGCTGCGGCCAGCGGCGGGCGATCCAGGATACTGCCAGGATGCAGCCCACCCCGCCGCTGATCACGGCCAACGGCGCGCCGAACAGCTGCGCCACCACCCCGGCCTCCACCTCCCCTAATTGCGGCCCGCCCAAAAAGAAGACCTGGTTGACGCTGGTCATGCGCCCGCGCAGGTAGTCGGGGGTCTGCAGCTGGCGGATGGTGTTGCGGATGATAGTGCTCACCGAGTCTGAAGCGCCGACGAAGACCAGGGCTAACATCGCCAGCGAGAAGGCGCGCGATAAGCCGAAGGCGATCGTCGCCAATCCGAAGGCAACCACCGAGACCAGGAAGACCGGCCCCTGGCGGCGGATTTCGTCGATCTGCGAAATGATCGCTGCGGCGATGGTCGCTCCGATCGCCTGGGCTGCCGATAACCACCCATACCCCACCGCGCCTACGTGCAGGACGTCACGGGCGAAGATCGGCATCAGGGTATTGGCCGATGAGAAGAAGGTGGCGAAGAAATCCAGCAGCATGCTGGACAGGATGATGGGTTGCGCCAGGATAAAACGCACACCCTCACGGATGGCTGAGAAGCTGACCGCAGCCCTGCCGTGAACCTGCTTCCGCTGAGCCACTGGCCCAATGGAAACCAGGGCGATGATCACCGCTCCGAAAGAAATGGCATTAATCAAATAGGTGTAGGATTGCCCCCAATAGGCGATCACCAGGCCGCTGAGCGCCGGGCCCAGGATCGACCCGACCTGGAAGGCGATCGACTGCAGGCTGAAGGCGTTCGGCAGGTCCTGGGGGGGCACCAGGTTGGGCACCAGTGCCTGGCGGGCCGGCAGGTCAAAAGCTATCGCGACCGCCTGGATGGCAGTCAGGGCATAGATATGCCACAGGGCGACCTGGCCTCGAAAGGTGAGCCAGGCCAGGACCAGAGCCGTCATTGCCATCACGCCCTGGGTGATGAACAGCACACGCCGCCGGTTGACTGCATCGGCCAGCGCGCCTCCCACGAGCGAGAAGGCCAGGATGGGCAAGATGCGCGCCAGCCCAATCCCGCCCAGGGCGATCGGTTGGTCGGTCAGTTCGCGGATGTGCCAGAGTAAGGCCCAGACCTGCATCTGTGAGCCGGCGATCGAGATCGCCAATCCGAGCCACAGCAGGCGAAACCGCCGGTGGCGCAGGGCAGGAGGGATGCGGAGAGACATGCCGGTGCCTTAAATGGAGCGAAAAGTCATGCAAGCCAAATGAAATCCTGGAATTGGAAAGTCATCAGCATCGTGGCCAGTTGCAGGGAGATTACCAGGTAGAGCGCCAGGTTCCGCCGCGGGAAGGAGCTGGCCAGCTCGATCCCGGCAAAGATCACTACCACCGGCACCCAGAACATCCAAATCCGGGCTGCCTCACCCTGGATCTGCCCGTATAGATTCAGGGCGAGGTAGGTCAGGAAAAGCGCCCCCAGGTACACTTCCAGGTTGGAACCTCGCCGGTGGATGAGCGCCAGGAGGGTTCGGACTGCTCTCCAAAGAAACAGGAGGAAGATGGGGAAACCCAGCGCGGCGGCGAAGTCCAGGTTGTTCAATAAGGCCGCCCGCAAGATCTGCCTCGGGCTTGGGCGCATGGCGGTGGTCCCCAGGTCCTCGGTCAACTTCCCGCCGGTACGCAGGATAAAATCAAAATTGCGCACCACCCGGTTCACCGTGGCATAGCGCTCGAAAATATCATAATTTAAAACCACGCGGAAGGAGATAAACATCACCAGAATGCCCAGCCCCAGTCCGAGCAACAGGCGCACTGGTTGTAACCAATTTCGTTCCCGGCGATTGAGCATGAAATCCAGGGCGATGAGAATAACAAAGAACGGGAGCAATGGCGCCAGCGAGAACGAAAAGAAGATCGCCACGTAATAGCATGCTCCGGCAATCGCCGCGAATAAGAAAGAATCCTTTTTGAGCACCCACCCCATCAGCAAGATGCCCAGCATAAACAGCAGCGGATAAATTACCTGATCCAGGTATAAGGGGATCAGAATAATGTTTGGAATGAATATGTACAGAATACTGGGAAATATGGCAGGTTTATCCCTGACCAGCGGCCTGACGAACAGGTAGATCGCTCCCAAAACCAGGAAGGAGACCAGAGGAAAAACATAGGCGATAAAACGGGTCAGTACTAAAAAACGCCCCTCTGTGGTCTGTTCCGGACGGATCAGGTTGACAAGATTCTCCACCAGTATATAGAACAGCACCACACCCGGCGGTTTGGTGTTGGGAAATATTTCTTCCCCATATCTCTGCTCGTACTGGCGGACAGCTCCCAGAGGGTCGCGGAAATCGGCCGCGGCAATTTCTGCGTAGGCGCGATGCTTTGTGCCGGTATATTTAAGGCGCAGGGATTCATAGCCCTGACCCTGGATGAAGCCAAAGCTGACCTGGATCAGGTAACCCAAACCGATGAGGATGATTAAACTCAATGCGACTCGCTTTGGATGCCGGAGGATATAGGCGACCACTCCGAGCGAGATGGCAAAGATAACCAGGAAGAAGGCGTGGCGCAGGCTGTATGGACGCCGGTCATATTCCCAAAACCAGCCAGGCAAGAAGGCCTGGATCTCGATCAAGGCCAGGACCAGCCAATGGATTAAGCTCAGGGATAGCATGGCTATCACTAACGTCGTCCTGGAAATGACCTGCCGGTTCCAGAAACCGGGGCTGCGGTACCGGTCGGAAAAACGGATGGCAAGCAGCGCCAGGCTCTGAAGGAGGATTGCTGTAGCCCATGCCACTAGAGGCACCAGGCGGCCAACAATTACCAGTAGGGCTTCGTATAGGTGAATGGAGCGCTTGAAAATGGATTTATACCAGTAATAATTGTGAACAGCTGGGATCTGCCAAAGGAAGAGCAAAGAAATTGCCAGCAGGATTATGGCGATAAACACAAGGGTCAGGATTAACAAACGATCGTCTTCCGAGAGCCATCTTTCCAGCCGGAGGACGGTTCTCTCCAGCTTAGGCTCGTCCCGGAAAGCGATGAGGGTCAGTCCTACGGAGAACAAAACCAGGATTGTTGCCAATAAACCGACCGCTAACCACCGTGCTGAGTAACCGAACAGCCAGGCAGAGCTGTCCATCGATTGGACACGAAACATGAAGAATAAAGCGAACACGCCCTCCAGGGTGCTCAGGGCTAGAAACCACTTATAAATTGTGAGCTTCATCGCGAAACCATGCTTAATCTTGAGCCCAGGATTTCCTTCCCAGTCAGGTTCCCCAATCACGCAAATAGAGGAAATCGTAGCCGACGGTGCGGTTGCTCACCTTGGCGATCGGCGGCAGGATGCGTTTGAAATGGTTCTTCTGCACCCTTTTTGCGACTGCCTTGACAAAAGCTTCCGAGAATCCAGCTTCTATGCAGTCGGCAGGGCTATAGCGTTGGTCGACCAGCAAGTAGAGTAACCGGTCAACCTCGGCGTAGGTGAAGCCCAACTCCCCCTCGTCGGTCTGGCCGATCCAAAGATCGGCGGAGGGCGGCTTTTGAACGATCGCTTCCGGCAGGGCCATGGCGCGCGCCAGCTGCCGCAGCTGGGTCTTATACAGATCGCCGAGCGGGTTTATGGCGTTTGCCGAGTCCCCATACAGCGTGGTGTAGCCCAGCAGGATCTCAGTCTTGTTGCCGGTTCCGACGACCAGGCCATTGAACGCTTCCGACTGGTCGTAAAGCACGATCATGCGGGCGCGAGCCATGGCGTTTCCCCTGCGCACCTGGTCGGCGTCCGGAAAGCGTTCGAAGAGTGGGTCGACCATCTCGGTGATGGGAACTGTCAGGGATTCCACCCCCAGAGTGTCGATCACCAGTTGGGCGTGTTCCAACGAGTCGGGGGAGGAGGTCTGGTACGGCATGCACACCGCCAGAACGTTCTCCGGCCCGAGCGCCTTGGCTGCCAAATAGCAAGACAAGCCCGAATCGAGCCCGCCGGAAAGGCCGATCACCGCTTTTGAGAAGCCGGCGCGGGTGATCTCGGTGTGGATGAAACCAGTCAGGATTTTACGGGCCAGGTCGGTGTTGATGTTTAGATCGATCATAATCTACCTCACGGGCAAGACGGTTCTTCAGCCGCGATTGGCCAGGTTCCAGCCATGAACTGGCTTATGTAGTCACGAATAACATTGAAATCGGCCTGCCAGATGAAAGTCGTGTCTTTTTGCTGAGGGCTGTAGATGCGACCTTGAGAGAATATCTCTTCGGGAAGCCCAGTGAGCAACAGGTTATCACGCTCGAGTTTAGGCAGCAGGCAAGCCAGCTGGGAAATCTGTTCCGGGCTAAGATCGGTCAAAATCGAATCCTGAAATGCAGCGATGATCTGGGGGATCTTCGGCAGCACCGCCGGGCTGGTGATTTTCCCTTTGAGGGCGCAGATCACCATGTTCTGGTTGTCGATGCGGGTCAGCTCGCTATATCTTTTGCGGATGCGCGAAAAGCGCAGCGCCTGATCCCCGGTAAAGTGATGGTGCCCGGCGGTGAAATAACCCATGTCTTCCGTTTTGTCGTCGACAGGCGTCCCGTCGACATCGGTGGGCAGGTAGATGTCGATCCCCCCGACCGCGTCGACAACCTTGACGAAGGTCT
>Ga0209751_10001521_pt1 | contig 23789 bp, 23 predicted proteins | sample RifCSP13_1_FD_184019 | JGI IMG/M metagenome (GOLD analysis project Ga0209751, IMG submission 184019) | Soil microbial communities from Rifle, Colorado - Rifle CSP2_sed 13_1 (SPAdes) (version 2) | ecosystem: Environmental > Terrestrial > Deep subsurface > Rock core/Sediment | place: Rifle...
CCCGCAGCGACTCGATCTGGTCTCCGTCGTACACGGCGCGGACCGGACGGCGCCCGGCACCCGGGAACGCGTCGACGATCCCACCGCGGACCGCGAACTCGCCGCGGTGCTCGACCAGGTCTGTCCACACGTAGCCGAGCCCTGTGAGCTGCTCCGCGAGTGCATCGGGGGAAAGCGTGTCGCCGCGGCGGACAAAGAGCGGCTCGTTCTCGCCGAGCGTCGGCACGATCCCCTGGACGGCCGCCGTCGCCGGCGCGACCAGGACGAAAGCGCCGTCTCGATTGGCCCGCAGCGCGCGGATCGCGCGAGCGCGCCGTGCAGCGACCTCCGGCGTTGGGCTGATGCCCTCCGACGGCAGCGCCTCCCAGGCCGGAAGGAGCGCAACGCAGTCGGGTCCGAGGAACGCGCCCGCGCCGCGGGCCAGGATCTCCGCATCGCGCGAGCCCGGAGCGAGCGCCAGCACGGGCGCGTCGAGCGCGCGCGCCAGTGCGGCGACGACAAGCTCCCAGCCCGCGTCCAGGCGCGCCGTGATCGGGCGCGCGCGCTCGAGCAGCAGCCGCCCGAACGGCTCCGAGGCGACCACCTCGTCGAGCACTAGTTCAAGCACGTACATCCCTTCCCGGACAGCACGAAGAGCCCCGGCCGCCGAGCGACGGGGCATCCCGGATCGATGCTACCCGGTCGGTCATCCGCGTACCGGGAGACCGAGAACCGAACGCGAGATCTACCCGGGGCCCGCCCGGTTGAAGCCGTCCTGGGTCGCCGCCAGGCCGTCCCGTACTATCGAGAGCGCCGCGTCGGCCGCGTGGCCGATCAGGAGCGGCACCTCGGGAAGCTCTCGCTTCGAGAAGGGCTCGAGGACGAAGTCGGCTGGATCCTGCCGTCCCGGCGGTCGTCCGATCCCAACACGCACCCGGAAGAACCCCGGCGTCCGTAGCGCCTGCGCGAGCGAGGTCAGCCCGTTATGGCCCGCCGTCGAGCCGCCGTGCTTAACGCGGAGCGCGCCGAACCCGATGTCGAGCTCGTCGTGAACCGCGATCACCCGATCGGCCCCGGCTCTCCGTTTCGCCGCGACCGACGCGTACGCGGGACCGGACTCGTTCATGTAAGTGTGCGCGCGGACGAGAACCACGCGCTCGTCGCCCTCCAGGATCTCGCAGAGGTCGGCCGGAAGGAACCGGGCCTTCTTGAAGCGCTCCCGGGCCCGCGACGCCAGCTCCTCGACGACCATCGCGCCCACGTTGTGGCGCGTTCGCGCGTAGCGTTTCCCGGGGTTGCCCAAGCCCACGATGAGCCAGGGCACGGGCTAGCCCTCGCCGCCCTCCTCGGCGGGCTCGGGCGGCGCCTCGACGACCTCGGGGGCGCCCTCGACGGCCTCCTCCCCCTCGGGCAGGACCTCCTCGAGCTCGGCCTCGACCTTGAGGATCTGCGGCGTCGCGACGGTGACGACGGTCTCCTCGGGGTTCGTGAGGATCGTGACGCCCGAGGGGGCGGGGATGTCACCGACTCGCAGCCCATCGCCGATCTCGAGCGAGGAGGCGTCGGCCTCGATCCCATCCGGAACGTCCTTCGGAAGGCACTCGACGTGCAGCTCCCAGAGATGGTGCTCCAGTAGCCCGCCCGCCTTCACGCCGGGCGAGGCGCCGACCACGCGAACAGGGACGTCCACCTTCACCTTCTCGTCTCGGCGGATGGCCAGGAAGTCGACGTGGACGTACCGGCCCTTGATGTGGTCGCGCTGCACCTCGCGAGGTAGCGTGAGCAACTCCTTGCCGTCGAGGACCAGATCGACCAGGACGTTCGCTCCTCCGGCCGTATGCAGCGCGTGGAAGAGCTCGCGCGCGTCGACCGATACCGCCACGGGCACCACGCCCTGCCCGTAGAGCACCGCGGGCACTCGCCCCGATGCGCGCAGCTTGCGGGCGACGCCCTTGCCCGTTCCCTCGCGACGCTCCGCCTTCAGCTTCAGTTCCATGGGGTTCCTCCGGGGACTCCGGACCTCGCATCGTACCAATCGACACCCCGCGAGCCACTCGGGCGTCTCTAGGGGCAGAGGGGACTCTCTGATGGTAGGCACCGACGTGGCGGAGGACACGCGCCGGCCGGGCCGGCTCGCCGAACTCTACGAGCGACACGCGCCGGCCGCTACAAGGCTCGCCTACCTGCTCAGCGGCGATCACGACCAGGCGGAGGATCTCGTGCACGATGCGTTCGTCCGCGTCGCAGGCAGGCTCCGTCACCTCCGCTTCCCCGATGCGTTCGACTCCTATCTGCGCCGCACGATCGTGAACCTCCACACCTCCCGCCTTCGTCGTCTCCGCCGCGAGCGCGAGTACATGGAGCGTGAGCGGCACACGCGGCCGGAGGAGTCATTTCCTCCCGACGTCGGACTTCGCGAGGAGCTGTGGCGGGCGCTGCAGACGCTGCCTGGACGCCAGCGCGCGGCGGTGGTGCTCCGCTACTACGAGGACCTGTCGGAGCGACAGACGGCCGAGGTGCTCGGCTGCTCGATCGCAGCGGTGAAGTCGGCCGTGGCCCGCGCGATGCGCGCGCTGCGGGAGGGAATCCGAGGTGAAGACGCATGATCGACCTGGATCGGGAACTGCGCGACCTGCTCCACGACAAGGCCGAGGAGGCGCACGCGCCAAAGGCGGCCCCCGCACCCATGCTCAACCGCGTTCGGCGCCGCCAGGCCGCGGCGGCTCTCGTCGCGAGCACGATGGCCGTGGTCGTGATCGCCGGGGCGGTCGCGGGACTTGGGATCTTGCTACCGCTGGCGCGCGACGGCCGACCCCTCGGTGGAGACGTGGGCACAACCCGCAGGCCAACGGTCGCCTACGTCACGATCACCTATCCGAAGGACTGGGTCCTCACCGTGCGGTCAGAACCTGCCGACATCGCCGCGACGGTCCAGCTGGCAAGCTTCGATCCGGACGTGCGTGCGAATCCGGTCTGCTTCTCGGAGAACCAGTCGATGCCCCCGAACGGGGTCCTCCTCCACATCGAGGTGGGCAGCGGCCCGATCGGGCCCGATGCCCCGCGCTGGCCACAGGAGTTCACGCCGAGCGATTTCGGCGACCCGAGGCTCTGCGGCGTGGCCGGCGAGCAGCTGTCCGCCTCCTGGGCAAGCGAAGATGGGTCGCTCCCGTTCGTCGCCAACGCGCTCATCGGGCCGTCTGCATCCACCGACGATCGCGAACGCCTGCTCAACGCTTACCGCAGTCTTTCGTTCCCCATCCTCGGTGACGAGGTCCAGCTCGCCGGCGTGAACGAGGGGGCGGCTGCGGTCGTCCTCGCCTCGGGTGAGATCGACGGGAGACCGTGGGCGACATCCGCTTCCCCCGACGCTGATCAGCCCGGCATCCGGCTCGAGATGGGGCTGGGCGGCGAGGGAGGCGGCCTACGCGGGAACGGCATCGGCGGCGTCCTCGCACAACGGTTGGAGGACACGTGGGTTTCGTCGCCGATCATGGGCGGGAACACAATGATGCACGGCGCGGTCTCTCGGGACATCGCGCGCGTCGAGGTCCGTCCTATGGGCGCCGACCCCTTCGACGCCGAGCTTCTCGACCCGCCGCCGTCGCTCGGCGCGACATTCCGGGCCTTCGTCGCGCCGATGAGCGGCGCCCCCCGGGGCACGGTCGTCACGTTCGATCCGAGCGGGAACCTCGTCCGGGAGATCGCGTTCACTCCCGACGGCTACTCCTCACCGAGGACCGAGAGCGAGCGGACGGCTCCACCCGAGGGGGCGGTGGCGAGCGGCAAAGCACTCGGAACGAAGTGGCGGCTGGTCGACACCGGCGACGAGCTCTGGCTCGTCGACGACGAAGGCCGGATGCTCGGCTCGGTGTCTCGTTCCCCCGACCCACACCTCTCGCTGGCCGTGCACACCTTCACAGAAGGCGACAAGGCGGCGAGCATCGTCTTCGGGGCGGGGTCGGCGGAAACGACCCAGGTCGTCCTGTTCACCAGCGGCCTGCCGGGATCGACCCAGCAGACACCGCTGGGGGACGGCACCATCGCCTACTGGCAGGCATGGGTGCCTGGTGATGTCGAAGGGCAGGTCATCGCTGTCGACCCTAACTGCGAGGTTCTCCAGGCGATCGACGTCGCGACCAGCAGGGCGCCGGCGTCGTCCGCGCCAACCTCCTGCGACTAGAGCTGGTTCTCGCCGTGGAAGATCTCGGACACGCTCGTGTCCTCGAAGACGGCGCGAAGAGCCGACGCGATGATCGGCGCGATCGACAGGACCCTCAGCTTGGAGAACTGCTTCTCGTCGGGGATCGGGACCGTGTTCGTGACGACGACCTCCTTGATAGGGGCCTCCTCGAGGAGCTGCACGGCCTTGCCCGACAGCACTGGGTGGGTAGCGGCCGCGTAGATCGGCCCGGCGCCCTGCGCGGCGAGCGCCGCGGCGCCCTTGGCCACCGTCCCGGCGGTGTCGATCATGTCGTCGACGAGCACGCACGGCCGGCCCTCGACCTCGCCGACGACCGCCATCTCGTCGATCTTGTGCGCCTCACGGCGCGAGCGCCGCTTGTAGAGGAACGCGAGGTCTGCGTGCAGCGCCTCGCGGAGCTTCTCGGCGGTCTTGATCCGACCTGCGTCGGGCGCGACCACCACCAGGTCGTCGTCGCCGTGGAGCATCAGCTCGTTCTTGAGGTAGTCCGAGAGGAGCGGCAACGCCGTCAGGTGGTCGAAGGGGAAGTCGAAGTACCCCTGGATCTGCCCGCTGTGCAGGTCCACCGACACGACGCGCTGGGCCCCGGCCGTCGTGAGCAGGTCCGCGACCAGCTTCGCCGAGATCGGCTCACGGGCAAGGCCCTTCTTGTCCTGGCGCGAGTAGCCGTAGTAGGGCACGACGGCGGTGATGCGCTTGGCAGAAGCGCGCTTCATCGCGTCCAGCATGATGAGCTGCTCCATGAGCGACTCGTTCACGGGGTCGGCGTGCGTCTGGATCACGAACACGTCGCAGCCGCGGACGCTCTCCTCTGCTCGGACGTAGATCTCGCCCGAGGCGAACCGCCAGATCTTCATCGACGAGAGCGGGACGCCGAGCTTCTGCGAGATCTCCCCGGCCAGGCCCGGGTGCGCCGTCCCTGAGAACAGCATCATGCGTTTCTTGGTGACGATCTCCACCGCTAGCCTCCCGAGCCCTTCCCCTTGGCCTTGGCGTCCTTCTTCCTCCGGTAGCCCGAGACGTTGCGCTGCTCCGAGCGCTCGATCGCGAGCGCGCCGGGCGGAACGTTCTTGGTGATCACCGACCCCGCCCCCGTCACGGCGCCCCTGCCGACCCTGACCGGCGCCACCAGCATCGTATCGGAACCGACCCTGGCCCCGTCCTCGATCACCGTGCGGTGTTTGCGGTAGCCGTCGTAGTTGACCGTCACCGTGCCGGCGCCGATGTTCACGTCCCGGCCGACGCGCGCGTCGCCGACGTAGGAGAGGTGGGGCACCTTCGAGTCCCGCCCGACCGTGGCGTTCTTGATCTCGACGAAGGAGCCGGCCTTGGCCCGATCCTCCAGGACGGTCCCGGGGCGAAGGTGCGCATAGGGACCGACGCTCGCCAGCCGCCCGATCCGCGCGTTCCGGACGACCGAGAGCTCGACCACCGAGCCATCGCCGACCCGCGAGTCCTCGACTATGGTCGACGGGCCGATCGTGCATCCCTCCCCGATCCGGGTCTGGCCCTGAAGGAGGGTCATCGGCAGCACGACGGTGTCGCGACCGATGCGTACTTCTACGTCGATGTAGGTCCGCGAGGGGTCGACGAGTGTCACGCCGGCCTCCATGTGACCGTCGTTGATCCGCACGCGCATAACATCGGTCGCCCGCGCGAGCTCCGCCCGGGAGTTGATCCCCAGGGTGCCGCCGTAGTCGGCCTCCTCCGCAAGTACCTTCTCCCCCTTGTCGAGGAGGATCCTCGGCACATCGGGGAGGTAGTACTCGCGCTGGACGTTGTCGGTCGTAACGAGAGGGAGAGCCCCGAACAGCGCCGCCCGATCGAAGCCGTAGACGCAGGTCGTCGCCTCCCGGATCCGCCGTTCCGCGGTCGTCGCCTCCCGCTCCCCGATGATGCGGACGAAGACGTCGCCCTCGCGAACCACGCGTCCGAACCCCGACGGATCGTCCAGCACGGTCGTCTGCGCGGTCGCGGCCGCTTGGCGTCGACGGTGACGTCGCAGGAGTGCTTGGAGCATCTCCCCGGTGACGAGCGGCTCGTCGCCCGGGAGGACGACGACGTCGTCGACCTTCCCGACCGCGGGCTCGGCCACCATCACCGCGTGACCGGTCCCCAGCGTCCTCCCCTGGTCCACGAACACCGGCTCGGGCTTGATCCTCCACGATCGGACCGACTCCTCGACCTGCCCGCGCTCGTTCGAGACGACGACGATCAGCCGATCGGGCCGGAGACGGCGCGCCGCCCGGAGGACGTGCCAGAGCGCCGGGCGCCCGCACACGGGGTGCAGGACCTTCGGGGTCTTCGACTTCATCCGCTTGCCCCTGCCGGCGGCGAGCACCACCACCGCGAGGGAGCGGGGAGCCTTCTTCTTGGGCACGCGTGTCCTTCGGGCCGTTGGCCGCCCCCTTTGTACCGGCGGCCGAGGCCCGTGGCAAGCGCTCGGTTCCGGGGGGAGGAGTCGAACCTCCATCGAGGGCTCCAAAGGCCCGCGTCTTACCGTTAGACGACCCCGGATCGCTCCAGATTATGGCCGACAAGCGGCCCTCAGGGCGGACCCGACGCGACGATCGAGCCGGGGAACCCCCGCCCGATCGCTCTCGCGTGTTCCTCGTCGCGAGCAAGGCCCAGCACGGTGGGCCCGCTCCCGCTCATGACGGCCCCAAGCGCTCCGGCGTGAACGAGCGCGCGCTGCGCCTCGCCTATCTCGGGATGGCGACGGACCACCGGCCTTTCCAGGTCGTTGAAGAGAAGGGGGCCGAGCGTCTCCGCGTCGCCCCGTTCGGCGGCGTCCAGTATCGACCAGGGCGATGGGCCCGTGCCGCCGCCGTCCTCGTCCCACCATCGGTAGGCCTCCGGCGAGCGCGTGGGGAAGTCGAACGGGACCAGGACCCACCACAGGCGCTCCACCTTCGCCGGCTCGACCCGCTGGCCGCGGCCCCCGACGAGGACCGGTCCGCCGACAAGCAATGCGGGCAGATCCGAGCCGACGCGCGCGCCGATGTCGGCGAGCGCGTCGGCGTGCAGGCCGCACCCCCAGAGCTCGTTCAGGGCGACGAGCGTGGCGGCCGCGTCGGCGCTCCCGCCGCCGAGTCCCGCCGCCACCGGGATCGACTTCTCGATCACGATGGTCGCGCCCAGGGTGCCGGCCGAGGCCTCGGCGAGCGCGAGGGCGGCGATCAGTGCGAGGTTCAGGCCGCCGGGCGGCACGTCCCCGGCGAGGCTTCCACGGACGTCCACCCGCAGCTCGCGCGCCGGGCGAACCGTGACGACGTCAGAGAGCGAGATCGGGAGGACAAGGCTCGCGAGGTCGTGGTAGCCGTCCTCTCGCGCGCGGAGGACACGCAGGAACACGTTGACCTTCGCGTGCGCCTCGACCCGCAGCGCCCCGCTCACGCTCGCAGCTCCTCGGTAACGCGGGCGAAGTCCTCGAGCGAGAGCCGCTCGCCTCGCACGCGGGGATCCAACCCGCAGCGGACGAGCAGCGCGGCCGCCCCCTCTCTGTCGAGGCCGAGGCGCCGCAGGGCGTTTGCCATCGTCTTGCGCCGCTCGGCGAATGCCTCCTCGACGACGGGGAACAGCTCCTCGGCGGCAAGGCGGACCGGAGCGGGACGCGGCACGAGCTCGACGAGCGCCGACTCGACCTTCGGAGCGGGCCAGAACACCGACGCCGGGACTCGGCGGACTAGACGCGCGCCTGCGCGGTAGGCGATCTTCACGCTCACCGCGCCGTAGGCGGTATCACCGGCGCCTGCGACCAGGCGCTCCCCGACCTCCCGCTGGACCATCACGAGGTAGAGGTCCACCGGCGCGCGCTCGAGCATCTGGAGGAGGAGGGGCGTCGCGATGTTGTACGGGAGGTTCGACACCATCTTCCACCGGCCGGGACGGAGCGTCGCCGGCCAGTCGACGGCCAGCGCGTCGCCGACCTCCACGCGGACGGAGGGGAACGGCGCAACCGCTTCCTCCAGCGCCGGCGCGAGCGCTCGGTCGAGCTCCACCGCCAGCACCCGCGCGCCCGCGGCAGCGAGCGCGACCGTGAGCGACCCGAGCCCGGCGCCGACCTCGATGACTCGGTCGCCGGGTTCCACGCCGGCGAGCGACACGATCCGACGGGCGAGGTTCGGATCCGCCAGGAAGTGCTGCCCGAGCGCCTTGTCGGGACGCAGGCCGTGGCGCGCCGCGATATCGCGGAGGGCTGCTCGGCCGAGACCGCTACCAGGAGAGCCTGACGTCTGCCACGCCCTGCCCGAGCGGGGCGATCTGCGCGAAAGCTTCCTCGTTGAGGTCGATGATGCGGCCACCGAACGGTCCCCGGTCGTTGATCCTCACGGTGACCGTCGTCCCGTTGTCCAGGTTGGTCACCTTCACCACCGTACCGAACGGAAGCCACGGGTGCGCGGCTGTCATCCCGTCGCCGGGCGCGTGGTACCAGGACGCCTCGCCGACCTGATGGCCGACGTCGCCCTCCGCGACCGGCTCGGGCTGGGCGCGTCCGACCAGCCGGTGCCGGGAAACAGGGGCTATCGCGACGTGGCGGGAAACGAGGACCCGCCCGACGCGCTCGCCGTCCACGACCCGGGCCCGGTAGACGCGGACCACGATGCCCGGCGAACCGTCTCTCACGATCCGGACCTCGCCGGAGGGGAGCTCACCGGTGTACTCCGTGGAAGTGGTGAAGGGTATGTGGATCCGCACCTTCCGGAAGTGGAAACGCACGCGCTCGAAGCGGACCTCGACGCCGCTCCGAAGCTGGGTGCTGGGTGGCGGCGAGACGTGGTCGTCGTCGTCGGGTTGGATCCCCATGGCCGAGAGGAGCTCCCGGACCGTGCGCGCATTGGTGAGCACGTCGCGTTCCTTCCCGGTCACGACGACTCCCACCGGCACGACCCGGGAGGACCCGACTCCGCCCGCGAACGTGGAGTCCCCGAGGAACTCCGCCCTCGCAAGCGGATCGCTCGCCCCCGCCACCACCCAGACACCCTCCTCCCCCGGGACCGCCTTTGGAGCGACCGGCAGCCCGGCGGATCCTCCGAGGTCAACGAGGACCGTCATGCCGTCGACGACGGGGGTTCCCGGCGGAGGCGCGACCTGGGTCCACGGGATCCCCTCGGAGTGGAGGATCTGCTCGACGCTCCCGCCGAGGGTGCGGACCACGTGAGGCCGCCCCTCCACGACGAGCGTCACGTGCTTCTGTACCGCGAGGTAGAGGGTCCCGGCGGCCACCAACGCCGCGGCGTAGGTGGTCCTACGTATGGCCTTCCGGATCCGCAGCCGGCGGACCCGCGTCGCGCGAACCGTCAAACCTTCCTCCCTGCGGGGAAGGTTCCGGCGGGGAAGCGGCCGCGGCCGGACCGAAACCTTAGAGACGCACGGGCCCGGACCCTACCAAACTCTCAACCCTCACTGCAAACTTGAAAGAGAACGTGCGTTCGGAGCGTTTCTCGGCCCCATCCGGCCTTCGAGGGCTATCTGATGCCGGGGAACGCGCGCATCGCATTCGCGGAAGTCGCCTGCCGAACCGCGTCCGGGTCCTCGCCGCGCGCTTCGGCGATCCCGTCGATCACGTCGATGACGTTCGCGGGCGAGTTGTCGCGGCCGCGGCGGCGCTGCGGCGCGAGGAACGGGCTGTCGGTCTCGACGAGAAGTCGATCCAGCGGCGCCGCCGCGGCCGCCTCGCGAAGATGCGCGTTCTTCGGGTAGGTCACGTTCCCCGCGAACGACAGGTAGTACCCGCGTGCCGCGCACTCCTTGGCGATCACGGCGTCGCCCGAGAAGCAATGGAGGATCACGTCGGCCGAACCCTCGTCCAGGAGTCGAAGGATCTCGGGCCAGGCCTCGCGGACGTGGACGACGAGCGGCTTGCCGGTCTCGCGGCTCAGGGCGACGTGAAGACGCAGAGCACGCTCCTGATCCTCCCAGGGCGAGCGCATCCGGAAGAGGTCCAGGCCGGTCTCCCCGACCCCAACGACGTGCCTGTTGGAGAGCAGCTCCTCGATCTCTGCCCCCGCCCGGTGGTCGAGTTCGGAGGCGGTGTGCGGATGCATTCCCGCCGTGGCGAACACCCCCCGGAGGGAGTCGGCCAGCTCCAGAGACCGGCGGCTCGAGTCGGGGTCGATCCCCACGCAGACGAGCGTGCCGACTCCGGCGTCCCGCGCGGCCCGCACCGCCTGTGGAGCTTCCTCCTCGAGCAGGAACAGGTGGCAGTGGGTGTCCACCGCCGCCTGTACCCTCGGTGAAGGGTTCGCGTCGGCCATCGGGACTCCAAGATATGCGGTCTCAAGCTCGGGTCAACGCGGTGCCGCGCCATCGACGGCGTCGCCCGGCGCGGTGGCGGCGCGGTGTCGACCGGGAGTTCAGGGAGTGAGCTTCACGTGAAACACGATTCCCCCAACCCTGACCCGTCAGTTGATGGCGTCGCTCAGTCCTCGGCGCGCGGGAACAGCGACTCTCCTTTCGTCGTCTTCGTCCCCGGAGCGAGCAGCCCCCAGCGAGCCGCGTCTGGGAGGCGCAGGGACTCGAGGGGCTCCGGGACCCCGAGCTGCTCCCAGAGCCGGGACGCCGCCGAGGGCATGATCGGCCGTATCAGGACGGCGAGGATCCGAAGCACCTCTGCCGAGGCGTAGAGGACGCTCGCGAGCTCCTCCCGTCTCTCGGGGTCCTTGGCCATTGCCCACGGCTCCTTGTCGACGAGGTACCGGTTCGCACGAGCCACGATGTCCCATACCGCGCCGAGGGCGGGGGTGAGGGCGACCTCGAGCATCAGGCCGTCGTATCTGGCGGCGGCGTCCTGCACCACCGCCGGGAGGTCGACCTCGGCGCCGGGGACGCTCGCCCGCGGGACCGCCCCGTCGAAGTAGGACCCGAGCATCGCCAGCACCCGGCTGGCGAGGTTGCCAAGGCCGTTCGCGAGGTCGGCGTTGTGCCGCTCGGTCATCGACTCCCAGGAGAAGCTGCCGTCCTCTCCGAACCGGACTTCGCGCATGAAGTAGTAGCGGTAGGAGTCCGCCCCGAAGTGGTCCACCAGCTGGAAGGGGTGGATCCCCGTGAGCTTGGTCTTCGACATCTTCTCCCCGCCGACGAGCAGGTAACCGTGAGCCCACACCTGCGTTGGAGGCTCCACTCCCGCAGCCATCAGCATCGCCGGCCAGTAGATCGCGTGGAACCGAAGGATGTCCTTGCCGATCATGTGGACGTTCGCAGGCCACAGGTGCGCGAACCGGTCCGGGTCGCTTCCGTACCCGGCCGCCGTGATGTAGTTGGCGAGGGCGTCGAACCACACGTAGCAGACGTGGCGGGGATCCCAGGGCAGAGGCACCCCCCAGTCGAACGAGGTCCGCGATATCGAGAAGTCCTGAAGCCCGCCGGCGATCAGGGACACGACCTCGTTCCGGCGGGCCTCGGGTTGGACGGCCGAGGGTTTCGCCTCGAAGTGCTCGAGCAGCCGCTCCCGGTAGGCCGATAGCCGGAAGAAATAGTTCTCCTCCCGCAGGCGCTCGACGGGCCGGTCGTGGATCGGGCACTTGCCGTCCCGGAGGTCCCCCTCGACGTAGTAAGCCTCGCAGGCAACGCAGTAGAGGCCCTCGTAGTGGCCGAGGTAGATGTCCTCGCGGCCGTTCTCGTGCACGGCCGTCAGGAGCTTGCGGACGACCTCCTCGTGGCGGGGCTCGGTCGTGCGGATGTAGTCGTCGTAGGAGATGTCGAGCCGAGCCCAGACCTCTCGCCAGCGAGGCTCCATCTCGTCGACCCAAGTCCTCGGGTCCTTGCCGGCGGCCTCGGCCGCGCGCTGGAGCTTCAGGCCGTGCTCGTCGGTCCCGGTGAGGTGGAAGACCTCCTCGCCGCGCAGCCGGTGGTATCGCGCGACGAAGTCCGTCGCGACGGCGTTGTACGCGTGCCCTATGTGGGGCACGTCGTTCGGGTAGTAGATCGGCGTCGTGATGTAGAAGACGTCCCGGCCCATGGTTGGCCCATCCTACTCAGGCCCATCACGGCGAGCGAACTAGTCTGAAACAGACTAGTTCGTCATAGCGCGGTATATCTCGTTCGCCGACGCTCCGCGGCGCCTCGCCACCTCGCCCGCGGCCTCGCGCTTCCGCATGCCGCCGGCGACCAGCGCCTGGGCCTCCGCGACGAGAGCACCCGGGTCGGCGGTCTCCTGCTCCCGCGCTCCCTCTATCACGACGACCACCTCGCCCTTCAGCGCGCGATCGCTCAGCTGAGCGGCGACGTCCGCGGCGCGGCCGCGGACGACCTCCTCATGCAGCTTCGTGAGCTCGCGGACCACCGCCACCCGCCGGTCCCCGAGGACCGCGACGACGTCCCTGAGCAGCGTCCCGACGCGCAGCGGCGACTCGAACACGACGTGCGTGCGCGGGTCGTCACGGATCGACTCCAGCCTGGCGCGGCGCTGGCCAGCCTTCCTCGGCAGGAACCCCTCGAACGCGAACCGGTCGGTCGGCAGGCCCGAGACCAATAGAGCCGCCACCGCAGCCGAGGGGCCTGGCACAACGCGGACGTCGATCCCCTCCTCGATGCAGGCCCGTACCAGCGGGAAGCCGGGGTCGGAGAGCCCCGGCATCCCGGCATCGGAGATGATCGCGACGTCGCGCCCCTCCCGGAGCTCGTCGAGGAGCTGCTCCGTCCGGCGCCGCTCGTTGCCCTCGAACAGGGACACCCTGCGGGCGCTGATCCCGAAGCGCTCCAGGAGCCGGCCGGCCCGCCGCGTGTCCTCGGCCGCGACCACGTCGACTGCGGCCAGCGTCTCGCGCGCCCTGTCGGTCATGTCTCCGAGGTTCCCGATGGGCGTGCCAACCAGGTAGAGGGTCCCGCTCACCCTCGGATGGTGACACGCGCCGGTTGCTAACGTCCCGGGGGATGGCGGACAAAGACTACTCGGGCACCCCTCTTGCGAAGAAGCTGGGGATCCGGGAGGGATCACGCGTGTCGCTGGTAGGCCCGCCGAAGAGCTTCGACCTCGGGCCGCTGCCGCCCGGCACGACGATCGGACCCGCACGCGGCCGGCTCGACGTCGTCGTGCTCTTCGCCACCAAGCGGATGCAGGTCGAGCGCCGCTTCGCCGGGCTGGCCAAGGCTTTGGAGCCGGACGGTCGGCTGTGGGTGGCCTGGCCGAAGAAGGCGTCGGCCGTCCCCACTGACCTCGACTTCGACGTGGTTCAAGAGATAGGCCTAGGAGCCGGGCTCGTGGACAACAAGTCGGCCTCGGTCGACGACGTGTTCCAGGGAGTGCAGTTCGTCTATCGGCTGAAGGACCGCCCGAAGTAGCCCCTGCGAGCACGCGGCCTCGCATAACCTAGGCGAGTGCGCGCCCGGCGGATCCACCCCGCGCTCGCGATAGTCGCAGTGACCGCCCTCGCGGCGGGCCTGCGCCTGTGGCACCTCGGGACCCCGGCGGAGCGGATCTTCGACGAGAAGTACTACTCGAAGGCCGGGTGCATCTTCGTCGGCTACTCGCAGGACGAATGCGGCATCGACGAGAGCGACGAGAGGTACTGGATCGAGAAGTACGGCGACGTCGGCTCCTGGGTCCATCCGCCGCTCGGGAAGTGGGCGATCGGCCTGGGAGAGCGGGCCTTCGGGCCCGACGCCTTCGGATGGCGGATCGCCGGGGTCGTCGCCGGCTCCCTCACGGTCGCCGTGGTCGCGCTCACAGCACAGCTCCTGTTCGGCAGCGTGCTCTGGACGCTCGCGGCGGGACTGCTCCTGGCGGTGGAGAGCCTCTCCTTCGTGCAGTCGCGAACCTCCATGCTCGACGTCTTCCTGGCTTTATGGGTCGCGCTCGGGTTCCTGTTCCTGGTCCTGGATCGCCGCTGGATCGAGAGGCGTACGCCCGAGCCGGTGGAGGAGGAGCCGCCACGGATCCTCTCGCCGCTCGTGCGGCCTTGGCGCCTCGCCGCGGGAGTCGCCCTCGGCGCCGCGTGCGCAACCAAGTGGTCGGGCTTCTTCGCGTTGGGCGCCGCCGGCCTGCTGGCGTTGGGCTGGGAGCTCTCCCGGCGGCGCCGGGCCGGCGTCGGGCACCCGGTGCTCCGGACGATCGCGCGCGAGTCTGTCGGCATCGTGATCGCGTTACTCGTCGTGCCGGCGCTCGTGTACGTCGCGTCCTACACGGGATGGTTCCTGGACTTCGGCTTCAGCCTGAAGAAGTGGTGGGCGCTGCAACGGGAGATCGCCGACCAGCACCTCGGCGGTTTCCGACCGCTGGACGCGGAGACCGGGAAGGCCACGCACCCCTACCAGTCCGAGGCCTGGACGTGGTTCCTCCTTCTCCGCCCGGTCCTGTATCACGTGCAGGACGTGGCCGGCGGGCTCCGCGAGACGATCCTTGCCGTCGGGAACCCGGCCGTCTTCTGGGCGAGCATCCCGGCGATCGTCTACCTGCCCACCGCCTGGGGCTGGAAGCGCGACTGGCGGGCGGGAGCCCTGCTTCTTCCCATCGTTCTGCAATACGTGCCCTGGTTCTTCGTGGGGCGCGTGCAGTTCCTGTTCTACATGACTCCGGTGGTGCCGTTCATCGTGCTCGCCGTCGTTTACACGCTTCGCGACCTGTCGTCGCTCCGCGTGTCCGGCATCGGCTCCGAGACAGAGGAACGAGGGGTCCGGCCGTTCCTTCCCCTCGCCTTCGGAGTGGTAGCCGCGGCCGTCGTGCTGTTCGCGTTCTTCTGGCCGGTGCTGACCGGCGGGCCGATCACCACGGAGGCCTGGCAGCATCGCATGTGGTTGGGGGACCGCTGGGTCTGACCTGCGGTCACCGGCCGGCTGCGATCCTTCCGCCGGGGGAGGTAGCAGCCGATACCATCCCCGCGTGGCCTGGAACGACGTCTTCATAACGCTGCGCGACGGCGTTCGCCTGGCCGCTACGCTCCTCGTCCCCGAAGGCGAGGGACCGTGGCCGGCGATCCTCGAGGCCACCCCGTATCGCAAGGACGACGTCACCTCGAGCTATCACTCCGAGTACCAGCGGGTACACGAGGCCGGGTACGCCGTGTGTCGCCTGGACGTGCGCGGGACCGGCTCCTCGGAGGGCATCGCGGAGGACGAGTACACGGCGACAGAGCACCAGGACCTGCTCGAGGTGATCGACTGGCTCTCCAAGCAGGAGTGGTCCAACGGCAACATCGGGATGTACGGCTACTCCTACTCCGGGTTCAACTCGCTGCAGGTCGCGATGCTCCGCCCACCGGCGCTCAAGGCCATCATCCCGATCTACGCGAGCGACGACCGCTACGCCGACGACGTCCACTACTTCGGCGGCGCTCTGAAGGCGCTCGACCTGCTCGACTACCCCCTCTACATGGTCGCGGAGAACGCGCTGCCGCCGGCTCCCCCGGTCTACGGCGAGGGCTGGCGCGAGGAGTGGGAGCGGCGCGTCGCGGGAACCGAGCCGTGGACCATCCGGTGGCACGAGCACCAGACCTTCGACGACTACTGGAAGCACGGGACGGTTCGGCCCGACTACGAGGCCATCGAGGCCGCGACGATGATCCTCGCCGGGTGGGCCGATGGGTACCGCGCGATCACCTTCCGCGGCTTCGCGGGGATGCGGTGCCCCAAGCGCGCGATCATCGGTCCCTGGGCGCATGCGTCGCCGGACTCGGCGATCCCGGGACCGAACGTCGACATCGTGCCCGAGATGCTTCGGTGGTGGGACCGGTGGCTGAAGGGGATCGACAACGGCGTCGATCGCGAGCCGCCGATCGTCGTCTACGTGAGGCGCTCGACCGAGCCCGCGCCCGATCTCGCGCACATGCGCGGCGAGTGGCGCTATGAGCCGACATGGCCGCTCGAGCGCGGCGTAGAGCTCCCGCTGGAGCTCGAGAAGGCCGACACGCCCGGTCGCGAGGGCGGCGGCCCCGACGAGCTCGCTGTACGCGGCGACGTCGGGTGGACGGGTTGGATCTCGTGCGCCGGCCACTTCCCCTACGGCCTTCCGCAGGACCAGCGCCCCGACGAGGCCTACTCCCTCGTCTACGACTGGGCGCTGCTCGAGGAGGAGCTCGAGATCCTGGGTCACCCGCTGCTACGGGTAACGGTGACATCGTCGGCGCCGGTCGCCTACCTGTCCGCGAAGCTCTGCGACGTGTTCGCGAACGGCACCTCCGCGCTCGTCTCGCGCGGACTGCTCAACCTCACGCACCGCGAGTCGCGCGAGAGCCCATCGCCCCTCGAGCCGGGGAGGCCCTACGAGGTGGAGCTCGAGCTGGAGGTGACTTCGTGGGTCTTCGAGCAGGGTCACCGGCTCCGCCTGGACCTCGCCGGCTCCGACTGGCCGAACACGTGGCCGCCGCCCCAGCCGGTGACGCTCACGATCGACCGCTCCGGTTCCTCGCTCGTGTTGCCCGTCGTGGAAGGGCCGTCGCCCCTGCGGGAACGCCCGCAGCTGCCTGAGTCCACAGAGGAGCAAGAGCGTGCGCCCGACGGGAACGACTCCTGGCACGTGACCTGGCGGATCGAGGAGGACGTTCTGCGTCGGGAGCGGCGCGCGTTCGCCTCGAGCTGGGGCTCGTCGGAGGCCGAGGGTGTAGGGCCGCGGATGGACACGTCGTACGGCGGAGAGGTCGGCGTCTCGACCACCGATCCGGGGAACGCGTGGGCGATCGCGCGCGCGACGTACGAGCTCCGCTGGCCACAGGTCGAGGTGCAGGCGGAAGCCCGCCAGCGGTTCCGGAGCGACGCCCGCGCCTACCACCTGGAGCTCGAGCTCGACGTCAAGGAGAACGGAGAGCTCCGCTGGCAGCGCAGGTGGGACCGGACCTTCCCTCGCGAGCTCCAGTAGCTACGCGGGGGCGCCCACGGCCATCCGGACGCCGAGCGACAGCCGCTCGCCGCGCCGGGGACCCTCGACTAGGTGGAAGGGCCGGCCGTCGCGGCGGCGGGCGAGGCCCGGCGCGCGCATCAGCACGAGGTCGCCGGGACGGACCCGCCAGTCGACCACGACGTCGCCCGGATCTCGAGAGCCGCACACGGCGAACCGCGCGGCGCCGTACAGCGTCACGACCGCGACCAGACGCCGGTACCACTTGCCGTCGAGATGCGGGGTGATGCCGATCGACCCGGGGAGGTAGTGCGCGACGCCGACCTCGTTCGGTTTCCAGCTCGCTAGCCCGCGGACGCCGCCGCCGTGCGAGCGGACCAGGACCCGGAGGTGCTCGCAGAGCTGCCGCGTGAGCGGGAACGCGTCCATCGGCGCGCGGATGTCGTAGCCGTCGATCTGCTGCCGCACGGGACCGAACTCCTCCTCGAAGGGAGCGAACGGGCCGGCGTCGATCTCGCGTCGGAGCCGGCGGCCAAACCCGTCGTCCAGCGCACGCGGCACGTGGGCGGCACCGTCGCGCGCGGCCGCGCGGAGCGAGGCGCGAAGGTCGAGATCGCGAGCGAGCGCGGGCATCTTCAGAACCCCGGCAGCCGGTCGCGGAAGAGGATGAAGCCGACTCCCGCGGCGACGTCGAGGAGGAAGTGGGCCACCACGAGCGGCCAGGCACGCCTGGTCCGCAGGAACACAGCGCCGAAAAGGAGACCGAGCGCGAGGTTGCCGGCGAACGCGCCCCACCCCTGATAGAGGTGGTAGGCGCCGCGAAGGAGGGCGCTGGCCCCGACGGCGGCCGAGCCGGTCCACCGCAGCTGCCGCAGACGTGTCACCAGGTACCCGACCGCGACGACCTCCTCGAGGAGGGCGGCCTGCACCGACCCGAGGAGGAGTACGGGGATCGTCCACCAGTGCCCGAGCGGCGGCACGGGCACGACGAAGCGGTTAACGCCAAGCTCGACGGAAACGAGGTAGACCCCGAGGCCGGCGAGGCCGGTCACAGCGAAGAGCGCCAACCCGCGGACGAAGTCCCGGCCTCGCCGGCCTCGGCCCAGCCCGATCGCCTGTGCCCCCTCGCCGCTCCGGCGCACCAGGTGCAGGACGAGCCAGACCGGAGCCAGGTCAAGGATCGTGCCGGCGAGCTGCCGGGCGAGATTCACCTGCGGGAACGAGAAGGTGTAGACGCCCGCAACCGGTGCCTCGAACAGGTCGATGACGGCGTAGACGGCGCTCCCGACGAGCGACAGCGCCAGGACGACACCGACCTCCTCGGCGAGGGTCCTCGCGGAGGTCGCGGGCGCAGGCACGCGCTCCTCCGTGCGCATGAGGGCACTCTACGCCGGCTCGCGGCTTGCGCTGGGCGCGCAGGTCAGGAGGCCGGCAGCCGGACCTCCACCATCAGCAGCTCCGTCGGCTCCTCGGCCTGGAGCGCGATCCTCGGTTCGACGACGATGCGCGCCCCGTCCCCGGTGAGTACCTTCTCGTCGTTCACGCTTAGCGACCCCTCGATCACATAGAGGTACCCGCCCTGGTCTCGATCGAACTCGTGGTTCAGCCGGGAGCCTGCGGTCATCGACGACACGTACACCGCGGCGTCCTGATGCACGCGCACCGCGTCCCTCCCCTCGCCGCTCACGACCTTCAGCAGCCGGTCGGTCCGGTCCTTTCTCGGGAACGCCTTCTGCTCGACCCCCGGCTCGAGCCCGGGCTCCGCGGGAAGGATCCACATCTGGATGAACCGAAGGGGTTCGGTTTCCGAGCCGTTCTGCTCCGAGTGCCACGCGCCGCGGCCGAGCGTCATCCGCTGCACCGATCCGGCGGGCAGCATCCCGGGAGGCCCGCCCACGTCGTCTTGGTGCCGGAACGTCCCTGACACGACGTAGGTGAGCCCCTCGATATCGCGGTGAGGATGCATCGGCCAGATCGCACCGGGGACCAGCATGTCGTCGTTGAACACCCGGAGCGTGCCGAAGCCCATGTTCGTCGGGTCGAAGTACTCGTCGAAGGAGAAGTGCCAGCGGGCGCGGAACCACCCGCCGTCCTTCGCGTAGATCTCGGCGTCGCGGCGAACCTCGATCACGAGGCCGAGCCTAGCCCGACTCCCCGTTAGGGGCTACCAGCCGCCCGAGCACTGAGACGCGCTCGACGTGTCGACGCGTCCGTAGGTGACAAGGTCGTAGGTGGCCGCGATGCAGAGCGCCGCGCCCGACCCGCTCTCCGTCACCATCACGACCGTCGTGTCGGTCACGCCGCGGATGCCGATCTGCTCGGGGCCCGCAGCTCCGGTAGTGAAGGAGGCGCTCGGCTCGTACTGCTCGGCGACCTGCGGCGAGAAGCCCACGAACGACCCACGGTCGACGAAGTACACCTGCGCTCCCGCCATGGCGTTCCGCAGGTCGGTCTGGGCCGAGAGATTGTTGGCCGTCGAGACCGTGGCGAGCCCTTGATCGAGCGCCCCCTCCTGACGGTCGACCAGGAGGAAGATCGGAAGGGTGGCGAGGACCCCGGCGAGGAGCACCATCGCGACCACCGGGCCAAGGCTCATCTCCCCGCGTTCCGTGCGCATCGCACACCTCCGGCGACAGCGCGGGGCTTCCGCGCCGCATCCTAGGTAATCGGCGCGGGACGCGGCTCGCTGAAGCGACTAGAACTGGAGGACCGGGCAGGTGAGGGTGCGGGTGACCCCTTCGACCTCCTGGATCCTGAGCACGACGCTCTTGGCCAGCCCGTCGAGGTCGTCGGCGTCGGCACGGGCTATCACGTCGTAGGGACCGGTCACACCGTCCACCGCGATGATGCCCTTTATCCCCGAGAGCTCACGGGTCACGTGCGTGGCCTTGCCTACCTCGGTCTGGATAAGGATGTATGCGCTGACCACGGTCGCCTCCTCGGATCAGGGACCCACATCGTAGCCTTTCCCTCGGAGCGCCCGCCAACGAGCGGTGCGGCGCCCGTCGGGGGGTCGCGACAGGGATAGCGCCCGGAGCCGCGCTGGTATCGTTCGTGACTCACTCGCAGGGAGAGGACATGCCCAAGGTCACCCTGATCGGCGCTGGCAGCGTCGAGTTCACGCGGAGCATCCTCGCGGACATCTGCTCGTTCGAGGAGCTCCGGGGCCAGCTCCGGATCGCGCTCCACGACATCGACCCGGAGCGCTTGGCGACGGCCGAGAAGGTCGCCCGCGTCACGAGCGAGCGCACCGGCGCCGGGGCGATGATCGAGGCGCACGTCGACCGCGGTCCGGCGTTCGACGGCGCCGACTACCTGGTGAACGAGATCCAGGTCGGCGGCTTCGACGCGACGCTCCGAGACTTCGAGATCCCCCGGAAGTTCGGCGTTCGCCAGACGATCGCCGACACGCTGGGGATCGGCGGCATCTTCCGCGGCCTCCGCACGATCCCGGTCATGGTCGTGATGGCGAACGAGATGGCGGAACGTTGCCCCGACGGGCTGCTCCTCAACTACACCAATCCGATGGCGATGGTGCCGTGGGGCATATACGCGGGCTCGCGATTCGGAAACGTTGTCGGGGTCTGCCACTCGGTGCGCGACACGCACGCGTTCCTCGCCCGGACGGTGGGAGTCCCGCAGGACCAGATCGAGTTCGCCACGGCCGGCTTCAACCACCAGGCGTTCGTCCTCACGTTCCGGCGCAAGGCAACAGGTGAGGACCTCTACCCGCGCCTACGGGAGATGGTCGAGGCCGACCCCGATGGGTTGGGCCGCAGGGTTCGCGCGGAGCTCTTCAAGCGGTTCGGCTACTTCCCCACCGAATCGAGCGAGCACTCGAGCGAGTATGTGCCATGGTTCCTCCCCCACGAGGACCAGATCGAGCGGTTCCGGATCCCCGTCGACGAGTACATCCTCCGCAGCCGCGAGAACCTGGAGGAGTACGAGCGCGTCAAGGCGGCGGTCGAGGGGGACGGGTTCCCGATCGCCCCTACGAGCGAGCTCGCCTCGGAGATAGTGCACGCGATCGAGACGGACGCGCCCCGTGAGCTGTACGTGAACGTTCGGAACGGCGACCTGATAGACGGGCTCTCCGCGGACGCCTGCGTCGAGGTGCCGGCGACCGTCGATGCCGGCGGCGTCCACCCACGACGGATCGGTGCGCTCCCCTCGCAGCTCCTGGCGCTTCACCGAACGTTCCTGAACGTCGTCGAGCTCACGGTGAGCGCAGCGCTCGAGGAGAGCCGCGACCTCGTCTACCAGGCGGCGCTGCTCGACCCGAACACCGCCGCGACGCTAACGACCGAGGAGATCGTCGCGATGTGCGACCAGCTGATCGAGGCTCACGGCGCGCTGATGCCCGCAGGCATACGTCGTTAGCCGGCCTCGGAGCCGTGCGGCGGCACCGGGGCGACATCGATCTCCTGCGGTCGGCGCAGAAGAGGGGTGTCGAGAGCGAACGCGGCGAGCGCGGCTCCTGCGAAGGCGAGGGCCGAGGCCGCGACGTAGACGGTGACCGAGCCGAAGCGACCGTAGAGGAACCCGCCGAGGAGGCTCCCGAAGATCTGGCCCATGCCGAACCCGACCGTTCCCGAGATCGACAGACCGGTTGAGTGCAGCGCCGGGCGCACGAGTTTGCCTACGATCGCGATGCCGCTCGTGAACAGCAACCCGAACCCGACCCCCTCGAACACAGTGGTGAGCGAGAGGAGCACCGGGCTGGTGATGAGCCCCCAGACGAGGAAGCCGGTCGCGTACACGACCGCCCCGACCAGGTAGACGAACCGCAGGCCGAAGCGCGCCGCCATCCGGGATGAAGCCAGCATCACCGGCACCTCGACCGCACCGCCGAGGGCGAGACCGAAGCCGACCGTGCGCAGGCCGCCGCCACTGTCCTCGATCCGGAGCGCGATGAAGTTCCAGGCGGCGGCGAAACCGGTCCACGTTAGGAGCGACGCGGCGAGGAAGGCCCGGTAACGCGAGGACTCACGTAGCACGGTCCCGACGGCGCCCAGACGACCGTGGCCCTCCGAGCGGCTCGGCTCGTCGCGCCCGAGCGCGAAGCTCCACGCGAGGATCGTCACCGCCATCGCCGCGAAAGCGATGAGCGTCCACTCAACGCCCACGCTCGAGAGCCACAGACCGAGCAGCAGCGTCATGAGCGCGTAGCTCAGGCTCTCCCAGGCACGGATGAAGCCGTAGCGGTGGATGCGCTCCTCGCCCAACAGCGCCAGCGCGATCGCGTCGACGTTCGGGCCGAGGGTGCCCCCGACCGCGGCGAAGAGCATCGCCGCCGGCGCTATCACGGCGAAGCCGCCCTCCGCGGCGAAGAGGAGGAGCGCGAACACCGCGGCCGCAACCGACCCGGTCTGCAGGATCGTGCGACGGCCGAACCGGGTGTCGGCGAGATGCCCCCACCAAGGGTTCATCGCGATCCGGGCCAGCGCCATCAACGAGAAGACGGTTCCTATCTGCTCGGGGCGAAGATCCCTGGAGCGCAGGAACGGCGCGAAGAACGGGAAGAACGCCGCGATGAGCATCCCGAACAGGACGAAGAGCACCTGCACCCCGACCAGCGCCGACACGCGGGTGGCCTTCACGCGGCGAGTCTGGGGATCAGCCGGAGCGCGTTGTCCGCGTAGACATTCCGGAGCTCGTCGTCGGGGAGACCGAGGCCAGAGATCGCCCATCTGCCCTGCGGCGGAACCTCTTCCGTCGAGTATGCGAAGTGCTCGTCATCGGTCTCCAGGTACCGGAAGTGGATCGCGTACTCGGCGATGTCCGGCGTGAGATCCATGCCGAAAACGATGCGATCGGGATGCTCTAGGAACAGCCGCCTGGCCGCACGAGGCTGTCGGCCGAGCTCGGCGATCCGCGCCGCGATGTCGACGTGGAAGTTCGGGTAGGCCTCGAGCATCCCCGAGACCCACGCGAGGTCCTCCGCGTAGCACCCGACGTGGGCACCGACGAACGTCGTCCGATGGTGCCGGGCCACGAGCGACTCGAGCGCATCGATGATGCGCTCGAACGCCGGGAAGCGTTCGCGGTCCCCGAACCACCAGTCCGGATGCGCGAGCAGCTCCTCGAGTCGCTCGTTCGTAGCATCGAGCGGGCCGAAGAAGGCGACGGGATCGCCGACGTGGATGAGGACGGGCAGCCGGAGGTCGGCCGCTGCCTCCCAGAGATCCGCCAGGCGCTCGTCGTCGGGCATCAGGAGCTCGCCGCGTTCATCGCGGAGCCGGAGCCCGAGGTCCTTCCAGACCTTGAGGCCCTTCGCGCCCGCCTCGGCAGCCCGTTCCAGCTGTGCCGCAAGCCGTTCGCCCGATCCCGGATCCCCGAGCACCGACCAGTCAGGGTGGCAGAAGGTCGCGAACCGCCCCGGGTGGGCCCGGTCGTACCGATCGAGGTTCGCCTCCAGCTCGTCACCCCAGAGCCCGTCGAGGTTCACGACCGCGCGCAAGTTGCATGCGTCCATCAGATCGAGCAGCGCCGGTACGTCGGGCGCGGCCCAACCCCGCCCCGGCTCGGGCCAGCGTCCCAGATGGTTGTGGGCGTCGACCACAGGGAACCGGGCGCGCGGAACCTCGTGGGCCTCGAGCCGGAGCGATGGCGCCGGCCGGTAGTCGCCCAGGCGGAGCTCGCGGAGGGCGGGGTCGATCCCGGAGGGGTCCACAGACTCAGACCGTCGTGACTTCGACGCCGCCGTCCGCCAGCGCGGCAAGCGTGTCGCGGTCGCCCGGGTCGTCGGTGATCAGACGGTCGACCAGCTCGATCGGGCAGATCTGCGCGAACGCCACCCTGCCTATCTTCGAGCTATCGGCGACGACGACGACGCGCTTC
>Ga0209751_10001523_pt1 | contig 23766 bp, 22 predicted proteins | sample RifCSP13_1_FD_184019 | JGI IMG/M metagenome (GOLD analysis project Ga0209751, IMG submission 184019) | Soil microbial communities from Rifle, Colorado - Rifle CSP2_sed 13_1 (SPAdes) (version 2) | ecosystem: Environmental > Terrestrial > Deep subsurface > Rock core/Sediment | place: Rifle...
CGGAGGATTATGATTCCGCGCTCAAAAATTTCGAAAGTGCCCGGCTTTTGGCACGAGCAGGCAAGCTCCTGCACCTTGAGGCATCAGCCTGGCTCGGAATTTGCTTAGTTCATTGGGCAAAAGGCAATCCCAAGGAAGCCAGTAAGATAATCAAGCCCGTATACAACACGTTCGCAAGACGGGACCGTAGGGATTCGATCGAAATTCGCCTTCTGGCAGCGCTCGGGTTGATCTCGTTTTCCCGCGGCCATTATTCAACCGCTGAAAAGCATTTCCGCAATGCCCTTGGAGTAGGGAACTTCGATGATAAGACAATCAGGGCGCAGTTATGTGTGGGCCGCGGGCTCTGCCTGCAAATGCTCGGGCGTCTTCCGGCGGCTCTAAGACAATACGGTCTGGCTGCTCATTCGCTGGCAAACGACCAGGGGGCGCGCAGGGAATTCGCGCATATAGATCTACTGCGCTCCTCGGCTTTCTTTCAGGCAGGCGACTTAGCTAATGCCCAAGCCGCCTTGGAGAGGGCCACGCGCCAGGTTCCGTTCCAGGGAGAAATTGCTGCTCGCGCGTTTTTTGAAAGCGGGATGGGCCGCATTTACATGCAAACGGGCAAATCCAAGAAGGCGGCCAGCCTATTTAAAAGCGCGGCTAAACTCTGGAGACGAACTGGAAAGCCATCCATGGCGCTAAATGCCAGCGGTCTGATTGCAAGTACGGGTAGACCTGACGTTCGGGGTCTCGACCTAGTGTGACTTTTCGCGGTTATCCAAGGTCCGAGAGAGAATATCCTCCATCACAAGTGAAGTCCCTTTCCTAATAGGGGCCTTCCCACTTTTTGGGGTATCTTCTTTCTGTTGCGACATTGCCCGCCGCAGGGCAACTTCCATTGCCGTCGGCGCGGGCTTCTCCGGTTCCGCCTCCGGTTCGGGTTCAGGTTCAGTTTCAGGCTCAGGTTTTACCGAAGGCTGAGACACCAACGCCTTCATACTTAGTTTGATTTGTTTCTTCCGGCGATTAACTTCAAGAACCTTCACTTCTACTTCCTGGCCCAGGCTCACCATGTCTTCCGGCCGCCGCACATAATCGTGAGACATTTCGCTTACGTGCAACAGCCCCGGCCGCTCAGCCCCCAGCTCAACAAAGGCGCCAAATTTTTCAAGCTTAGACACCTTGCCCTTGATAGCCATATCTTTTTTAATATCGCGCCATTCCAAACCCAGGGGTTCAATCATGGTCAGCTCAATCCGCCCTTGATCAAGATCCACCCGCCGTATCCAGGCTTCAACCTGATCGCCCACCTTGACAACATCCTCGACACGCCGCACTGGCTCCTTGCGCAGCTGCGAAATTGGAATTACCCCCATTTTCCCCGCGCCAATGTCTATCACCGCACCGGCCAAGGTCGTCTTCACGACTTTGCCGGTGACCGAGTCTTTTTGTACTAATCCCGGGGATTGGAGGTTCTGCTCAGACATCATAAACTCCGACACATTTTGTTACTGATTTCACAACGAAGCTGTGATTGTAACGCGGCCATTCAAACTTGTAAAGAGCCATCTTCTAAAGATCCGCAACAATTTTCCCAAACTCAATACAAGGCCCAGCCCGAGAAACAACACACCACTCATCGCTGCATACATCCCCTCACGCCGATAACGTCTATCAGTATCCCGCTGACCAAATTCCCCGTAGCAAAGCCAAATCCAATGAGCATGGTGGTGAACAGCCCTTGGGACGTAGCTTTCATTCCGACTGGCGCATTCCGCGCGACAAAATTGACCCGTGCCACCCACAATGGGCAAATGTAAACGCGTGTAAGACTTGCACCGCAAAGAGTCTCCTTCCAAGACTAGGTGTAGGAAAAAGGAACGCACCAGCTAAGCTAACTGGTGCAACCGCAGGATTGTCTCAAGATGATCTCCGTGGGCAGAAGTGTGATCGTATCGACCGGATAATTATTGATGAGGTTGAACAGATGCTTGGCGGCAATTCGGCCGACCTCATGAGTGGGCGCCTTGATAGTAGTCAACGGGGGGCTAAGAACGGCGGAGTGCTGAGAATCGTTGAAACCGACCACCGAAATATCTTGAGGGATTCGAAGGCTGCTCTGCTCCAAAGCCTCCATCACGCCAATTGCCGCCGAATCATCCCCCGTAAACACGGCGTCAAAGCTTTTTCGGTCAGGCCTTGAAAGGAAGTCACTCATGGTTAGATATGCCACATCGCGCTCAAAATCCCCCGGCATCACCAGGCTGGGGTCAAACTTAATCCCATGGGCTTCAAGGGCCTCCCGGTAGCCCACTTCGCGCCAGCAAGAGTCCTCCTGATCCGCTTTTCCTTGCATGAACACGATCCTGCGTCGGCCATGTTGTGTGATCAGGTGCTCGATAATCTGGTAAGAAGCGGCCTTATTTTCCACCGTAACGCTGGGGATATCCAGGTCTTCCGGGCTTGACCGATGGATTAATACCATGGGAAGATGTTGAGAGTGGAAGTCCCTTAGCTCACTGATACTCAAGCTGTCGACAAAAACCAGTAAGCCATCCACGTTGTGGGTCCCCAAGGCCGGATAAGATCCTTTTCGCCGTTCGGGCTGGTCTGTGGCTACCAACAGGTTATAACCATGCTGTTGCACCAACTCCTCGATCCCATACAATAGGGGACCAAAAAAATCGTTGTAAACGTTGTTCAGCAACAGACCAATGGCCATCATATTTTGCGTAGCCAGTTGACGGGCAGCCGCATGCGGCCGGTAGCGCAGACGGGTTAGGACCTCTCCTATACGCTTAGATACAGGCTCGGAAACGCGGGCCGTGTCATTAGTGTAGCGGCTTACCTTGGCCACAGATACCCCCGCTTGGCGAGCTACATCCCTAATTGTGATGGAAGAGGAGGTTGGTTTTCGCGCCATGAGACCCTGAAATCGCTTACATTTTCCCGCCAAGCCTTGATCAGTCAATCCCCACAATATTATCTATCTCGTATTTTGCCGGCTTTTGGGTCAAATTCAGCTAATGAGCACCCGAGTCCCCTGGCCGCGTGCTTCCCATACGCCAACTTCGGCCACCGGGGTCGTCCAACGATACAACCATTGCGCCTCTTGGGGGCGCACGTTTACGCAGCCGCGGCTCATTGGTGCCCCAAAGTTGTTATGCCAGTAGGCGCCGTGGATGGCATATCCCCCCTCTGCAAAGAAGGCCACCCAGGGGACCCCGGGTAAATACCGGTCGCCTAATGTATCGGTTAACCGGTTGTCCCCCATATACTTGGCCGGCAGTTTAGAGGTGATACGGAAACTTCCCGTGGGCGTCTCCGTGGGCAGGCCGCCCGCTCCCGTATTGCGCACCCCGGAGGAGATCGGGGTGCGCAATACGATCTTTTCACCTTCAAAGGCGGTCAGACTCTGCAAAGCCAGCGAAATCTCAATACGCTTGTCCTCGGGTGGGACCTCAGTAGAAATCGGGGAATACTCGTCGTCAGGGATAACCTGCAAATGCGAGGCCTTCGCGTAGTACTGAATCCCCTCCCAGGACTCGGTGATTTGGTACCAGGGCTCGCCACCGGGTCCCTCGACTACAGCTGTAACCCAATGGTTTGAACTGTAGTAGAGCAAGAAAAGGGACTCCAGTTCCCATCCGGCTTGGCTGGAAAAGTTATATGGCTGCGTGTAAGGAACTGTGACGCGGAATAATACTCCTTGTTCCGGAAGCGCATCAACCGGCAGATTGTATTCGATCCCGACGGGCTGAATGAGACCAGCATGGACAAACCCTTCGGAAATGCGATACCAGAGGGGGTTATAAGCCGGCCCGGTTAAGGGGTTAAGGGAATAGTGAACATTCAACAGATCGTCACGAAAACGATAACCCAAGGTGTTTGCTTTAAGTCGAGGTAGATCGAATACGCTGACAGATTCGTACGCAACCCGGCCGATAAGCCCCGTCGCATTTTTGGTAACAACGGGTGAACGGCTGGCGGCCAGTGCAGACACGGTCAGAGCTGAGAGCTTGAGAAATTCTCGCCTCGTATAACTCACCTTCCTATTCTATCCCCCACGATGACGAAGGGGCTACATGCGGACCAATTGACAAGGCTGGCTAGCCCACCTACACTTAGCCAATGCTTGCCAGGGTTTATTCCTGCGCCGTCGTTGGCCTAGATGGGGTGGTGGTCGAGGTTGAGGTTGACCTCCGGCGGGGCTTACCCAAGATCATCATTGTGGGGCTTCCTGATGCGGCCGTGCAGGAAAGCCGGGAGCGAGTCCAATCGGCCATCACCAATTCGGCACTATCGTTTCCACGCAAACATATCACCGTCAACCTGGCGCCCGCCACTGTCCGTAAAGCGGGCCCGGTTTACGACCTGCCCATCGCTCTAGGCATCCTAATCGCCAGCGACCAGATCCCCGCACCAAGCTTGGAGGGGGCCCTGGTTCTTGGGGAGCTTTCGCTGGACGGCGGCGTCCGCCACGTACGCGGGGTGCTGCCCATGGCGGCTCTGGCCCGCGAGCAAGGGATCCGCCGCTTGTTCGTGCCAGCCGCCGACGCAGACGAAGCAGCATTAATTCCCGATCTGGAGATCCTGCCCACCGCCACCTTGCGGGTCCTTTATGAGCATCTGATCGGCAGGGCCATTATCCAACCCCATCAGGCCAAGCCAAAGGAAATCTCTGCTTACGAAGAAACCCATACTGATCTACGCGAGGTCAAAGGACAGGAGCAAATCAAACGCGCCCTGGAGGTGGCAGCCGCGGGCGGCCACAACATGCTGATGGTTGGTCCCCCCGGAGCCGGCAAGACTCTACTTGCCCGATCCTTGCCGGGGATTCTGCCTCAATTGAGCGTCGACGAGGCTTTGGACGTTACCCGCATCTATTCAGTTTCCGATAAGCTGCCGGATAGCCGCCCTTTTATCCATACACGCCCCTTCCGCGCCCCTCATCACACGATCTCCCATGCGGGCTTGGTTGGCGGAGGGACCTGGCCACAGCCTGGCGAAATTTCGTTGGCCCACATGGGTGTCCTTTTCCTCGATGAGATCGTGGAGTTTGGCCCGCACGTCTTGGAGGTATTACGCCAGCCTCTCGAGGACAAGTTCGTGACCATAAGTCGCGCGCAGGGTTCGCTAACCTTCCCGGCCAACTTCCAGCTGATCGGGGCGATGAACCCCTGCCCCTGCGGCTATTATGGGGACGCCGTAAAAGCCTGCACTTGCTCTTCCAGTACCATCACCCGCTATCAGAAACGGCTTTCGGGGCCCCTCCTCGACCGCATCGATATCCATGTAGAGGTCCCACGAGTTAACTACGAGAAATTGAGCGATGATCGCCTGGGAGAACCTTCTGAAGCGGTTCGCGCTCGGGTAGAGGCCGCCCGCCAAATGCAGCGAGAGCGTTTCGGCAAGAGTCAAACGCATCATAATGCCGACATGGGCGTGGCCGCGGTGCGCAAGTTTTGCGGCCTTAGCGACGAGGGATCCGCGTTGATCAAGGTGGCCATGAGTCAAATGCAGCTAACCGCCCGCGCCTATCACCGCGTACTAAAGTTGGCGCGCACCATCGCCGACCTGGCCGGGGCCGCGCAGATCGCTCCCAATCATTTGGCCGAAGCCCTGCAATATAGGGCACGGACCGCCATATTCCAGTAGACCAACCCCAGGAGGTAATTATGGCGTCTTCGAAAAAGCAACCAGTATTTCCGGCCCGGGGAGCCAAACCCATCGGACCTTATTCGCCCGCCGTTCGGACTGGTAATTTTCTATTTACTTCTGGTCAAATTGGTTTAGATCCTCAAACGGGCAAACTAGTCTCCGAAGGCGTGGAAACTGAAGCACGCCAGGCGCTTACCAACCTTAAGCTTCTCGTGGAGGCCGGCGGTTTTTCCCTGGATATGGTTGTGAAAACCACGCTATACCTTACGAATATCGCCGATTTCGCTGCAGTCAACGGAGTCTATGCGGAATTCTTCCCCAGCGAGCCCCCCGCCCGTTCTACCGTCCAGGTGAGTGCGCTCCCGGCCGGTGCGAGTATTGAGATCGAGGCCATAGCCGCCCTATAGACCACGGCCGCCCAACTTATCTGGTTGTCGAGAAACACGTCGCAACCGACTTCGTGGTCTTAATCTCAGTAACAGCTGCCCTTATAGAATAGAATCCCTTGGATGCCTGTTATTAGTATCGTCGTGCCTTGCCTGAATGAGGAGCGCACGATCGCCCAACTTCTAACGGCCATACACGATCAAGACTTTCCGGCCGCGGAGATGGAAGTCCTCATCGCCGATGGGCGCTCCACAGATGGCACTCGGGCTGAGATCAACAAGTTTCAGGTCGCTCACCCGGAGTTATCTCTAAAGGTAATCGATAACCCAAGACGGCTGATTCCCTCCGGTCTTAATCTGGCCATCGCCGCAGCTAAAGGCACCTATATCGTGCGCCTGGATGCCCACTGTGTGCCACATCATGACTATATCCGCCTCAGTCTTGAAGCGCTAGAATCCGGCCGCGGTTGGTCCGTGGGCGGCGTGTGGGAGATAGAGCCGGGCGGCCCGGGATGGGTAGCCTATTCGATCGCCGTGGCGGCCAGCCATCCCTTAGGAGTGGGGGACGCCTTTTACCGTTTCACCAACCAGCCCAGGGAGGTCGATACGGTACCCTTCGGGGCTTTCAGTAAGGAAATGTTCACCCGCCTTGGGGGTTTCGACGAAACCCTCCATGCGAATGAGGATTACGAATTTAACACTCGCCTCCGCAGAGCGGGAGGAAGGGTTTGGCTGGACCCCGACATCAGGTCGACCTATTTTGCCCGCCCCACCCTCTCAGAGTTGGCACGCCAATACGCTAGGTATGGGTTCTGGAAGGCTCAGATGCTGCGACGCTACCCAGGCTCCTTACGGCCCAGGCAGGTTATGGCCCCGCTGTTCGTCCTCAGTCTGGTGGTCCTTCCTTTAGCCGGCCTGATCTGGCCCTGGATGCACTGGGTGCTATTGGTCGAAGTGGTATCATACGTTTTGCTCCTTTGGGGAGCAGCTTTGTTTAAAACCCTTGATGTTAAGCAGATAGAATTACTGGTAGGTATTCCTTTGGCCATGGCCACGATGCACTTTTCCTGGGGGGCGGCGTTCCTGGTGTCATTATCCGGCCCCCGCCAAGGAAAGGCCTAGTTCTCTTATCGAAATGGAAGAAGCAAAACGAAGGACCATGACGAAGGCCTGGCGACTGGGCATCGGCGAGCGACGCGTACTCCTTATCATCGGGGATTTCGTTATGGCCTGTGCCGCCTTGGCCTTCGCCCTGTATTACTGGGCGGCCGCCATCGAAGTCGGCAGCGTACGGGCGGCCGTTGATTTTCTGCAATTGCGGCCGCCTACCTGGTTTTACTTCTTACCCTTGTTCTGGTTGATCCTCCTGGTGGAGACCTATAACCCCCATCGAACATCTAACTGGCGCGAAACCCTAACCGGTCTGTTGACTGCCGCTTTGCTCGGCATGGGGGTCTACGTGCTGTTCTACTTCACCGCAGACCCCGGCTCCCTGCCCCGGCTGGGTGTGGCGAGCTTCGCGCTCAGCGCCTGGCTGCTAACCGCATTATGGCGCTTTTCATATATCCGCATCTTCACATCCCCTCAGTTTACCCGCCGCGCCGTCCTGGTTGGGGCCGGGACCAGCGGCCAGGCCCTGTTGGAGGTGATCAACGGCATCCATCCTGCTCCGTACAATATCGTGGCCGTACTGGATGACGACCCAAAAAAGCGAAACATGAAGTTGGCCAGACACACCGTCATTGGCGGCGGGCAGCTGCTGCTGCCGCTTATAGAAGAACATGGCGTCACGGATATCCTGGTAGCCATCAGCGGTCGAATGCAGGACCATACTTTCAGCTCTATGCTCGAAGCCCAGGAACAGGGGGTTGAGATCGTGCGCATGCCGGTAGCCTACGAGGAACTCCTGAACCGCGTTCCAGTAAATTACCTCGAAGCGGACTGGTTGGTGCGCTCCTTCGTGGATGACATGCGCGTCAACCGTTTCTACCAGATGGGCAAGCGCCTGGTCGATCTTGCCGGCGGGCTGGTGGGCGTAGCGATATTAATCGTGCTCACGCCTGTGATCGCCCTGGTCACTCTCATCGATTCTGGTCTGCCGATTACTTATTGGCAAACTCGAGCCGGTAAAGGGGGCAAACCTTATCGCATCATTAAATTTCGCACCATGCAGATAGACGCCGAGCAGGAGGGCAAACCCCAGCTAGCCCAAGAGGATGACAAGCGCAGTACTCGTGTGGGCCGTTTCTTGCGCAGAACGCGCCTGGATGAGTGGCCTCAATTCCTCAATGTGCTGCGCGGCGATATGTCCTTGGTCGGCCCGCGCCCGGAGCGCCCTGAGCTGATGGAGCACTTCGAGGAACGCATCCCATTCTATCGGGCGCGCCTCCTGGAGAAACCGGGCATCACGGGTTGGGCGCAGGTCAACTACGGGTATTACGCAACTCTGAAAGAAATGTCCATCAAGTTGGAATATGACCTTTATTACATCAAGCACCGCGGCCCCCTCCTGGATTTTGTTATCCTCCTGCGCACCATAGGCACCATCTTCGGTTTTCGGGGTCGCTAGTTGGCACGCGTCCTGGTCACCGGAGGAGCGGGCTTTATTGGCTCGCATCTCACCGAAACGCTGGTTAAGCGCGGAGACGAGGTGCGAGTCATCGATAACTTCTCCAGCGGAAGTCAAAGTAACCTGGCCGGCCTGGAGGATAAGATCGAGCTAATTCGGGGAGATCTGCGTAACCGGGACCAAGTTCAGGCAGGCGTGTCGAATGTCGACTTTATTTTTCACCTGGCTGCGTACGTTTCAGTGCCACAGTCCATCGAAAATCCGCGTGATTGCTACGAAACCAACGTAAACGGAACCATCGAATTGCTTGAAGCCGCCCGCCAGGCTGGCGTCCGCCGTGTCGTGCTTGCCTCTAGCGCTGCGGTATACGGTTCCAGCCAAGAATTACCACAGCGCGAGAGCGCCAGAACGATGTGCCTTTCCCCTTACGCGGCGTCCAAGCAATTTGGCGAAACCCTGGGCGAGCTGCACTTCCTCACTCGCCAATTACCTGTCGTGGCCTTACGGTATTTCAATGTGTATGGCCCGCGCCAATCGCCCTTCTCGGCCTATGCTGCGGTTATCCCCCAGTTCATCCGGCGCTTAAAAGCCGGCCAAGCCCCCCTGGTTTATGGGGACGGTCAGCAGACCCGGGATTTTATTTATGTTAGTGACGTGGTGCGCGCCAACCTGTTGGCCTCAGAAGCCGAAGGTGCGGCAGGCCAAGTCTTCAATATTTGCTCCGGCGCCGAGACCAGTCTACTGGATCTGCTTGAGGTGCTGGGTTCTATCTTTCCGACGGCTCCATATGCCGAATTCACTGATCCGAGGCCAGGCGATGTGCCGCGTTCACTGGGTGATCCCAACCTGGCCGACAAAGCGCTCGGCTTTCGCGCCAACATCTCCCTGGCCGAAGGCCTGCAAAGCTGCGTTGCAGAGTGGCGAGAATGAAAGACGGCTCCTGGTTTCGAGGGAACAGACTTTTTCTCGCCGATCTGCTCCTAATCGTTTTCAGCGTGCTGGCCAGCTTCATACTGCGCCTGAACCTGGAACAATTTTTCCTGGACTATATACCCGCCTTCATTTGGATGCTGTTGCTCGCACTGCTGGTAAAACCCTGGATCTACCGGCGGTTTGGTCTATACCAACGCGTCTGGTCTTACGCCAGCATCGAAGAAATGAAGTTAATTGTCCGCGCCGTAAGCCTTGCCTCCGCTCTTGTCGCGGCTGTCATTTACCCCTTATATTTCTTGCGCCTCTTCGCTCCCTTCGCCCTTTCATTGCCGGTGTTCGACTGGTTGCTTTCGCTGGCCGCCGTTGGGGGGTTGCGTTTTGGCCTGCGCCTGGTGGCAGAAAATCGCAAGGCGCTGGAGCAAGCTTCAGGTCTCGGACTGCGCAAAGTGCTGGTGGCAGGCGCCGGAGATGCCGGGGCGCTGGTAGTCCGCGAGATGCAAAAAAACCCGCGTTTGGGTTTATTGCCTGTCGGCTATCTCGACGACGACGACGAAAAACACGGCCAGCGCATTCACGGGGTTCCCGTGTTGGGGAATCTGAGCGAATTGGCCGATCTGGCTTCAGCCCACCATGCCGACGAGGTGGTCTTGGCCATCCCCAGTGCGCCGGGCAGCCTGCTGCGCCGCTTGACTGAATCCAGCCGCCAGGCTGGCCTCCCCTTCCGCACTATGCCTGGCATCTATGAGTTGATCGGCGGCAAGGTAAGCTTTAGTCGGCTGCGCGAGGTCGACATCACGGATCTCTTACGCCGTAAGCCCTCGCAGATCGATCGCCAGAGCGTGGGCAATAGCTTGCGCGGCAAGCGTATCCTGGTGACCGGAGCCGGGGGGTCAATTGCCAGCGAATTGTGCAGGCAGGTTGCCCGCTGGGAGCCGCGCCAGTTGGTTTTACTTGGCCATGGGGAAAACAGCATATTTGAAATCCTGATCGAACTTAGCGGCTCTTTTCCGGAACTGGTTATGCAGCCAGTCATCGCAGATATTCGTGACCAACAGCGGGTGGCGGCCGTTATTGGGGAATATAAGCCGGAGGTGATCTTTCATACCGCCGCCCACAAGCATGTTCCACTGATGGAAGCCAATATTCCCGAGGCGGTCACCAACAACATTCTTGGAACCCGAAATGTGGTCTCGGTGGCGGCCGCCGCGGGAGTGCCGCGCTTCATCATGGTCTCGACCGATAAAGCCGTGCAACCATCCAGCATCATGGGCGCCACCAAGCGCATCGCCGAATGGCTGGTGTTAGAAGCAGCGGCCAGTTCGCGCAAGGCCTATTCGGTCGTTCGCTTTGGAAATGTGCTTGGCAGCCGCGGCTCTGTGGTGCCACTATTCAAACAGCAAATTGCCATGGGGGGCCCTGTCACCATTACCCATCCTGAAATGGAACGCTATTTTATGACCATCCCCGAAGCGGTCCACCTGGTGTTGCAAACCTCCGCCTTCGAGGAGCGCGGCCAGGTTTACATGTTGGAAATGGGTGAACCCGTGCGCATCCTCGACTTGGCCCACGACCTTATTCGGCTTTCCGGCTTCGAACCGAATGTGGATATTTCCATTGAGTTCAGTGGTTTGCGGCCGGGGGAAAAGCTCAGCGAGCAGCTGCGCGAATTGGGGGCCGATTACGAACCCACGGCGCATGCCGACATCCACCGAGTGATCGAACCGGAAAGGCTTTCGGGCCAAGACCTGCAAGATGCGGTGAACAAGCTGGGGGCGCTGGCGGGGTCCTCAAATGGGGAGGGGATTATTAACCTGCTAAAAGAATTGCTGCCCGGTGCCGAGCTTGGCATGGCGCTTGCCCCGGACTTCAAGGGCTATTAGCTGGGCGCCAGCAAGGAATGACCTCAATCCCGGATTCTTGGAATCAAATAATTTCGACCCTGCCCAACCCCCACCTTCTCCAGACTAAGGAGTGGGGGCTGGCAAAGCAACCTTTTGGCTGGGTACCCCACTACAAGCTCTGGGAAGGCGTAAACGGCCAGCCCGAGGCTGCCGCCCAGATCCTGCAGCGCAGCATTCACATTCCGGGGACCTCAAAAGACCTTTGTATGCTTTATGTCCCTAAGGGCCCCCTGCTGCGCGATTGGACCGATATGAAACTGCGTGCTCGCGTGTTTGGCGATTTGGCGAACTTCGCCCGCGAGCAGGGCGCCTTCTTCGTAAAAGTGGACCCCGATATCAATGTAGGCATTGGCGTGCCGGGAGGAAGCGATGCAGCCGCTGACCCGCTTGGTGCGGCCGTGATGGACGAACTGAGGGCCGGCGGTTGGCGTTTTTCGAACGAGCAGGTGCAGATGGCCAACACGATGCTGATCGACCTGCGCCAACCCGAGGAGCAGTTGTTAGCGGATATGAAACAGAAGACCCGCTACAACTTGCGTTTGGCCGAACGCAAAGGAGTCCATGTGCGCCGCGGAGGTCCTGCGGATTTTTCCTCCCTCTATGCGATGTATGCAGAGACCTCGGTGAGGGACGGCTTTGTAATCCGCAGCGAAGAATATTACTGGGCCGTGTGGAATTCGTTCTTCGAGGCAGGAATCCTGATCCCGCTGGTCGCCGAGGTGGAGGAGCAGGTAGTGGCCGGGCTCATGCTGTTCATCTTCGGTCTGCAATCCTGGTACTTGTACGGCATGTCGAGGAATATGGCCCGGGATTGGATGCCTAACTACCTGCTGCAATGGGAGGCGATAAAAGCCAGCCAGGCTGCGGGTTGCAAGGTCTATGACCTGTGGGGCGCTCCCGATCACTTCAACGAGACGGACCCGATGTGGGGAGTTTTCCGTTTCAAACAGGGCTTGGGCGCTTATCCGGTCCGCCGCATCGGCGCTTGGGACCTGCCTTTACAACCGATGGTTTACTCCCTATACACCCGCCTCCTCCCGCGCCTCGTCTCCATCATGCGCTGGCGGGGCCGCCGCCTCACCCGCCGCCGGGTGCTCTCCGGAGAGCCGGGATGAAAGCCTTGCCCCGCGTGGCTTTGGCCCTTTTGCCCACGCCGATCCAGCGCCTGCCGCGCCTCACGGAACTCTTGGCCGGCCCGCAGTTATCGGTGAAGCGCGACGATCAAACCGGCCTGGCGTTTGGCGGTAACAAGACCCGCAAGCTGGAAACGTTGTGCGCCGCCGCCCTGGCAGAAGGCGCCGACATGCTGGTTACAACTGGTTCCGTCCAGTCCAACCATTGCCGCCAGACGGCGGCCGCAGCCGCCTACCTGGGCTTGGGCTGTACCTTGGTCCTGGTCGGCGACGAGACCCCAGACTCCGGCAACCTATTATTGGACATTTTGTTTGGCGCAGACCTTCGCTGGACGAGTAAAGGGCAAAGGGATTCGGTTTTGCAAATTGCGTTCGAGGAGACCAAAGCAGCAGGCCGCAGGCCCTATTTGATCCCTTACGGCGGATCAAACCCCACCGGCGCCGCTGCTTACGCCTTCGCTCTCAAAGAGGTCATAGACCAAGGCCCATCACCTGATTGGATCGTGGTTGCCACTTCCTCCGGTGGAACACAAGCCGGTCTCTTGGCCGGGGCGCGCATGCTCAATTACAGAGGCCGCATCATAGGGATCAGCGTGGACGAAAGCCACTCAGAACTTGGACCGCGCATCGCCAGCCTGAGTGAACAAGTCGCCGTCCTGCTCGATGAGGAATTTTCCATGCCGGAATCGTCGGTCTGGGTCAATGACGATTACTTGGGCCAGGGGTATGCGATCCTGGGGGATGCGGAGGGCGAAGCCATCCGGGTTTTCGCTCAGTCGGAAGGGTTGCTGCTTGACCCGGTGTATACCGGCCGCGCGGCGGCCGGCCTGATCGACCTGATCCGAAAAGGATTTTTCGATAAAAAGGACGAAGTCCTTTTTTGGCACACGGGCGGAACGCCCGCCCTGTTCGCCAACGCCTTCCAGAAAGACTTGGCTAAGGTTGGCCGACCGTAGGCTAACTGCTGAGAAATAAGATCCTGTAATGCGCCGCAATTCTCTCGACGGCCCGGTCTATCCGCCTGCGGTTCTCGGGGATCTGGTGCCAGCGGCTGGCTCCCGAAGGGTGCGGTAGCGGCACCACCCAGCGCCCATCAATCAGCTCTTCTGTACCGATCAACTCCTCCAAAGCCAGGCTTGGCGAAAAGAACCTTAGGATGGCCAAGCGGCCAATTGGGATAACTAGCTTCGGGTTCACCAACTCCATTTCTGAGTCCAGAAAGGGGCGGCAGAGCTCCTGCTCCGTCCGGCTCGGCACGCGGTCGCCGCCGCTGGCCTTACTTTTCCCCGGGAAACACTTGGTGACTGCGGTCATGTATTGCGTTCGGCGGAACCAGGCCTCGTCTATGCCAGCCTGCCCCAGCCATTGAAACAGGCGCTTGCCGCTGCCGGCGTTGAACGGCCGCTTTGCTTCCACTTCGGTGACGCCTGGTGCCTGCCCGATGGTCATGATACGCGCGCTGAGCTTCCCCATGGTCACCGCTGGCGGCTGCACAAAGTAGCCTCCTTGCAAGCAGGCTCTGCAAGCCCGCATCTCCGTTTGCAGTTGATCGAATCTTATCTGGTTGGGCTCTTTCATCCCCCAAACCAGCCAACCACTTGCGCCCAAAAAGGCGGCCCCAGCACCAGCAACCCAATCACCACGGCAGCCAGCACAGCGACAACGACTGCCGCCGCGCTCACATCCTTGGCGGTCATGGCCAGCCTGTGTTGATCTGGGCTGACCAGATCAACGGTGGCTTCCAGTGCCGTATTGATAAACTCTGTGGCCCACACAAGCGCTATGGCCAAAACGATGAGACCCCAACTGGCCATTTCCAGACCCAGCCAAAGACCGGCAAGAATAACGGCTATGCTAATGAACGCATGCACCCTGGCGTTAGGTTGGCTGCGCAATACATACCGAAAACCGGCAGAGGCAGGCTTGAAGGACGCCAAGCGTCCCCTAAAGAACTGGATCATATCCTAGGACTCGGGCTTAGGTGATTCTGTATCCGATCTGTTGATGGAAAGGCCGAGTCTATTCAGAATTTCGTCCTGGGCAGCCCACATGCGAGACTCCTCTTGAGGTCCGCCGTGATCGTGCCCCAATAAGTGCAGGATGCCATGCACAAGCAGCAATTGTAATTCCGTATGCAAGCTGTGACCCCCGGCCTTGGCCTGCACCCGGGCGCGCGGCAGGGAGATGGCCACATCCCCTAAATAGCCGATCCCCATCTGAGAGTCATATTCGCCAGACGGAAATGAAAGCACATCGGTCGCATGGGCCTCTCCCCGAAACTGAAAATTGAGCTTTTTCAGTTTTCGATCCCCGGTAATTACCACGCTCAAATCAGTTCGGGGATCAACTCCTTGATATTCCAAGGTGGCTTCGGCCGCCCTTCTGAGCACCTCGTCAATGTCGACTGCCTGATAATGCCTATCCACCGTCAAATGGATCATTGCTTGGGCTTGAGGGTTTTCAGGCTCGGTTGAGCATCCAGGGCGCCTATGGTCTCTTCGTTCAGCTCAGGATAGATCAAACGTGGGTGGTACACGCCGCGCAATCCGGAAATGTAGACCTCCAGTGTGGTCTTTAGATCATGCATGGTTAAGGTCGTTTCGTCCAACTGTCCCTGGGCCAGGCGGTTATCGATGACGCTCCTAACCAATACACGCAATTCTTCGCGTGTCTTCGGCCGCTCGGCGCGCGTGCGCGCTTCGCACCCGTCGGCCAGCATCACCAGCGCCGTCTCACGAGACTGAGGTTTGGGGCCTTGATACCGGAAATCGGAGATATTGACCTTCTTTTCATCACCGCCGGCGGCTTCCAAAGCCCTGGCATACTGGTAGCGGGTAATCAGGGTGCCATGGTGTTCGGCAATGAAGTCTTTGATTCGTTTGGGCAAATGGTACTTGGACGCTAACTTCAAGCCATCCGGCACGTGCTGCAGGATCATCTTGCCGCTCTCCTTGGGGCTGAGCGTTTCGTGCGGATTCTTGGAACCCGGCACCTGGTTCTCGATGAAATAGTGCGGTTGGCGCGCCTTGCCGGCATCATGATAAAGGGAACCCACTCGCGTAAGCAGTGTGTCCGCGCCAATTGCCTCAGCCGCTTGCTCTGCCAGGTTAGCGATCAGCAGACTGTGCTGATATGTTCCGGGCGCGCTCCGTAAGATGAACTGCAGCAAGGGATGATCGGGACGCGCCAATTCCAGCAGCTGAACCGTGGTGGTTAGGCCCAGCCATTGAGCCAGGAACAACTGGAGGACAATGGTTAAGCTGGCGGCGATAAAACCGTTCAGCGCGGCCGCCCCGAAAAGGGTCAACAAACCAAGCGTGTCGGTCGAAGCTAGGGGAAGGCGGTAGGCGATCAATATGGCGGCGTTGGCCACCGCGACCGCCGCCCCGGCCCAAAAATAGGCCATCACCCGTTTCGCCCGTTTGAGGAAGAGGATGCCAAAAAGGCTGCCAACAAAATAATAGAGGGTCAGGTCCAGCGCGTTGGGAAGGCCGTAAGCCACCAGAACACTCAAAACGAAGGAAAACAAGATGGCGGCATGCGAACTGTACAAGCTGGCCACCAGCAGCCCAAAACCGGCCACCGGGAAGACGTAAGGCATCACAGTGCGATCGATGATGACCAACCGGGCTGCCACGAGGAAAACTAGGTAGAGCATGGCGACCATAGCCAACCCGCGGCTGTCTTCGGCCAATTCAGGGCGATAACGCAAATAAAGCAAGGCCAATACCAGCCCAGCTACCGCCAGCGCGGCCGCCCCAATGTAATCCTGCCAGCGGGCTTCGGGCTGCACCAGGTCGAATTGCTGCATGGCCTCCAAGTCCACCTCGGAGATCACTTGCCCACGCTGCACGATTACCTCGTCGCCCAAAAAGGTGCGGGCCACTGGTTGCACGGCGGCCTGGGATTCCTCGCGCGCCTCCTGGGTCAGGATTTCCGAATAAAAGCTGTTGGGCACCACGAATGCGGCCGCCAGTTCGGCCACGATATTTGCCTGGTCCTCAGGGATGGAGAGAGAGACCAAAGCCGGCACACTGCGTCTTGCCTCCTCCAGTCGGTTTTGGCGGATGCTGCTGCGCATCACCTGTTCCAGGACGACGGTTGTCTCCTGCTGCACGTTTTGCCAGGCGCCTTCTTCTAGGAGTAAAGTGGCCTGGGCCGTTTCCTGACTTAAGTTGACATTCTGCAGCGCAGATAGGTCGTCGATCTTCTGGTCCAGGGAAGCGAAACTGTCCTGCCGGACAGTGTTGATAAAGGCCAGCCCGGCGCGCAATTGCTCCAATTGGTCGCGGGCGACGTCTGCATCCGGCGGTCCATAGATGGCGGTTACCGCATTGGCACTTTCTGCGCGCTGCTGTGCGGTGAGCAATTCACTTTGATAACTTAACGTAAACGGCGCAAGCACGTCCTGACCAGAAACATCCCCGACCTGCAACTTCAGCGTGGACTGGAGCGTGGAATACGGCATCACCAGGGCCGCGATGGAAATCAATAGGCAGATCAGCCAGATGAACCCAAAAAGGTAGCGGCGTCGCCGAGGCCAGCGCGGGTTGCGCTGAGATTTTGTTTGCTCTGCCATAGGTGGAAAACGAATTAGCCCTGCAGCTTGCTTCGCACGAGCTGGCTCACTTGTCCCCCGTCAGCGCGACCTTGCAATCTAGGCAGGACAGCCTTCATCACCTTGCCCATATCGGCCGGCGTCGTGGCCCCCACCTCCGCGATGGCTGCCTCCACGATCTCTTCGATTTCCTGTGCGCTCAACCCCTGGGGTAGAAAGCCCTCAAGCACCTTTATTTCAGCTTTGGCGTTTTCAGCCAGGTCGGGACGGCTAGCTTTTTCAGCCTCGGCTAGGGCTTCATTACGGGATTTAACTTCCTTTTGCAGCAAAGCCAGGATGGCCGAATCATCCAGGTCGGCCTTCTTTAGCACTTCCGCCTCCTTTAGGGCGGATAAAGCCATGCGAATTGTGTTTTTACTCACCGTGTTATTCGAACGCATGGCATCCTTCAATGCCTGCTCCAGGTTGGCTTTGAGGGCCATAAAAAGGATTATACCCTTCGCTACCCCTACCCCATGGGATGCCGCATCCGATTTCCGCCTAGCAGATGCATGTGCATGTGCATCACAATCTGGTTGCCGTCCGAGCCGGCGTTCATGATCAGGCGATAACCGCTATCCGCAATGCCTTCTAGCTTGGCAATTTCCGGGACCACGGTAAGCATGCGTGCGGCCATAGGGGCATACTCGGCGCTAAGTTCATTTGTATTGGTTAAATGGGTATTGGGAATAATAAGTATATGAACCGCGGCGAGGGGATGAATGTCGCGGAACGCGGTCACCCACTCGTCTTGGTATACCTTTTGGGCTGGAGCTTCCCCCACTGCGATTTTGCAGAAGATGCAATCTAGCTCAACCATTGGGTACCACCTCCCTATTTGGTGGGTTTAATTCTAGCACGAGAAAAAGGCGAGGTTAATTGGAGTATTGGATGATCAACTCGCTGGCTTGCTCCGCTTCCGGCGAACCGGGGGCCAGCGCGATCACTTGGTTCAAGTGGGCCAGAGCTTCGTCCGTCTCACCTTCTGCGAGCAGGAAGATAGCCAGATAGAAATGGCCGTGAGGGTAGGTAGGGTCCAATTCAACCGCCCTTTCGAGAAAGACACGGCTGGTTTCCTCCCTGCCTAGCAGGGCATAAGCCCTCCCCAGCAAGACCATGGCCTCGGCATCTGTGGCATCCGCGGTCACCAGCTTCGAGGCAGCCGGCATCCCCAACTCCTCAACGTATAACTCGCTTTCTATGCTGTACTCCGCCAGAGCCTTCCACACCTGCAGGTCATCCGGGGTCAATTCCACCGCCCGCTCAAAGAGTTCTCGCGCCTCCACCGGTTCAGCGGCTAACATGGCGCTCTTTCCCCACTGAATGTATATCTCGGGATTCTCAGGGTCCAGCGTGGTAGCCACATAGAAATGCAGATTAGCTTGCTCAAAGTCATTATGCCGCTGCCAGTACAGCGCGCTAAATAGTTGGACTGACATCGAATTGGGGTTTAGTTCCAAGGCCCGTTCCAGCGCCGGAAGGCTATCTTCCTTGTTGTGATATTGGGCCTCGCCTAAATAAGCCCAGGCTTCTGCATAATCCGGTTCCTGCTGCACGGCTTGCAAAAAAGCCTTTCTGGCTAGCCTCCATTCCCCGATGGCAGCCAAAGCCTGCCCGCTGGACGTAAACAGGTAAGCTGGGTCGTCAATCAGGCGGGCAGCCTGGATCGCCTGGGCCAAGATGCGCGCGGACTCGGCATCGGGATAGTCCGAGAACATGAGCTCTTCCAGAAGCGGAAGAGCGGCCAGAGGGTCGCTGGCTGCCAAGGCCAGGCCTTGCTCATAGCGCACTTGCCGCACATCTGGGCTTGGCCGCGCGGTCGGTGTCGGCAATTCCCCCCGAAAGGGAGCGAGGCTTCGCCAAATCGCATTCGGCAACGACAGGAGCGCCAGCCCGATCAAGATTCCTGGCCAGGCTCGGCGGATCAGACCGCGATTCACGAGAGAATTATACGGTCACCTTGTCGAAAAGTTCCTTAAGACCCTCGCGGTATAATCCCTGCGCCGTTCATCACAAGTCCCCAAGAGGTTTCATGGATTTTCACTTAAGCGAAGAACACCGTATGGTGCAGAACATGGTGCGGGAATTCACCCAAAAAGAGGTGATCCCAGTCATCAAAGAGTGGGACCGCAGGCAAGAGATGGCCCCGTTTATTTTGCCGCGCATGGCTGAGCTGGGCATTTTAGGTATCAACATCCCGGTGCGCTATGGCGGACAGGGCTTTGATTATCTAGCCCTTGGCCTGGTGTGCGAAGAGCTCGAAGCGGCCGACAGCACCTTGCGAGTGGTCATGTCCGTGCATATGGGCTTGAACAGCATGGCCTTATTGCAATGGGGCACGGAGGAGCAAAAGAAGAAATTCCTGGTGCCGCAAGCCAAAGGTGAGAAGGCTGCCTGCTTCGGGCTAACAGAACCCGGCGCCGGATCGGATGTGGCTGGCATCAAGGGCACCGCGAAGCGCGTGGGCGACGAATATGTGCTCAACGGAGAAAAGATGTGGATCTCCCTGGCCACCAAGGCGCAGCACGCCTTGGTCGTTTTGCGCACCGCTGAAGACCCCCATGAAGGCCTCACGGCCTTCATCCTGGAACTTGACCGCAAAGGCGTGAAGACAGGCGATATTCATGGCAAGCTCGGTATGCGCGCCGGCTCGACCGGATGGATCTCAATGACCGATGTTCACATACCGGCCGGAAATCGCCTAGGGGAGGAAGGCGAAGGGTTCAAGATCGCCATGTCCTGCCTGGACAATGGCCGCTACACCGTGGCGGCTGGAGCCACCGGCCTCATTCGCGCCTGTCTCGAAGCCAGCGTCAAGTATGCGCATGGGCGCACCGCCTTCAACCGAGAGATTGGGCAATTCCAGTTGGTTCAGCAGAAGATCGCTTATATGGTGCAGTCCTATGAAGCGGCCCGCTTGCTTTATCTGCGGGCCGGATGGATGAAGAACCAGGGCGAACGCAACACCCGCGAAACTTCGCTGGCCAAATGGTTCGCCACAGATGCCTCTTTCGATGCCGCCAGTGAGGCGATCCAGGTGCACGGCGCTTATGGCTTCAGCGACGAATATGATGTCGAGCGTTATTTGCGCAATTCCAAGGGCGCAGTTATCTATGAGGGCACCAGCGAAATTCACCAATTAATGCAGGCCGGCTACGCGTTGGGTTACCGCGAGGACGCTGACCTTCGTTGCGAATTGCCGAGCTATGACGCCGAATTCTGGCAGGCAGCGGGCTAAGCCGCTAATCGGAGGGATTTTTGAAAATCGCAGTATTTGTGAAGCAGGTACCCGATTCGGCCGCCAAGATGGCAGTCGACAATGGAACGGTGACTTGGGGAGAGGCGCCCCTGGTTATTAATCCATGGGACGAATACGCGGTTGAGGCCGCCCTGGTGCTGGCCGAGAAGTACGGCGGCGAGGTCAGCGCGCTCAGTTTGGGGGGCGAGAGCGCCAAGGAAGCGCTGAAGCATGCTCTGGCCATGGGTTGCGGCGAGGCCATCCTCATTTCCGACCCCGCTATTCCCTCCCCGGACGCCGGCGCCACCGCTCGCATTTTGGCAGCGGCGGCAACGAAGCTGGGAGTGTATCTGGCGATATTCGGCAAACAAGCCATCGACGCAGACACTGGACTTACCGCGCCGATGACTGCCCGACTGCTTGGCTGGCCTTCGCTTACCCTGGTGGCCGCCATCACCCAGCTGGATGCCGTTGCCAAAAGCATCCGCGTAGAGCGGGGCATTGAAGAGGGGCGCCAGGTTGTGGAAGGCAAGCTGCCTGCCATATTGAGCATAGGCAAGGATTTTGGTGAGCCACGTTACCCCTCCTTCATGGGCATCCGCAAGGCTTCCAAGGCGGAAATCCCCACTTGGTCGCTAGCCGAACTGGGCATTCCTGCCCCCGAAATAAAGGTCTCATGGCCGGAGATTTTCAGCCCACCACCCCGGGAAGTAAGCGGCGATTTGATTACTGGGGACAGCGCCGAGGAGATAGCCAGTAAGCTTGTCGATAAGCTCCTCGCCGCAGGGGTTTTGTGATGGCAGGCAACATCCTGGCCTATGTCGATCATTTCAAGGGCAGGCCGCTGCAGGCCTCCTGGGAGGTGGTCAGTGCCGCCCGAAAACTGGCCGCAGAGCCAGACGGCAGGGTCACCGCGCTCATCTTCGGCCCGGAAGCCGAAAAAATGGCCCAGGCATCCATCCATTACGGGGCCGACGAAGCCTTGATTTGCGAGGATGCCAGCCTGGCCGATTACCGCCCTGAGCCCATTGCCGCGCTAATATCGAAGATTGGGAAAGAGCACCAGCCCGATGCGATATTCTTCACCACCAGCACCCGGGGCCGCGAACTGGCCGCCATGGTGGCCATTGACCTGGACAGCGGCGTGCTGCCCGACGTGATCAATATCGAGAATCAGGGCGGGAAGCTGGTGGCGACCAGGCCCATCTATGCAGGCAAGTTGCTAGCTAAAGTGGAGTGCAGGTCCAAACCACAACTGCTCACTCTGCGAGTTCGCGCCTTTGGTAAACCCGTGGAGGATAGCAGCCGCTCCGGAAAGGTGACCAAGGTGGCAACCGCCTTGGGCGAAACACAGCTGGCCACGAAGGTTGTGGACTATGCCACTGTTGAAGGACGGGTCTCGCTGGGAGACGCAGCCATCATCGTTTCCGGGGGGCGCGGAACTTCAAATAACCTCACTCTCACGCCCCCTGCCGAGATCACGGACGAAAAGCAGAGAGAGATATGGCGCGCCCAGCAGGGCTTCAGGATGGTGGGGGAATTGGCCCAGGTGTTGGGCGGCGCGTTGGGCGCCAGCCGCGCCGCAGTGGACGCCGGCTATGTACCCTACGACCATCAGGTGGGTCAGACCGGAAAGGTGGTATCGCCTGACCTATATGTTGCCGTGGGCATCTCGGGCGCTATTCAGCATCTGGCCGGCATGCGCACCAGCAAAGTGATCGTGGCCATCAATAAAGACCCTGATGCGCCCATTTTCGGAGTGGCGCGTTATGGCGTGGTGGGAGATCTCTTCGAGATCGTCCCAGCGTTAACTAAGGTATTAAAAGAGCGGCTGCACAAATAAACCTACATTACGTAAGGGGTCGAGATTCCCCAAATGAGAATGGTTTGAAAAGATTCGCTCTTCCAGCGAGGGGCTCAGAGGGTTAGCAAGAAACAACTTCCAATAGCTTGACCTCTGCCTCAACTGGGTTGACAGTTTCCTTTTGAACTAGCCAGGATAGCTGAACTCTCCAACTTTTTCCCCATTCAGCCACACGCTATAAGTACCATCGGAGGCGCCATCCATGGGAATACTCACGCTTTCGTCAAGGGTTTGCAACACTTGGGCGCAGATGGTAGCCAGGTCGCTTTCGCTCCAGGCGGAGACGCGGATGCGCTGTTGGTCATCTGGCTGCCCTACCTCGGACCGGAACTCATGGCAGGGAGTGGGCAGGTTGCCGAGGATGTGCAGTGAAACCTGAACGGGATAACTTTCCATGATCAGCAAGTCGGCCGAATCGATATAGACCGGATCTCCTTTCGACCCGCCGACAGGCGACCCGGCAGTAGGAGGCGCTGCGCAAGATGCCAGAGAGACCACCGCAACTAAAGGTACCAAGAAGAAGATTCGTTTCATCGCTTTGCTTCCTTCAACATTATCAACGATTTCGCCCGCAGTTAGGTTCCCGCTAGCCCTTGACCACGACCACCGGGCGCAGGCGGGCCACCTTGTGGGCAATACCGGCGCGGTCAACAGTCTCCACTACCGCGTCTACATCCTTATAGGCTTGCGGAGCCTCCTCCGCCAGCCCTGGCAGGGAGCCGGCCTGCACATGAATGCCTTTAGCGGCCAACTCCCGGATCAGGTCCTGGCCGCGGACGACCTTTTTAGCCTTGGAACGGCTCATTGTCCGCCCTGCCCCATGGCAGGAGGAGCCGAAGGAGCGCTGCATGCTGCCTTCGGTGCCAGCCAGCACCCAGGAGGCGGTGCCCATGCTGCCGGGAACAAGTACCGGCTGCCCGATCTTCTTATATTCTGGGGGCAAACCCGGCGCGCCGGGACCAAAGGCCCGCGTCGCTCCTTTGCGGTGCACGCACACTTTTACTTTCCTGCCATCCACGCTGTGCGTTTCAAGCTTGCCCATGTTGTGCGCGATGTCGTAGATCTGGTGCAGCTGCCAATGCTTCACACGGCCCGCCAGGCTTTCTTCAAAAGCCTGGCGGGCGTGATATGCCAACAATTGGCGGTTAGCAAAGGCGAAATTGGCGGCGGCGCGCATGGCGCCCATATAAGCTTTACCCTCAGCAGAATCCATGGGCGCGCAAACCAATTCGCGGTCTGGCAGAACGATGCCAAAGCGCCGGACCGCCGATTGAAAGCTACTGACGTAATCTGTGCAGATCTGGTGCCCAAAGCCGCGCGAACCGCAATGGATCATCAAGGTGAGGCGGCCTTCCTGCAAGCCCATCACCTGGGCTGCACCTTCATCGAAAACCTCGTCCACCACGTCCACCTCGATGAAGTGGTTGCCGGCGCCCAGGGTGCCCAGTTGGTCCAGCCCGCGCGTGCGGGCGCGCTGGCTGACATAGCCTGGTTCAGCG
>Ga0209751_10001525_pt1 | contig 23720 bp, 39 predicted proteins | sample RifCSP13_1_FD_184019 | JGI IMG/M metagenome (GOLD analysis project Ga0209751, IMG submission 184019) | Soil microbial communities from Rifle, Colorado - Rifle CSP2_sed 13_1 (SPAdes) (version 2) | ecosystem: Environmental > Terrestrial > Deep subsurface > Rock core/Sediment | place: Rifle...
CAGGTGAAGGGTGCTGACCCCTTACTGACCACCTATCCATAGAAGGATTTACTCATGCCTGATGAAAGTGCAATTGTTCTAACCAAAGCGGCAGAAGCCCAACTTGTGGGCAAAAGTGTTTTATACCTGGTCGGTGATCCTGATGGTGTACCGGATGACTTCCGAGTCAACTTCGGATCCGCTTTGGATAGGTATTATAAAATTTCTGCGACGATTGCCTCCAACAATCTAACCGTAGCGGTACAACATTTGGACGGGTCTAGCCCCAGCACGAATAATCCTCTTGCCTTCAAAGTTGGTGATGTTTTCAAGATCGCCACCAGTGCTCTGTCTGTAACCAAAAACGCAGGCACTAACTGGATGAATGCGGGCAGTGCAGAACTTGCCACACATGCCATTGATTTTTTTGTCTATGCCATCAAGGAAACAGGTGCCGCTGCAGGACTCAAGATTGGATTCTCACGTATCCCCTACGCCCTGACCATGGCAAATTTCGTCAATTCGACGGTCAGTGAAAAGTACATCGCCGGCAACTGGACAAACTTCAATTCCACCGATGAAGTGGCTGTGATCGGTCGGTTTCGGGCACAGCTTTCTGCAGCGGCTTCCTACAATTGGTCCATCGTATCTCCGGTGATCGTCAACAAACCCGTCTTTGAAACTGGCTGGCTGACCTACACACCTCTCGTTTCATCTGACACGGGCACCCTCACAACGGTTGGGACTGTGTCAGCCTCCTATCAGATCGTTGGTCAAAATATCAGCATTGAGCAATCTGCTGCTATAACCACGAATGGAACGGGCGCAACCGCAATACGAATGTCCATTCCATTTCAGTTTGTGCTCACCAATGCGGTTTGCGCGGGGCGTGAGCTGTCCTTGACCGGTGCAATGCTGCAGGGGCTGCTGCGAACAGGCTACATTTTGTGGTTCACCTACGCCAATGGGTATCCTGGCGGTACGGGCGCTGTTGTGACTGGTGCTGGTACATTATTGAGGTTGGTATAAACAGCTATGCCTCCTGATACACCTGCACGTGCGCCAGGCGCAAGTGAATTCGAGCAGATCCCCTGGGAGGATTGGGAAGACTCATACTGGATCGAGACGATCTCCATGTTCGAGACCCTGCTGTTTGTCCGGGTGCATAAGCCGTCCGAGAAACCTGATAACCCCAGACGCCTGCATCAGAAGTACAAGGAATACATGAATACACCGTACATCAAAGGGGAGGACGGCTTTGTCTATATCCAGTACAGAAATCGGGTCTCAGGAGAGATCTCTCTGGAGCCGATCTATACATTGAAAGGCGGCCCGGGCGTCTGATGACCGTGGCCAATTCAGTTCAAATAAGGAGAGTAACATGAATAAAATGTCTTTTGTACGACCGGCTGGAGCGCTTGTCGCTCGCAAGATTTCCCCTCCTGGCCCTGGCCTGGTGTGGAAGCTGAGGAATACCCTGAGATTGGCGTTCATCAAAGGCTGGCTCGCCGTTTTCATCGGCGCGCCGATTGCCCGTGCCTTTGGCCTGGCCGTGGCGTATGGCAAACTCGAAGCCACTGTCATCCAAGCCGATGGAACCCGAATCAGGTACGGACTGCTGGGCTATCGCGTCGTGACGACGGCGTTTGTCAATTTTGTGACCGACCAGTTGCAAACAGAGACATCGGTATTCGGAGATTTCAAGTTCCACGACTCCGGCGTAGGTACAACGGCTGAGAATATAACAGATACCGGCATTGAAACAACCGACGCCGAGAGCCGCGCAACTGGAACGCAGACCGAGAGCGCCGCGAATGCGTACCGCTCTGTCGGAACGATCTCGTACACCACCACAAAGGCGATCACCGAACATGGTCTGTTCAACGACGCGACGACCGGAACGCTGATGGATCGGACTGTGTTCACGGCGATCAACGTGGTCAATGGCGATTCGATCCAGTTCACTTATACGCTCACTCTCTCAGCGGGAGGCTAACATGCCCCAACTATATTCCGTAACATCCGGACAGGTTGCAGGTGCCGCTGCGGGAAGCGTAAAAGTAGCTGTTGCTCTTGCAACAGGTGCACAAGTGCGTGCAACTATTACTCAAATTGATGTGATGTTCAATGGTACAAATGCAGCAGCAAAGCCTGTAAAAGTCGAGTTAGTAAAGACCGCTGCCGCACCTTCGGGCGGATCGACCTATACCCCAATTCTCAATAGACCTGGTGGTAGAACATCACAAACTACCGCAAGAATAAATGATACAACAGACGGCTCAACGCCAGTTATTCAGCAGGGCTATCTGATTCCAGCAACAAGTGGAGTTATTATTCAGTTGCCACTTGGAAGGGAGATCGAACTTGCTGTATCTGAGTTTTGGGAGGTGCGAGTAACTTGGCAAACGTCTGAGACTGTCACTGACTATCTGGTTAATGTGTGGTTCGAGGAATGATGTATGGCTTGGTCATTTGTCAATTTGGGTGCATTGGGCAATGCCAACAACGCCGCATCCGTTACCGCCGGACTTCCCGCAAGCACTATCTCAAATGACCTGCTAGTTATTCTAGCATACTCCAGAGATGGGTCTGTTCGTACGCCAGACTTACCTGCTGGATGGTCAGAGGGAGCTAGATTTGATGGGGGTTCAACAAATGGAGAAATAGCTCTCTTCTATAAAGTGCATGATGGTTCTGAGGCTAATACTGCTGTTGCATTTTCTGGTGCTGGGTCTAGTGGCGTTACTGAAATGGTACGCATGATGGCATTTAGGGGCAATGCTATATCAAGTCCTCTAGGAGACGTAGGAGCAGACTCTAGCTGGAGTGCTGCTCAAAATATAGGCCCAATTACTGCCGTTACTTTAACTACAGCAGGACAACTTCTATTAGTTTGTGCTGCCCGTCAAAATGACATGAACGCAAACACAGCAGGAAATAGCGCTAATGTTGATGTCCTGAGTGGAGACAGCCAGTCTTGGGTGGAGGCAATGGAGTGGGGCGCTACGCTTGGCACAGACGGAGGTATGGTTGTAGATTATGCATTTACATCTGGTACTCCGTCAATTACTGATAAAACATTTACAAACAACAACACGACTACCGCAGCCGGTTGTGGATTCATGGTTGCCTTCAAACCCTTGATAACTCAATTGGGTTCAGGCCCCAAGATTATGATAGCCAAGCAAGCCGTAAAAAGAGGATCACTATTCTAAAGGAGAAAAATGATACGACATTCGGTTTCAAGCAACAGTGGGTACAAATCTTCTTTGTCTACCTATAGTTGGAGTCATACTCAGGCAGACCTTGCTGATCCCAAGCAATTATATGGCTTGCTTGTGGGGATAGCCATCTACCATCCATCTGTAACCGTCACATCAATCACAATTACAACTGGAGGCAACACTAGAAATCTCTCAGTCCTAAGTGCAGTCATATTGAACAACCTCCGCTCTGAAATTTGGACTATTCCCGACATACTTCCCGATGCCCACGAAATAGAAATAACTCTATCGGGAGCCGCAAACAGCAGTGCAATAGCATCTACTTACGCCTTTCTCGGCAATATTGGACGCAATACGACCGCTTTTGCGACCGACACTACAGGTCTGGGAATAACATCACCTTTACTTCTTGAACATTCCATCATGTATGCCAACTTAGTAAGTTCGGCGTTGACTGGAATTGTAGATACTGCAATCGGTCAAGCTAGGAGAGGAACAGTAGAGAGTGCGTCTGGCACTCATCTCGTTTCAGACGTTGGGCCTGTCAGCCCTCTTCCTGATCCAGAAGACGGAACTGAGGTAAGTTTTGACGGAGGAGTTTCAGACGACTTTACGATGTCTTATTTGGAGCTACTCTATAATAACAGATTAGCTCACGCAATAGGTTGATATGGCAAGATTAGGCCGTGGCTTTCCTGCTAAGGCAAAATTTTTATCGCCGACTAAAACGGTATCTGGCGCTCAATACAATCAATCCGCAGATGGGACACTTACTAGCGCAGGCGCAAACGCAAAGAGCACAAGCAAGTCGTCTGCCGGAACCCAAACCCCCACTGGGGGGGTGAACAAATCAACCAGTAAATCTTTTGCAGGAGCACTGACCAGTGCTGGGAGTCTGCTGAAAGAAGCCCGGAAAATACTCTCAGGTGCACTCACCAGCGCAGGCGCATTGGCAACCGCAGTAGGCTACATAAGGGACTTGGCCGGGACACTGACATCGTCCGGTGCCCTCGCAAGGGAGGCGATATTTGCAAAGGTCGTTGCAGGCACACTCACGACTGCCGGGACACTAACCAAGCAAGCATCGAAAATCTTATCCGGCACAGTCACGAGCGCGGGAGCGTTGATCAAAAGCACTTCCAAGACCGTGACAGGCGCGATGGCCAGCTCCGGTGCACTCACAAGCGTTCGGACCTTCATGAAGATCATCGAAGGCACGCTCACGAGTGCCGGCTCACTGATCAAACAGACGAACAGGTCCGTGTCGGGTTCGCTCACAAGTGCCGGAATTCTCGTCAAGAGCACGGCAAAGGCTTTCGCCGGCGCGATGGCCAGCTCCGGTGCACTCACAAGCGTTCGGACCTTCATGAAAGTCCTTGCAGGCACGCTCACGAGTGCAGGCTCTCTGATCAAACAGACTCAGCAGGTGCTGGCCGGCTCGCTCACAAGCAGCGGTGCGCTCACCCGTCTGACCGTGAAGCTGGTGTCTGGCGCCCTGACCAGCGTCGGAGCATTGAACAAGTACAGCACCAAATTGTTTACCGGAACGCTGACGCTTGCCGGAGAAATGGTGACGAACCTGGGTGGAGGTGGGATCGTGGTCGGGAACGCTCTGCGTATTTATGCCACCGCGCGCCGCGTGGCGTATGCTACCGAAGAACGGCGCGTAGACAAGACGCACAAACGAACGTTGGAGGAGGCATGAAAACATATACCCTGGACGCGGATAAATCCATGAGTAAAACGGAAATCAGACCCATCACAGTGCAAGGGCTGGACCTGCAGGAAGCCGAAACGGTGACGAGCGCCACGGCGACCCACACGCCGCCCAGCGGCTCCGCGCTGACTATCACACCCACCCTCGATACGCCTTTCGTCAATATGTTGTTTGGTCCGTTTGCGGTGGCCGGCTGGCACTATGTCAAGGTGCAGGTTGTGGGCTCCAATGGGAGCAAGCCGGAAGTGATGTATGCGATCCATGTGAGGAATGCCTGAGCATGCCGCTGATCAAGCACCCGCCGATCTACGATATTTCGCACTGGATCGAGGTCCCCAATTTCAGCGCGCTGGACCCCAAGCCCTGGCTGATCCTGACCAAGGCCACACAGGGAACATGGTTGTTGGATGCCAGGTACGGGGAATATGCGGAGGAGATTCCAGCGGCCGGCATCCGGCTGGGTGCGTTCCATTTTATGGAGCCGGGTGACGAGATCGCACAGGCAGACTGGTTTTGCGAGATCCTCCTGCAGGTGGGCCTGCGCGGAAACGAACTCCTGGCCTGCGACATGGAGGTGGATGGGGTCAACCTGGCCCAGATCAAAGACTTCAACGATCGTACGCAGTTGCGGACCGGGCTCCGGCCGGTCATTTACAGCACGCAGCTGATGCTCGAAGCGTTGTATCCGAACCAGGTCTGCCCGGAGTGGTTGAAGTCAGAAATATTGTGGATCGCGGAATACCCCCCCAACCCGGACCTGATCCCTGCGGGCGAGATCCCCTCGTGGATCGTGCCGCGCGGGCTGACCAAAAGCAATATCGGTCTTTGGCAATATACCGACGATGGCGTGATCGGCGGCATCCCTGGGAACAATGTCGATCTGAATTCCATCAACCCCACCTACGCTCTCGCCATCGGGCTGACCGAACCGGGCGAAAACACCAATGGAGATGATCCCATGCCTGACATTAAAGGAAGAATAAAAACCCTGACCAATGTTCGCACCAGCATGCCGGGCGGCACCTATAAAGATATTGGCGATTTGCTGGCCAACGACCTGATCGAAGCCGATCGCAAACAGCAGGATGCGAACGGAGTCTGGTGGTATCACCTGACCAGCGCCACGCGCGCCGGCGCGCCGGTGATGACCACGCTGGGTGTGCCGGTATCACAGACCGAGGCTTGGGCGTATGGTCCCAACATCGAAGAGCAAACGACTCCCCCCCCGGACGATGTGACCATCACCGTTGACGTGATCCTGCATGATGTGAAAGCGCCCGGCGATCTGTACGCGGCGCGCGGCGTTGTGGCGACGAAAGAAGTGTAATGCGCGCCCAGGTCGATATCCATTTCGATCTCTCCTCCACGGACGAAGAATGGAGTGATTACTACGTGCTGCTCCACGACTTCGAGACGGACGTCTGGGAGCACCGGCCGCGCTCGCTCTGGTCGCCGGACGATACTCTTGACGACGAAAAGGGGTACCCGGAGATGGTCCCTTTCACCGAGCGGAAAGGCATGCCCTTGACCCAGGTGCTCCAGTGGTATTGGTTTGATCTGTGTGTCCTCTCGCAGTATGGGACGGTGTTCGGAACGGCTGCGTGGAATCGGCTGAGCCTCTTCGAGCAGCGCAAGATCGCGAGTGAATGGGGAACGTTCACCGACTCGAAGCGCTTCGCCACCAATAAGGTGGGCACGGATGTCAATGCCAACTACATTGCAGAGCGTATCTTTGGCCAGCCGCTGCTATTGGGAACAGCGAAGCAGTTGGAGGTGGCATGTGGAGGCAATTTTGTCAAAGCCGTGAGCCATACGCCGGTTAATCGCTTCGGAGACGAGTGCATCGAGGTCGAGGTGTGGAATGGAATCTATCCGGCGCCCAATGCGTTGACCTTCAATTGGATCACCCACCCGCACCTGGTGCACCGCGCGACGATCTCCACACCGTTTGGCTATGATCGGCTGCCGTCCAAGACCGGTCCCTGGCGCGTGGATCCATTCCCTTTCTTCGGCGGCGGCGGTTCCCCCTACGCGCTGTATTTCTCCTCCCCCAACTATGTGCCGCTGAATCGCGTCCGGCGATTGAAAGCCAGCGAAGTCGCGGCCGTCGCGCGCAGTCCGTACCGCCCATCATGACGAACGGAACCGGTCTTCCCCCTCTGCGAGTCCTCCTGCTGGAGGATTCGGCAGAGGATGAAAAGTTGATCTTTCGAGAGCTGCGTCGCTCGTTCAATGTCGTCCTCCAGCGCGTCGAAACGGAAGCGGCGATGCAGCTGGCGCTCGACGAGGAGATTTGGGATGTCATTGTCTGTGACTACAAAATGCCGAATCTCTCCGCGTATAAGGCGCTGGAACTACTGAAGGCCAGCAAAAAAGATTTTCCTTTCCTGGTCCTCTCCGGGTCCGTGGACGAATCGGTGGCGATCACGATCCTGCTGGCCGGTGCGCGCGATTTTATCGACAAGTCCAAGCTGCCGCGCCTGACACTGGCAATCCAGAGAGAGATGAGACTGGCCGGGGAACGGATGCAACACCGGATCGACATCGAGACGGCCTACGATCGGACTATCCTGGCCTGGGGGATGGCGCTGGAACTGCGCGATCATTTCACCAGTGGGCACACACAGAGAGTCGCCGACATGACCCTGCGCCTGGCGCGCCGGATGGATGTCGAACAGGAGAAACTCGTACATATTCACCGGGGCGCCTTGCTGCACGATGTCGGAAAAATGGGCATCTCGGATCTTGTGCTGCTCAAGCCGGGAGGGTTGGACGAAACAGAGAAGGCGATCATGGAGATGCACCCAAAATTGGCATACAACATGCTGTCGCCGATCCTCTTTCTGCGGGATGCTCTCGATATCCCCTACTGCCACCATGAGCGCTGGGACGGCTCCGGCTATCCGCGCCAGCTGGCCGGCGAGAGGATCCCCTTCGCGGCCAGGCTGTTCGCCGTCGCTGATGTCTACGACGCGCTCGTCAGTGACCGGCCGTACCGCACATCGTGGAAAAAAGAGACGGCCGTGCAGTACATCCACGAGCAGAGCGGTACACTGTTCGATCCGGCGGTGGTGGAAAAATTCATCGAGCTGGTCCGGAAGAACGGACGCCATGCCTAAAGACGATCAACGACCCACCGACCCCATGACGGCCGCCGATGCACTGAAACTGGCCGAAGAGGTCCGGAAGACCATTCAGGAGGAGATCCGGCCGATCTCGAATCGCCTGGCGAATATGCAGCGCTCGCTGATCGATGTCTTCGGGATCCTGGAATCGCTTTCCACCTCGCTGACGGAGACTCGAGTCCGGCGCCTGGAGGAGGAGTTGTTCGAAGTCGACCAGGAACGGGAAATTCTGGAGAAGCGGCTCCATATTGTGGCCGCCAAAAAGGAAATGAAAAAGAGCGACACGCCTGCGGCCATCGATACCAACGAGCGGGTCAAGCGGTTGGCCGAATCGACGTATTTGGAGCGGGAGCGATTGGAAGAGGAGAAGCGCGCGGACTGGTGGCGGGATACCTTCCGGCAAGCCGGGCGGACCATCATCATTACACTGAGCGTCTCCGGGGTACTCGGGCTGGCTGGGTTTCTGTGGTGGCTGTTTCAGCTGTATGTCAGTCGATAAATAAACGAAATCCACCACCTCGATGTACACCCGGGCGGTGGATTTCTAGATGCAGCACAAGGCTGCGAATGGTCTCGTGGGACCGGCATCCCTCACACGAGAGGAGGCAGTGGGTGAAGCTGACTCCTCTCCTATTTTAATTCAAATATAGATAAATGTCTATATGAACAGGCCCCGTTTCGGTGGAAACGGCTGCAGATTCCTTGCCGCGCGGCTCGGTTAGCGATGGGGTTTCGATTCCACTTCCCCCCTGACCAGGAACCTCAGGAAGGACGGGAGATCATACACCAGCCGGATCGACCCGATCAGGATCCGCAAGATCAGGATGTCGCCGTAGTTTTTTTTTCGTAGCCCCTGCCGTTGGGATGTGTTCATAGTAAGATCTCCTAGGAACACAAGACAGCGGGCGCGCAAAAAGGCTACAGGCGCAAGATTGCGAAAATGTTACAGTTTATTGAGATTCGAGCAGGGAGCGGATCAGCCTCGCGGCGACCTTCCGGCCGGCCGGGCTCATCTGGCTCAGGTCGTTATCGATTTGATCAATGAGCTCGTCTTTGGTGGGGATGGCTTCCAGGAATCCGGCCCAGGTCAGCACGGTCACGGTCGGCGTCTTGAAGTGCTCAGCCAGGATCTTCCAGGTTTCAGGGGACGCCTTGTTTCGCTCTGCATCACTAATCGTCGTATGGGTCAGGTTTGTGAGGCGCGCCAACTCGCGCAGGGACAGATTGCGGGATGTTCGCTCGTTGGCCAGCCAGGCAGCAGCCTTACTTGTCATTTGCTCCTCCAGTGTGTCTGTGGGAAGGGCGCGGGGAAGCGAACGGCGTACGCGCCTTCCATGAACCAAAATACATCTGGGGATTTATTGTAGCATGCCGCGCGGAAGTTATTTACACCATTTTCGGCGGTGGAAATATACGCCGCCAGTATGGAGAGGAACATTCAGGTTATGGGTGTCGCTCCTCCATCATCTTTACTAACCGATGTCGGATAACCTTTCCAAACGTCGTACTTCACCGGAAAGTTATTCGCGCCAGACGAACTGAGCACTACTCCCTTTCAAGATGATCTTGTCGATGAACGCCGTCAGCATCTGATTGACGCGCACAGGATCATCGTGCTGGATGGCGCGCGGGATCCCTTCGGCCACTCCCTGCAGGCCGCCCATGCGTGCCTGCCAGTCCTGGCGCGTGCGTTCCTGGCTCTGGGCCTTTTCAATCGTTCGCAGCGTGGTCTCTGCTTCCTCCTGGAGGGCGTTGAGTTTACCATGGGCCTCCCCTGCCTCATATATTCCTGACTCGTATCCAGCCTGCACGCGCGCACGACGAGCCTTGATGTCTTCAAGCTGCCTCCGCAGTGGAGCCAGGTCAATGGGTTCTGGTGGAGACGATTGGTATTCCTGGAGTTGACGCGCCAGCTCCAGGGTCAGAAACTCCACGGCTTTTTCATATCGCATTGCCCAATGCCGGTGGGTCTTGCAGGCCAGGTACTCAAAGGGTCGCTTGCCGTGCTTTTGGATCTTGGACCCGCAGATCCCGCAGACGGGCAGGCCGGTGAATGGGTATTTCGCAGCATAGTTGCGTTTGCCGATCATGCGCCGGTTGTGTTCGGAGACAAGCGCGTGATAGGTGGTTTCGTCCCAGAGCGGCTCGTGGCGGCCGGGCCCCTCTTTCCATTCTGATCTCTGTGCGGGGATCCGGTTGCGGAACGTGCCGAAGCGGACAATGCCCCCGTAGAAGGGATTGGTGAGGATGCGCTTCACAGCCTGCCTGCTCCAGACCTTGCCGCGGGGTGGAGGAACGTTCGATTGATCCGCGCGGCGAGCGATCTCTGCATACGTCTCGCCTGCCAGCATCATATCTTTCATTTGCAGGATGAGCGCGGCCTTCTCCGGGATCAGCGTGGCCGGCTGGCCCGGGCTGGTAAGTTGGTACCCGAAGGGCAGTGACAAGGGGTGCAAACCTTTTTCGATTCGCATCGGCACGCCTGCCTGCCAGGCGCGGCGCATCTTGTTCTGACGGTATCGCTGAATGATACCCTCGACATGAATCATAATGTCGCCCGCTTCGTCGGCCGATGGGTCATAGTTGCGCGGATCGTGGATCCTGCCGGACTGTCGCGCGGAATGGAGCTGCTTTTTATATTGCTTGAATAGGGTAGAAAGCATGGGGGCAAGATCGCCCATGCGTTCGATGTTATCCATAATGAGCACATCGTATCGGTTTTGCATGGCCGCTTCCACGGCCTTCTCGAGAGGCGGGATGTCCTGGAGCGCATCCGATAGGTTGACGTAACCAGAGCGGGAATAGCCGTCCAGGATAAACGGCTCAGTGGTTTCAATACCGCCCAACGCCAGGCCCGTCCTGCGGCAGTTTTCAACTTGATCAGGGAGGGATGCTTTATCTTCGCGCGCCTGCGGATCGCTACTAACGGCCGCGAAGATCGCAAAGCGAAAGTTAGGAGTCACGGGTTAAATATTGGATAAGGGAGTTGAGGGGAGGGTCGGCCATTACCCTGGTAATTGAGGATGGGCCTGCGCCAAAATCTGATTGAGCACATAGCGATAGACCCAATGAGCCTTCTCAGCACCGCGGAACTCAAAGGAGAACTTTCCGGCAGCGGTGATCAATATGATCTCACTGGTCTGGAAGATCAGACCTTCATCCGCCGATGCCACGGCAATCACCTGGTGATAAGGAATGGAGACCATTGACTTCTTCTTAACGAGCACGCCCTGGTCGTAGAAGATCACGCGCCGGTCGGTGACCCCGACAAAGCCGGTACCCGCTCCTTTGCAATCGTAGACGGCCATCAGCGTTTCACCCGTAATGATGTAGGGAGTGATGCGGTCAAGCTGGGCTTTGTTGTCGTAGGTGGGGCCTTTGGGTTGAGGTTGGGTTTGGGGTTGGGTCATGTCAACGTCCTAACGGCATAAGTTCAATCAGAAAATACATGATCACCGCGAAGGCAAATAAATAAGGAATGCCCTCTTTCGTCTCTCCGCGTAGACCGAAGCGAACCGCTCTGTAGATTGTCCAGGCTCCCGCCAAAGTCAAAACAACAAATCCAAGAACAAGGGCAGTCTCATACATCAGCGCACCCAATGAGCGCGCTTACGCGGGATGAGAATATAAATCGTGTGCAGGTTGATGAAGATAGCCAGGGCACCTCCCCACAGAGTGGACCAGAGTATGTATTCGCGCGGCTCCAGCAAAATCATGCCGCCAAAGATCAACAGAAAGAAAAAAGGGCGCTCGAGGCGGAGTGGCCGGCAAGAGTGGCCGATCCAGTGAACACGGGCGCGCCGCGAAGGTAGCTGCAAGGCCTTCCCCCAAAATAAAAGAACCCTGAAAAACAAACTGATGATAATCCGACGCCAACGTGTATGGATGTGAGATAGTTTCGATTTCATTTCTTTGCAGGAGCTGGCTGGTTATTTTTGCGCGCCTTGGCCTTGGCTTTATCAGCCTCTTCACCTTCAAGCATGGAATCAATGAAGCGCTCGGCAACGCGACGCAAGCCAGGTGGGAGGAGTTTGAATTTGTGATCCATCTCTTCTACCCAGGGGTCTTTCTTTGCTTCAGATAACGGAATGCCGGCCACGCGATACACAGTTTCAGGAGGAAGTTTCAAAGCACGAGCGATCCCATTACATAAATCAACACCTGGTCCCCGCGCGCCGGTCAATATTCCATTGATCGCGGCGCGTGTGACTCCTGCGCGTCTCGCCAGTTCAGCCTGGGTAATCCCCTGCTCCTTCAGCTGTGCTTCCAACCATACGGCAAAATCCGACTTGTCAACCATTGCTTACATTTTGCTTTCAATGGTGTATGCTGTGGTGTACATTCGGTAAATTAGTACTTGACAACAAATGACAAGTGTTGTATGATGTGTATGCTTGAGTTGACAAACAAGAAACTTGTGCATACTAGGAGTAAAAGAGAATGGCAGACACAGAAAACAACAAGATTTGGATCCACCTCCTAATGGAGAAAGACCTGGCCGAGTCGCTGGACCAGATGGTCACTGATGACGACTCGGACCGCTCGAAATTCATCCGCAAACTGGTGCGCGAAGAGGTAAGCCGGCGCCAGATCCAAAACCTCCCCAACTCGAAATATTTGAAACGCCGAAAGAACGACCGGCGCGCGGCGCAGGCAGTGGCAGCATGATCACAGGCCCGCTGCACTCCATCCCTTCCCCTCGTCCGCCCAATCCGGAACGCCTGGGCATCTTCCTGGCCTACATCGCCGACGTGCTGATGGAACTGGAGCAGGAAGCACAGGCCGCACAGCGCCACGATTTGCCAAGCAAATCGGAAGCGGAAGAGGCAGAGCCGGTTGCAGCAAAGGCGTGACCTCCCGATTCTTTTTTTTGCTCCGTGTGGCGACAACTCCCACCGGAATGACGAATGGATTTTACGGAAAGGTTTTATCCCATGTTCACAAAAATGTATGTTGACGAGCCAGACAACTGGCAACCCATCGAAGAAGCCCAGGTGCGCCAGGAGCTGGCCTCCTGCTATAGGAATGTTGACGACGTGATCAACTGCATTCGGATGGGCGGGAAAGCGCGGACGCCCTGGGCGTTCTATCGCTGGACCTTAACCGCTGCCCCTTCGGTCCCGTGTGCAAGTGAGCCAGCCGGCCGGCCCGCCGGCACGTACGTAGACTACTTCCGGCGCGGGTTGATCACGAATGCCGAATGGCGCCGGCTGGAGATCGAGAACCTTTACAAGTGAGTCGGGATTTACAGATGGGCGCTGGCCGCTACCTCCGGCCTCCTACCTTGTAGCGTTCGTCTGTCAATTCTCCCTGCTGGAGAAAGCCATCGTCCGTGACAGCCCGTGACGTGTCAGGGCCAGAAGTCGGAGGCAGCAGGGGTCCCGACGGTGCACGTGGCAATGAGCCAATCAAACTCACCAAGGAATGAAGGAATGAGAAACATGAACAACTGTAAAAAATGTGATGAGCCGCTTGTCGACGTGAATGAGCATACCCACCTATTACGTTTCGGACCGCCGTCGTTTGAATGCCAAAACCCGGAATGCTCCGCGAATCCGTACGCGAAGCGTGCCAAACAAAGTGTGCAGGAAAGTAATGCCAATGAACAAGAATGATCTTTTGGACGCGCTTGCGCACGACCCCAGCTATGGATGTTATTCACGCCAGGGGCTGGAACTGGTAGCTTGGCCACGGATCGCAAAGTCAGCGCGCTGGATCATCTTCGCCGACATTGATGGTATGCACGAATTGAATGCAGCGCATGGATATACGGACGTCGACCGGCGTATTCGCCAGGCGTTGAAAGTACGATCGACAGATATCGTCGCCACCGGTCGCTGGTTTTCAGGTGACGAGCTAGTCTGGGTGATCTCGAACGGCGATCCGGAAGGTATGGTGAAGCGCATGGTTGCTGGGCTGGCAAAGCAGGGACTGACCGCAACCTTTGCCGTGGTCCCGGTTATTTCAAGGAAGCTGTCGGTGAATGTACGGAATGCGCTGGATCTGGTGCAGCAAGCGAAGCGCGACAGGCAAAAATAAACCGACAACCCTGCGGAAACAGGGTTGTCGATGTGGCGAAGATAAAGTTGGCACTCTCTCTTCGCCTTCGATTGTACTACAAAATTGGAGGCTGATATGCAAAGAACTTTTATAAAAGAATTACTTGAGCTTGACAGCTTAACTTTCGTGGAACGCGCGCTCCACGAACGAAGGCAGCGCATCCTCACGGCCATCGCAGACGGCGAAGTCCAGCCATCGGAAGGACTAATGCGCGAGCTCGCAGAGTTAAACATCGCGCTCGGTGACGTGCCGGAGGTGAGCAATGAATAAGAGTCTTGTCATTGCCCGTCTCACCATCACTCGCACGGACGGCAAGACGACCATCGTCGAAGTGCAACCGGGCGCCACCTTCCACGCGTTCTACCACGTGTTTGTTCAGGATGGCAGGCGCTGGAGCACAAAGCGCCAGGTCCGTGTGGCCAGCCGTAACGAAGGATTAATGGCCATCAACGCCCACCGGCAAACGCCAGGGCTCGAAGCCTTTGCAGAGCGGATTGCCGTCTTCAAGTCCGTGAGCAATCCGATCACCAGCATGAAGATCAAGATCTTCAAGAAGCGTGTTTACAGGCGCCTGCTGGCCGCAGCGCCTGAGTCACTTGGCATGGTCAAGAGCAGGGTCAATATCCCCATGGAGCGGTTCTCCCAGCGGCCGCACATGGTTCCGAAGCCGATTGCTGTGCGACTGCCTCTATCTGAAGCGCGGCACCCATGACCGTCTACCTTATTCATCTGGATCAGCCCCTGCCGCGCGGCATCTCGCCCAGCGGGACTCATCTGGTAGCCGGGCACTACATTGGCTGGACCGAGGACCTGGTCGGCCGGATGATGGATCACTCCGAAGGCAAGGGAGCACGCTTCACACAGGTGTGTGTGGAGCGTGGGATCCACTTCAGATTGGCCCGCACGTGGGATGGCATGAGCCGATCCTTCGAGCGGATGCTCAAGACCAAGATCAAGAACGCGCCGTGGCTGTGCCCGTATTGCACACCCAATGCGCTTAATCACATGAAGCTGGAGGCGATATGGCATTAGCACAATATTCACGATTTGCCAAGCAAATCGACCGCAGCAGCCGGCGAAGCTCGTATGCCCAGGCGCGCTGCTCGCGCTGCCACCGGCCGTTGAAAGATCCGCTGAGCATTCGCCTGGGCATGGGCCCGGAGTGCCGAGGTCGATCAGGGAGAGGCTCCCTGGATAACGGCCTATGCGTGCGGGATCAATTTTCGGATGGGTTCGATAACACCATCCCGTTCGAACGTGGCCTGGTCCTGAAGCGCCAGCGGCGTTTGGATCGGCCCTACGATCCTAATGATCCTGGGCAGGCCGTGACCAACGTGCCGCACCTGGTGGTGCAGCATTCCCCGGATGGATATGAATTCGGGTATGGCGGTTCGGGTCCCTCAGATCTGGCGCTCAACGTTTGCCAGCTGTACCTCAACATGGCCGGCTACGAAGGCGAGGAGATGAAGTGTTACGACGGCACATGCTGGACCCTGGCATTCGCGCTGCACCAGAAATTCAAAAGTCAGTTCATTGCCAGTGCACCCACAACAGGCCGAACGATCCCATTTGTGGAAATCGATGCCTGGTTCAAAGTACGACTAACGAGCGAACTGCTCGACCAATTCGCAAACCATTCCAAAAGTAAGGAGTAAGCATGGACAAGCAAGTTCTCATTCCTCTTGATCAGATCGATCACAACCCCTACCAGCTGCGCCAGACGGAGGATGCCGCTGCGGTAGCGGAGATCGCCGAATCTATCCGCCGTAATGGACTGATGCAGATCCCGAGCGCGCGCAAGTTAAACGGCCGCTACCAGATGGCATTTGGTCATACGCGCCTCGCGGCATTCAAGTTGAACGGCGAAGACTGCATGCCGTTGATCGAACGCGAGCTGGACGATCTGCAAATGTTCGAGCTGGGCGTAGCGGAAAATATTAAGCGTCGGGATCTCAACCCGATCGAGCAGGCGGAAGCCATGCGCCGCTATATGGAGGAGTTCGGCAAGACCAGCGTTGAGGCTGGCGAGTTCTTCAACGTCTCTGAAGAAACTGTGCGCGGCACGGTCCGCCTCAACGACTTAAATAATGAAGCAAAGGAAAAGCTGGCCAGCGGAAAGATCACTGTCACGATGGCCCGCACATTACTGTCTCTCCAGAAAGTGGCTCCGAAGGATGTCGTCGTCGAGACGCTAGAACGTCTCGAGAAAGGAACAGACAGATGGGGTGTGAAGGAGACCCCTGACGAAGCCATTGAAGAAGTGATGGATGACTTGGATGAAGTGAAGGAACTATGGTCTGGGAATGGCAAACCGCGCGGTGGCCGACATGACGCCTGGCTGTTGGACATGAAGAACTTCCCCAACCAATTCCTGCCGAATCTCACGGCGGTAGACATCGCCGTGGCGCTCGGTATCCAGGAAAACGAAGGCAATGAGGAGGCGCTGAAGCTCGTCGATGAATACCTTCAGTATGTGGAAGCGGAGGCTGCTGAATACCCAAGCGGTCCTAACGATAAAGAGTATATCGCCAGCTGCAGAGCTCAAGCGAAGAAGCGCCTGGATACCCTCGCAAAACTGAATCCGGACTACACCGCAGGCATTCAGCACCTGATCACTCCTCCAGCCTGCACAGCCTGCCGGTTCCACACGGTAGTGCAGGGAACCCATTACTGCGGCATGGAGGTGTGCTTCAACCGCAAAACTCGCGCATGGGAGTATGAGAAGCTGCGGGCCGCAAGCAAGGACCTGAAGATCGAGATCTACAATGCTGAAGACGACCGGGAATTCCGTGTGCTCGAAGATACCTGGAACGGGGACGGGAAACACTTCGAGCTGTTCAAGAAGCGCAGCAAGGACCTGCGCATCGCATTGGCCGTAGACATCGATCGTAAGAAATCCCAGCTTGGTTATTCAGGCGTCCCGTCCGCGGCAGTGGTAATGGTGGTAGGTCAGACGCTGAAGAACCTGCTTACTAGCGGGCAGAAGGAACGCGCTCAGAAGAGATCGAAACAACAGGCTGCTGAACTCCTACAGAAGCTTCGAGCTGAAAAGCGCGAGGCTTTGGAATGGGAAGTGGTCGGGCACGTCAAGACGATTTTCGATGGGATGAACTTGCCCGCCTTGGAGGCTCTTTGGGATGCGCCTATGTCTAGGTATGGCGGCGGATGGGAAGTTCATGTTCACAACATGCCAGAGAGAGTGAAGCCAGCCAAGGACGACAAGGCCTCAGTGAAGGAAGATTTCTACCGCCGCATATTTGCCATCAATATGATCCGAAAAATAGGCGGGCACCACAACAAGACAATCTCACAATACGCCTCGCGCCTTAGCGATACAGTGAAAACCTGGGGCGTGAAGCTGCCGAAATCCATCGTGAAACTGGCTACTCAGATGGACGAGGAGATCACTGCCGTTACTGCGGAAACGGAGGCTTGACATGAACACTGGCATGTTTTGGTTCGATAACTCCAGCACCAACCTGGCACAGAAGATCCAAAAGGCTGTGGATTATTACGAGCAGAAGTACGGCCACAAGCCGGATCTGTGCCTGGTCAACCTGGCCGTGACCCTCCCCGATTCGGGAGTCGGGGGGGGCATGGCCATCACTGTGCGGCCGTCAAAATATGTTCTTCCGGGTCACCTATGGATTGGCATCGAGGAGATGCCGGCAGGAGAGCCGAAGTGATCCCGCTCCTCAGCGAACACTCCGAGCAGGCGAATTTTGTGGCCGAAGCCCATTACCGATATCGCAATCGAGAGGACTTCATCCCTGAACTCTTCTTCGCCGTACCGAACGGCATGTGGGTGGCCGGGGAAGGAAAGCGCCGGGCTCACCTGGTGGTCAAGTACAAGCGCGAAGGCATGAAGTCAGGCGTCGGCGATCTCCACTACCTGCAACCGCGCGGGCTCCATCCTTACTGCGTGATCGAGATGAAGCGCCAGGACCGGAAGACCGCGCGGGACGGTGGCTTAGCGCCGGATCAGAATCACTATCTCGAAGCCGCGCGCAGTGCTGGCGCATATGTCTGTGTCTGCTACAACGCGGACGAGGCCCTTGTTGCTCTTGATCAATACATGAACTTGCCCGCCAATTGTCCGGAGTCTTGAATGGAAACCACTGAAGCCAAGATGTTCGTCCGTTCGCTCAATAACAGCACGGCCAAAATTCTGTTTGCGTTCATCTTAGCGCGCACGGCATTGGATGTGAAAGAGCTTCGCGGTTGGACCGGCATGACGCGCGAGACGATCTATGGCGCGCTGAGCAGCTTAGAGGAGGTTCACAAGGTGGCCAAGCAGACCCTGGCGCACGGCCGGATTGTCTGGCTCCCTTCGGGGGATCTGCTTCCAGGCTTCGGCCAGATGTCTGCTTTGCCGACACCTGGCGCTCAGATGTCGGGAATCCGGACACCTGCTCTAGTAGGAGGAGGAGACTCTATTAAGTTAATTAAAGGAGATTCTCTTAATCCTCCTCAGAGCCAGCTGTCGGAATCGCCGACATCTGAGCCAGCCCAGGAACAGGCAGGTTTTCCGAGCGCGGTTGAGATCCTGAGCCACACGGATCTGCTGTTCGACGGCAGCCTCGTGGTCAGCAAGGGATTGGAGCACTGCATTCCGCAGGAGGTGCTGGCGTGGTGCGCGTATGCCTATTATCAATTCAGCCGGCAGCGCCTGGATCGGCCAGCCGGGCTGGTGCGCCGGCGTCTTTTCGATGGTGAGCACGCGTCCGAGAAGATGCGCGCGGGCTGGCGAGAGATCCTCCCGGACGAGTTTCTCGAAGCGCTGGGGCTGATCGACTATGAATGCGAGTACTGCGAAGAGCGATTTGATACATGCGCGTTGAAAGATGCGCACCGGACGGAAACGCACCCATTCACGTGCATGGAATGTCCCGCGTGGTTCCTGACCTCCGAGGAGAGCCAGGTGCACTACCAGGAGGAGCATGATCCGGATCGAGACAAAGCCGCGCACCGCCCCGTCGTCTCGCACGAACCGGACGACGATAGCCCGGAGGGGAAGGCCTGGCGGCACGTGCTTGACCAGCTGCAGATGGAGATGCCGCGCGCATCGTTCGAGACGTGGGTGCGGGACTCCAAGGTGGTGCGTTTCGATGGAAACGCCTTATCCATTGGTGTCCACAATACCTATGCGCGCGATTGGCTGGAGAGCCGCCTCCGGAGCACGGTGGAGCGCTTGCTCGTGGGGAGCCTGAACCGGAGCGTGCATGTGGAGTTCGTGGTGGCGGAGCTGGAGACGGATCATGAGTAGGCGATGGCCCTCCCACAGCCAGCCGGGGCCCGCGCCGGAGCCCACGGACGTGCAGAAAGCGCGCCGGCTGCCCATGCCCGGGCCCGGGATCAAGGTCAGGATTCCGCTGCACCTGCTGCCCGCCTATCTGGACCTGTATGGTCTCGAGCCGATCGACGAACAAGCCTTCCCACCGGTGGGACCGTCTCCGGTGCTGGAGGTCTGCAGGACGGCCTTGCTACGGAAACGGAAGAAGGACGCAATGGAAGAAGGAAGGTGACGCATGGAAACGGTATCCGCTATTTTGATTGGCCTCAGCTGGCTGGCGATCGCGCTGATGATCCTCGGCGCCGGCCTTGCCTTGTATGCCTTCGTCCGGGCGCGTGGAACGAACGATCGGCAAGAAAAGGAAGATTGACATGATGTATCTCGTGATCGCCGTTCTACTTGTGGTCGTGATCCTCTTCGGCGTGGCTTCGACCTCCCAATCGTATGCGGCCGCGCAGCAAGCCAAAGCGCAGATCGAGGTGGCACAGCTTGGCCAGATCAACGCCTGGGGGAATCTGGTCATGATCCTGACGGTCGCCCTATTGATCGTCCTGGTCGTGGCATTGGTCGCCGTGCTGATCTGGGGCCTGCACAAACGCTCGACGTTGACCCGTCCTCGCGCGGGCCGGCCAATGATGGAGACCAAACCAGACCGCCAAGTCACGGTCAGCGATCTGATCCAACTGGAGACACTCCGGATGCTCAAAGAAATGCGCGGAACGTCTTCACCGGCGCTGCCCGGCTCTTCATTGGAAGAGCCGGCGGACGAACCGCCGCTCTGGCTGAGGTAAAGAAAATGAAAAACACTATCTTTTTATTCATGCTATTTCTGTCGGCTTGCGCAACTCCTCCCCTCGCCCCGAATGTTGCAGCGGAAGCTGCACGTCAAACTTCACAGGCGTACTCAGCGCAGGAGGAATTTTATAACCAGCAGTCGACAGCGACATCCGTCGCATTGACTGAGATCGCCTACGCTCCGATCATGCAAATGACACAAACATCTGCCGCCTTTGCGATGCAGCAACAGTTTTGGACGTCCACCGCGCAGAGTGTGCAGAGCACAGAAACGGCCGCGATGACTCGGACGGCCATGGCTTGGACGCCGACGCCGAACGCCACGCAGACAGCGGTATTCGTAATGCTTGCCGCCGAAGCGACACAGATTGCGAACAACACCGAGCGGGACAAGCTCGAGCTGCAGCGCCAGCAGGACATCAACGACTTCAAAGGAAAGCTGCCGGCATACTCGTTCGTGGTCCTGGTCCTGGTACTGACCATCGTGTTGACGTGGGTCACTCGGCGCGAGCGATATCGTCCGGTCCCCCTCGATGCGCGCGGCAATCCGCAGCCGCTGTTGGATGTGGTGGAAGGCACGATCACGGATCCGGACCGCAATCCGAATTATCGAGGGCAGCTGCGTGACGATCTGTTTAAGCAATGGCTTCGCAAGAAGATGAAGCTGCCACCCTTATTGCCCGAGATCACCGCCAAGCGCCAGGATGAAACGACGCAGCGCGACCAGCTGCTGGACCTGGGCACGCGCGGGCTGCCAGGAGGCAGCGGCCAAGGCATCGCATCCAAGCGGCTGGCCGGGCAAGAGATGAGCAAGCAGCTGTCCGCTTCCAATTTGGAGACACGTTTCCAGATCCTGGATGAGGAAAACCCTCAGCTCAATGCGGTGAATGGGGAGGTGGTTACTGTGCTCGATCAAGATTGGGAACAGGCGAAGCAAACACGTGCGCCTGCACTGTCCCGCGATCCCGGAGCGGATCCGGGACGCGCAGGCGAGCGAGGTCAATGATGGCATGGAAACGGAAATATCCGATCACGTCTCTGGAAGACTTATCGCCGCGCGAGACGCGCAAACTGGTCGAGACCGTGAGGAATTATGAGCCGGAGGACGAAGTCGGTCGTATGGCCTTTCTCCCCCGGCGTCCGATGGGTGATCGCCCTTTTGATCATTGCGGTATGTATCCGGTTTTTGCTTGGAGGCTGATATGAGTTCCATCGTTCCTTATCGCTTCGCGATGCTTGTGGCCTGGAAAACACTGATGCTGTTGATCAACCACAGAGTGCTGCTGTACCCGGCTGGTCTCGCCTTTTGTGTCTGGCGCCGAGGGGATCGGATGATCGTGGCTTTCGATCCTGCAGCCATCGAGCTGGAGCGCATCAATGATGATTTTGTGCATGCGCTTTCCACGCAGCTGGAGGGCCGTTTGGTAGTCCGAACCAACAGCCGAGGTATGTTCCTGCAGGTGGGCTTGGAGATCCCACCTGCGCCAACGCCCTTGCTCGCGCGGCCGCTCGATATCGCCCAGCAAGCCACGTCCTGGCACATGCCAATTGGCATCACCGCGCAAGGGGAATTATGGATCAGCCTCATCGAGGGCGATTCATTCCTGATCGGCGGCACGCGCGGTGGCGGGAAGTCTGGATTGGTCAACGGCATGATCCAGGCGCTGTTGGTGGGTGAGCGGACCGAGGTCTATGCGTGTGATGGAAAGCGCGGCGCGGAGCTGGGCCGCTATATTGGCCATCCGCAGTTTCACTTCATGGGCAACGTTGAAGCGGGCCTGCAGTCTCTTTCCGAGATCCTGGCACGCCGGCTAGATCAATTGCGGACGAGCGGATATCCCAACATCCTGATGCACAACGCCGCAGGGAAAGAGTACATCACGCCGATCGCACTGGTGGTGGATGAGATCGCCGATCTCGATGATGGATTGAAGGAAACGATCAAGCGGATGGTGAAGCTGTATCGAGCCTGCGGGCTGTATCCCATCCTGGCCACCAATGACCCGGTGCAGAGCGCCATTCTCGTCAAGAGCAATTTGGCTACGCGCGTCTGCTTCCGGGTCCCCTCGTTCACCGACAGCATCACGGTCCTGGGAAACAAAGGTGCCGAGAAGCTGCCCAGCCAGGTCGGGCGCGGGCTGGTAATGTGGAATGGACGACTCACGGAGTTCCAATCGTTCACCGTGGACTACCCTCGGCTGTCCGAGGCGGCGCTGCAGGAGCTGGCCGCGCAGGTGGATGGGGGAAAGGCTAGGCCCGCTGAAGCAGACAAGCCTGATGATGAAACTGCCCAGGCCTTGAAACTGATTGCCGATGGCGAGGAAGACGCGGCGATTGTCCGTAGGGTATGGGGGGTTGCGGGCGGCGGAAAATTTTATACGCTCAAAAAACGCGTGAAAGCGTTGCGCTCCGAAAACACTTCTTCTTCTACTTCTTCTTCCGCTCAGGAGCCGGTTTTGGGGCTGGAAGGGGCGGGGTAGGAAGAAGAAGAAGGAAAGACCCGCCAAGTTTCCGCCAGAAATGGCCGGAAGGCTCACGCGATATTGATAAAGGATTTATCAGTAGCCAGGAGCGCAGATATTTTCTAGCCATGCTACGGGTCAAAAATTTTGAAAATGCCCTTCTTTGACCACAGGAACGAATGAGACAAAAGCGCAATTTTTACGAAATACATCACATCGACCCGGCCGCACCCAGGCGCTTAGTAGCTGCTTATCATCAGGCGGCTTGGAACCAACGCGAATTGGCTCGCCGGCTGCAGGTAAATCAAGGTGACATATCAAGATTGATATGTCGTGGGATCGAGCCGACCGACCGAACGACGCATGGCCAGGAGATTCGCGTGAAGTTGTTTCTTCCCCGCTTGAAACCTCGACCCAAAGTCCAGCAACCGCCCAGGCCACCCAGGTTGCCGAAGTGGTTTTACAAAACCGAAGAAGCCGTTCAATGGTTTACGAAAAAGCGAGAGACAATCAAGCAGATGTCGCGCGAGACACGGCAATCTGTGAAACGGAGATCATGATGACGCGTCGATTTCAAGCTACACAACAAACCACCGTTAGAGACCTGCAACGTATCATGACGAAGATCGCCGCCACATCCTTGCGGATTGAACAGGACGTGATGGGTGGAGGCGTCAAGGTCATCTTTGATCGCGCAGGGAAGCGATACGTCCGGGAGTGCACGCGCTGGACCGATTCGATTGACAATCTGCGTGCAATCGGATTGCAGATCGATTATCTCTATCGCGCACTGGAGATCTACGGCGTGGAGATGAGCGAGACATCTTTCGACCAGGAATTCGATACGATCTTTGGCGGCTTTCTCGCGACCCCTGACGATACGGCCCTTCTACTGGGCAGTGGGAAGGGGATCTGGTGGGAGGTCCTGGGTGTCACGCCGGATGCCGTCAAAGCAGATATCCGGAATGCGTTTCGTGCGCTGTCGAAAATACACCATCCCGACGCCGGCGGTAACGAGGACGATTTCAAGAGACTTCGAGCTGCTTATGATGAAGCCATCAGGAT
>Ga0209751_10001526_pt1 | contig 23715 bp, 23 predicted proteins | sample RifCSP13_1_FD_184019 | JGI IMG/M metagenome (GOLD analysis project Ga0209751, IMG submission 184019) | Soil microbial communities from Rifle, Colorado - Rifle CSP2_sed 13_1 (SPAdes) (version 2) | ecosystem: Environmental > Terrestrial > Deep subsurface > Rock core/Sediment | place: Rifle...
CCTGATGTTCGAAAGGAAACTGGATTTTACCCGCTCGGATTCGACGAGTTTAATGTTCAGGTCCTCGAGCCTGGCCGTAAGCTCCTTCAGGTCCCCGTAGGCCCTGTCCTTGGCCGCGAGCCTCTGGCGTATCACGTCCAGAAGCTCTTTGTCCGAGAGATGTTCCATCATTTCCTCCTGTGTGTCCTTTTCCTCATTGACGAATGTAGACCGAAGCTGAGACCTTCTTGAGCGGCAGACCGAGGCCGCTCAAAGTCTCGGAGTGCCCGAGAAAGAGATAGCCTCCGGGCCTCAGGTGCTCGCAGAACTTCCACATGAGCCGCTCCTGCGTCTCCTTGTTAAAATAGATTATGACATTCCTGCAGAAAATAATATCGAGCTGCCCGTCTATCGGAAAGGTCTCGTCCATGAAGTTGAGCCTCATGAACCTCAGCTTCTCCCTGAGCTCCGGGCAGACCCTGACAAGCTCTCTGGATGAATCCCTGCTCCTTAGAAAATACCGTCTCTTGACGCCCTCCGGCACCGGGGCGAGCCTCTCTTCCTTGTAGATGCCTTTTCTGGCGTGCTCAAGGACCCTGGTGGATATGTCGGTCGCGAGTATCGAATAATCGAAGCCGATACCGGGATTGTTCAGGGCGAAATCGCTCATCACCGCGGCTATCGTATAGGGCTCCTCCCCGGTAGAGCAGCCCGCGCTCCAGACTGTAACCACAGGCCCGGCCGACTTGATCAACTCGGGGAGCGCGGTGCGGGACAGGAAATCGAAATGGTGCGACTCCCTGAAAAAATCGGTCTTGTTGGTCGTGACAAGGTCTATCATCATCACGAGTTCCTGGTCGAGGCCGCCTGGGCTGAAAAGGAACTCGCAATATTCAGTAAAGGAAGAATGCCCCAGGGCCCGGAGGCGCTTCTGGAGCCTGGACTCCAGAAGCGCCTTTTTTGCCGGGGGCATCTTGATCCCCAGTTCCTGGTGGATGAAGAGGCTCAGGCGTTCGAAATCCCCGGACGATAGCCTTTTGAGGCTTGCACCCGGCTCCAGGATGTCGTTGCCTGATATGTCCATTGCGCATTCCATTTATTCGGTTACGCGCTCTGCGCCACGGTGTTGCCGAAGACCTCGAGCTCGTCCATCGAGAATATCCTGTCTATGTCCAGGATGATTATGAACTGCTCGTCCCTCTTGCCCATGCCTTTGATGAACGCGGTATTGAGCCTGGTGCCTATCCTCGGAGCAGGCTCGATCTGTCCGGGTTCGAGATCTATGACCTCCTGGACCGAGTCGGCAAGCGCCCCGAGTATGAGCCTCTCCTCGTCCAGGTTTATCTCTACTATGATGATGCAGGTATTCACTGTCTGCTCGGTTCGGCTCATGCCGAACTTGAGCCTCATGTCGACCACCGGCACCACGCTGCCGCGGAGGTTTATGACGCCCCTCATGAAATCCGGCGTCCTCGGGACCTTTGTCACGGTCGTGAAGTCGAGGACCTCCCTCACCTTGGTGATATCAAGTGCAAAGACCTCGTCCTCGAGCTTGAACGTGAGGTACTGCATGCTTTCTCCTGCTACCGTGCTCATCTGTACCTCCCGTTTAGTATTTGACGAACTCGCCGTCTTCATCGTCCTTGCCGGTGCCGAGGTCTATCTTGACGCCGCCGTTGGCTACGGCAACCGAGGGCTTGTGCGCGGCGTGCGGGGCAGCATGGACTGCCGGGTGCGCGGCCGATTTCTGCCTGGCCTGCCTCGCCTTGTTTATGGAAGTAACCTTCTGGCTCGACCTGGAAGAGCCGGAATCAGCGAGCTTGAAGAAGGCTATCGTGTTCTGCAGCTGCTCGGACTGGGAAGAGAGCTCCTCGGAGGTGGAGGCGAGCTCCTCCGCGCCGCTGGCGTTCTGCTGGATGACCTGGTCAAGCTGCTGCAGGGCCTTGTTTATCTGCTCTGCGCCGGAGTTCTGCTCTGCGCTGGCTGCTGTTATCTCCTGCACGAGCTCGGAGGTCTTCTGGATGTCCGGGACGAGTTTTGCGAGCATCTCGCCGGCCTTCTCGGCTATCATGACGCTCGAGGCCGACAGGTTCGATATCTCTCCCGCCGCGGTCTGGCTCCTCTCGGCGAGCTTTCTCACCTCTGAGGCGACTACCGCGAAGCCCTTGCCGTGCTCGCCGGCCCTTGCTGCCTCGATTGCGGCGTTCAAGGCAAGCAGGTTGGTCTGCCTGGCTATCTCTTCGATGATCGATATCTTGGAGGCTATCTCCTTCATAGCGCTCACGGTCTCTGAGACTGCCTGGCCGCTTTCTTTCGCGTCAGTAGCGGACTTCTGGGCTATCTTCTCGGTCTGCTGCGCGTTATCCGAGTTCTGCCTGATGTTGGCGGTCATCTCTTCCATTGAAGAGGAGGTCTCTTCTATTGACGCCGCCTGCTCGGTAGCTCCCTGCGATATCTGCTGGGCGCCGCCTGAGAGCTCCTGCGCGCCGGAGGCTACGTTGTCGGAGACCGTCCTCACGTCCGATACGACCTCTCTAAGCTTGCCTATCATGTTCTTGAACGCGAGCATAAGCTGGCCTATCTCGTCTCTGCCCCTGGCGTCAACGTCGATGGAAAGATCGCCGTCGGAGAGCTTGTTTGCAAGGGCGGTTACCTGCGCCAGCGGCTTGGCTATGAGGCTCGCAAGTATGAAGACGAGAGATATGGCAAGGCCTATGGCGAGCAGCGTCGCAATGATCACGGTATTCCTGGTGAAGATGAAATCGTTATTGGCTTCGTCATTGAGCTGCTTGCCGACTTCGTCCTGTATCTCTATGAGCCTCTTTATCTTGCTGTCGAGGATATTGAACTTAGGGCCCGCGTCGGTCAGGGCATTGTTCCTGGACTTTGCCACGTCGCCTTCGAGCGCCCACCTGTAGGTGTTGAGCCTCGATTCGTTGTAGGCCGTCCATGAGGACTTGAGCTCATCGTATACCTTCTTCTCCTCGTCTACCATGTAAGTGTCGCCGTATTTCTGGATGAGCCGGTTTGTCTCCTGCTCTGCCTCTGCGGCCTTGTCGAAGATGGACTGCTTCTTGGCCTTGTCAGGCTCGTTCATTATCTGGAGCGCGCCGATGCGGATGAAAGCGAGCTGGTTGTTCATCATGCCAAGGTCAACGGCAGGTACGAACCTGTCAGCGTAGAGCGACTGAAGATCGCCCTTCATGTTGGTGAGCCTCTCGATGCTGAGTATTCCGAGCCCCAGCACGAAAATGATGAGCGCTGAAAAGCTCATAAGCAGCTTGGACCTTGTCTTCATGTTCCTCAGGAAATCCATTTACTCCCTCCCTTTCTCTTCCTCGTTGTTTTTTGTTATAAACCTTGAGAGCCGCAGCCCGGTAGATAAGGCTGCCTGGCCGCTTAAGCCGTTCTTGCGAAATTCGATTCTATCGACTGAATGAGCCTGGGCACGTCGAGTATGAGAGCCACCCTGCCGTTCCCGAGTATGGTCGCCCCGGATATGCCTTTCACCTCCTTGTAGACCTTGCCCAGAGATTTTATGACCGTCTGGACCTCGCCGAAGAGCTCGTCCACCACAAGGCCTATCTTGTGCCCGGCGTACTGGACTATGACGATGTTCTGGTATTTGCTTTCGCTGCCGGTCTCGTTGAAGTAATCGCGGAGCATTATGAAGGGGAGGACCTCACCCCTCAAGTTTATGTAGTTCCTCTTGCCGGCGGCAAGCCTGTCGGCCTCCGAGAGCTCGACGCACTCGACGACCATGTCCAGCGGGATTATGTACGGCGAAGAGCCTATGCCTACCATGAAGCCGTCGATTATCGCCATTGTAAGCGGCAGGCGCACCATCACGGCGGTGCCCTCTCCAGGCCGGCTCTCGATGTCTATCGTCCCGCGCAGGGCCTCTATGTTCTTCCTCACCACGTCCATGCCGACGCCGCGGCCGGAGAACTTCGTCACCTCTCCCGCCGTCGAGAAGCCCGGCTCGAATATCAGCTTGAAGACCTCTGAGTCGGTGAGCTGCTGTCCCGGATTTATCATGCCGAGGGAGGCCGCTTTCTCCGCTATCCTGGCCCTGTCAAGGCCCTTGCCGTCGTCCTTTACCTCTATTACGATGCTTCCGGCGTCATGCCCCGCGTTGAGGCGTATGGTGCCGGAGGCCTTTTTGCCTTTTCCGGAGCGGGCTGAAGGGTTCTCTATCCCGTGGTCCGCGGCGTTCCTGACGAGATGCATCAGGGGGTCGCTTATCTTCTCGATTACGTTCTTGTCGAGCTCGGTCTCGGCCCCTGTTATGACGAGGTCTATCTCCTTGCCGAGTTCCCTGCTTATGTCCCTCACGACCCTCCTGAAACGGTTGAAGGTCTCTCCTATGGGCACCATCCTGACCCTCATGGCGCTGTCCCTTATCTCCTCGACAAGGCGGAGCATCATTGACGAGGACTCCTGCAGCGCGTTGTCGCCTATCCTCTGCGCGTGCTGGTCGATAGATGCCCCGGATATGACAAGCTCTCCTACGAGGTTCATGAGTGAATCGAGCTTCGAGGCGTCTATCCTTACAGTGGCCGCCTCCTTTGCCGCAACGACCTTGTTCTTCTTCTGCTTCTCGAGGGCCGCGTCGATAAGCTCAGGATAGGTCGCTCCCTCGTTTATGAGTATCTCCCCTATGCGCGGCCTATCGGCAGTGAGAGCGCTTTCCTCCTGGGACGCAAGGGCGCTCTCGAGCTCCGCCCTGGTGAGCGCGCCGCCCTTGACGAGTATCTCTCCCAGGAGCACCGATTCCTCGGGCAGGTTGTTTATGAGTTCCACATAAGAGGCTATCTTGCTGCAGGGCGGCAGTATGTGTATGACCGAGTCCTCGCGTACGAACTCGAAGACCTCGTAAAGGGCCTTCTTGTCGAAGTCGGTCTTAATATCTATCTCAAACCCCAGATAGCAGTCCTCCGGGTCCATTTCGGCGGCTTCGGGCATGGAATAGAAAAGGGTCGTGATGCTCGTTATCTCGCCAAGCTTCCCCAGATACGAAATAAAAGAAATGGGGTCGATCCCGCCTCTAAGCAGGTCTCTGCCGAACCTTATGGATATGTGCCAAGCGTCGCTGGCTGATTTTTCAGCAGTTTCCTCTTCATGCGCCGGGCCCGCCGAATGGCATGAGCGCTCCTTTGCCTCTGCGCCAAGATAGGAGTTGAGCCGAGCGCTAAGCTCGCTGTCAGTATTGAGCGCATCTCCGGAGAGCCCCTCGACCTCTTCGGCGGCCATCGATATGAGGCAGGCTATATGGTCCCTGCACTGGAGGAGCAGCTCTATATTTTCAGAGGACGCCTTAATATTGCCCGTCCTCATCTTCTCGAGGAGGTTCTCGACGAAGTGCGTGAACCTCTCTACCGTTCCGATGCCGAGAACGCCGGAGGAGCCCTTTATCGTATGGGCCGCCCTGAAGAGCGAGTTGATCGCGTTCTGGTCGACCGGGTCCCTCTCAAGCTCCAGGAGCGAGCTCTCCATCTCCGTGAGGAGTTCCTGGCTTTCGGCTATGAAGGTCTTTCTGGCTGCTCCGAGATCGAGTTCCATGCTCAAGGGTTCTCCCTGTATTCTTCTGAAAGCTCTTTAAGGTCGAATAACGACAATACGGATTCAACGGCCCCGCTCATGCCAATAAGCCTGAACGGCACGGTCCTCCTGCCCGCTTCCCTCCATGCAAGCAGGACCACCTGGAGCCCGGCGGAGTCCATCTCAGACACGCCGGAGAGGTCGAGAGAGACCCCGTTCGAGTCCCTGATGGCGTTCATCAGCCCTTCCTTCAGCTCGCCCGCGTTGTAGATGTTCATCTCGCCCTCTATCCTGACCTGTCCGTTTTCCGTTGTATTTATTACAAGCGGCATGTTTCCCCCTTACGGCAGAATGAGTTTTGAGACCGCCTCAAGCATCTGCTCCGGCTTGAAGGGCTTTACAACCCAGGCCTTTGCCCCGGCTGCCTTGCCTTCCTGCTTCTTTGATTCCTGGGACTCGGTCGTAAGCATTATCACGGGAGTGAACCTGTGGTTCTGTTTCTCCTTGAGGGATTTCAGAAACGATATGCCGTCCATGTTGGGCATGTTCACGTCGCAGACAATGAGGTTCACCCTCTGACTGCTGCCGTCGAGCTTGCCTATCGCGTCCAGGCCGTCGCATGCCTCGATGACGTCGTATCCGGCCTTCTTCAAAGTCAGGTTCATGACCTGCCTTATCGAAGCCGAGTCGTCGACCACCATAATCGTCTTTGCCATCATTCCCTCCGCTGCCTCCCCTAAAAGAACGTTATGTCGCTCTGCGCCGCCGTCCTGGTCTGTTGATGAGACCTGGAAGCCGCGTCTCCCGAGACGGCCCTGTGAGTGGACCTCTGTTTCTCCATTACATAGTTCTTGTGCACGTCCTCTATGCCGTAATGCTTTATCCTGCACTCGTCCGTGCAGAGCTTTTCATGATTCATGCAGCCCTCAAGACTTTCCATGTACCTGTCGGAGTCGGCTATGGTCTTCATCACCAGCTCTATCTGCTGGCGGATTATGTCCTGGAACTGCACCCCGGCGATGAGCTCGAGCACCTCTCCTGCTACCGCGCTCCCGCTTTCGCTCACCTGCTCCAGGATCTGCATATTGAGGCGGTCGAGCTTCCTGTAGCCCTCACCCAGGCTTGAGAGCTGCGACTGCAGTTCTATCAGGAGCTTGGACTCTCCCGCGTTCCTGTCCTGGTTGAGCTTCAAAGCGAACTTCTTTTCTATTTCCTCGGCCATCCTTATCATGGCCTGGCCTATCTTGCTGGCGGCCTCTTCCGAGTGCCTGGAGAGCTTTCTCACCTCGTCGGCCACTATCGCGAAACCCCTGCCGTGCTCCCCTGCCCTCGCGGCCTCTATCGCGGCGTTCAGGGCAAGGAGGTTGGTCTGGTCGCTGATCTCCTTCAGGAGGTCGACGAGCCCTGTCATCGACCTGGCGTCGCTGGCAAGGGCCAGCACCGACTTGTAGTCCTCGTCGACGTCGGCCCTTCGCTTGTCTATGTAGCCCTTGAGCCCCGATATGTTCGCCTCGTTCTTCGCTATCATCTCGCTCGACGAGGACGCCAGGGACTCGCTTTCGCCCTGGAGGGCCTCTATCGTCCTCTGCATCACGCCCATCGAGGAGTCTATTTCCTGCGACTGCCTTATTATCCGGTTTGCGGCTGCCTCGGACTGGGTTATTACGTCGCCGAGGTGGCTCTGAGTGAGCCTGTTGAGGCCGTGCTGGGAGATGAAGAACTTCTCAAGCCCTTCCCTCCTCGACGAATAGTGCCGCGTCCTCTCGGCAAGCTCCCTTACAAGCTCCTCGTCATCGAGAAGAGAAAGCCTTATGCCGGGCCTTCTGCACGCAACAGCTGTTATCGCGACAATAAGCGCGGCCAAAAGCGCCGAGTCAAGCGCAGCCCCCAGGCCGGCTCCGCCGTAGATCCCCCATCCAAACGCAAAGGCGATTATGACGACAGCCGCTGCAGCGAGTTTCCAGCTGCCGCCTGCCCTGCAGATCAAAAGATTTTTCAGAAGAGAACCGGGCTTTTCCATTAATTAAAGACCAATCTTGTCTTTTATTCTTTCTTATCATATTATCGGAGATCCTTTGGCAGTCTATATCGCCATAGAGGTGCATTGTGCATGGCAAAAGGGTTGATTTATTTGTAGTCCAAAGGGTTGAGTATTGGATGAAATGCCGGGACAAAAGGGGATTGGCGGGGAAACAACCTATTGAAAATCAATGGATTTTGAAGATCAATGAAGGGCAAATCAGGTTGAGGCGGGTTCATTACCTCGAATGGCGCAGGTCCCTCAAATATCCCCTCAAAAGCTCAAGGAGCATCGAGTTTCTCAAATCCTGGGAGGCCTCGAACTCGAGGTATTGGGCTATCTTTTTGAGGAACTCCGGATGCGGGCTCTTGCCTATCTCCAGCAGGAATATGGTCTCGTCCACGTTGGTCTTCAGCCATCCAGGGGTGATTTCATAGCCGGGGCGGGCCGTAAAATCGCGCAAAAGATTGTAGAGCTCATGTCCGTTACTTCCCATTGGGGCCTCCTTTAAGGCATCTGGTCTGGACCGGCACACACAAAACCGGGCCGGGAAACCCGGCCCGGTTTTGAGTCGCACCGCGCGTCAGTCGAGGTCGCATTCGCTCTTTATCCTGTTCACGGTGCCGGGGCCAAAGCCCGGAACGTTCATGATATCGTCGAGGCTCCTGAACGGTCCATGCTCGTCCCTGTAGTCGACGAGTTTTCTGGCCTCGTTGTCGTTTATGCCGACGGTCTTTTTTATATCGTCGGCGTTTGAGCTGTTGATATGACAAGACTTCCCTACCATCTTACTCCCTCCTTCCTGCTATACGTACGCACCTCCGAAAAAACATACGGAGATGTCTTTTATGCCTAATATAACTTTAGATCCGCATTAACCTTTGTCAAGTTGCCGGCCGGCTCTCAGTATCTGCTTTCAAAAACTTGTTAAAATAGATATTATCCGGAGATAAAAAAGCTGAGGGGAAATTCATGATAAAGAGGATGCTTTTCGGAGCGGCCCTGATCCTTTCCCTTGCGGGATGCGCCACTGTCCCGTATACGGAGCGCCAGCAGTTCATGATGGTCTCCGAGAACCAGGAATCGAAAATCGGCGAGACGCTCTTCCGGCAGGTCAAGACCGATTCGAAGATAAGCTCTGACCCTGCCCTTAACGCCCTTGTCAGGGAAGTGGGCGCGAGGATATCGGCTGCCGCTGGCAAGAAGGACTATAACTGGGAGTTCATAGTGATAGACGACCCCACGGCAAACGCGTTCGCGCTGCCCGGGGGCAAGGTCGCCTTCCATACCGGCATAATGCCGATATCCAAGGACGCTGACGGAGTTGCCGCGGTCATGGGGCACGAGGTGGCCCATGTACTGGCAAGACACGGCGCAGAGAGGATGAGCCAGCAGCAGGCGCTTTCGATAGGCGAGAGCGCTCTCATCATAGCTCTCACGGGCAGGAGCCCTATCGTGAGGGAAGGTGTGCTGTCGGCATACGGCCTTGGCGCGAAGGTCGGACTGCTTCTGCCCTACAGCCGGAAGCATGAGCTGGAGGCGGACAGGATTGGCCTCATACTCATGGCAAAGGCCGGGTACAACCCGGAGGCAGCGATAGCGTTCTGGGAAAGGATGCTCGCGGCGAACAGAGGCGGAGCCCCCCCGCAGTTCCTCTCGACCCACCCGAGCGACGAGCAGAGGATAGCCGAGCTAAAGAGCTTCCTGCCGGAGGCTGCCGGCTACTACAAGAAGGCCCGGAACGGCTCGAACCTGGCAAAGAGATAGTCAGGCCCGGCATTCGGCCTCTTATTGATTTTTGTCATGGTATTATACCGCCCCAAATACAAAAATAGAGATTGGAATTTAAACCTCAGGAGGAGCATATAAATGTCAATGATACTCGACGTAAGGGAGCTGGTGCCAAAGGATAGGCACTCGAAGATATTCGACACCTACAACAAATTAAACCCTGGCGAATCGTTCATCCTGGTCAACGACCACGAGCCGAAGCCGCTTCTTTACCAGTTCCAGGCAGAGCACGACGGCGAGTTCGACTGGTGGCCGCTTGAGCAGGGCCCGCAGGCCTGGCGGGTGAGCGTCGTGAAGAGGGAGACCCCGGACCCGGACCGGACCATAACCGAGTATTTCCAGACCGACCACAGGAGGCTCGACGGCATCTACGAGCGCTTCCAGTCCGCTGTCCACGCCAACAGATGGGACGAGGCCGCAGCTGATTTCAGGGAATTCAGCCTTGGCCTCAAAAGGCACATCCGGGTGGAAGAAGAGATACTCTTCCCTGTCTTCGAGGATAAGACAGGCATGCATGACGCCGGGCCGACCTTCGTCATGAAGATGGAGCACAAGGAGATTCAGTCCCTTCTCGACAAGATACTCGGCTCTACCGATGGCCATGACGCCGCAGGCGTATCAAACGGCTCAAGCTCTCTTATCAGCATACTCATGGACCACAACATGAAAGAAGAGCACATACTCTACCCTGAATCAGACGCCTTCCTTTCCGATTCCGAAAGGAAGGATGTAGTCAAGAGGTCCCAGGCAGCCTGAGGCAGCCTGGCAGTTTTCATAAATATTCCCCCGCTCTGGAAAGAGCGGGGGAGTTTTTATTTGAAGCCGCCCAACTGGTCGATTATCACCCCGAAATCCAGGAGCCTCCTCAAGCACTCCCCCCTGAAGTACGGCCCCTTCATATCGGTGTCATGGATCGTATTGGAAAAGAACATGACGCAGCCGGGGTCAGTGCAGTGGCCGAGGCCAAAGGTGTGGCCAAGCTCATGGGCAGCTTCTGTCAGGACCCTCCGCCGCAGGATAGCCCTGTCCTCAGCCCTTCCATAGAAGCTCTCGTTGAGCCTGAAAAGGGAGATAACGGCTGCCTTTGAACCGGCCTCGCCGAATACAAAGTTGAGGCCGGACGCGAAAAGGTCGACGCCTGCAACTCCGACGACCCTTTCATAATCGAAGATATCCGGCCTGTCCGCTATGGAATAGAGTATGGCGGTAGAGTTGTACTGTCCCCTTTGAGCGTCATAGGCGAAAACAGGCTCCTTCACGGCCTTGCCTGCGGCGGCCTTAAACCCGAACTCCCTTTCGAGGTCGCCCCTGAGGTCGTCTATGATCTCAGGCTCAATGCGCCCGACGGGCAATATCTGGATAGCCAATGGATCCCTCCTGAAAAGCGCTTATTTCCAAGTATAGCCGCCCAGGGGCGTTTTGCCCGTTCGCTCGGAAGGGTATATAATTTTATTAGTAGTTAAGGCTGCTCAAAAAGCTCCATATGCGAGGCCCCGGTTAAATCGGGGAGCGAGGAATGAGGCGTACTCTTTCCTGTACGCCGCTTCTGCCGAGACAAAGACAACAAAGCAGATGGACTTTTTCAGCAGCCGTCAGGAGGGAACAATATGATACCCAAGAGGCTGGAAAATGCCCTGCATGAGAAACACGTCTGGTACAAGGAGCTTGTACACACGGAAGCGTATACGGCCCAGGAGATAGCCGCGACAATGCACGTAAAAGGCAGGGAACTCGCAAAACCCGTGATGGTGCGCGCCGACGGCCAGCTGGTGATGACAGTGCTTCCGGCATCAAGGAAGGTGAACTTCGGAAAATTAAAGGCAGCGCTTGGCAAAAAGGATGTCAAGCTCGCTAAAGAGGAGGAGTTCAAGGCGATGTTTCCGGACTGCGAGCCCGGGGCCGAGCCCCCGTTCGGCAATCTCTACGATGTCCAGACCCTTGTGGACGAGTCCCTTACGCATGACGAGAACATATACTTCAACGCGGGGACCCATTACGAAGCGGTCGAGATGAAGTACAAGGATTTCGAGGATATCGTAAAGCCGCAGGTCGCGGAATTCGGGGAGCAGCTGTAGCAACTACGTTATTCAGGCTGCTCAAAAAGCTCCATATGCGAGGCCCCGGTTAAATCGGGGAGCGAGGAAGGAGGCGTACTTTTCGCCGTACGCCGCACTGACGAGCTTTGAGGCCAACAAAGCAGATGGACTTTTTCAGCAGCCTGCTATCCACCGGGCGAGGTCTTGAGCCAGCACCGGAGGATTTCTGCTATGCTCCATGCTTGCGACACGCACTCCCCGGGGTTGAACGGGTTTTCCGCGCCAAAGACCTCGCTTATCGTGCCTATCACGCATCGTTCAGATGCCTGTCAAAGCCCTTAAGGAACGCCCTCGCGCCCGTGTAGTCCTGGGGATTGATCTTGAGCCATGCGTCGATGAACGGGCCCATGAGCCACGCCCAGACTGTTCCCTGGTGATAGGCCGCGTCCCTTGACCTGAGGTCGCTGAAATACCTCATTTTGTAATCCCTGTGCCACGGCGCGTCCTTACTCCGACCGGCGTGACCAGTTTTTCTTTCACGGTATTTATGACCGGCTCCCATCTCGACTTTTCGAGTATCGGGTGGGGCAGAGAAATGGAGAAGAGCTGATTTGGCCGAAGCGATTTGTCGTCCCCGTGCTCCCCGTCCACCACATCGTAGAGGTAGCCGCCTACCTGATACCGGAAGCGAGAGTTGAACGATTCACGGGCTCTCCCCGCCAATCTCTCATATCGTTCGGCCGATGCATCCGATTCAGAGTTTAGCACAGATTTTGATTGGCCTTTTCGGCCCGGTTTCCTTTGACAATGAGTCTGAATTTACTTAACCTTGTGGGATGGAAAAAGGGACAGGAACAACCGCAGGCGAGGCGCTGCGCAGCGTATTCACGGAGCTATCCGGGGCAGGAGTGCCAGAGGCAAGGACCGAAGCGGAGTTCATATTGATGCATGTGCTCGGCGCAAAGAGGCACGAGCTATTCCTCGACGCAATGAGGGAGCTTACGGCAGATGAGGAAAAGGGCCTCGAAGAGATAGTCCGGAGGCGGATAGCAAGGGAGCCTTCCCAGTTCATCTTCGGAGAGGCATGGTTCAGGGGCCTGGAACTGAAGGTCACGAAGGACGTGCTCATCCCCAGGCCTGAGACAGAGCTTCTGGTGGATGAGGCCGTAAAGGTGGCAGGACAGCTCAAGGGAGAAATAAGGCTCATAGACCTTTGCACAGGGAGCGGATGCATCGCCGTGGCGGCGGCAAAGGAGATACCGGGCTCTCTTGTCTATGCAGCCGATATCTCGGCTGCTGCCCTTGAAGTCGCCAGAGAGAACGCCAACAGGGCGGGCGTGGCAGACAGAGTAAAGTTTTTCCAGGGCGACCTGTTCGGGGCATTTTCCAGTGAGCTAAGGGGACAGGTGAATATGATCCTGTCAAACCCGCCTTATATAGCAGCGGCGAAAATAAAGACGCTTGAGCCTGAGGTAAAGGACTTCGAGCCTCTCTGGGCCCTTTCAGGCGGACCGGACGGGCTGGATTTCATAAAGAAGATAATAAACGAAGCTTGGGGTTTTCTGGTGCCTGGCGGTGTTCTTCTGATGGAGATGGGCTACGGGCAGGCAAATGCCGTGAAGGGCCTGGCCGAAAGTTCAGGGGCTTACGAGAACATAGAAATCATCAAGGATTACTGGAAGATAGAGAGGATACTTAAGGCCGGGCGTAAGGCGTGACCGGGGAATATGCCGGTACGGTACGGCTGGAATGAGGAATTTACTTTCCTTTTTCTAAGGGGACGCCGGAGGGGGATTACAAATCGCAAAGAATAACGCCTAACTTTTAAATTTTATGTTGAAAAAAAGAAATGGAAGGGGTACTCTTTTTAGAAAAACGGCACACTCTGGTATTTAGATATTATTACAGGGAATCGAATCTAAAGAAATTCATAATTATTTTGACCTTGCCTATCCCAACGGGGTCACGGCAGCCTATACCTATGATAACAAAGGCGGGCTTACCGGCCTTGTCTACACCGATTCGTCCAGCACGGTAATCGATGCCTTCGCCTACACGCTCGATAACGTCGGCAACAGGCTCACAAAGACGGATAGTGAATATCAGTACGCCTATACCTATGACCCGGTCTACAGGCTTACACAGTCACAGCCCACGCAGGTCGCCCAGAACCCCGTCTTCCAGCAGACGGCAGAGAGCTTCAGCTATGACGCGGTCGGCAACAGGCTCACCGGCCCTGCATATGAGAAGGACGCGTCATATACCCAGAGCTATTCCTATGACTACGACAACCGGCTCGCGAGCGTCACAAGACAGGTATCCGGCAACCCCAATCCCGATGTCATTACTTTCAAATACGACCCGTTCGGCAAGAGGATTGAGAAGAATGTATCCACCTACGAGAACGGCCTGCCGACCACTTACAATTAAGTCTATGTCTATGATAAAGAGGATATTATCCTTGAGGTATTGACCAGGACTCAGGACGGCAACTCCACCACGACCACCACGGCCTATACCCACGGCCCCGGCATAGACGAGCCGCTCTCAATTGCGAGGGACGGCCAGACATACTACTACCATGCCGACGGCCTCGGCTCGATTACTTCAATGACCGACAGCGCCCAATCCGTGGTCAACAGGTATGCATATGACTCATTCGGCGCGATAAAGGCCTCGGAAACCGTCAGGAACGCCTACGCATTCACCGGCAGGGAGTATGACAGCGATACAGGCCTGTACTATTACAGGGCAAGATACTACGACCCCGAAGCTGGCAGATTCGTAGGCAAGGACCCGATTGGGTTTGCCGGTGAGGATGTGAATTTGTACGGGTATGTTGGGAATAAACCCTCAACTTTTTCTGATCCATCTGGGCTTTTTTTTAATTCTATAAGTGATTTTTACAATGCTATCAACGATTTTCATCGAAACTTTGATGATATGAATAGAACTCTTGAGCCAGGTGGTGATAAATACTTCCACTGTAAAGCTAATTGCGAAGCAGCGAGAAGGGGGTCGGGTGGAAGTCATACAGCCTGTTTACTCAGTAACGCAAAAGAATTGAAAGATATATATTGGAAGGGTCATTCGAGGTCAGATAGTGCCGCAGATCAAGTGGCTAATCATCATGGTCGCGAAGGTGGTGCAAATACTAATCTGCCGTGTGCGACAGTTTGTCAACGATATAGGCCCAATAGTATGCCTTCTTGGTATTGAGGTAGCCCGATGGGCAGAATAATAAAACAATTTCTAATTTTTACAATATGCATAATTCTAATCGGTTGCACTCAAGAAACGACAGAGGAGTATCCCAATTTGTCTTCAGCAATGGGACCCGGAGCTGCTGGAGATCGCGGGTGGCTTCCAAAATTTGTGCCGCCTTCATCCATTAATATCAAAATTACTTATATAGTCGAAACCGGTGAAACGTGGTTATATTTTGAAGCAGATTCAAATGATTTGATGCGAATCTTGCAAGACTATTCTTCGCCGAATAAACAATACCCTAAACTTCCGCGTAAGGGTCCAGCGTCGTGGTGGCCGGAATTGCTGACCTCTGCTTCATCAAAAAAGAAAGAAGGTTTGATCCCATTTGCTTGTGACCATCGCCGAGCCGGGGTTATAGATGTGGCTGGCAAGAAGGCTTATTATTGGGATTTGGGCAATTAACAATTTGTTTTGATAAATAACAGCCGGGTAGATACCGTTTTGCCCGTCAAGCCTAAAGCCGGGTATGGTGGGCACCGCCCACCGTAATGAATTTTAGCTTCGTAGATACCGTTTTGCCCGTCAAGCCTAAAGCCAGCCGAATCATACATTCTGGTGCGCATGGTGCACCTACAAAAAAACTGACTTCATGGTTGATTGAGCCGTTAGAGCCAGCAGCTACTTTAACTTGTTGCCAGAAACCCCTCGTGAAACTCCACTTTACCCTTTGCGATATTCTCATAAAAAGGAAGGACAAGAAAAACCTCTTGAGGAATTCCTTCGTGGATTAAGTCGGGATTGTTTTTAAAGCCAAATCGCTTGTAATAATCAGGATATCCAACGAGAGCGCAACCCTGGCCGCCAATTTCTTTCAGCATGGAAATGCCTTTAAGAATCAGAGCCGTACCGATACCTTGCTTTTGCAGCTCTGGTAATACCGAAACAGGCCCTAAGCCGTACCAATCTGTGGAACCATCAGAAATTTTGATTGGTGAAAATGCAACATGGCCGACTATTTTCCCGTCAATTTCGGCAACGAGAGAAATAGTTAATACGTTAGCGCAACGTAGTGCATTTATTATAAATTGCTCAGTATGATTGCTGATTGGGTGGTCTGAAAATGCGGCAATTGTCACCTCTGAAATTGCAGTAATGTCCTCTGGAGTCTCACTTCTTATAATCACTGATTACCTCTTTCTTGTAGGGGCTAACGGTCACAAGCCTGACCGGGGCGGGTTTATCGCCCCCGCTCCTGGCGCAAGCATGAAACGTCCAGGTGCGAGGCGTACTCTTCATGTACGTCGCAGCGACGAGCTTTGAGGCCAACGCAGCAGATGGCCTTTATTTCATGCCTGCCTATTCCCCTGCTATTATCTCCAACAGCTTGCACTTCTCCCAGAGCGTCTTTCTGGATACCCCTAAAACCTTTGCCGCAAGGGTCTTATTGCCCTTTGTCTCTTCGAGCACCCTCGCGATGTATCGCTTCTCGAAATCCTTGATTGCCTTTGTCAGGTGCTCATAGCCGTTGCCGTCCTGGAAGGCCTTGAGGCAGTCGTTCAGTTCATCGGCGCTCGAAATCTCTTCAGGCAGGTCAAATGGCTGGATCTCTTCCGACTTGCCCATCACTATCGCCCGTTCGACCGCGTGCTCAAGCTCGCGAACGTTTCCGGGAAACGGGTATTTAAGGAGCAGGTCGAGAGCGTCTACCGAGAAACCCTTGACGGTCTTCCTGTAGAGGCCGGAATAATACTCAAGGAAGTGGTTTGCGAGGAGCATTATGTCGCCCTTCCTGTCACGGAGCGGCGGCAGGGTTATGGGCACGACGTTGAGCCTGTAGTAGAGGTCTTCCCTGAAAGTGCCCCTGTGGACCTCTTTCTTGAGGTCCCGCTGAGTCGCGCAGATTATCCTCACGTCCGCGCTTATGGTCTCGATGCCGCCGAGCCTGTCGAACTCCTTCTCCTGCAGGACGCGCAGGAGCTTCACCTGTATGGCCGGGGAGAGCTCGCCTATTTCATCGAGGAATATGGTCCCCTTATTGGCAAGCTCGAACCTGCCCTTCTTCTGCTTTACGGCTCCGGTAAAGGCGCCCCTCTCGTATCCGAAGAGCTCCGCCTCAAGGAGCGTCTCCGGTATGGCCGCGCAGCTCACCTTTATGTAGGGCTCTGCCTTTCTCGGGCTGCTCGAGTGGATGGCGTTTGCGACAAGCTCTTTTCCGGTGCCGCTCTCGCCCAGGATGAGGACGGTGGAATCGGTCTGCGAAATGACCTTTATGGTCTCGAAGATGGCGTTCATCCGCTCGCTCTTGCCGATGATGCCGCTGAAGTTGTACCTGCCCTCGACCTGCTCCTTCAGAAGAAGGTTCTCGGCCTCAAGGTCCTTGAGCCTCACTATCCTCTTTATCATGAGGAGCAGCTCGTCCATTGAAAAGGGCTTTGTTATGTAGTCGTATGCCCCGTACTTCATGGCCTCGACAGCGGTCTCGACGGCTCCGTATGCGGTAATCAGGATCACGAAAGTATCAGGCGAGGCCCGCTTGCAGGACTTCAGGACCTCTATGCCGTCGAGGTCCGGTAGCCTCAGATCGGTTATGACTATGTCGAACGAACCGTCCTTGACAAGGGCTATCCCTTCCTTGCCGGAGGCCGTCTCCGCCGCGTGATAGCCGTCTCCCTTCAAGGCGTCGCTTATGGAGATGCGCATCAAGGGTTCGTCGTCGATTATGAGTATGCGTGCCTGTCGTGCCAAAAGACTCCTTTTAGGCTTAAGGCAATCCAGCCTGTATCGGCAGCAGCACCTTGAAGGTGCTGCCCTTGCCGGGCTGGCTCGTTACCTCTATCCTGCCGTTGTGGCGCTCTATTATACCACGGCTCACCGAAAGGCCCAAGCCAGTGCCCTTGCCCACGCCCTTGGTCGTGAAGAACGGGTCGAAAACCCTGGTGAGGTTCTCTGGCGCTATGCCGCACCCGTTGTCAGCGACCTGTATGCAGAACCAGCGGCCCTCATGCCTGGTGCTGACCTCTATCTGCCCGTCGACCGAGACCGCCTGCACCGCGTTCAGTATGAGGTTCACGAGTATCTGCTCTATCTGGTGCTTGTCCACCAGTATCGGCGGGAGCCCTTCGCCCAGGTTCACCACAAGCCTTACGTCCCTGCCCTTAACCGAAAGAACGAACAGAGGGATTATGCCCTGTATCATCGCGTTTATGTCGGTGAGCGTGAGGGCCGGGGCGTGCTGCTGGGAGAAATCCAGCAGCTGCCTCACTATGTTCTGGACTCTCTTGATGCCGTCCTCCATGAAATCGATGTACTCGGCCTTTCGCTCTTCCGTAAGGTTACTGTTCTTGAAATTATAGAGACAGTTCAGTATGCCGCCGAGCGGGTTGTTGACCTCGTGCGCGATTCCGGCGGCAAGCTGGCCCACGGCCGCGAGCTTCTCGCTCGAAATGATATTCTTCTCAAGCGCCTTTTTCCTTGTGACGTCCTCCGACATCCATACAACGTACTCGGCAGGCCCCTGCGCGCCGGTCAATACCGGGAATATGTTGGTGAAGATGACCATCTCGCTGCCGTCCGGGCCGAAGAGCTTGTACTCTATGCTCCTGGCCTTGCCCGTCTCAAAGACCCTGTCAACGAGCCTCTCAAGCTCCTTCCTGAGATCATCAGGCGTATGGGCCATGAAGTTCTCGTTATGGCAGTCCTCGCCCGGCTTCTCGCACCTGCATATTGGGCAGGACTCTGAAGCGTGCCTGTTCCAGACAACTATCGCCTTGCTCCTCTCAAGGACATAGAGGCAGTAAGGGAGGCTGTTTATGATCGATTCGATGAGCCTTTTCTGGGTGAATAGCTTATCCTGGCTGACCTTTATGCTCTCCTCTTTGTCGCGCAGGCTCCTGACCATCAGGTCGAAGGTGCGCGCCAGGTCCGCTATCTCGTCCCTGCCCTCTTTTGCCGAGCCTATCCTGACGTTCAGGTCTCCTTCAGAGACAAGCACCGCCTTTTTCTTCAAGGAGAGTATCGGCCTCGTGATGACGTAGGTGATGAAGGACGCCACGCCGGTCGCCATGAAAAAGCCGATAAGGGCTATCGTAGTGACGGCCTTTATGTTCCTGTACTGAAGCTCGACGAACTTCTCCTTCGGCACGCCGACGAATATCGAGCCGATTATCTTCGCCTCATAATTTATGATCGGATCGAATGCCGCGACGTATTCCTTCCCCGCTATCACCGTCTCTCCCCTGTACGCCAAAGACGCGTATATGCCTTCGAGGACGTCTTTTGGAAGGAGGTGGCCGACTGTCCTCGCGCCCCTCTCGTCGAGGACGTTGGTGGCGACCTGCACGTCTCCCATGGCGATCGTGACGAGCGAGCCGGGGATGGACTCTGCCAGCGTATCAGGGACGAACTGGTCGTTGTTTATGAGGTCGCCGGTGATGAACGCGCCAAGGACAGCCCCGGAAGAGTCCACCACGGGCGTGACCACGACGAGCATCATGCCGTCCCGTATCTCACGCACGTTTGTGCCGCCGACGTCCACCTTTATCGCGGAGAGCGCCTCTATCCTCTCGGTCTTAAGTAAGTTGTAAGGGATTATCTCGGTAGATATGAAGGATTTCTTCTGGCCAATGGCCTTCCTCACAAGGCCGTTTATGGCGAGCTCGTAACCCTTTTCAGGCGTATTGTGCGAGGCTATCGTATAGCCCTTTGAATCGACGATGCTCCATAGGTCTACATAAGGTCGGAACTTCTTCCATTCGATGAGCTGCTCGCGGAGAAGCCCGGTCTCCTTTCTCTTAACGGCCTCCTGAAGGTATTTTTCGGTCGAGGCCTGGAGCATGCCGTACTGCATCTGATAGGCCCTCGCATAGTACTGCATCCAGGCTGCCTTGAGGTTGTTGTTTATGGTCTCCTGGGCGTCCTCTTTCTTGCTCGAGCTTATGAGATTGGTGGTCAGGAATGCCAGAAAGACGGTCGGAAGGAGCGTGGCAAGGAGAAATGAGAGGATTAGTTTACTGCCTATGTTCATCTCTGGGCGTCACCGGTAGGCCCTTGGGGCGGGCTCTAAAAAATTCAAACAAATCAGAATGTTATCCGAGAGTCAGGATATTATAACGTGAGAGGAAAGTCAACCTCCTACATTCTTTTTCAAAAAAGAATATAGGCAAAAAAGAAAACAATTCGGGGTCTCTCATCAGAAAAAGGATTCTAAGGATTCTGAGGACTAGAAGGCATTTGATTGGAACCACCTGAAAGACGGCGAGAGTGGCGCGATCTACTTTACTCAATCCATATCGGATATAAATGCCCCTGTCCGGTCTTTGTCAGGGGCTCAAGACCTTTTCCGTCAATCTGTATCTTCCATAATCTCCAGTCATACAATGAATCTGTAGCGGTAAAGACTATGGTTTTGCCGTCGCTCGATATGTCCATGAAATCTCTCGTCCCGAGGGGTTTATGAGTCAACTGTTCGACCTTACCGGTATTGAGCGATGCCTTCCAAAGATACTGATATCCGGCTTTTTTCCTTCCTAAAAAGACGATTACATCATCGCCAACCCACCTCGGCGACGCGCAGCTATCGAAATCAGCCAGGATATACTTTTCAATTCGAATCTGCGTTCCATCTAAATGGCCCAATAAAAATCCATTAAATAGCCAGGGAGAGAGCGCCACTTTTTTTCCTGACGGTGATATTGAAATAGCCTGGAAATTAGTCTCCGTGCCGCCCGTTACCTGCGCCTTCTCCCATTTTCCGTTGTCAAAAGAGTATCTGAATATGCCCATATCATAATTAAGCGCAAATAGATGATCACCTCCGGGCGCAACCTCTGACCTGTACAATTCATCCTCATCTGATGAAGGCTTGTATATCCTTTTTATCTTCCGGCTCTTGAAGTCATAGGTATAAATGGCCTTTGGAATCTGATGATCCTTTGAACCTTCGAATATTAAAAGTTGCCTATTACGATTATAAGCAAGATCGCCGATACTCAACATGCCAACGTCCAACGCTTTGAATTCGCCGGTAGCCGGGTCAAGGATTTGCAAGCCCCCCTCATGCTCTACTGAAAAAGCTATTATGCCCGCAATACGTGCATTGGTCGGATGGGGATACGCTGCGATCAGCAGCAGGATGAAGATCAGATAGAAAATAGAATGGTACAGGGAAGCCGGAACCGGCTTAGTCCGTCTTGACGTCATTGGGCCTCCTACTGAACAACTATAGTAACGCTTCCATCGCGGTCAGATAACAGATCTTTCAACAGCCTGTCTGTCATTTCATTGCCCAGGATGCCGCCGCCTATATCGATGCAGCCGGCAGAGCCGGCCATGCTGCCGCCATGCATGAAAAACCCGGTTCTCTCGAAAGTTTACGGTCCAAAAAAACAAAGGGGAAGGCCGCTTTTGCTGCCTTCCCCTTCTAAGGTTGTCCGTCGCTCATTTACGAGACCGCCACGCCCGTGACTATTGTTACCACCACTGCGAGCAGCGCGATGAGCTCCCCTACATTCAGTTTGTCTGTCCTCATGGCCCTACCTCCTTTGTTGTGTTGCCCGTTTTACAGCCCCAGTATTGCATTAAGAGTATTAAAGGGCCATTAGAGCGGCATTCCCGGAGGTTTTCGGGTATGAGGATGCGAATTTGGCTATATATTATCGCAAATCAGGTACTCTTGTCAAGAATCACTTTAGCCCCGTACTGGGCAGGCACTGTCACGCGGGTTATGCCCCTGAGCCTCTTTTTCATGGGGCCTATCGCCGAGCGGCTGCCCAGGTCAAGGCCTGTAACAGCCACCTTGCCTATGCGCTTCATGCCTCTCCTGTCGGCGTACCCGAATATCTGGTGTATCACGAACGGCTTGCCTTTTATGTTCCCTATATGGAGCATCACATGCCCGCTCAATGTAAGGAGCGTCGTGCCGGGGTCGGCGTGCTTCAACGCCATCGTTACATCATCCCTTGTCCCGTAATCGTCGCGATGGGCCATGACGTCTCCGCTCAGGCCCTGGTACCTCGAATTTCTCGGGAGCTTGAGCCCAACGGTCGCGAATACGTCCTGTATGAAGAGCGAGCAGTCCCTGAGGCCGTCCCTGCCGCCCCACCCGTACTCCTCGCCGAGCATCTTGAAGGCCTGCCTTATGATGTTTCTGCGCGTGTACGGCAGATAGCCCTGGTGAACGTCGGCGCGCGTGTGTATGTAGGCCTCTTTCCACTCAAGAGCGCCCTGGCCGTCCCTTACCGGAAACCGGACTGCCCACGGCGAATTTGCGGTCTTTTTGGCCGTCAGATAGAGCACCCTGCCCATCGCGGCCTCTCCGGCAAGCTCCTTCATGGACCTGTCATTGTATACCCTCACCTTGCTGCCGGTGACGACTACGAACGGCCCGTCGTCAACGTCGATGACCTCTTCACGCTCGCCGAAAGCGACCCTGTCCATCCTTATCCAGCCCCTGAATGTTCCGGTCTGGAAAAAGCCCCACTCGTTGTCCCTGCTCGTATGCAGGAGAGCGACCCGCTCAGCCGGATAGAGGCTCGAATACTGTATCATGTCAAATTCAGCTCGGCCCGGCTTCGGCAGAAGAGCCACGTCCGTGGGGAGCCCCCTCACGTCGGCCCTCCCGGTGATTACGCCGAACCTCACCTCGACATCTTCAGGGATGTCCTCGAAGTCCATGTTCCAGGCAAGCTCCTCGAAGAAGCCCTCAGGCAGCGCCCGGCCCCTTGAGTCGTACTTCGCAAGCGGGTCTACGAGCAGGTCCGTCCATATCCACTCAAAGACCCTTTGGCCCGAGATGATATCAGGCATGGATTGGAAATCAGCCATGCCGTCGACGCCGTCCGTGGTAAGGTCGTTGAAGACCTTTATCTGCCCGGCGTTGAGGACGGCCTCGTCAGGCTTACTCAGCTTCTTTATCCAGTAGGATGAACCGCCCTTTCCGGAGGGCCCGGCGTACGATAGCGCCGGGAGGAGAAAGAGCAGAAGAAAGAGGAGCGCAAAGACTATTTTTCTGGGGATGTCGAGGTTCAGGTATTTTACTTCGGTTCCGGCTGTTGCCACGTCAAAGACCCTTCCGCTCTTTTTCTTTTTATCGGTTCCGGGCCGGTAAATCTTTACAGGCCCCGGGCCCGGCTGATATTATCGTTACCGCCCTTCGTAAGGGGCGCAATAACAATATACGAAAAAAGAGCTGCGAAAGCTGTGACATAGGTCCGGCTCTCATCGTTTCTATCATGGAAAAAAAAGACATCGTTGCGGGTTATCTGCTTGTAGCCGTTTCCGCGGTGACATTCGCCGCAAAGGGCATCTTCGCCAAGCTCCTCTACGGCTTCGGCGTGGACCCCGTAACGCTCCTGGCCCTGAGGTTCTCGATCGCCCTGCCCTTTTTCTGGGCAGCGGTCCTCTTCTTTCCCTCCCAGAAGGTATCCTGGAGGGACATCCTCTATCTCGTCATGAGCGGTCTTCTGGGCCTCTACGCGGCGGCCCTCGCGGACTTCTACGGCCTGCTCTATATAGACGCGTCCCTTGAGAGGGTCATCCTCTATACATACCCGGCCATAGTCATAATCTGGGCCGCAGTCTTCTTTAAAGAGCGGCTGAACCGCCGGAAAGGGCTCTCCCTCGTCCTCACATACGCGGGGCTGGCGCTTGTCCTGAAGATAACAAACGGCATAAGCAGGACCGATGCGATAGGCGCGGGGCTCGTCCTCTTCTCCGCGGTAATTTACTCGCTAAGTTACATACTTACGGAATTTCTCTCAAGACGGGTATCAGGCGTGAAGATTGCGGCCTACGGCACCACAGCGGCTACCGTCGCCTTCCTCGCAACATGGCGCGGCGAGTACGTCCCCCATGAACCCCAGGTCTGGGGCCTTCTGCTGGCGCTCTCGGTCGTATCGACCTTTGTGCCTGTCCTCACGCTCGCACTGGGTATAAAGCGCATAGGCGCGAGCAGGGCAGCCCTTGCGAGCTTTGTGGGGCCCGTAGCGACCGCTCTTCTTGCCTATTTTGTTTTGGGGGAGACCCTCGATCTGGTCCAGATAGCAGGGATGGGGCTTGTTATAACAGGCGTGCTGGTAATATCCTTTGACAAGCCTGCCAGGGCAGAGCCGGGATAGGGCTATCTCATCTCTGTCTCGGCAG
>Ga0209751_10001529_pt1 | contig 23691 bp, 23 predicted proteins | sample RifCSP13_1_FD_184019 | JGI IMG/M metagenome (GOLD analysis project Ga0209751, IMG submission 184019) | Soil microbial communities from Rifle, Colorado - Rifle CSP2_sed 13_1 (SPAdes) (version 2) | ecosystem: Environmental > Terrestrial > Deep subsurface > Rock core/Sediment | place: Rifle...
CGCGCCAGCGTCTGCTGTGCACGCTCGGCCAGCGCGGGAATACGCTCGATGGAATAGACCCACGAGGCGAGCCCTGACAGCACGGCGGTCTGGTACCCCGATCCGGTGCCAATCTCCAGGACGCGCTCGCTTCCCTGCAAGGCGAGAGCGGCGGTCATCACGGCAACCATGTAGGGCTGGGAGATCGTCTGCCCCTCATCGATCGGCAAGGGAGAATCGTCGTACGCTCGTCCGCTCGCCGACGGATCAACGAACTGGTGCCGCGGGACCTTGCGCATCGCGTCCAGGACGCGGGGATCGGAAATCCCCCGGCGCTCAAGCTGTTCCTTGACCATCCGTTCCCTGGCGGTCCCATACGCCTCGGCGCCCGTTCCCCACCCGTTCCCTGCACCGTCCGCGAATCGTCCTCGGGAATGGCGATCTTCCATGCGCTCCGCCGCAAGACGCCCCGTCACGCCAAGAACGCTTCCCACTCTTTCAGCACCTGCGTGGCAGCGTAGTTGGTCAAGTCGAGATGCAGCGGGGTGATCGAGACCTTCCCGCCGGTCACCGCCTCGTAATCGGTCCCCCCCAGGAGCTCCCAGGTCGGCTCCCCTCCCCCAATCCAGTAATACGTCTTCCCTCGTGGATCGATCTTCTCCACGATGAGTTCATTATAGCTCCGCTTTCCTTGCCGCGTGACCACGACGCCTTTGAGCGGTCCGGCCGGCACATTGACGTTCAGCAGCGTGTCCGGCGGGAGGCCGCGTTCGAGAACGAGGGGCGCCAACCGCGCAACAAAGGCGGCAGCCGTCTGCAGCCCCTGGAGCGACGCATCAACGACCGAAACAGCAATGGAAGGAATGCCGAGGAGCGTTCCTTCCACGGCCGCCGATACGGTACCGGAATACGTGATGTCATCCCCCATGTTCGGTCCCAAATTCACTCCCGACGCGACCAGGTGCGGCCGCTCCTTCAACATCCCCATCACGCCGAGCGTCACACAGTCCGTGGGCGTGCCGTCCACCGCATACCACCCGGGGGCCACCTCCGTGGCCCGCAGCGGCTTGTGCAGGGTCAGGGAATGGCCCGCGGCGCTCCGCTCGCGGTCGGGCGCAATCACGACAACTTCTCCGACTTCCGCCAGGGCTTCGGCGAGCGCCTTGAGCCCGGGGGAATGGATGCCGTCATCGTTGGTGACCAAAATCGCCGGTGCCTTAGGCATGGTCCTGATGACAGGCGAGCGGAGGGCGTTACGGGGACGGTGGGGGGACCGCCCCACTGAACAATGCGCGTGTGTGTTGGTCGGGGCGACCCGATTCGAACGGGCGACCACTGGCCCCCCATGCCAGTGCGCTACCAGGCTGCGCCACGCCCCGATCCCTGCGGGAAGCTACGATCGTCGAAGCAAGAGTCCAAGGGCCTCTAGTCCTTCCCGGATCTGCCGGACGCGGTGCAGGAAATCGCCAGGCTCCACCTCGTCCTGGAGCTGTCGCCTCGCCCCAGCAATGGTGTACCCCTGATCGTACAGGAGCGTCTTGATTTTCAGAATGTTTTCGATGTCCCGCTTCCGGTAGAGTCGCTGCCCCGTACCACTCTTCTTTGGCTGCAGCACCGGAAACTCCGATTCCCAATACCGCAGGATATATGGCTGAATGCGGGTGAGACGCGCCACCTCACCGATACGAAAATACAGTTTGTCCGGGATGGGCTCCCGCTTTGGCGACTCACCCGACGTCCCCCGCCGTGCGTCTCGTCGCGACGTCGACACATGTCTGCGCGTCTGGTCTCCCACGCTGTTCATCCTCCGGAACGTTAGCTCTGGGAATTCACCGCCTGCTGAAGCGCCTTGCCGGGCTTGAACTTCAGGACCTTGCGTGCCGCAATGATAATTTCGGATCCGGTCTGCGGATTGCGTCCCTTTCTGGCCCGCTTCGCCCGGACCTGAAATGACCCGAATCCCACCAGCTGAATCTTCTCCCCTTTGCTCATGGCATCCTTCAGGGCTTCAAACGTGGCTTCGACCGCCGCCATGGCTTGCTTCTTTGTCAAGCCTTTCTCAGCGACGAGCGCCGCGAGGTCTGCCTTGGTCACCGCCGTCACCTCCCTTCACCTCCGGTCGAGCGGAGGCGATTCCCCTCTTTCGGAGCGCCACCCGAATCATCAGCGCCGCACAACGAGCGGGGCGAAGCCGTGCTTCTTCAGGGCCTCGAGCGCCTCTTGAGCCTCGGTGCGACTCCCGTACTGGCCCACCGACACCTGATGCACCAGCGTGGAAGTGGGCTCGGATACAATCTTGGCCGTGTGGTTCTTCTTCTGCAGGTTGTGCGCCAGATCGATGGCGTCGTTGAGCTGGACGGCTGACCCGACCTCCAGGCGGTACTTCCCCGCTTCACCCTCCACGATATTGGACGGAAAGCCGTCCACGTTCAGGCGCCGGGCGGCCTCCTCCGCCTCCTGCCGGCCATCAAATTCCCCCGCGTAGACGCGGTGGCGCGAGATGGAGGTCGCGACCTTCCGGATGATGGGTGTGTAGCCAAGCTTCTCCAATCGCTTCTTGAGGGCGAGGGCGTTCTGCTCGACCACCAGCGACGCGACTTGAAGGCTGTAGCGCTTGACCCCCTCTTCCTTGGGCTTGGCCACTTTCAGTGACGGCTTCTCTGGTGCGGCGGCTGCCGCAGGCGGTTTCGGCGTTTCGGGCACCTCCGCCTTCGGCTCGACCGGCGGCGGCGGCTGCTTCGGAGGTTGCACCTTGGCCACCACGTCCGGAGGCTTTTTCTCCGGTGCGGCCGGCTTCGGCACGACCTCGGCTTGGGGCTTGAGGGCTTCTCGCGGCGGTGGCGCCGACCTTCCCGGGGGGGGAGGTGTCGGAGGAACCGCCCGCTCCCGCAAGGTCGCCGGGCCCCGGGGGGCCGGCGGGGACTGGCCGAAATACGTCATGTAGACGTATAGCGCCCCGCTAAAGACTATCCCCACGACCCCAAGGATCAGCAAGCGCCGCGCCTGGGGGCTGAGGCTGCCGGAGGAACCCCTCGGGGGCTCCTCGGGGTCTTCTGAAGACTCCGTGGCAAAGTTGTACTTTTTCATAGACACTCCTTGAAGAAACCTCGCGCAACTTTGCGTATCATAGTGAGGTACGACAACGGTGTCAAACCTTTTCTTTCAACACCTTTCCCTCCGTAATTCATCCTTGGGACCTTTTCCATATCTCGATCGGAGGCTTTACGCAATCTTTCCTTTAAGGTAGTGGCTGTAAGCCTCAGTAATCACGGCGGAGACTATCTCACCTGGACTGGGAGACCCTTCAGAAAAGTGCACGAGCTGGTTCCGGCGGGTTCGACCCGTCGCAGCACTTCCCATCTTGGGGTTCGGCCCCTCCTCGATCAGGACCTCTTGGATCGTGCCGAGGCGGCGACGGTTCCGGTCGAGCGCGATCTGATCCTGCAGCGCCAAGAGCGCGGTGATCCGCTCGGTCTTCAGCGCCTCCGCGACTTGATCGGAATACGTGGCAGCCGGCGTGAGCGGCCGGGGGGAGTACTTGAAGGCGAAGAGGCTGTCGTACTGCACCTCGTGCAGGAGGCGGAGGGTTTCCCGGAAGTCGTCCTCGGTCTCTCCGGGAAAACCGACGATCACGTCGGTGCTGAGCGCGATGTCCGGCACCGCGGACGTGAGGGCCTGGATCGTGTCCATATACTCTTCCCGCGTGTAGAGGCGACGCATCCGCCTGAGCACGCGATTCGAGCCGGCCTGGACCGGCAGATGCACGTGCTCGCAGACGCCGGGCACCGTGGCGATCGCCTCCACCAGATCGGGGGTGAAATCCCGGGGATGCGAGCTGGTGAAGCGAACGCGGATCGTCCCGCCCGCCGCGGCGTCGATCGCCCGGAGAAGGTCGGAGAAGCGTATGCGGGGTCGCAGATTCTTGCCGTAGGCGTTGACGGTCTGCCCCAGCAGGGTGATCTCCCTATACCCGTGCTCCACCAGATCGCGCACCTCCGCGAGAATATCGTGCGGAGGGCGACTGCGCTCGGGCCCGCGCGTGTACGGGACGACACAGAAGGTACACAGGTAATTGCAGCCCTCCATGATGCTCACCCACGCCTTGAGCCGGCTCTCGCGCCGCGGTCGCGGCGACTGGATGTACAGGGGAAGCGGCTCGTTGGGTCGCGGACGCAGCGGCTGCGGCAGACTGCCCTTCAACAGCTCCGGGAGTCGATAGATCATCGCCCCCGGCCCCGCCACGAGATCGAGGTACGGGAAGCGATTCTTGAGGCGGTCGCCCTCGCGCTGTGCGAGGCAGCCGCAGAGGCCGATCTTCAGGCGCGGGTTCCGAGCCTTGAGGTGCTGGAAGGTCCCCAGCAGGCTATAGACCTTCTGCTCGGCCTTCTCCCGGATGCTGCAGGTGTTGAGCAGGATGAGGTCCGCCTCCTCGGCCCGCTCGGTGAGTTCATACCCTTCTCCGGCGAGCACGCCGGCGATCTTCTCCGAGTCGGCTTCGTTGGCCTGACAGCCAAAGGTGATCAGCGTGAGCTTCGGCATCCCTTGCCTCGGCGTCTCCCCGTCCCTTCAGTAGAGGTGGCAGCTCACCCAGTGGCCGGGAGACAGCTCTCGGAGGACCGGCGCTTCCTGGTCGCAGCGATCGAACCGCTTCGGACAGCGCGGGTGGAACCGGCAGCCGGCCGGGACCTGCACGGGACTGGGCGGGTCCCCTTCCAGGATGATCCGTTGCCGCTTGGTGCGAGGGTCGATCACCGGGATCGCAGACAACAGCGCCTGCGTATAGGGGTGCAGCGGATTGCGGTACAGGTCCTCGCTGTCCGCCAATTCCACGATCTGTCCGAGATACATCACGGCGACGCGGTCACTGATGTGCTTGACCACCCTGAGGTCATGGGCGATGAAGAGGTACGTGAGACCGAGCCGCTCCTGGAGGTCCTCGAAGAGGTTGATCACCTGGGCCTGGATCGACACATCCAGGGCGGAGACCGGCTCGTCGGCGATCAGGAGTTCCGGTTCCACGGCCAGCGCCCGAGCGATGCCGATCCGCTGCCGTTGTCCGCCGCTGAACTCGTGGGGGTATCGGCCCATGTGTTCGCGGCCCAGCCCCACCATCTCGAGCAGCGCGGCGACGCGATCGTCCCTCTCCCGCCCCTTCGCCAGCCGATGGATGGTGAGCCCCTCCCCCACGATCTCTTTCACCGTCATCCGCGGGTCGAGGGAAGAATAGGGGTCCTGGAAGACGATTTGCATCTTGCGCCGGAGCTGGCGCATTGCCTTTGTGCCCGCCTGGAACACAGCGGTGGTGCCGAAGTGGACCTCTCCCGCGCTCGGCTCGAGCAGCCGCAGGATCAGGCGCGCGGTGGTCGACTTGCCGCAGCCGGACTCACCGACCAGCCCCATGGTCTCTCCCCGCCGGATAGAAAAGCTCACCCCATCCACTGCGCGCACTTCTGCCCGATCGCGGAACCAGAAGCCCTTCCGGACGGGGAAGTATTTCTTGAGATCCTTGACCACGAGGACCGGATCCATCGTCTGCTCACTCGGCCACGATGCAGCGGGCCCAGCGGCCCGGACGCACCTCCCGCAACTCCGGCTCCGTGGGCCAACACGCGTCGATGACCTTGGGACACCGGGGGGCAAACTTGCATCCGGTCGGGAGCGCGAGGAGGTTGGGCACCAGGCCGGGGATCGCCTGCAGTCGGCGCAGCCTCTTTCCCCCCTCCAGCGTGGGCAGGGACCCCAGCAGGCCCTGGGTATAGGGATGGAGGGGTTCCTCGAAGAGATCCGTCGCGGACCCCTCCTCCACGACCCGGCCCGCGTACATGACCAGCACCCGGTCGGCGACCTCGGCGATGACGCCGAGATCGTGGGTGATGAGGATGACCGCCATCCGCATCTCCTCCTGGAGACTGAGGAGCAGCTCCAGGATCTGGGCCTGAATCGTCACGTCGAGGGCCGTCGTCGGCTCGTCGGCGATGAGGAGCCGTGGCCCCAGGGCGAGCGCCATGGCAATCATCACCCGCTGCCGCAACCCGCCGGACAGCTGATGGGGGTATTCGCGCGCGCGCCGGGCGGGATCGGGGACCTTCACCCGCTTCAACATCTCGACCGCCCGGTCCCACGCCTCCCGCCTGGAGACCCTCTGGTGGTGCCGGATGCCTTCCGCGACCTGGTCTCCCACCGTGAACACCGGATTGAGGGAGGTCATCGGCTCCTGGAAGATCATCGAGATGGCGCGGCCGCGGAGCGTGCGCATCTCCTCTTCCGAGAGCCCCAGCAATTCCCGCTCTCCGAAGGTGATGCTCCCCCCCACGATGCGCCCCGGGGGGTCCGGGATCAGCCGGAGGATAGAGAGTGCCGTCACCGTCTTTCCGCACCCGGATTCCCCGACGATGCCGAGGGTTCCGCCGGACCGAACGCTGAACGTGACACCGTCCACCGCCCGCACCACCCCCTCCTCCGTGAAAAAATGGGTCCGGAGGTCTTTCACCGTCAGGATCGCCCCGTTCGCCCCTGCCATCTAGGACCTCAAGCGCGGATCGCACACGTCCCGGAGCCCGTCGCCGAGCAGATGGAACCCGAGGACCGTACAGGTGATCGCCACACCGGGGAAGAGACAGAGCCAGGGCGTCACGGTGAGATAGGCAGCCCCCTCCGCGAGGAGGGATCCCCAGCTCACCATCGGGGGCTGGATGCCAAGCCCCAAAAAGCCGAGACCAGCTTCCGAGAGGATGTTCGAGGCGACACCGAAGGTCATGGCCACGAGGATCGGCGCCAGACAATTCGGGAGAAGATGCCGGAAGATGATCCGTCCTCTCCCCGCGCCCAGTGCGGTGACCGCTGCGATGTGTTCCGCTTCGCGCAGGCTGAGCACCTGTCCCCGCACCAGCCGCGCCACAGTCGTCCAGCGGACCGCCGCCAGCACGACGATGACGCTCATGAGCCCGGGTTTCTCCAGGACCGCGGTCAATGCGATAGCCAGAACGAGCCCGGGGAAAGCCATCACCGCATCGGTCAGGCGCATCAAAACGGTGTCCATCCTACCACCGAAATATCCGGCGAACAAGCCGATTGTCACCCCGACGGGGGTCACCGCCATCTCGACGAGGATCCCGACGAGGAGCGAAATGCGTGACCCGTACAGGACCCGGCTGAGCAGATCGCGTCCCAACAGATCCGTGCCGAACCAATGACCCGCACGCGGGGGAAGGAGACTGACCGCCTGCAACTCTTCGGGAATCCGATACGGATCCTGGGGAGCCAGTACGCCCGCCAGGACGGCCATCACGCCGAAACATCCGAGGATGACGGATCCCACGACGATCCCGAGGTGCCACCCCTCCGGCCCGGGGATTCTCCCTCCACCGGCTGCGGGACGCTCCTGAGGGCGTTCGGAGCCGGGATTCATTGCTCCACCACTCGGATCCGTGGATCCACGAGCGCGTACGCCAGATCGACGAGCAGGCTCGCCCCCAGATAGATGAGCGCAAATACGAAGGTCGCGCCGACCACCACCGGGAGGTCGCGGTTCCCCACCGCACTCACTAGCAGGCGTCCGAGCCCCGGCCACGCAAAAACCGTCTCCGTCAGCGGTGCGCCGACGAGTAGATCGCCGAGACCGATCCCCGCCAGGGTGATCACCGGCATGAGACCGTTCCGGAGGCCGTGCTTCAGGACAACCACCCCCTCCCGAAGCCCCTTGGCCCGCGCCGTTCGAATGTATTCCTGGTGGAGCACCTCCAGCAGCGCGCTCCGCGTGATCCGGGCGATGATACCCGCCTGCAGGACCCCCAGGGTCAGGGCCGGGAGGATCAGATGTCTGATGTTGCCCTCGCCGTATCCGGAGATGGGAAACCAGCCGAGCCAGACGCCGAAGAGAATGATGAGCATCATGCCCAGCCAGAAGACGGGCGTCGAGATCCCGAGCAGCGCGCCCATCATCAGGAGGAGATCCACGAGCGTGTTGTGCCGCATGGCCGCGACGACCCCCGCGGCGACGCCCAGCACGAGGGCGATCCCCATCGCCGCAACGGCGAGGCGCGCCGTCGCCGGAAGACGCTCGGCAATCACCTCGCTCACCGGTCTCCCCTGCCGGTACGAGGTTCCGAGATCCCCGACGACGAGCTTCCCCAGATAGCGCACATAGCGCTTCCAGACCGGCTCGTCCAGTCCGTACTCCACCCGTATCCTGGCCACGATGTCCGGGTCCGCGCGCTGGCCCATCATCGCGCGCACCGGATCGCCCAGGGCGACGTGGGTGAGCAGGAAGGTGATCAGCGTGACGCCGAAGAGGACCGGCACCGCCTGCCGGCATCGCCCGAGCACATATTTACCCATCCCCACCTGCAGCGGCTGGCTGTTCTCCCTGGCCTATGCCCGTCGGTCCCACAGGTTTTTTCGCCTTAACGCTCCAGGGCTTTCGCGAAAAATGTCAACACCCGCTTCTGGTACTTCTTCCGGTCCCTGGCATAGGTTTCCCCGTGATCCGCCCCCTCGATGACCCACAACTCGGCGCGGCCCGGGGGTGCGGCCTCGGCGAGGAGACGGGCGTGCTCGACGGGAATTTGTCGATCCGCGGCTCCATGGATAATGAGGACCGGCTGCCGAGCGGTGGCAATGGCCCGGCGGGGATCGATTGCCCCGATATCGACGCCCAGGAGGGACGCGTAGGACCGAATGAGCCAGACGAAAGGCACCTTAGTGGCGCCGGGGAGATACCCGTACACCGTCTCCACCATCCGTTCCATATCGGCAAAAGCGGAGTCCACCACGATGCCTTTGAGATCGGCGTTCTGAACGAGCAGGAGGACTACCGCCCCGAGGGAAAAACCGAGGCCGCCAATCCGTGTCTCCCCGCGCTCCTTGAGATACCGGATGGCGGCCTTCAGATCCTCCTGTTCCCGGTATCCAAGCGTCGTGATGCGGCCTTCACTTTGGCCAAAGAAGCGGAAGTCGAACAGGAAGACATTATACCTGGGGTGGAGGAACTCGACTAAGGGCAGCATATCTCCCTTATCGGCGGGATAGCCATGGGTGACGATGATGGTGCCTCGTGCCGATGCGGAGGGGATAAACCAGCCGCGGAGCGTCAGGCCGTCCGCGGTGCGAAACCGGACATCCTCAAACAGGAGCTTGAGGTGCAGGGGGGTGATGTTGGAGTGAAATTTGAGTGGAGCAATCGACCACACGAACTGGACGGTCGTGAAGACGAGAATCCAGACGACGAGGGACACGACACCCTTGACCAATAGAGGACGGAGCCGACGTCTCACGCTCGTTCCGGTGGGAGGTGGGCGCGGATCCGGTCCGCAGTGGCCCGGATCCGGTCCGGATCCCCCTTGACCAGCGTCCACCCGAGGCCTTTGCCGTCCCCCGTCCAGCGCGGGATGAGGTGCAGGTGAAAATGCGGGATGACCTGAGACGCGGCGGCCCCGTTGGCCTGAAAGAGGTTCATGCCGTCGGGATGGAGCGCCGCGCGCATCGCATCGGCGACCCTCTTGGCCGTCCGCATCACCGCGGCGAGGTCGGCAGCGGTCATGTCGAAAATCGTCTCGCCGTGGATCTTTGGGATCACCAGCACGTGCCCGTCATTCACCGGGTTGATGTCCATGAAGGCCAGCGTCCCGGCGTCCTCGGTGACATGGGTCGACGGGATCCGCCCGTCCCGGATCTGGCAAAAGACGCACTGCATCGCTCCCCTCCCCGACGCGTCACCCCTCCTCCACCAGCGTGTCCCCGCTTTCCCGGATCGCTCATCCGGACGTCACGATTCTTCGGATCACCCCCACGGCGTGACGGACCCCCTCCCGGGACACGTCCTTGTGGGTAAGACACCGAATGCCATCGGCGGAGATCTGGTGGACGAGAATCCTCTCTTCCCGGAGCCGTGCCGTCAACATCGCAGCACCAATCCGAGGGTGGCGGACCGTGATGATCACGATGTTCGTCTGGACTCGTTTCCCATCGATTGCGATGCCGTCAATCCCGTCCAGTCCGTCGGCGAGGAGCCGGGCGTTGTCGTGATCCTCTGTCAGCCGGTCCACCATCGTCTCTAGCGCCACGATCCCGGCAGCCGCGATCACCCCGACCTGCCGCATCCCGCCACCGAGCAGCTTCCGAAATCGCCGCGCCCGGTCGATGAAGGCGCGGCTCCCCACGAGCAGCGACCCGATGGGGGCGGCGAGACTCTTGGAGAGACAGAACATCACCGAGTCGGCCCAACGCGCGATGGCGGGCGCCGGAACGCCGAGGGCGATGGCGGCATTGAAGATTCGCGCCCCGTCGAGGTGCAGGGCGACGCCTGCGGCGCGGGCCAGGGTGGCACACTCCTGCAGGACGGGAAGCGGATACACCGTCCCCCCGCCGCGGTTCGTCGGGCTCTCGAGACAGATCAGCGCTGTCCGCGGGGTGTGGAGGGTTTCCGTCCGGATCGTTCTCCGGATCTCCTCCGGGTCGAGGATCCCGTGCTGTCCGCGGAGGGTCCGGGTCAGGACTCCGGCGAGGAAAGCCGGCCCGCCCACCTCGAAGCTGCAGATGTGGCTGCTCTCCTCGAGGATCACCTCCTCTCCCCTCGCCGTATGCGTGAGGAGGGCGACCTGATTCCCCATGGTCCCGGAAGGGACGAAGAGAGCTGCCTCTTTCCCGAGCCGTTCGGCGGCCAGGGCCTCCAGCCGGTGAGTCGTCGGATCCTCCCCATAGACGTCGTCGCCCACCACCGCGTCGCGCATGGCCTCCCGCATGGCCGCCGTGGGGGTGGTGACCGTATCGCTCCGCAGGTCGATCATCGGCGTTGCGCGATCCATCGTCCCTCTACCGCTCCAGCCACACCCTGCGCATCTGCACGGTCCCGAGGGTGGGCGCGCTATCCATCGCCGAGATCTGCTCTCTGAGGCCCATCACCCAGGGCTGGATCAGGACATCCGTGCTGTAGTAATGGAGAACAATCCAGGGCGCATCGGCAAGGATGAGCCGCTCCGCTTCCTGGTAGAGACGCCGGCGCTCGGCGGGATTCAGGCTCGCATCGGCCCGATCCAGCAGGGCGTCGACCCGGGGATTGGCATAGCGGGAGAGATTTCCCTTGGAGCCCCGGTTCCGGCTGTGAAAGAGGACCGTGAGGAAGTTTTCCGGATCGGGGTAGTCGGCCAGCCATCCCAATCGGAACCACTGGGCATCCCCTCTGTCCACCAGATTCAGATAGGCAGGCCAGTCCAGCTCCCTGAGCTCGATGCCGATCCCGAACTGGTGCAGCGATCCCTGGACGAACTCGGCAATCTTCCGGTTGATGAGGCCCGTGTTGTAATGGAGCGTCAGTACCGGAAGCCCCCGACCGCCTTCGTACCCGGCGGCGGCCAGGAGGCGCTTGGCCCGTTCCTTGTCATGGGCGTAGCCCGGTGCGTCCGCGTCGTACCCCATCATTCCCGGCGGGAGGATCGACCGGGCCGGCATCACCCTGCCTTCCAAGATCACGCCCGTGATGGCCTCCCGGTCCACCATGTGGTTGAAGGCCTGCCGGAGGGACCGATTCTCCTTGAAGGGCGGCTTCTCGAGATTGAACTGCAGGGCATTGATGCCCAAAGCGGGCCGGGAGAGGATCATACCGCTGAGCCGGGCATCGTTCCGGATCATCCGGTAGAGGCCCGTGGGGATGTCCGTGTGCTCGAGGGTGCCGGCCCGAAACTCCTGAAGCCGGGTCATCTCGTCCGGGATGACGCGAAAGACGATTTGATCCAGGTACGGCGGGCCCTGGAAGTAGTCCGGGTTGGCATCGACGATGACGCGATCGTCGTGGCGCCACTCGCGGAATCGGAACGGCCCCGTGCCCATCGGATGGGTGGCAAACTGGCGGCCCCAGCGTTCGACGGCCTCCCGCGGGACCACGCTCGCCGCCGGATACGCGAGCAGCGCCAGGAAAGGAGCGAAGGGGCGCTCGAGCGTCAGGCGAAGCGTGTGCGGGTCCAACACCTCGATGCCCGCGACCTGCTCCGCCTTTCCGGACATGAATTCCCGGGCCCCCCGAAGTTTCTCGAGGATCCAGGTCCGCTCCGATTGCGTCTCGGGATGGAGCAGACGCGCGAAGCTGTACCGGAAATCTTCGGCGGTGACCGTTCGGCCGTTGTGGAAGCGCACCCCGGGATGGAGGGCGAAGGTGTAGACGCGCCCCTCGTCCGCGACGGTCCATCGTCTGGCGATCGCCGGCCGGATCTTCAGGTCCTGGTCGAAAGCAACAAGGCCGTCAAAGAGTTCGGAGGCCACCGCGTGGGAGACCGTATCGGTGATGTGGGCGGGATCCAGCGAGGGGGGATCCGACGGACCGAGGGTGTACCGGTAGGTGCCTCCGCGCCGGGCGGCGCCCCCGCTCCCCACCAGCACACTGGCCCAGAGGAACACCCCCGCTGCGGAGAGGAGCCGTCGCTTCATCGACGTGTGCGCGTTCCCGGGCCGCCCCGGAGGCGGGACGCCCCGCGTGCCGCTCCCCCTCAACCGAGGCGTTCGAGGGCGCGGGCCACTCGATCCAGGCCTTCCTGGATCTGCTCCATGCCGAGGGAGTAGGAAATCCGCACGTGCTTGTCGTTGCCGAAGTCGGCGCCCGGCACTGCGGTGACGCGGGCCTCCCGGATCAGATACGCCACGAGGTCGGTGGAGCTGTTGATCTTGCGTCCCCGGCCGAGCCTCTTCCCGTAGAAGGCGGAGACGTTCGGGAAGGCGTAGAAGGCCCCCTGCGGGGGCACGCATGTGACCCCTGGAATCTTCTCCAGGCGCTCCAGGAGATGCCGCCGGCGTCTGTCGAATTCCGCGCGCATCATCTCGACCGCCTCCTGCGGTCCCAGCAGGGCGGCCACGGCCGCCTTCTGGGTGATCGAGGTCGGGGCCGAGGTGGAGTGGCTTTGCAGATCGATCATGGCCTTGATGACCTCTGCGGGGCCGGCGGCGTACCCGAGACGCCACCCGGTCATGGCGTACGTCTTGGAGACCGCCCCCACCACGAAGGTCCGTTTCTTGACCGCGTCGCCCAAGGAGGCAATGCTCAGGTGCTTGACCCCGTCATAGGTCAACGCCTCATAGGCCTCGTCCGACACGAGATAAAAGTCCTTCTCCACGGCCAGCTCGGCGATGGCCTTAAGCTCGTCGGTCTCGATCACCGCGCCGGTCGGGTTGCACGGGGAATTGAGGATCACCGCCTTGGTCCGGGGGGTCACAACCGGCTCGATGTGGCTCCGCGTGACGCGAAACCCTTCCTCCTCCGAGATCGGGGTGAAGACCGGCGTGGCCGCGGCCAGGCGGACCTGCTCGGGATAGCTCACCCAGTACGGCGCAGGGATGATGACTTCGTCCCGCTTGTCGAAGAGGACCATCGCCAGATTGTAGAGGGCCTGCTTGGATCCGGTGCAGGCGATCACCTCATCCCGGGTGTATTCCAGCCCCTGATCCCGCTTCAGCTTTGCGATCACCGCATCGCGCAGCTCGTCGATGCCCGCAGGGGGGGTATACTTGGTGAACCCGTCCTGTATGGCGCGGACGCCCGCCGCCTTGATGTGATCCGGGGTGTCGAAATCCGGCTCACCCCCCGCGAAGCTGATGACATCGATTCCCTCCGCTTGCATCTGCCTCGCCAATGCCGTCAGCGCGAGGGTCGACGAAGGGCTGATGCTCCGGACGCGCCGTGACAGTGCCATGCATTCCCCCTTACAGCTTGCCGTGTCTCAACTGGCGATACCGCTCTTTGAGCATCCGTTCGACGCAGGGAGAAACCAAGCCCTTGACGGTGCCCCCCAGGAGCGCGACCTCCTTAACGAGCCGCGAGCTCAGGTAGGTATAGGCCTCGTGGGGCATCAGGAATACCGTTTCGATATCCTCGGCGATCCGGCGATTCATCAGGGCCATCTGGAATTCGTACTCAAAATCTGCGATGGCCCGGAGTCCCCGGATCACCACCGTCGCCCCCTGGGCTTTCACGTAATCGACGAGAAGCGCCTGAAAGGCGTCAATGCGCACCCCGCGCCAATCTCCGACCGCATCCCGAATGATTGCCATCCGCTCCTCAACGGAAAAGAAGGGGGACTTCTCGGGGTTGGCGGTCACGGCCACGATCATCCGAGGAAAGATTTTCAGCGCGCGCTCCAGGATATCCCGGTGACCGTTCGTAAAGGGATCAAAGGTGCCGGGATAGACCGCCAACGGCCTCTTCACCGCTCCCCCTCCGCTGTTCGTCCGTAGAAGGTAAGAACCGTCTGCCCGTGGGCCCGCTCCCGCGTCCGCGACAGACTCCCGATGCGCGGCGGGAGCACCTCTTTGGCAAAGCGCTCAACGATGACGACCCCGTGCGGCTGGAGCAGATCGCCCGAGGCGACGGCCTCCAGTGTCCGCGGGGCGATCCCCGTCCCGTACGGCGGATCGCAAAAGATGATATCGAAGCGTTCTCCCTGACGGACCAAGCGGGGCAACACGCGCAGGACGTCGCCCGCGAACACCCGCCGGGGCCCTCCCGCCTTCTCCGCGTTTTCCCGGAGGACGCGGAGGCAGACCGGATCCCGCTCCACGAAGACCGCCTCGGCGGCTCCACGGCTCAAGGCCTCGATCCCCACCGCCCCCGAACCGGCATAGAGATCCAGGAATCGGGCCCCGCGAACCGAGGCTCCGAGGATACCAAAAAGCGCCTCCCGAAGGTAGTCGGAAGTGGGCCGGACCCCTGTTCGCTTGGGCACCTTCAGCCGGTGCCCCTTGGCCTTTCCTGCAATCACCCGCATGTGTTCAGCGCCCCGCTGTCAGCTATCCGCCATCAGCAACAGGTCTCCGCGGCTGCGGACAGCTGATGGCTGCTCCTAGCCGACCGTGGCTAGCTCCAGTGCCTCCTGCCATCGCTCTCTGAGGGCCGCGCGCAGTGCTCCGTGCGCGGCCAGATCCGGATCATCCGCCACCAGCCTGACGGCCTCCCGTTGGGCCAGCTCGAGCAGACCGACATCCCGGAGGAGTTGGGCGACCTTCAGGTCCGGTAACCCCGCCTGCCGCGTCCCGAAGAGCTCTCCGGGGCCCCTGAGTTCCAGGTCGCGCTCCGCGATCTCGAAACCGTCGCCACAGGCGGCCATCGCCTCGAGCCTGGTCCGCGCCTCCGACGTCAGGCGAGGGCCGTGAATCAAGAAGCAGGCTGCCCGGGTCTCTGCGCGCCCGACCCTTCCCCGAATCTGGTGGAGTTGCGTGAGCCCTAACCGTTCGGCGTTTTCCACCACCACCACGGTCGCTCGCGGGACGTCCATGCCCACTTCCACGACCGTGGTGGCCACCAGGACCTGGATCTCGCCGCCGCGGAAAGCATCCATCGCGATCCTCTTCTCTTCCGGACGCATGCGGCCGTGGAGGCAGCCGACGCTGCAGTCCCGCAGGATCCCTCGCTTCAGCTCCGCCGCCAACCGGGTGGCCGCCCTGAGTTCGGCCCCATCGCTCTCGTCAACGAGAGGGCAGATCACGTACGCGGCTCCGCCCCGTCGGACCTCCTCCAGGACAGACCGGTAGGCCTGCAGCCGCATCTCCTCCGGCACCAGCGTGGTCGTGACCGGCTGACGGCCGGGGGGCAGCCCCTCGATGATGGAGAGGTGCAGGTCCCCGTACAGGGCGAGGGCCAACGTGCGGGGGATGGGGGTGGCGGTCATGACCAAGGTGTGAGGATGGCATCCCTTGGCGGCAAGGTCCGACCGCTGCCGCACACCAAAGCGGTGCTGCTCATCCACGATGACGAAACCCAACCGGTCAAAGGTAACCGCTTCCTGAAGGAGCGCATGGGTTCCGATCACCACCTGCACTCTGCCTGCGGCAATCGCCTCCCGGAGGTGGTCCCGCTCTCGGAGGCCGACTCCCCCCGTCAGCAGGCCGACCTCGATCCCGACGGGCCCGAACAGGCCCCGAGCCTTTCCGTAGTGCTGCTCCGCCAGGATCTCCGTGGGGGCCATGATCGCGCCCTGGAAGCCGCTCCCCACCGCATGCACCATGGCCAAGAGTGCGACGGCCGTCTTCCCGGACCCCACATCCCCCTGCAAGAGGCGCCTCATGGGGCGAGGCCGGGCCATGTCGGCCTTCGTCTGCTCCAAAGCCCGCTCCTGGCCGGCCGTGAGGGGAAACCCGAGGCGGGTCCGGACCGCCGCATCCAGCTCCGGCGCCCCCGTCATCGCCAGGGCCACATCCGCCTCCGCGCCCCGCCGCATGCAGGCGACGCCGAGGCTCAACAAGAGCAGATCGTCGAAGGCGAGGCGCCTCTTGCCGGCCTCCACATCCTCCAGCCGCTCGGGAAAATGCACCGCCCGAACCGCCTCGGGAAGCCCCATGAGGTCATGGCGGTGACGGATCTCTGCAGGGAGAAAATCCTGCAGTGCAGGCACCGATCCCGTGATGAGATCCCTCATGAAGCCCCGGAGCCATCGCTGGTAGAGGCCTTCAACCCGCGGGTAGATGGGCACGATGCTTCCGATATGCGTGTGCAGTCCGTCGTCCCACTCCTCGTAATCCGGATTCACCATCTCGAGGCTTCCGCCCACATTCACCTTCCCGGACAGCACGACGCGTCGCCCCCGGGGGAATTGATGTTTCAGATACGGCTGGTGAAACCACTTGGCCAGGAGGGTGCCGGTTCCGTCGTCGATGATCACGGCGAGTATCTTGAGCCCGCGGCGGGCCGCGATGACGTCCACCGCCTTGACCTGCCCCACGACGGTCTCGCGAAGGCCGGGCCTGAGATCCCGGATCGGCCGAAGATCCCGGCGATCCTCGTGTCGCAGGGGGAGGAGGTAGAAGGCATCCGCGACGGTCCGGACCCCGAGCCTGGCCAGGGCGACCGTCCGCTTCGGTCCCACCCCGTGAAGGCGCTGCACCGGCATCTGGAGATCCGGGGCGTGTGGGGCCGGAGAAATCCCTTGCCTTCTCATGAATCCTTCAGTATTGTCTCTTGCGTTCGTCCACCCGCCGCGTTACAGGTTGGAAGGAGGTTCACCATGCCCAAGGTGAGACGGCGGTGCGAAATCTGCGGCAGGGGGCCCATCGTGGCCCATCAGATCAGTCACGCCCACAACGTGAGCAAGCGGCGGCAGGTGCCCAACATCCACCGCGCCCACGTCCTCATCAACGGGGGCCCGCGCTACGTCCACGTCTGCACCCGTTGCCTGCGCTCCGGTCGCGTCCAGAAAGCCAGCTAAGCGCCGCGCGGTTCATAGTTCAGCGTCCGGATAGCGGAAGCGCCTGCAGTTTCCTGCCATGAACCAACTATTACAAGCGCATTTCACCTTGTGACAATCGAGCAATAGAGCATTGGACCGCAATGGAGCATTTCCGCTCCAAAATTACTCTATTGTTCTATTGCTCCATTGCTCCAAAGCAAACGCACAAGGTGCGTTTGCTTTAGTGGCTGCGCACGCGCTCCACCGCCATCACGCCCTTGACCCGCCGGATCGCCTGGATCGCGCCCTGCAGCTGCTTCAGATCCACCACTTCCAGGACAAAGGTGTTGAGGCCGCGCTTCTCCTCGGTCACGCGCACCTCCGCCTGGGCGATGTTGGCGTTGGTTGAGGAGATGGCACTGCTGATCTCGGCCAGGAGTCCCGGACGGTCCTCCCCGATGACCACCCGGATCTTCACTTGGTGGGGGATCTTCGCCCGCTCGTCCCAGAAAACCCGAATCTGCCGCTCCGAATCGTACCCGAACGCCAGGATGTTGGGACAATCCGCCGTGTGGATGGTGACGCCCCGCCCCCGGGTGATGAAGCCGATGATGTCATCCCCCGGCAGCGGATCGCAGCACTTGGCGAAATGGACGAGGATGTCATCGACCCCGTCGATCCTGATCCCTTCCTCCGCCGCCTTGATCCGCGGTTTTCGCTCTCGAGTCTCCTCCTCCACCAGGGCCTGCGTCTGATCGGGCGGCAAGAGCTTCAGCACCGCCTGACGCGGGGAAATCTTGCCGAAGCCGATGGCGGCGTAGAACTCCTCTTCGCTGGCCACGCCGTAGCTCTCCAGGATGGGGCCGAGGGTCTCCTGCTTCAGCTGCGCGGGGCTCCCCTTCCGGAGCTTCCTCAGCTCGCGCTCCAGCAGCTCCTTCCCCAGCACGACGGACCGGACCCGCTCTTCGTTCTTGATCCAGGCCTTGATGCGGCTGCGTGCCCGGGGGGTCTTGACGAACTTGAGCCAGTCCCGACTCGGATGCTGGGTTGGGGAGGTCAGGATCTCCACGATGTCTCCATTGTGCAGCTCGTACCGGAGGGGGACGATCCGCCCGTTGACCCGCGCCCCCCCACAATGGATGCCGACATCGGTGTGGATACTGAAGGCAAAGTCGATAGGCGTGGAGCCCCGCGGCAGGGCCTTCACATCCCCCTTGGGCGTAAAGACATAGACTTCTTCCGGGAAGAGATCGATGCGCACGGTGTGAAGAAACTCCCGACTATCCGTGAGATCCCGACCCCAGTCGAGGAGCTGGCGGAGCCAGACGAAATTCTTGTCCGAGTCATCCAGGGTGGCTTTCCCCTCCTTGTACGCCCAGTGGGCCGCGATCCCCTCCTCCGCCGTCCCATGCATCTCCCGTGTCCGGATCTGGATCTCGGCCGGCTCCCCCTTGGGGCCGATGACGGTCGTATGCAGCGACTGGTACATGTTGGACTTGGGAACGGCGATGAAATCCTTGAACCGGCCGGGAATCGGCTTCCAGAGGCTGTGGACCATGCCCAGCGCGCCGTAGCAGTCCTTGACGGTGTGGGTGATCACCCGGATGGCGGTGAGATCATAGATCTCTTCCAGGGTCTTCCCCTGCTCGTGCATCTTCCGGTGGATGGAGTAGAAGTGTTTCGGGCGCCCCGTGATCTCAGAGGGGATATCGACCTCGGTCAGCTTCTGGTTCAGGATCGCGATCAACTCGTTGATCTGCGCCTCGCGCTCCTGCCGCTTCTTGGAGATTTGGATGGCCAATTCCCGATAGGCGTCCGGTTCGAGATGGCGAAAGCTCAGGTCCTCGAGATCCTGTTTCATCTTGCCCATCCCGAGGCGGTGGGCCAAAGGGGCGTAGATGTCGAGGGTCTCCTGCGCGATGAGCCGGCGCTTCGCCTCGGGTAACGGGTCCAGGGTGCGCATATTATGGAGGCGATCGGCCAGCTTGATGACGATCACCCGAATATCCTCCGCCATGGCGAGGAACATCTTCCGGAAGTTGTCGGCCTGGCGATCCTCCCGCGTGGAAAAGGGGAGCTTGGAGAGTTTGGTCACCCCGTCAACCAGATCGGCGACCTCATCTCCAAAAAGGGTGCGGATTTCTCCAACGGTCGTCCGGGTATCCTCGATGGCGTCGTGCAGGAGCCCGGCGGCGATCGCGCGGACATCCATCTTGAGCTCGGTCAGGATCGCCGCAACCGCCATGGGGTGCGACAAGTAGGGATCGCCCGACCGCCGGGCCTGCCCCCGGTGGACGGTCGCGGCGAAGGCGTGGGCCTTGTGCAGGACCCCGATGTCCGCGTCAGGGTTATAGGACTTGATGGTGGCGACAAGCTCCTCGATCTCCATCCGTATAGTCCCTTCGGGCCCCCGGGGCCACTTCACTCAATAATTTAGCATACTCCCCGAAGGCTTCCCAACGCCATTTCATGGCGAGGGACGCCCGCTCCCTCACAGCAGGGCCGCTATGGCTTCGCCCGGGATGGCACCCTCCCGAATGATACGGAAGGGAGCTTGGGTACAGTCGACGACCGTTGAGACGATCCCTCCCGGCACCTTCCCCCCGTCCAGGATCAGGTCGCACCGGTTGCCAACCCCCTTTATGACCTCCGCCGCCGTGACGGGGTCTCCGCCGCCGCTCCGGTTGGCACTCGTCCCCGTGATCGGCCGACGGAGGGTCGCCAGAATGTCCAGGACCACGCGACACTTCGGAATGCGAATGCCGACCGTTCCCGTTCCGGCCGTCACCGCCTCTGGAACTTGCGGGGTCGCGAACAGGACGAGGGTGAGGGGACCCGGCCAGAACCGCTCGGCCAGCTGCCAGGCGGCCCCCGACAATTCGCGTGCGACCTCATTCACGTCTTCCATCCTGCGGATGAAAACAGGGATGGGCTTATCGTGCGGACGTCTCTTGACCTCGAGCACGCGGCTGAGCGCGTCCGGATTGAAGACGTCGGCACCCAAGCCGTACACGGTATCGGTGGGAAAGGCCACGAGCCCTCCCTTCGCCAGGATCGCCGCCGCCTCCTTCACAACCGCAGGATCGGGACGCTCGAGGTCCACGGGGGTAACCTTCGGCCGTTTGCTCATCTCACCCTCCCAGATAGGTCTTGCGGACCTCCTCGTTGACGATGAGGTCCTGGGCGTTCCCTTCCAAGACAATGCGCCCGGTCTCCAAAACGTAGCCCCGGTGGGCGATGGACAGGGCCATGTACGCGTTCTGTTCCACCAAGAGAACAGTAGTGCCTTGGCTATTGATGTCCCGAATCGTGTCGAAGATCTGGTCCACCAGGAGGGGGGCGAGGCCCATCGAGGGCTCATCGAGGAGCAAGAGGCGCGGATGGGCCATGAGGGCCCTCCCGATGGCCAGCATCTGTTGCTCACCCCCCGAGAGGGTCCCCGCAACCTGCGTCCTCCGCTCCTTCAACCGGGGGAAGAGGGTGAAGACCCGCTCCAGGTTCTCGGCAAAGGAGTCGTCCGTCCGGGCGTAGGCGCCCATCTCCAGGTTCTCGAGGACCGTGAGACGGTTGAACATCCGTCGTCCTTCCGGAGCATGGGCGACCCCTGCGGCAACGATCCGGTGGGGTGGAAGGCGATCGATCCGCATCCCCTCGAAGCGGATCTGACCCTCGTGAGGGCGGAGGAGTCCGGAGATGGACTTGAGGGTCGTGGTCTTCCCCGCCCCGTTGCTCCCCAGGAGGGTGACGATCTCCCCCTTCCCGACCCGGAGCGAGACCCCGTGGAGCGCCGGGATCTCTCCGTAGTACACGTGGATCCCTTCGACCTCAAGCATGCCCTTCGCTGAGACCCCACCGCCGTCGTCCGAGGTAGGCTTCGATGACCTTCGGGTCTTTTTGGACCTCGCTCGGGCTCCCCTCGGCGATCTTGACCCCGTGATCCAGGACGATGACGTGATCCGACACCCCCATGACCACCCGCATGTTGTGCTCGATCAGGAGGATGGTCACGTCGTGCTCATCCATCACGCGACGCAGCAACCCCATCAGCGCGTGCGCCTCCGTGGGGCTCATCCCGGCAGTTGGCTCGTCGAGCAGGAGGAGCTTCGGCCGAGACGCCAGTGCCCGGGCGATCTCCGCTCGGCGGCGATCGCCGTAGGCAAGATTCTTGGCAAGGTCATCCTCCTGCTCCTGCAAGCCGACGAAGGTCAGCAGGTCCGCCGCCTTCTCCCCCGCCGCTCGCTCCTCCTGACGGAACCGGGAGCCACGGGTCAAGACGTCCCAGAGCCCGAGCCCGAGACGGCAGTGCATGCCGACGAGGACGTTCTCCAGGACCGTCATCTCCGGAAAGAGACGGATGTTTTGGAAGGTCCGGCAGATGCCGAGTTGTGTGATCTGATCGGGGGTCAGACCGATGAGCGGCCGCCCGTCGAAAGTGACCGTGCCTCCATCGGGCTGCACCATCCCGGTAAACACGTTGAAGAGTGTCGTCTTCCCCGCTCCATTGGGACCGATGAGAGAGACGATCTTCCCCTGGGACACCGCACAATCCACCTCATGAACGGCGATGAGGCCGCCGAAGCGCTTGGTCACTTGGTGCGCCTCAAAGAGGAGCATCGTCATTCCCCCCGCGTCCGACGCCACCGTCGGGGCGGGATCATGCCCTGGGGGCGAAAAATCATCATGAGGACCAGGATGATGCCGAAGATCATCCGCTCGTACTTGGCCGGCTCAAACTGGGGCGGAAGTTGGCTGAAGCTGAAGGAACCGATAAGGGGGATGGAGATGGCGGCTTCCGTATGCCGTAAGGTGTTGAGCCAGATGGAGAGTTCCTTCAGGACTTGGAGATTCAGCACGGTCACCACCGTTGCCCCCAGCACGACTCCCGGGATGCTTCCCATCCCACCCAAGATCACCATCGCCAGCACCCCGATGGACTCCATAAACGTAAAGCTCTCCGGGTTGATGTAGAGTTGTTTCGCGCTGAAGAGGACACCCATCGTCCCGGCAAAGGAGGCACCGGCGGCGAAGGCGAGGAGCTTCATCCGGACGAGGGGAACTCCCATCGCCACCGCCGCCATTTCATCCTCACGGATCGCCTCCCACGCCCTCCCGATGTGGGAGTGATGCAGGCGCTGGGTCACGAGCGTGACGACGATGACAATCAAAAGAACAAGGAAGTAGAAGTAGAGGCCGTACAGGACGGCCGGACTTGCCCGGATCCCCAGGGCTTCCAGCACCGGCAGGAAAAAGAGAGGCGGGCGCTGGATCGGGGTAATACCGATCGGGCCGTTGGTGAAGTTAATCGGTTTGTCCAGGTTATTGACCAACACCCGGACCACTTCCCCGAACCCCAATGTCACGATGGCGAGGTAATCTCCGCGCAGCCGGAGGACCGGCAGGCCCAGAAGGACCCCCGTGACGGCTGCCACAATGACCCCCAGGAGGAGGAAGACGAAAAACCACTCCGGGGCCAGCGGAAATTGGATCAGCGATGCGGAGATGAACTGATTGGCCTGCCGGGAGCCGAAAATCGCCCACAGATAGGCGCCGACGGCGAAAAAGGCGACGTACCCCAGATCGAGGAGCCCGGCCAGCCCCACCACGATGTTGAGCCCGAGGGCCAACGCAACGAAGATCCCCACCTGAATCGCGACCTCGAGATAGTAGCCATTGATGCTCCCCAGGATGGGCAACAGGAGACCCAACGCACTCACGGCAAAGCCGATCTTCAACGGACGGGTGATCCGCGCATGGTAGAGGATCAGGAGGGACGCCTGAAAGAGGAGAAAGGCGGGGAGGGAACGGGGAAAGGCATACACGAGAAGGCTGCTCAGCAGGAGAGCGACGGTGACCACGACGGTCTGGGTGGATGGCCGGAGGAACCAGGTGCGATCGCCATCCATTAGGCACGCTCCCGTACAACCTCTCCGAGGAGCCCCTGGGGTCTAAAAATCAGGATGAGGATGAGGATGCTGAACGCGAAGATGTCCTTATACTCTGCCCCGAAGGCGCCTCCCGTCAGGAGAGAGAGATAGGACGCCGCAAAGGCCTCCAAGAGCCCCAGGACTACGCCCCCGACCATGGCCCCCGGGATGTTCCCGATCCCCCCCAACACCGCGGCGGTGAAGGCCTTGATCCCCGGGATGAATCCGGTGTACGGGGTAATGAGGCTGTATTGAATTCCGAAGAGGACCCCGGCCGCGCCTCCCATGGCTCCGCCGATCAGAAAGGTCAGGGCGATCATCCGGTCGACGTCGATCCCCATCAGGGACGCGGTGGCCTGATCCTCTGCCACCGCCCGGATGGCCGTGCCGATCTTGGTCCGATGGACCAGGAGGTTGAGGCCGACCAGCATGACGATGGCCGCGACGATCACCACAAGGGATTTCAGGGGGACATCCACGAGGGCCGTCAGCTGGATCCGCTGGTCGAAAAAGGGAATGGAGGGATACGTCAGATAAAAGGCGTTCCGCCAGAGACTCTCTCCAAACCTGATCAGGTCCTGGAGGAAGAATGACACACCGATGGCAGAGATCAGGGGGACCAGGCGGGGTGCTGCCCGGAGCGGACGATA
>Ga0209751_10001530_pt1 | contig 23686 bp, 16 predicted proteins | sample RifCSP13_1_FD_184019 | JGI IMG/M metagenome (GOLD analysis project Ga0209751, IMG submission 184019) | Soil microbial communities from Rifle, Colorado - Rifle CSP2_sed 13_1 (SPAdes) (version 2) | ecosystem: Environmental > Terrestrial > Deep subsurface > Rock core/Sediment | place: Rifle...
TGACTCTTGAGCTTCAGGAGAACGAAGAAGAGCTCAGGCAAAATGCCGAGGAAATGAGAGCCACGCAGGAAGAGCTTAAAAAGTCGAATGAACACCTCGAGGCAAAGATCCTGGAGGTTGAAAACGCGCAAAAAAGGCAATTTTCATTACTTGAAAATGCCTCGGAGATCATTGCCATTTATGATGAAAATATGGTCATGAAGTACGAAAGTCCTTCCGTTATTAAGATACTTGGCTTTACTCCCGAAGAGATGATGCATGGCAAGGATATCGACCGGCTTACCCGTAAAGGTGAAACCAGCATGCGTGGCATGTTCAAGCAATTGCTTGCCAGCCCGGGTGAACCGGTTACTATCCAGTACACCTACATGAAAAAGAACGGGCAAAAAATATTCCTGGAAGCAACCGGACGTAACCTGCTCAACGATCCCGCCATTGAAGGGATCATCATCAATTCCACCGACATTACGGAACGCAAACGCGCCGAACGGGAAGAAAGGCTGAAAAGCAAAATGCAGGCCCTGTCGGAAAACTCACTTGATCTGATTATCAGGTTAAGCACAGTTGGCCAGTTCTTTTATGCAAATCCTATTGTTACTTCCTTTATGGGCATCGATCCCATGGATCTTATCAACAAAACACTCAATGAAATAGGTATTTCCACGGTCCTTCTCAACTACTTCCGGGAATCTATAGATAATATTAAATCGTATCCCAACAAAACCCAGGCTGAAATTACAATTCCGGCATTGATTGATGGCCGGGAGACCGACAGGATCATGAGTTTTGCTGCCATCCCTGAATTCAATGAGAACGAACTTGAAACCATCCTGTTTGTCGGGCATGATATTACCGAAGCCAAGCAGATTGAACATGAAATCCAGGATAAGAACAGGAAGATTGAAGACTCTATCAACTATGCCCAGCGTATCCAGACCTCTATCCTTCCCGATATCAGGCTGGTACGGGAGCACCTCCCGAAATCATTCATATACTACAAACCCAGGGATGTGGTAAGCGGTGATTTCCCCTGGTTCTTCAACCGCGGGAATGATATATATATAGCTGCCGTAGATTGCACAGGACATGGCGTTCCCGGAGCCCTGCTTTCATTTGTCGGCTACTTCCTGCTGAACAACATAGTTGACCGCGACCACAAAATTTCGGCTTCTGAAGTGTGTGATCTCCTGCATTTCGGTGTGAGAAAAACGCTGAAACAGGAGAGCGAGGAGGCTGAAGCACGCGATGGCATGGATATCGCTTTCTGCAAGATCAATCATATCGACCGGGAACTGCAATACGCCGGAGCCCACCGTCCGCTGTTCCTGCTGAGACACGGCGAGCTTATCGAATACAAAGGCAACCGCAAGGCCATTGGCGGTATACCCCACCGTAAAAAAGAAGAAGAGAATTTCACCAACTACATGATCAATTACAAACGCGGAGACAAGTTCTTCTTCTTCTCTGACGGCTTGCCTGACCAACTTGGAGGACCCGAAGATAAAAAATACTCTCCCAAACGAATCCGTGAACTCATACTTGAAAACAAAGACCTGCCCATTGAAAAATACAGCAACCTGTTTTCCGAGGATTTTGAAACATGGAAAGGCGACGGAAAGCAAATCGACGACGTTCTGCTAATTGGAATTGAATTTTAGTAATATTGTAATAAATCAATAACCTATGGATAATAAAAAAGATGTGAAAGGTTTCCTGGAGTTTGTATACGAATTCTACAAATCCATGAAGGCACATGAAATTACCCTGGTATATGAAGGTGAAATTACCCATCAGATCACCAAGGCTTTTACATCCCTCACTGAATCGAACATGTCCAAAGAGGACGAGCCGAATTCCGTACAGCGAAAGGTATTTCATGTTATGGTCGAATGTCTGCAAAATATCAGCAAACACGCCGATGATTTTACCTCAAACGACTATTTGTTCTCGGGCAGGGGAATTTTCCTGGTCAGCAAGGGGGAAAATGAATACAGTGTAACCACTGGCAATGCTGTGGAAAATGACAAGATCGAATACCTTACCGAACTGCTTGAAAATATAAACCGTATGGATAAGGAAGAACTCAAGGAACTGTACAAGAAACAAATGAAAGAAGGCAGACTTTCGGAAAAAGGCGGAGCCGGCCTGGGATTTATTGATATTAAAAGAAAAACAAACAAGGAACTGGAATACCATTTTCTTCCCATTTCCGATGATACCTCATTTTTCCTGTTAACTTCCACCATTTCACGATCAGATAATTAAAAAATATATTTTATGGAAACAATTAAAATTCAGGGAACGGAAGATACCCCGAAAATAATACTCGACGCCGAGAATGAAATCCTTGAAATCAGCGGCCGATCGTTGCCCGAAGATGTCAGTTCATTTTATGAACCCGTATTGAACTGGCTGAATGATTACGCTGAGAATCCGGCCACGAAAACAGTTTTCAATTTTAAACTCACCTATTTCAACACGGCCTCTTCAAAACTGCTGCTCGATATTCTGATGAAGCTTGAGGAGCTCCATGAAAAAGGAAACGAAGTCGTTATCCGGTGGCATTATCCCGAAGATGACGAGGATATGGCCGAAGCAGGTGAAGAGTATGCTGATATTGTAGATGTTCCGTTCGAACAGGTTTCCTACCAGTGATAATCACACCTGAAGGAAGATTATTTAAGCCTGATCCGATAATTCCCTTGACTGAATGAGTGAAGAGATTCTCAAAGCGCTGATGCAACTGTTTGCAATTATTGCAAAACAGGATGAAGGTGTTGAATCCACCCAGGTGGAATATGTGAAAAATTTCCTGCTTCAGCAGCTTAATGACGAGAATGTTAAGGAGTATTATACATTGTTCAGCGAGTACAGTGGTTTGGTGGAATCAGAAAATGAACCCGAGAACGATGAGGAAAAAAATACACGAAAGCTCACCTCAGTAAGGGATTCAGTAAGAATTCTCGGACTATGCAAAAAAATCAATAAAACCCTTACACAGAAACAAAAGGTTGTTGTATTGGTGAGGCTTTTCGAAATTGTAAATGCCGACCGGAAATTCTCCGACCAGCGCATGCAGATCATCAATACGGTTGCCGATGTATTCAAAGTTGCCAAAGACGAGTTCTTCAGTATTGAGTCGTTTGTGATCAGGAATGAAGCTTCCGAACTGGATGATTCCAATATTTTAATAATCAACGACAGGCACGATGAGCTGCGAAGCGCAAAAAAAATCCCGACCAAGCATCTTCATGGTAATATTTTTGTGCTTAAGATCAATAGTGTTGACCTGTACTTCCTGAAATATACCGGGAACGAAGACTTGTTCCTGAACGGCCTGCCGGTGCGCAATGACCGTATTTACCTTTTTGCAAACGGGAGTACAGTAAAATTACCCAAAGCCGCTCCTGTGTATTACAGTGATGTGGTTGCACATTTTCTGGCTGATAACGTTGAAAACCAGATCACCTTTACTGCCAATGAACTTGAATTCAAATTCACCAATGGCAATATCGGGCTTCACAAAATAAACTTTTCCGAGTCACATGGCCGGCTTATCGGTATAATGGGAGCCAGCGGTGCTGGTAAAACAACCTTGCTGAATGTGCTATGCGGAATCGAAGCACCATCATCAGGTGAAGTTCTCATCAACGGGATAAATCTTCATCAACAGCAGGAAAAACTTGAAGGGGTGATCGGACTCGTACCACAGGATGATCTCCTCATCGAAGAACTTACTGTTTACCAGAACCTGTACTATAATGCCAAACTCTGCTTTAAAAATATAAGCGAAGAGGATTTGGATGAAATGGTTATCCGGACCCTGCAGAATCTTGGGCTGTATGACCGCAAAGACCTCAAGGTAGGTTCTCCGATGAAGAAAATGATCAGCGGTGGCCAGCGAAAAAGGTTAAACATCGCTCTTGAGCTTATCCGGGAACCATCTATCCTGTTTGTGGACGAGCCGACATCCGGTCTTTCTTCGAGGGATTCCGAGAACGTGATGGACCTCCTGCGCGAACTGGCCCTGAAAGGCAAACTCATTTTTGTAGTCATCCATCAGCCATCTTCCGAGATTTATAAGATGTTTGACAAGATGATCATACTTGACACCGGCGGCTATATGATCTATTATGGAAATCCGGTGGAAGCGGTCATGTACTTTAAAAAGCTCGACGTTCAGATCAACAGTGAAGTAGGTGAGTGCCAGGCATGCGGAAATGTAAATCCCGAATTGATCTTTAATATCATCGAAGCCAAGGTGGTGGATGAATTCGGAAATTATACCGATGCCCGGAAAGTTACGCCGTCACAATGGGAAGAACATTATAAACTGCTTGCAAACAACAGGGAACTGAAAACAGGCGAAGGATCCCCCCCGAATAACCTGAATATCCCGGGATGGATAAAACAGTTCGGCATATATACTGTCCGCGACTTCCTTTCAAAGATCAGCAACAAACAATACGTTGCTTTAAGTCTCCTCGAAGCACCCTTGCTGGGTTTTATATTGTCCTTCATCATCCGCTATATCGAAGATCCGAATTCGGGCGAGTATATTTTCAGGGTGAATGAAAATATCCCGATCTTCATTTTTATGGCACTCATCGTAGCCCTGTTCCTGGGCCTCACCATAAGTGCCGAGGAGATATTTCGCGACCGGAAAATACTGAAACGTGAAAGCTTTCTCAACCTCAGCCGATCGAGTTATCTGGTATCCAAAATTGTTATTCTGTTTGCGATTTCAGCCATACAGTCGATTCTTTTTGTGGTTGTTGCCAACCAGTTCCTGGGTATCAGGGACATGACATTCACATACTGGCTGGCACTTTTCTCCACAGCAGCTTTTGCCAATATGCTGGGTCTTAATATCTCAGCCTCATTTAATTCGGCAGTTACCATTTATATCCTTATACCGCTGGTGATGATCCCGATGATGATACTGAGCGGTGCCATGTTCAGTTTTGACAAGCTTAACCGCAAGGTCAGCCGTGTGGATAAAGTGCCCGTTATTGCCGAATTCATGGTAACAAAATGGTCTTACGAAGCATTGATGGTCCACCAGTTCAAGGATAATAAATTCCTCGGATCAAAACTGTACCAGATCGAAAAAGAAGAAAGCCAGTCGGATTTCAGGAAGGTATATTGGCTCCCCGAACTATTTGAAAGGCTCGAACGCATAAAAAATGAGGTTGACAATGTTGGCACCGTGAACCTGTCGGCCAATGACCTGCTTGTGATAAACAACGAAGTGAGGAAAGAATCTGCGCGCAATGCCGGGGTAGCCCCGTTTAAGGAACCGGATAATCTTGTACCGGGCAAATTTGACCGGAATACGGCTGATCTTCTTGTTGAATACTTAAAGTCCCTTGACCAGTATTATGGCGATATATTCCAGAAGATCAGCCGTCAGAAAGAGAATTATTTCAATTTTTACCTCGACAGGGACCCTGATGCATATAACCAGCTTAGAGATCAGTATCATAACGAGGGTATTTCCGACATCGTCCGGAAAGTATATGAAAAGAACAAAATTCTGGAGTACGAGCATCAACTCGTTCAACATTACGACCCCATCTACCAGGATCCTTTTGTTAAAGGCCCTTTTACCATAAGGACTCACTTTTATTCTCCTGTCAAACCTTTCCTTGGTAAAACCTTTGACACCTACTGGTATAACATGACTGTAGTATGGTTACTGACACTTTTGCTGTATGTGGCTTTATATTTTGAATGGTTTAAGAAACTTATTAACCTCTCCCAACGTTTTAAAAAGAAAAGTTGAAATTGATCATCATTTATTTTTAATATCAATTAATCAATCGTTATTTTTGTTGTACAAACCAACATCAGGACTATGCCCAAATTATTTATATATCTTTTTATTGCGCTGGTTGTAGCAGGATCCTGCAAATCAGGCGGAGCTGGAAAAGATGCCAGCCTCGAAATACCGGATTCCGTTCTTAATATGGGGATTGAAATTTCCGAAGAGGTAATGCGGGATATCGTGCAAAACATATCCTCGCCTGTTGAAATGGCAGCCATGATCAAAGAGCTTGGTGTTCCTTACTCCAACAGGTATATTTCACCTACCGACAGGGTTGGAAATTTAACCACAAGTTACCAGCAGGCACTCAACCTTGGGATTTATGCTGCTGATCTCGGGTACCTGAATATGAACAATAAAACATCAGCCGTAATTGATTACCTCACTGCTATTAAAACATTGTCAGACGCCATTAAGGTAGGACAGTTCTTTGATTTTACCACCCTGAAGAGGCTGGCTACCAACAGTAAAAATCTCGATTCGCTGATGTATATATCTGTTCACAGTTTTAATGAAATGGATAAATATCTTCATTCAAATAATCGCACCAACCTCAGCGCACTGATCGTTACCGGTGTGTGGATCGAAGGTCTTTACCTCGGAACCCAGGTATATGAAATCTCACCAAACCAGCAACTGGCAGAGCGGATCGGGGAACAAAAGCTGACACTCGATCAGCTGGTTCTTATCCTGGATAAATACCAGCAGGACAAGCAGTATGCAAATCTATTGGTTGAGCTCGGAAAAATAAAAGATCTGTTCCAGGCTGTGAACATCCGCATTGAAATAGGTGAACCTGAGATGGTTGAAGAAAACGGAATGCTTATCATCGTCCAGCATGACAAAAGTATCGTGGAGATTTCTCCCGAACTGCTTAAAAGTATTATTGAAACTACAGAACAAGTCCGCAACAGGTTAATAAGCTTATAATTATGAAGAAATTCATTATCGCTTTTTCGGTCTTTGTATTCGCCTGGTCTGCTTTCATCCATGCACAAGATGTTTCACAACTTACGGCACAATGTGCCGCCAATGCGGGCGATGTTATGTATCTAAAGGATTTTGTGGTGAAACTTGACCAGGGTACTCCGGGTGGTGCTCCTCCTACTGCCAGATTTGCTCTTTTGCTCAGTAAGAATGTCGTATACCGTTTTTCGATATGCACTGCAGCAAACTCCGACGGAGAAGCTGTACTTCAGCTACTTGACATGAATACCTTATTGGGAAGTACTTTCATCAGCGCAACAGGAAAAGATTTTCCATATTTCGATTTTAAATGCCAGAAGACAAGTGTTTACCACGTTTTCATTTCTTTTAAGGAAGGACGTGCCGGAGAGGGCGTGGGAATTATGTCGTATGTAAAAAAGCTCTGATATTCCATTCAGGATCTTAAAGCCGGTATTCGTTTGAAAGATACCGGCTTTTATATTATCCGCTGTAACACCAACAATACCAGAAACAACAATAATAACAGATCGTTGATCCAGTTCCGTTTGCATTTCAGGAAGTAATGGCCGAACAGAAAAGCCAGGGGAACCGACAGAAAATAAACCATTTCATTTCCCGTTCCCGGTATCACCAGGTAGATCAGAACAGACACCAGAAAAAACCAGAAAAAAAGAATGAAGAACTTCCTGGCATGGATTTTTATATTCCCGATAAGGGATATCATAAAATAACTGCTGATCACAAGGTTCAGAAAAACATACGTCCAGTTGATGATTACGCCTGTCCTGAAAACCTGTTTGCCCTGTTCAAAGGATCCTGCGAGTTTATTAAAATAATCCGAAACAGGAATATCAGCCAGATAGTATATGGAGAAAAGGAAAATAAAAGGGAGCAGCAAACCCAGAATTGAATAGGCCCATTCGCGCCAGTTAAAAGGTCTGAGATTCACCAGGCTGATGGGTATTAACAACAAAAGCGCCAGGGCAGGAAAATAAAATAGTGCGGCAAGTGAAACCAGGATACCGGCATCCATGAAATTATACGATGTTGCCTCATCTTTGTAAGTGTTTAAGAGCCTGTAAAATAAAATGATTATCAGGAATGAGGCTACTAATGCCGGATTAAGCTGATGTAACTGATAGAAACCTGTGACGAGTATAAAATAAAACAATGCCGGGAGTTGGGTCCTGCCGGGAATAAAAATGTAAATCGTATTCAGCTGCACCAGCAGGTATCCGTTTAACAATACAATCAACAGAGCTGCCAATGAGGAAAGCAGCCTGTACCTGATATTAAACGACAACAACAATTCACCCAACGGAGCTTCGCTAACATATGGAGTTGCCGGGGATGTGGCTGTAAATAAGGAAGGTATCCAATAAGCAACAGGAAGCAGGACAATAACGATTAAAACGCTGATCCGGTTGCCGTTGAAATATCGTAATACCATAATCCGGTTTATCAGACCCTACTATAACAGGGCCTCAACCTTGTTTACCAGATTACCCTTTGGAACAGCGCCAACCTGTTTGTCGGCAACCTGTCCATCCTTAAAAAAAAGAACAGTTGGAATATTCCTGATCCCAAATTTGGCAGATACACCAGGATTGCTGTCAACATCGAGCTTGCCCACGATTATTTTGTCCTTGTAGTCCTCCGCAATTTCATTCACGATTGGTCCGATAACCTTGCAAGGTCCGCACCATTCAGCCCAAAAGTCAACCAATACAGGCTTATCAGCCTTAAGAACAATGTCATCAAAATTTGAATCAGTTAAGATAACAGCCATAATTATCAGGTATTGAATTATTACAAAAATTTACTTTTTCTACAGGTGCAAATTTATAAAACTGTACGCTAACAAAAAACCTCAATCAATACAGTTTGAACTCCAATTCATTCTTATTGGTCAAAAAATCGATGAGTTCATCGGTAAGCGCTATCCGTTGCGAACGGCTGAACAAATCAACACCTATATTTTCGGCCGGATCATACACCAGGATCTTTAAGTTCGTGCAGCCCCCGTTCTGCCTGGCAAATCCTGAAAAGTCCTTTATAAAACTGTCTGTCAACATGTCCAGTGGCAGTTTGATCTGAATGCCCTTCACCAGTTCATCACGGGCTGAACTAAGCATGTTCATGCTTTTAATTTTAAATTCAAGTTCCGGCGTTTTTTTCCAGGTGTTTTCACCAACACTGCCGCGGATCAGCAGGGAATAGCCTTCATAAAGATATTTCCGGAAGTTTTCATAATCTTTACTGAAGAGAGTCATTGAAAACGTATCTGAATAATCCTCTATGGTGAAGGATCCATAGGGTTTTCCATTTTTTGTTGTTGCATGTCTTACTGTGGTTACCATTCCAGCAATCGTCAGTTCTTTGTTCCTGAGTGATTCAAGATCACGCAGGCCGGATAGTGTTTCGTTACAGAACTGGTTGATCTCGAGTTTGAAATTATCCAGCGGGTGCGCTGATAAATAAATGCCAATAACTTCCTTTTCCTTATTGAGCTTAACCAGGGGTGGCCACTCCTGTGCTTTGGAAGGTCTTGGCTTAATAACTTCAATTGTATCCATGTTGCCGAACAGCGTGGGGGCTGTGCCGGACTGGCTTTGCATCTTACTGCCATAACGGATAAGCGATTCTATGAACCCGGCGCCTCCCTCATCGGCTTCAAAAAAGTGGTGACGCTGTATATCCCTGAAGCTGTCAAATCCACCGGCCATAGCCAGTGCCTCCAGGCATCGCTTGCTTACCGTGTTATTATTGACCCTTTCTACAAAGTCATAAACATCCCTGAACAAGCCTCCGGCCTTTCTTACTCCAATGATATGATCCACCGCCGATTCACCTACTCCCCTTATCGCTGCAAGACCAAACCGTATATGACCTTCGGCATTAACGGTAAATCGTGCAAAGCTTTCATTGATATCGGGTACCAGCACCCGTATTCCCATTCGCCGGCATTCATCCATGAAAAAACCGACTTTTTTCAGGTCATTAAGGTTCCGGCTCAGCACAGCCGCCATAAATTCAGCCGGATAATGCGCCTTCAGATAGGCAGTCTGATACGATATTAATGCATAACAGGTGGAATGGGACTTGTTAAAAGCATAATGTGCAAATGATTCCCAATCCTTCCATATTTTCTGGACTGTTTTCGGATCATGCCCGTTCCGGATACAACCCTCTTCAAATTTCACCCGCAGCTCATTCATCATGGAAACAATTTTCTTCCCCATGGCTTTCCGGAGTGAATCAGCCATTCCCTTTGTAAATCCGGCAAGCAGTTGTGAAAGAAGCATAACCTGCTCCTGATAAACCGTAATGCCATAGGTGTCCTTCAGATAGGCCTCCATTTCGGGAATATCATAAATGATCTCCTCTTTCCCGTGTTTGCGGTTCACATAACTGGGGATATAATCCATGGGGCCCGGCCGGTAAAGGGCATTCATGGCTATTAAATCTTCAAAACGGTTTGGCTTCAGCGCCTTCAGGTGCTTCTTCATCCCTTCCGATTCAAACTGGAATAACCCGGTTGTTTCCCCCCGGCTGTAAAGCTCATAAGTCCTGGCATCATCCAGTGCCAGGTTGTCAATATCAACCTCCGGCTTTCCCGAGATCCTGATATTATCCAGGGTGTCCTGGATAATAGAAAGTGTCTTCAGACCCAGGAAGTCCATTTTCAGCATACCAACCGATTCAATGTGTGATCCTTCAAACTGTGTCACATTTAAGTCGGCATCCTTATTCCTGCAAATGGGAATGTACTCTTCCAGGCTGTCTCTTCCGATAATGATCCCACAGGCATGAACTCCGGTTTGCCTTACCGAACCTTCAAGCACCTCGGCATATTTCAGTGTACTCGCGATCAGTTGGTTATTTGAATTTTTCTCTGCCACTAACGCAGGTACTCTTTCATAAGTGTCCCTAAATGTAATCCCCGGAGTATCTGGTACCAGCTTAGCCAGCCGGTCGGCCTCGGATAATTCAAGTTTTTGCACCCTGGCCACATCGCGTATGGCCATTTTCGGCGCCATGGTGCCAAAAGTAATAACATGGGCCACCCGCTCCCTGCCATATTTTTTTACCACATACTGCAACACCTTTTCCCTGCCGTCTTCATCAAAGTCGATGTCGATATCCGGCATCGAGATCCGGTCGGGATTCAGGAACCGCTCAAACAGCAAATCATATTTTATCGGGTCGATATCGGTAATCCTAAGGCAATAGGCTACCACCGAACCCGCAGCGGAACCTCTTCCGGGTCCGACAGAAACCCCCATCTCCCGGGCTGCCCGTATCACATCCCATACAATTAGAAAGTATCCCGGGAAACCCATCTTTTGTATTGTTTCCAGTTCAAATTCAATACGGTCCTTCACCATCTCATTCATCCCGGGGTAACGCTTTCCGGCGCCTTCGTAAGTAAGAAAATGCAGGTATTCATTGGCATCCGGAAATCCTTCCGGTATGGGGAAGTCCGGCATTACCGGATCACTGTTCAGCTCATATTGTTCAACCTTGTCGACAATTTCCTGTGTATTGGCAATGGCTTGCGGCACATCGGCAAACAAGGCCCTCATCTCATCCTGAGTCTTTTGCCATTCCTGCCTGGTATATCGCAAACGGTTCTGATCATCCACATCCTTACCGGTGCTTATGCATAAAAGCCTGTCGTGCGCAGGAGCATCCTCTTCGTTGATGAAATGTACGTCGTTGGTAACGATACACCTTATGCCGGTCCCGGCGGAAATATTCTGCAGCTGTGTATTAACAAATACCTGGTTTTCATACACCTCGCGGTCTATCTTCGGTTCACCCGAAGGATGACGCTGCAGTTCAAGGTAGAAATCATCCCCAAAAATTTTCCGGTATTCCTCCACTGCCTGCATTGCGGCATCAATACCCTCATGCAGCAGGAGCCATGGAATTTCTCCGTGAAGACACGCTGAAGAAGCAATAAGACCCTTGCTGTAAAGTCGCAACAATTCCTTGTCAATGCGGGGTTTGTAGTAAAATCCTTCTGTCCATCCGTAAGAAACGAGTTTGATCAGGTTTTTATACCCCTCCTTGTTCTTTGCAAGCAGCACAAGGTGAAAGCCTCCGCCATCAAGCTTGTCAGATTTTTCATGCCTGGAGCGGCGGGCAACATATACTTCACATCCGAGGATGGGTTTTATTCCCTGCTTCCGGGTCTCATTATGGAATTCCTTAGCACCAAACATATTACCGTGGTCAGTGATTGCCAGTGCTTTCATGTTATCGCTTTTGGCTTTGGCGATCAAATTCTTAATCACCGCTGCCCCGTCAAGAATCGAATATTGGGAGTGAACGTGCAGATGGGTAAAAGGAATTTTATCAGGCTTTGAACTCTCCCCTATAACAATTCCTGTCTTTTCAACAGGCACATCGGTATCCAAAGCCTGCCTGTCCGGTTTTGGCCTGATTTCTACAGGTGGAATAACGGACGGATTTGCATTTTTAAATCCCTTTACCAGTTGCGGGTCTACCTTAAGGTCGCGAGGCAGGATCACATCCCTGCGGACGAGTTCCAGGAAACAACGGGTAGTTGCTGCCACATCGGCCGCAGCATTATGCGCTTCCTCAAATCCCTCGCCGAAAAGTTTATCATGCAACTCCGAAAGTGTAGGCCATTTGAATTTTCCACCGCGCCCTCCGGGTAAGGCACAAAATTCAGTGGACAATTCCTTGGTACAAATCTGTGTAATTTCAAAAAGACTGGAGGTTATACCTTTCCGGATGTACTCTGCACCGAGAATGCGCAGATCGAATTCTACATTGTGGCCTACAATTACCAATGCCTGCTCCAGCACTCCGGCAAATTCCACGAGCACGGTTTTCAGGTCGGATCCCTCGGCCATGGCTTTTTCCGTAGAAATCCCATGAACTTTTTCGGCAGCATAGGGAATTGTGTACCCTTCAGGTTTGATCAGGTAACATTCCGAAGCGGTCAGTTTTCCGGTATCGTCGTGGCATTCCCAGGCAAGCTGCACCATGCGCGGCCAGTTATCCGTATCGGTTACCGGTGCATTGTAATTCGCCGGTAATCCTGTGGTCTCAGTATCGAAGATCAAAAACATGGAGGGAAATTGTAAACCTGACAGCAAAAATACGGCAGATTAACACACCATGAAACAGATGTTAATAAAAAGGGATAAATCAATGCGTAATGCAGACCCTCAATAACCAGCATAAATCCTGCCGGCTATTTTCAAATGGCAGCGTCATTTCCCGTTTTCAGCAACAATTCTTCAATCTGCTTCCTGAACATGTCCTTTGTAGCTTCAGGTGTATTTGCAATACCCGAGGAAATGGTCGGTGGCCCGGTAACCGGACAGAACAAAAATGTGGGAATGCTTTGAACTCCAAAAACCGAAGCCAGTTCCCGCTCTTTCTCTATGTCAACTTTATAGATGTTGATCCTGCCTGCATATTCGCCGGATAGCTCTTCCAGAATGGGTGATGTAATTCTGCAAGGCGCACACCAGTCGGCATAAAAGTCAATCAGACAGGGCACTTCTCCCTTAAATGCCCATTTATCGGGACTTTTTTCATAATCCATGACCAGTTTCAGAAAGTCGGCTTTGGTAATATGAACGGGCGCCTGATGGACTGTGTTGGTTTCTGTAATGGCGGCTGCAACCTGTTTGGCCGCTGTGCCGGTATTACCAATGATGCTTTCAGGCTGTCCTTCGGGTTTAGCATCAGGCTGACCCTTGCAACTCAGGATCGAAATGATTAGCACACCTGCCAAAAGATACCAAGATTTTTTCATCTGTTTTGCGTTTTATATTTATATTTATATATGTATATATATCAAATTTTATACCGTTTTTAGTCTGGCTGTGTTTCCTGAAAAATTGTCATGTTTACACGACACCTTGTGCATTGGCCGGATTAAGCCGGTAAAACACAGCCCTTTCCGTAACATCCATGACCAGCACCCGTGTAAGTATCAGGTTAACCAGAATTTCTTCAGCCTGAAACCTGCCCGTACGTGCGATCTTTATAAATTTTGACAGGGTTATGTGGTCATTTTCCGACAAAAAGTCGACAAGTACCTTTTCCTCACGGCCCAGATTAATGAGAACTCCCTGCTGCCGGCTTTCATTTTTCCACACGTTCACCATTATCCTGTTTGCCCGGATATTCTGATCAAGTACCCTCAGGTAAGCTGTCCACTCACCCGATTCATCCCTGGCATAATGTGGCCGCATGTTGCTCATGGGTATCTCAATTTCCAGAATAGGTTTACCCTCGACGATCCATTTTTTCAACCCGTATTTGATGGAAGGTTTGCAAAAAACATGTGCCGCCGATTCGGCCATATATGCTTCCTCTTCACTGCGAACTCCGCTGATCCTTCCATTATCCTTGACGCCAATCAGCAGCTTACCTCCTTTTGTATTTGCAAATGCCGAAAAAGTACGGGCCATTTTTTTTGCATCACTGATCTCGAATTTAAAATCAAGCTGCTGACTTTCACCCGCCCTGATAAGATTCTTGATGTACCTGTCAGCATCCCGCGCATCAGGTTTCATAACCGGAAATTGTCTAATTTCGTGTTTCAGGGCAAAAATAGCTAATTTTGCATTAAAAATTGTGTGCCTGATTGAATCTATCCCGGAATAATTCCGTATTACCCTATGCAGACTGAAGGATCTCAGGGCGGATTTTCCATACCCGGAATTTAACCTCAGGTGATCCTCAAGGCCATCATACCAAATCAAATTTGTAAACTATGAAAAAAGGGTTTATACATCATAACCGGGTTGTTGGAATGATGCTGGCATTTCTGTTGCCTGCATTGTTTTGCCCTGTTTATGGTGTCGATAACACCGCTGCCCAGCCTGTGGATAAGGCAGCTATTTATAAAGAACACCTGAAAAAGGGAGACGGCTTTCTTGCCTCAAAAAATTATGCGGCGGCCATGTTTGAATATGAAAAGGCAGCTGAGCTTAAGCCCTTCGAGGATGAACCAAAACTCAAGATGCAAAGCATAGAAGCAACCCTTGGAGAAAAGGAGCTCGCTGAAGTGAAAAGAAAGGTGGAGCAGGCAAGGAAACAGGAACAGGAACAGCTTACGCAAAGTGCTGCGGTTAAACCGGCGGAGCCAAAACAGGAAAAGGCGGATATCAGCCAGTTCATCCGTGACAGGCAAACCCAGACTGCCAGGGACAGTCTGAGAAAAGTTATCTTTGATACATATGCCGAAGAATTACGTCTGGCAGAAAAAGGCAGCGATATGCTGGCACGATCAAAAGTTTACAGCAGCATCGCAGATGCCTTCAGAAAGGTTAAGGATGAAGAAATTGCGATCAACTATTACCGCAAAGCTATTGAAATTGAAGAAAAGTATGGCGAGCAGAAGAATGTGTCCGTGGTATATGAAGAAATAGCCGATGCCTATTATTCTTCGGGTGATTTCCAGAATTCACTCAATAGTTTTGAGAAATCCCTTTCACTGAAAGAAAAGTCGGGTGACAAGCCAGGTGCCTCCAAGGTATTATCCGATATTGCCAACGTTTATGAAACAACCTATGACTATAAGAATGCCATTGATTATTACCAGCAGTCAGCCAGGATCAAGGACAGTATAAAGGATGAAACCGGGCTTAAGGATGTAATGAATGATCTGGGTGATGTTTATTACAAACAAAAAGTACTCACCAGTTCAATACTATCCTATGAGAAAACCGTGAACCTCATTCAGAAACTGAAAATGAATAAGGCATTGGGGCCGGTATACAATAAAATGGGGGTGGCACATTATGAGATGGGAAATTATACCGAAGCTGAGAAATTCTTTAAGGAATCGATGAAAAACCTGAATGAAAGCGGAAACCGGAAAGAAGCCTCCATGGCTTTAAATAATCTTGGCAACCTGTTATACATCAACAACAAATACAATGATGCCATAACATATTACACACGGTCACTGGCTTCAAAAAAAGAATCCAACTATGATTTTGGCAAGGCCATTACTTTGTTCAATCTCGGTAATGCCTATCGCCGCTCCGGAAATCAGCAGCTGGCCATTAAATATTATGAACAAAGCCGGCGAATTGCTGACAGCCTGAACATTACCGCACTTTCAGCCAAAAACATCAAAGCCCTTGCAGTTTCCTTTGAGGCATCTAAAAACTTTGAAAAAGCTGCTGCCCTGCTGGAGGAATTGAATTTACTTGATCATGCCTCTGTAGGTATCGAAATCCCGATATCTGAAAATGAAATGGACCTGGAAATTGAGAAAACGCAGGAAATCCTGTCAAAGCTCAGTGAGGAGGCCCTGAAGAGAAAGGACTTTGCTGAATCCGGGGCAGACAAAAAAATGATCGATCTGTATATCAACAACCTGAACAAACAATATCTTAAGGAACAGCATAAAAGCAGGTTACTGATCATACTAACAGGTTCGTTGGGAGCATTACTGGTGATCACCATTTTCCTGTACAGACGTTCCAAAAGAGGGACAAAGGCCAGGGAGGGGAGTAAAGTTTTGATCTGAATTCCGGCAAGCCCACATACTAGCCGTGGAGAATAGGGGAGTCGAACCCCTGACCTATTGCATGCCATGCAATCGCTCTAGCCAACTGAGCTAATTCCCCGAATGGGTGTGGGCCTGCAGAACAGGGCAAAAGTATTAAAAAAAACCATTTATACAAAAAATATGTTGAACCATACAAGGATGATTAAATCTATAAAAACAAAAACGATGAAATTACTGGCGGGCTTTTGTATAAGCATGTTGATACTGGCTTCCTGTTCCTCACCTGAAAAGTTGCTGCGACAAGGGAATTATGATGCACTGATTGAAAAATCGGTGAAAAGTCTTCTTAAAAATCCTGATAAGGAGGAAGATGCATCGTTGTTGGACAAAGCTTACAAACTGGCCAATGACCGTGACCTTGAACGCATTAAATATCTCAAAATGGAAGGGAATCCCAATACATGGGATGAAGTGCTTAGCCTGTATGACCGGTTGAAATACCGGCAATCATCAGTCAAAAAGGTACTTCCGATGCAGCTCAACGGACGGAGCATTACGTATCCGGTTGTCGATTACGATGCTGAAATTGTAGCATCCAAACGCAAGGCTGCAGAATATTTCTATACCCACGGGCGGAAGCTGATGGAAAACAAAGACAAGGAATCGTACCGGCAGGCTTACAACGAACTCAGCAGGGCCAATGAATATTCCGGGGGGGCATATCCCAACCTGGATCAGATGATCAACGAAGCCCGTTACCTGGGGACCAGCCGTGTACTGATCAGTGTGGAGAACCGCACCATCCTCAACCTGCCTCCCGAATTTGTGGATGGTCTGGTTGCCGTCAATGCCAATGAGATTAACAGCCAATGGGTTGAATATTATACCCGAAAGCTTGACAAGGAAGTACAGTATGATTACTTTGTAGACATCATCCTGCAGGTTATTGAAGTTTCACCTGACCTGGTTCAGGATAAGGATTATATTGAGAAAAAAACCATTGAGGACGGATTTCAGTACGTGCTGGATGCGAAAGGCAATGTAATGAGGGACACTGCCGGGAATGATATCAAAGTAAAAAAATACAAGGAGATCCAGTGCACGGTCATTGAGTCGTTACAGCAGAAAGACTGCAATATACAAGGAGAGATCGAATTCCTGGCAGCCAATCCGCAGTCGCTTCTTAAAAAGCAGCCCATTGCTGCAGGAACACATTTTGAACATGCTTCTGCCCGTGCTGTCGGAGATCTGAATGCACTGTCACCTGAAAAGAAACAATTGGTGGAGTTAGAACCCGTGCCATTCCCGGACGACATCAGAATGATCATCGACTGTACCGAGGCCCTTAAAAGATCGATAAACGAAGCATTGAATTACAACCGGAATACGCTTCAATAAATACCTTCCCTTCGCGAACGTTTCTACTGGTATTTTTGCTTAATTTGCACGCACATATCAGTTTCTTCAGGAAATGGAGGGATATATTATAAACACCGAACCCGAAAAGGCTGTTCTGGTTGGAATAACAAACAACAACCAGCCTCTTTCACAGGTAGAAGATTACCTGGATGAATTGTCCTTTCTAACGGAGACTGCAGGTGCCATTCCTGTAAGGAGGTTTATCCAGCGGCTTGATGTTCCCAATTCACGCACCTATATCGGAAGCGGTAAACTCGATGAAATTAGCGATTTTGTAAAATCAAACGGAATCGACATCGTTATTTTCGATGATGAGCTTTCGCCAAGCCAGATAAGGAATATTGAAAAAGAACTCGGTATCAGGGTCCTTGACCGCACCAACCTGATCCTTGATATCTTTGCCCGCCGGGCACAGACTGCCTATGCCAAAACGCAGGTTGAACTTGCGCAATACGAATACCTGCTGCCCCGTCTTTCCGGCATGTGGACCCACCTTGAAAAACAACGCGGGGGTATTGGCCTGAAGGGTCCGGGTGAAACTGAAATTGAAACCGACCGCAGGATCATCCGCACCAAAATCGCGCTACTCAAGGAACAACTCAAGAAAATCGACCGGCAGATGACCACGCAGCGCAAAAACCGGGGAAAGCTGGTAAGGGTTTCTCTTGTTGGTTATACCAATGTCGGGAAATCCACCCTGATGAACCTGCTGAGCAAATCGGAGGTGTTTGCAGAGAACAAGCTTTTTGCAACACTCGATGCTACAGTCCGGAAGGTGGTGATAGGAAATCTGCCCTTTCTGTTATCGGATACGGTAGGATTTATCCGGAAACTCCCCCATCATTTGGTTGAGTCGTTTAAATCAACCCTCGATGAAGTTCGCGAGGCTGATCTGCTTTTGCATGTCGTGGATATTTCGCACTCCGGATTTGAAGAACAGATTGGTGTGGTAAATCAGACCCTGCAGGAAATTAATGCAGCAGACAAGCCCATCCTCGTGGTGTTTAATAAAACCGATGCTTATTCCTTTGTCAGGAAGGACGAGGATGATCTTAGTCCGAAACTGAGGAAAAATCTAACACTCGATGAGTTGAAAAACAGCTGGATGGCTAAAAACAATTCCCCATCCATCTTTATTTCCGCGCTCAAAAAACAACACATCGATGAATTGAGAAAAACAATGTACGAAATGATCCGGGAAATCCATGTAACCAGGTATCCTTATGACAATTTTCTTTATTAAATAAGCTTTTTCTCCATCAGGTACTCGGCGATCTGAATGGCATTTGTAGCAGCTCCTTTGCGGAGGTTATCCGAAACCACCCACATGTTCAGGGTTTTGGGCTGTGTTTCATCACGCCTGATCCTTCCTACAAATACCTCATCGCGGTTATGGGAAATAATGGGCATGGGATAAATGTTGTTCTTCGGATCGTCCATGACGATCACCCCCGGTGTTTGCCCGAGTATTCGACGGACATCGGTCAGCTCAAACTCTTTTTCAAATTCAATATTCAGGGCTTCCGAATGACCTCCGATCACCGGAATCCTGACAGTGGTTGCTGTAACCCGGATGGAGTCGTCACCCATGATCTTTTTGGTCTCGTTCACCATTTTCATTTCTTCCTTGGTATACCCGTTGTCCAGAAAGACATCGATATGGGGCAGGGCATTCATATCAATTTTATGGGGATAGGCCATATTGCCTTCAATACCCTTGCGTTCATTCATTAATTGATCCACTGCCTTTTTGCCGGTCCCGGTAACCGACTGGTAGGTTGAAACCACAATCCTTTTGATTTTGTATGCTTTGTGAATTCCAACCAGCGCAACAACCATCTGGATGGTAGAACAGTTGGGATTCGCGATGATCTTGTCCTTACCCGTCAATACATGAGCATTCACCTCCGGCACAACCAGCTTGATATCAGGTTCCATGCGCCAGGCCGAAGAATTGTCCACCACTGTTGTTCCAACAGCGGCAAATTCAGGTGCCCATGTCCTGGATGTAGCGCCCCCTGCCGAAAAAATGGCAATCTGCGGTTTCATGTCAATAGCAGTTTTCATACCCACTACTTCGTATTCCTTATTCCTGAAAACAACTTTTTTACCAACCGACTTTTCCGAGGCAACGGGTATAAACACGGTAACCGGAAAGTTACGCTCTTCAAGGATCTTGATCATCTGTGTGCCAACCAGTCCTGTGGCACCAACAACTGCAACTTTCATGACAATTTGTGTGTATTTTTCATCCCAAATGATTACTTTGGATGAACAGTTATCCGGCAAACTTCGTAAAAAAAATCGTTAATGGTAAAGATAATTTTTATTTTTTTGTGGTTCCCGTTAATCGCAAAGGCTCAAACAACAGCTTATTCAGTAATAATTAGTGAGATCATGTACGATCCCCATCCCCGGGTATTGCTGCCGGATGCGGAATACATCGAATTGTACAACCGCAGCAATATACCCGTGAACCTGTTTGGCTGGAAACTGATCTTTGGCGAAAACGAAAGAAAACTTTCTGCTGCAATCATAGCACCCAACGATTACCTGATCATTTGCGAAAAGGGTATGGAAACCCTCTTTGCAATACCCGGCAAGACGCTTCCGCTGCCGGATATGCCTGCCATTGTGAACACCGGACAGACCCTTATCCTGAAATCGGCCACCGGGGCAACCGTTCATACCGTTACATTCTCGCCCCGGTGGTATAGCAGCAGATTTAAAGCTGAAGGGGGGTGGTCACTCGAGATTATTGATCCGGACAACCCTTGCGGCAGGGCGGAAAACTGGCACGAAAGCATTGATTACAGGGGTGGCACCCCTGGCTTTGAAAACTCTGTTGATGCATGTAACCCCGATCTGTTGTCACCTTATCTGCTGAGAGCCACCATGTCTTCCGATTCATCGGTAATGCTGCATTTCAGCGAAAACATGGACAGCACTTCCCTGGCGGACCCGTCATGTTACTCATCCAGTAAGGGCTTGTTGCATCCGATGGCTGCAATACCGGTTGAACCCGATTTCAGTTCCCTGGTTCTATGCTATCCGAACCACGTTGAACCACCGGAAAGGTATACGGTTACAATTCTCAATTCACTTAAGGACTGCGCGGGTAACAAGCTGCATAATCAAGCCAGCGCCGAATTTTCGGTACCTGTCCCCTCCGACAGTTTTGACCTCGTGATCAATGAGATTATGTTTGATCCCGATTCAGGCATGTCAGAATTTGTTGAGTTATACAACCGGTCTGTTAAGGTGCTCGATCTGTCCGAATTTTCACTCGCCCTTGCAGATCCTTATTCGGGGAATATATCAAGGTTTGTATCCCTGAAAGCAAATCCGTTTCTTCTTTTTCCGGGGCAATATGCCGTAATTGCCCGTGATATCAAGGGCTTGCCGCCTGCCTGCACTGCCCGTTATTACGCCAGCCTGGTGGAACAGACTGCCTTGTTCACGCTGCCAAACAACAACGGGGTAATACAAGTGCTTGACGGAATGCTGAGGACCACTGATGAATTTCATTATTCCCCATCGATGCATCATGAATTGCTTACCGCAACAAAAGGTATATCGCTTGAAAGGATCGATGCCGGCGGTTTCACCAACAACGCTGCCAACTGGCACTCGGCAGCTGCCACTGCGGGATACGCTACTCCCGGATATCAGAATTCACAAGGATTACATGACAGCCAAACCATGGATAATCTTACCATTCAACCGGAGGTATTTTCTCCGGATAAAGACGGCATTGATGATTATGCAAGCATTCAGCTTTCATTTGGTGATCCGGGGTATCTTGCCAATATTGTTGTTTTTGATACAAAGGGGAGAAGGATAAAGACCCTGGCATCAAATACATTGCTTGGAACCAGGGAACAGTTTTCCTGGGACGGAACAAAAAACGACAATTCTCCTGCAGATATCGGCATATATCTGGTGTATGCCGAATTTTTCAACAAGGATGGCCGGATCCTGAAGTATAAGAAAGTGATCACACTTGCTAGGTGATCTTGGCTGTAAGGTATTCCCTGTTCATCCGGGCAATGTGTGAAATGGATATTTCCTTGGGACATTCGGCTTCACAGGCTCCTGTGTTTGTACAGTTTCCAAATCCAAGCTCATCCATTTTGGCAACCATGCTGAGTACTCTTTCTCTGGCCTCCACCTTTCCCTGCGGAAGCATGGAAAACTGGGAGACCTTGGCTGCCACAAACAGCATGGCCGATGCATTTTTACATGCGGCAACACAAGCTCCACAACCAATGCAGGCTGCCGCATCCATAGAAATTTCAGCATCATTCCTTGGAACCGGGATGCTGTTGGCATCGGGGACACCACCCGTATTCACCGAAATATATCCGCCTGCCTCTATGATCCTGTCGAAGGACGAACGGTCAACCACCAGATCCTTGATTACCGGGAAAGGCCTGGCTCGCCAAGGCTCCACCACAATAGTCTCCCCGTCCTTGAATTTACGCATATGCAACTGACAGGTAGTAACCGCCTTATCTGGTCCGTGAGGGTGTCCGTTAATATAAAGGCTGCACGCCCCGCAGATCCCTTCACGGCAGTCATGGTCAAAACAAACGGGCTTTTCGAACTTATTGATCAGCTGCTGATTCAAAATATCCAGCATTTCGAGAAAGGAACAGTCAGCAGAAATGTCTGTGATCTTATAGGTTTCAAACCTTCCCTTCGCTCTGGCATTTTCCTGCCTCCATATTTTCAATGTGAAATCCATAGCACTAAATTTTGTAATTGCGCGACTGAACTTTAATATTTTCGTAGATCAGTGGCTCTTTATGTAAAACAGGTTCCTTGCCCTCATCCGCTTTTTCCCAGGCAGCCACGAACATAAAATCATCATCATTTCTTTTTGCCTCCCCTTCTTCGGTCTGAAATTCTTCCCTGAAATGACCGCCGCAGGATTCCTCCCGCTGCAGGGCATCCCGGGCCATCAAATCACCCATTTCTATAAAATCGGCCACACGTCCGGCTTTTTCAAGCTCCGGGTTCATTTCATCCGAACCTCCGGGAATTCTTATATCCGACCAGAACTCTGCATGCAGCTTGCCAAACTCCCTGATTGCACTTTCAAGTCCTTTCCGGTTCCTGGCCATACCAACCGAATCCCACAACAGCAGCCCGAATTTCCGGTGTAATTGGTCAACCGTTTGACTGCCTTTTATTTGCAGAAGCCGGTTGATCCGTTCACGGATAGTTGTTTCTGCTTCCTCAAATTCAGGCTGCGTTACGGGCATCCGTGGCGTTAAAATTTCTGCAGCCAGATAGTTCTGGATCGTATAAGGTAAAATGAAATACCCGTCTGCAAGACCCTGCATGAGTGCAGATGCCCCCAGCCTGTTGGCACCGTGATCGGAAAAATTACACTCCCCGATGGAGAACAAGCCCGGTATGGTAGTCATCAGGTCATAGTCAACCCAGGTGCCTCCCATACAATAATGAATGGCGGGATAGATCATCATGGGTGTTTCGTACGGGTTTTCATCAACAATTTTTTCGTACATCTGAAAAAGATTTCCGTAACGCTCTTCAATCACATGTTTTCCCAACCTGCCAATGGCCTCTGAAAAATCAAGGTAAACTGCCAATCCGCTTCCTATGCCGAATCCGGCATCACACCTTTCCTTAGCTGCCCTTGAGGCCACATCCCTGGGCACGAGGTTTCCGAAAGCAGGATATCTTCTTTCGAGGTAGTAGTCGCGGTTTTCTTCGGGAATATCTTTCGGTCTGATGCTGCCTTTGCGCAGGGCTTCCACATCTTCCTTGCTTTTCGGTACCCAGATACGTCCGTCGTTACGAAGGCTTTCGCTCATCAGGGTGAGCTTTGACTGGTAATCTCCGTGCACCGGAATGCAGGTTGGATGTATCTGAACATAAGATGGGTTTGCGAAAAAAGCCCCCCGTTTGTAAGCCTGCCATGAAGCACTTCCGTTAGAACCCATGGCATT
>Ga0209751_10001531_pt1 | contig 23675 bp, 25 predicted proteins | sample RifCSP13_1_FD_184019 | JGI IMG/M metagenome (GOLD analysis project Ga0209751, IMG submission 184019) | Soil microbial communities from Rifle, Colorado - Rifle CSP2_sed 13_1 (SPAdes) (version 2) | ecosystem: Environmental > Terrestrial > Deep subsurface > Rock core/Sediment | place: Rifle...
ACGCCGACGCCTCTCTCTACTGGCTGGCGCGTATGCTGGAGGCGGGTGAGGACCCGCTCTACGTCGCGCGCCGGCTCGTGCGCTTCGCCTCCGAGGACGTGGGCCTCGCCGACCCCCAGGCGCTCGCCCTGGCGATGGCCGCGCAGCAGGCCGTGCACTTCATCGGGATGCCGGAGGGGGCGCTGGCGCTCGCCGAGCTCGTCGTCTACCTCGCCGCCGCGCCCAAGAGCAATGCCGTGTACGTAGCCTATGGCGAGGCAGCGAAGGACGCGCTCGAGACACGCGCGGAGCCGGTGCCGCTTTGGATCCGCAACGCCCCCACCGGTCTCATGAAGGAACTGGGCTACGGCAAGGGCTACCGCTACGCCCATGACGAGGCGGAGGGGGTTGCGGGGATGGACTGCCTACCCGAGGGCCTCGCCGGTCGGCGTTACTACCGTCCCACCGACCGCGGAGGCGAGGCCGATCTCGCCGCGCGCCTGGAGGCGGCGCGGCTCGTGCGGGAGCGCAAGAAGACTTGAGCGCGTCCGGCCGGCGGCGCTCCCCTCCTGTCCGCTTGACCCAGCGCCGCCTGCGGTCGTAGCTTCTTGCGCGGTGTCCGCTCGCCTCGTCAAGGTCCCGATCCTGCTGCTGGTGAGCGTGTGGCTCGCGTGCGGCGGGGGCAGCCCAGCCAACGTATCTCCCACCGCGAGCTTCTCGAGGAGCCCGGAGGGCGTTGTTATCACGGGAGTGACCATCGTCGTCTTCACGGCCACCGCCAGCGATCCCGACGGCGACGTTCTCACGCTGACCTGGGATTTCGGCGACGGGGTGAGCGGGTCGGGGGCGTCGGTCACGCACGTCTATTCCAGTGAAGGGGTCTTCCCCGTGAGTCTCAGCATCCGTGACGGCCGCGGCGGTGCGGCGGCACTGGGCAGCACCGTCACCACCCGCTCGCTGAGCGGCCGCTGGCTTCTCTCCGAGGGCGGCGCGCGGTTCTACGAGCGCGGCTACGACATCGTGCAGGCGGGCCCCGCGCTGGGCGGACAACCCTTCGCCGTTCCGGACAAGGGCTGCCTGGGCGCCCTCACCGGCGTAGCGACGAGCCCCCGCGAGCTGAGCTTCCACTTTGCGGGCTGCGACAACGAGATTGTGGTCATCAGCGGCATCGCCGACCAGGGCCTCCTGTCCGTCGCCGGGACCTACACGCACCCCTCCGGCCCCCCGCAGCCGATCGTCCTGGCCCACGAGTGAGGCTTCTTGGCGGTTCAGCGGTCGAGGACCGTCTCGCAGAAGTGCGCGAGCCGCCGCCGGTACTCTTCGGGGGCGGCAAGCCAGACCTTGCCGTGCGTGGCTTCCGGTTCGATCCAGAGCTCCTTCCGGCCTGGCGCCGTCGGAAGCGCATCGAACAGCGCACGCACGGACTCGGGCGGCATTCGGTCGTCGCGGCCGGCACCGATGAAGAGCACGACTACGTCCGGCGGTAACTTTGCCAGCCCGTCGCGCGGCTTCACCTCCTGGACCGGCACCCCACCGAGGTGCTGCGCCGACCAGAGGATCGTCGACGCCCATGGCTCGCGGATCGACTGCCAGAATCCCCCCGTCGCAAGCTCGTGCCTCGCGGTGGCCCCGAGGTCGTCCATAGGCGCGTCGAGGACGAGCCCGGCGAGGTCCGGGACCTGCGGCGCCGCCAGCGCCGCCGCCGCGGTACCGAGGCTCACCGCGTAGAGCACGAGCGGGCGCCCGCGCGCCTCGGGGCGCGCGCGCAGGAACTCGATCGCGGCGAGGACGTCGAGAGATTCGTCGAGGCCGAACGTCGGCTTCGCGCGCGCGCTGCCGCCGTGGTTACGGAGCTCGAGCAGCAGGACCTCGCCGCCCAGCTCGCGCAGCATCCTGCCCGGCGTCTCGAGCTCGAGGGCGCCGCGGAAGAGCCCGTGGACGAGCACCGCCACGAAGCGGGGCGCGCCATCCGGGGGTGGGGTCGGCGGCGGGACGAGGAAGGCGCGCAGCTTCACGCCATCGCGGGCCGTGAGCGAGACCGCGCGCCGCGCGGCGCCGTCGGCCACCGCGGAGTCGACCTCCGCCTTTCCAAGCTTCTCCGCCGCGAGGCTCTCCCGTGTCTGCACCAGCCACGTCCCGTCGGCGGCGATGCGGGGCCCGGCGTACGCGGCTTCATCGCGCCGAGTCCCCCCGGCGCGTGAGAAGAGGTACCCGAGCACGAGAGGCACGGTCACGAACACGTGCACCACAAAGAGCCCCGCGTGCCAGGCGAGCGTCCGGCGCCAGTAACCGGGAGCCGACCGCCGGAAGAGGGCGAGCCCGAGCCGCCACAGGACGGCGAGGACGAACGTCACGAGCGTGAACGCCGCCGCCGGAACAAGGAGAAATGCCATCGCTCAGGCCGACGTCACTTCTTGGGCGAGGGCGGCGGGAGCTCAAAGGCCTTGCACTCGGACTGGAAGCCCACCTTGTTGTGGGTGCCGTCGCAAAACGGCTTGTTCGCGGAGTTGCCACAGCGGCAGAGCGACACGACCGTGCGCCCGGACAGCTTGAAGACGTTGCCGTCCTGGTCCGTGATCACGATGTTGTCGCCCTCGAGACGGTAGGGTCCGTTGTTCCTGACGATGATCTTCGTGTCCGCCATGAGGCTAGGCGGGGGCTTGCCCGCGCCCCTCCACTGCCGCCGCGGAGAGCGGGAACGTCGAGAGCTCGGCCGGGCGCCCCAGGAGGAAGCCCTGGCCGAAGTCGATCCCGAGGTCGACGATGACCTGGCGCTCCCCGTCACGCTCGATGCCTTCCGCGATGATCTTGGACTCGATCTTGTCCGCGAAGGCCTTGAGCGCCCGCGCCATCTCACGCTTGACGTGGCTGTTGTCGATGTCTCGCACGAGCTGCATGTCGAACTTGAGATAGCGCGGGTTGAGGTGGGCGACCTTTTCCAGGCCCGAGTAGCCGGCGCCGATGTCGTCGACCGCGATCGAGAAGCCCATCTGCGTGAAGTTCTGGAGGGCCTCCACGAAGAGCGTGTAGTTCTCGATCGCGTACTGCTCGCTCACCTCGAGCACGATCCGCTCCGGCGAGAGCCCGAGGCCGCCGAGAAGCTGGATGAGGCTCGTGCCCTGGAAGTCGGGGTCGTACATGGAGGCGGGCACGACGTTGACGAAGAGCTTGTAGGGTGGGGGAAGGTCACGCGCGGTCCGCAGCGCTCGGCGACGGCAGTGCCGGTCCAGCTCGAAGACGAGGTCGGCGGCGGCGGCGGCCTCGAAGAGGCTGATCGGGCTCGCATGGGCGGAGCCGGCCGGGCCGCGCGACAGCGCCTCGAGCCCGTGGATCCCCCCCCGCTGCAGGTCCACGACCGGCTGGTAGACGGTCGTGACCTGGTCGCCGAGCATGATGTCCTGGAGGCGGCAGCGGCTCTGGAAGTCGATTTGCATCTTCTGGATGCGCACGCTCTCCCAGGCCTCCCCCACCAGCCGCGTCACCAACCTCTCGGGCAGGATGAGTGGGTTGTAGAAGGTCACCGCGAAGCCCACCGACACCCGCCGCCGGCCACGCAGGTAGGGCGAGCGCAGCCCGACGAGCTTGCGGTTGAGGTGATCGCCCATGCGCGCGGCGAGGGTCTCCAGGTCGGAGATCCGCGGGTGACCCTCGGACTCGCCCCGACCCGGGGCCAGGAACAGGAGGAAAGCATTGCCGCCCCGATCGTCGAGGGCGAGGGTGTCCGCGGTCCGAACCTCCTCCCCCCGCAGCTCGCCCACGAGCTGCGTCACTATCGAGAGGACCTCCTTGAAGGCCCTCGAGCCGTAGTCGTGCTCGACCTGGGCGAGCTCGGAGGCGTCGATGAGGATGAGCGTGAGGTTGCCGTGCTCGCGGAGCTGCTGCGTCAGCTCCCCGAGCAGCTCGCGATAGGCCGGGATGTCGACGTACACCGAACCCTCCCCCAAGGCGGGATTATAAGGCCGCCGTCGCACTTCGGCGGCCCCAGCGTCAGTCGGGCGGGCGGCGGGAGGCGACGACCTGGCCCAGGACGCCGAACAGCATTCCCACGACGACCGTGTAGGCGACCCAGATCGTGGCCTGAGGGAGGAGCCCTGTCCACAGCCAGCGCCGCAGCGGCAACATGGCCGGGAAGACGGGCGGGGGCGCGTCGTAGTGGGTGCCCCAGCCGGCGAGAATGGCGAAGAGCATCACCACCGCCACCGGAATGCGGGCGGCGACGGCGTAGGCGACGAGCAGCTGTCCGAGGGCGGGCCACGCGGGGATCGATACGGCCAGGGCGAGGACGGCCCCGACCGCGAAGACGGCGATCAACGCGTTCGCGCTCGCCGCCCAGCCCGCCTTCTCGGCCACCCACCCAACGAGGAAGAAGGTCGCCGCCGCCGCGAGCGGCAGCCCGAGCGCCCGCCCCTTGCCGGGGGGGGCGAGGCCGGAGCGGCCCAGGCGATAGCCGAACCAGGCGCCGAAGACCGGGGCCACCCAGGCGATCCCGACGAGCGCGAGCCCGCCCCCGGGCAGACGGCTGAAGAGCGCGGGCGGCCCATGCCGGAGCTCGCCGCCGAGCCGCAGGAGCGTCACCCCCAGCGTGATGGCGGCGGGGACGAGGATGAGACGCATCGGGGCGCGCCCGGCCGCGCCCGCGCGGCCGCGGGACGCGGGAGAGGGCGGGACGCGGCGGGGCGAAGGTCGGCGCTCCATCGAGGGGGAGACCGCGGGGCCCTAGAGGGCGAGGTCCTCCACCGACGGGCAGGTGCAGAAGAGGTTGCGGTCGCCCCAGGTGTTGTCGACGCGAGCCACGGCGGGCCAGAACTTCGACTCCCTCACCCACGGGGCCGGGAAGACCGCCTGCTCGCGGCTGTAGGGCCGGTTCCACTCCGCAGCCGTAACCGCCCGCGCGGTGTGGGGCGCGCGACGGAGCGGGCTCTCCGCCACCGGGAGGCGGCCCTCCTCGACGGCGCGGATCTCCTCGCGGATCGCGATCATGGCGTCGCAGAAGCGGTCCAGCTCAGCCTTGGACTCGCTCTCCGTCGGCTCGACCATCAGCGTCCCCACCACCGGCCAGGACATCGTGGGCGCGTGGAAACCGAAGTCCATGAGCCGCTTCGCGACGTCGTCGACCTCCACCCCCACCTTCTTGAACGGCCGGCAGTCGAGGATGAACTCGTGCGCGACGCGTCCGTGCGCGCCGGAGTAAACGATCGGGTAGTGGCGCTCGAGGCGCTTCGCCATGTAGTTGGCGTTCAGGATCGCCACCTCCGACGCCCGGAGCAGCCCTTCCGCTCCCATGAGACGGATGTAGACCCAGGAGATGGCGAGGATGCTCGCGCTGCCCCAGGGGGCGGCGGAGACCGTGCCCACGCTCTGCGGTCCGCCCATCCCCCCGACGGGGTGGCCGGGGAGGAAGGGCTCGAGGTGTCGCGCAACCGCGATCGGGCCCATGCCGGGGCCCCCTCCCCCGTGGGGGATGCAGAAGGTCTTGTGCAGGTTGAGGTGGCAGACGTCGGCGCCGATGTCGCCGGGCCGCGTGAGGCCGACCTGCGCGTTCATGTTCGCCCCATCCATGTAGACCTGTCCGCCGCGCTCGTGCACGACCTCGCAGATCTCACGAATGGCCTCCTCGAAGACGCCGTGCGTCGAAGGGTAGGTGACCATGAGCGCGCCCAGTCTCTCCCGATGCTCCTCCGCCCGGGCTCGCAGATCGGCGACGTCGATGTTCCCGCGCGCGTCGCACGCCACCGGCACCACGCGGTAGCCGGCCCCGACCGCGCTCGCGGGGTTGGTGCCGTGAGCGGACACGGGGATCAGGCAGATGTCGCGCCCGCCCTCGCCGCGGCTTCTGTGATAGGCGCGGATGACGAGAAGGCCCGTGTACTCCCCCTGCGCCCCGGAGTTCGGCTGCAGCGACACCGCGGACAGCCCCGCGATCTCGGCCAGCCAGCGCTCGAGGTCGGCGAAGATCTCGTGATAGCCGCGCGCCTGCTCGGCGGGGGCGAAGGGATGAACCCTGCCCAGCTCCGCCCACGTCACCGGGATCATCTCCGCCGTCCCGTTGAGCTTCATGGTGCAGGAGCCGAGGGGGATCATCGAGTGCACGAGCGAGAGGTCACGCGCCTGAAGGCGGTGCAGGTAGCGGAGCATCTCGTGCTCCGAGTGGTGGCGGTTGAACACGCCGTGGGTCAGGAAGGCGCTCGTCCGCGCATGGGGCGCAGGAATGGTCGCCTCCCCCGCCTGCTCCTCGGCGGCGAAGGGGACGGAACCGCCGGCGAACGCCTCGAGGATCGCGCGCAGGTCGTCCCCGCCCGCGGTCTCATCGAGGGCCACTCCCACCGAGCCGTCGTCGTAGGGTCGGAGGTTGATCCCGCGCTCTGCCGCCCGCCGGAGGGCGGCGCGGCCGACCTCGGGCGTCGTGCGCACGCGCAGGGTGTCGAAGTAGGGCTCTCCGCCGGTGTCGAAGCCGAGGCGTCGCAGCCCCCGTGCGAGCGCGGCCGCGAGCCGATGGACGCGGTCGGCGATGGCGCGTAACCCCTCCGGACCGTGCCAGACCGCGTACATGCCGGCCATGATCGCGAGCAGAACCTGCGCGGTGCAGATGTTGCTCGTGGCCTTGTCGCGGCGGATGTGCTGCTCGCGCGTCTGGAGGGCGAGGCGGTAGGCGGTTCGGCCCTCGGCGTCCTTCGAGACCCCCACCAGCCGCCCCGGCAGGAGGCGCCTCATCTCGTCGCGGGTGGCGAAGAAGGCGGCGTGGGGTCCGCCGAAGCCGAGGGGGACGCCGAAGCGCTGCGCGGAGCCGATGGCGACGTCCGCGCCGAACTCGCCCGGCGCGCGCAGGAGAGTCAGGGCGAGGAGGTCGGCCGCCACCACGAGGAGCGCCCCCGCGGCGTGGGCGCGCTCCGCGAGAGCCCTGTGGTCCCGGATGGCGCCGTCCGTCGCGGGGTACTGAACGAGAAGACCGAAGAGGCGCTGGGCCTCGAAATCGGCCGCCTCGGCGGGGCCCACGTGAACCTTCACCCCGAGCGGAGCCGCCTTGGTGCGGACGACCGCGAGCGTCTGCGGATGGCAGTCCTCCGCGACGAAGAATCCGTCCCCACCCGCCTTCGCCAGCGAGCGGCAGAGCACCATCGCCTCCGCGGCCGCGGTCGCCTCGTCGAGCAGCGAGGCGTTGGCGAGGGGCAGGCCCGTGAGGTCCGCCACCATCGTCTGAAAGTTGAGCAGCGCCTCGAGCCGCCCCTGAGCGATCTCCGCCTGGTATGGCGTGTACTGCGTGTACCAGCCGGGGTTCTCGAGCACGTTGCGCAGGACGACGGCGGGGGTGAAGCAATCGTGGTAGCCCATGCCGATGAAGGAGCGCCGGACCTGGTTCTTCTGCACCCTCGCGCGCAGGGCCGCGAGCGCCTCCGCCTCGCCGAGGGGCAGCGGCAGATCGAGGCCACGGCGGAGCCGGATGGGGGCGGGCACGGTCTCGCCGACGAGCGCCTCGAGGGAGTCGAGGCCGAGGGCGGTGAGCATGTCGCGGATCTCCACCTCGCGCGGCCCGACGTGCCGCCGGACGAAGTCGGCGGGGGGATCGAGCGGAGTCGGGGCGGCGCCCGGAGTGGCGGTCACGGCAACGGCCGACGGTCGTTCGGGCACGATGTTGCTACTTCCCTTCCCCCACCACGTGGGCCTGGTAGGCCGTGACATCCATGAGGTCGACGAGCGAGGCGGGATCGGCGATCCGCAGCACGATCATCCACGCCCCGCCGTGGGGGTCCTTGTTGATCAGCTCCGGCGTGGCGGTGAGGGCGGCGTTGACCTCGATGATCTCGCCGGCGACGGGCGAGAACAGCTCCGAGACCGCCTTCACCGACTCCACGGTCCCGAACCGCTCGCCCGCCTTCAGCCGGCGGCCGACTTCCGGCAGCTCGAGAAAGACCACGTCCCCCAGCTGCTGCTGGGCATAGTCGGTGATTCCGACGCGGGCGCGGTCGCCCTCGACGCGGATCCACTCGTGGTCCTTCGAGTACCGGAATTCCTTGGGATACATCGCACGGCCTCCGGGAGGACTCCCTAGCGCTGTCTCTTGTAGAACGGAGTGGGCACCACTCGCGCCGGCACCCGTCGGCCTCGGATCTCCACGTCGAGCTCACCGCCAACCGCGGCACGATCGGACGGCAGGTAGCACAGGCCGATGTTCTTCTGCAGGAACGGCGCGTAGCTGCCCGACGTCACGGCGCCGGGCGAGTGGTCGCCGAGGAAGATCGGGTAGCCGTGGCGCGCGATCCCGCGCCCCACGACCTCGAAGCCGACGAGCTTTCGGGGGGCCCCGTTCTTCTTCTGCACCTCGAGCACGGCGCGGCCATTGAAATCGCCCTTGGCCTCCTCGAGGGAGACGATCCAGCCCAGCCCGGCCTCGATGAGTGTCGTCGTCTCGTCGATGTCGTTCCCGTACAGCATCATGCGGGCCTCCAGGCGCAGCGTATCGCGCGCGCCGAGGCCCACGGGGACCAGTCCCCGCTCCCGGCCCTGGTCCATCAGTCGCCGCCAGAGGGCCTCCGCCCCCCCCGGGGGGACGAACAGCTCGAAGCCGTCCTCGCCCGTGTACCCGGTGCGGGCCACGATCGCCTCTTGGCCGTCCACCTCGCCCTGGGCGAAACGATAGAAGCCCAGCTTTTTGAGGTCGACGCTGGTCAGGGGCTGGAGGATCGCCTCCGCGAGAGGTCCCTGCAGCGCGAGAAGGGCGAACTCGTCGCTCCGGTTCTTAAGCTCGCACCGGCCTCGCCGCTGCGACTCGAGCCACGCCCAGTCCTTCTCCAGGTTGGCGGCGTTGACGACCATGAGGAAGCGGTCGGCGGCGCGCCGATAGACGATGACGTCGTCCACCGGGCAACCGCTCGGGAGCGGGAGGGCCGAGTACTGGGCCTGTCCGTCCACGAGCTTCCCGACGTCGTTTGCCGTGACGCTCTGGAGAAAGGCGAGGGCCGCCGGCCCCTCGATCTCGAACTCGCCCATGTGCGAGACATCGAAGAGCCCCGCCGCCCTGCGGACCGCGAGGTGCTCGCTGATGAGGCCGGAATACTCCACGGGCATCTCCCACCCGCCGAAGGGCACCATCTTCGCCCCGCTCTCCCGGTGGACTGCGTGCAGGGGCGTCCTGCGGAGTTCGGCCATCAATCGGCGATTCACGCTATCACAGGGTCGCAACGGCGGCAATGAATGGGATCCACCACGCGAGACCGGACCCTCTTGAATCTCAACGAGTTGTCGTCTAGCCTGCGCACGAGCTCCGTTCCCGGAGTCGAGTGCCCGTGAGCGTCACCGAGCCGAAGGGCTATCCCGTCACTTGCTGGAACTGCCTGGGCGAGTTCGACGCCGTGGGGGCCGTCTGGTGCTCCGACGATCCCAAGAACCCCACCAAGCTCTGTCCCTTCTGCTTCCGCTGCTTCTGCGACGCGAGCCCAGAGTACAAGCGGCAGTTCTGGAAGCACGCCCCGGCACGCCTCGTCGAGGAGCTGCAGACACTCAGCCGGAGCCAGGATCGCCTCGGCGACATCCTGATCCGCACGAAGAAGATCACGACCCCTCAGCTCCTCGAGGCGCTCGTGGAGCAGCGCCAGAGCGGGCGCAAGCTGGGGCAGATCCTCGTCGATCGGCGCCTCGTGAGCCAGGACGATGTCGAGGCCGCCCTCAAGGGCCAGGGGGTGACGCGGCTCCACGACACCAAAGGCCCCGCCGACTCCGCGAGCCCCTACTGGGAGCAGAGCGATCCCGAGGGGATCCTGGACTACCTGCTGACCCTCGGGGCGCGGAAGCGCTCCTCGCGACTCAGCCTCGAGCCGCAGCCGGACCAGATCGCCGTCCGCTACCGAATCGACGGGTTCTCATTCCGCCTGGACCCCATCCCACGCCGGCACGGGTCCGTCCTCGAGCGCAAGCTCTTCGAGGCCTTCGGCCTCGACCCCGCCCACCGTTCCCGCCCCCTCTCCGGCCGCGCGACCTCGACGCTGGCCGATGCCGAGTACGATCTCCTTCTCCAGACCATGCCCGGGCCCCACGGGGTGGGGGCGGTCGTCCGCTTCGTCAACCGGGGGACCTTCATCAAGGACTTCACCACCCTCGGTCTCGAGCTCGAAGACCGGGTCCGCTTCATCGAGGAGATCCGCTCCGGCGTGGGTCTGCTCGCCATCGTATCCCCCGTGTTCAACGGCGCCATGACCACCTTCTACTCCATCATGAACTTCCTCTCCCAGGGGCAGCGGGACGTGCTCTCCGTCGAGTCGCCGATCCAGTGGGCCATGGAAGGGGTGCGGCAGGTCGAGGCCGAGGTGGGCGCCGAGGGCTCGCGGATGGAGTCGACCCTGCGCGCGATGATCGCGGTCCGTCCCGAGGTGGTGATGCTCTCCACCTTCCCCGACCGCGCCACCGCCATCCTCGCGCTGCAGCTCGCGTCGAGCCTGCTCGTCGTCACCACCCTGACCGCTCCCAGCGCCGCCCGGGGGCTGGTTGGCCTGCGCGACCTCGGGGTACCGGTGCAGCTCCTCTCCGGCGCGCTCGGCCTCGTCACCGCGCAGCGGCTCGTCCGCACGATCTGCCGGATCTGCCGGGAGCCGGCCGTCGCTCCTTCTGCGCAGACCCTGGCCGCGCACGGCATCTCGGACGAGGACGCTCAGACGCTCCAGTTCTTCCGGGGCCGGGGCTGCCCGACCTGCAACACCGTCGGCTACCGCGGGCGGCAGGCGGTCTTCGAGCTGCTGCCGGCCAGCACCGAGGTCCGGGCCGCCCTCGAGGGCGGCCACTCGCCGAAGGACATCGAGGAGGCCGCGGTCGCCGGCGGCATGCGCACGCTGCGCGAACGCTGTCTCGCCCTCGTCCGAGAAGGGGTCACGACCTTCGACGAGTTCACGCGCCTGCGCTTGTAGGCGCGCCCCGTTTCTCGCCGGCGCTCACGGAGTCCGACGGCCGGCCTCGCTGCGGTGCGCCTCGCGGAGCAGGAGCACGCTGGTAGCCAGCGACCACAGCCAGCCCAGGCCGAATAGGGCGAGGCCCCCGACCCCATAAAGCAGGTCGGGACCTGGCGGGGGCAGCTCACCGCTCTGCCGCCAGTAGACCGTCACGCTCCACAGCCACCAGAGCGAGACGGCCGCGCCAGACAGCGAGAGCGTGACCTGGCCAGCCGCCGCGACGAGGCGCCGGCCCAGCAGCGAGCCAAGTCCCGGCAGGGCCAACAGGTTGGTGGTCAGGCAGACCCAGGCGCGGGTCTCGTCCATGGGCCGTGCCCAGGTCTCATGCAGCTTGGCCAGCATCCGAGCCGGCATTATTTCACCCCGCGGAACTCGGGATGGCCGGGCTTCTGGCCGCACCACGGTCCGCGCGAGCTGCTCTTGTCAGGAAGCTGACCCAGGGGCACGGCTCGTGTGGGGTTGATCCCGGCGAGACCCCGCCATCTGCCCGCTGTGAGCTTGCCGCGCTAGAAGCTATTGGGCCTGCGCGCCCGTGCCCTCGGCGGGGGCGAAGAACACGAGCGCCATCAGGTCCTCGCGGATCGAGTGGAAGCGGTGCTCCACGCGAGCGGGAACGGCGATGAGCAGACCCGGCCCGACCGCGAAGTCCTCGTCGCCCATTCGGAAGCGCGCGTGGCCCTCGAGGACGAGGTAGACCTCCTCCTCGCCGTGGGGCCGCTGCTCGTCCTCGCTCCCCGCCGCGAGGCGGTAGAGCCCGACGCTCAGCCCGGTCGTGCGCAGCGTCTCGCGGTAGCGCCGAGGGGAGCGACGCTGCTCCTCGGCGACCGCACCCAGGTCGACGGGGCGGCCCTCCCGCGCCCGCACCGCCGCGAGCATCCGGTCCACCACTTCCTCCGGGGTGAGCCGCGTGGTGTCGAGGGCGATGGCGTCCCAGGCCTTGACCAGAGGCGATTCCGCGCGGTGGGTGTCGGTGTAGTCCCGCTCTCGCACCTCGCGCTCGACGGCGTCGAACGAGACCTCCGCCCCCGTCGCCCTGAGCTCGGCCAGACGCCGCTGCGCGCGCTCGCCAGGCTCGGCATCGAAGAAGAACTTCACCTCCGCGTCCGGGAAGACGGCGGTGCCGACGTCGCGGCCGTCGAGCACCACCCCGCCGTCCCGCCCCATCTCCCGCTGCCGCGCCACCATCTCCACCCGCACCCCGGGGTGGACCGACACCAGCGACGAAGCGCGGCTGATCTCGCCCGAGCGGACGGCGGCGGTGACGTCCTCCCCGTCGAGTCGCACGCCCTGTCCCCCCTCCGTCAGCTCGATCCGTGACGCGCGGCACAGGGTGGCGAGCGCCTCCTCGGCGTCGAGCGACACGCCGGCGCGCATCGCCTTGAGGGCCAGGGCCCGATACATGGCCCCGGTATCGACGTAGGTGTAGCCGAGCCGCGCCGCCAGCGCGCGCCCGGCGGTGGACTTGCCGGCCCCCGAGGGTCCGTCGATCGCCACGACCAGCCCTCGGCTCCTCATGCCCGGGACCGGATGGTGACGGCGTCGAGGGCCTCGAGGAACGTCGCGTTCTCTTCCGCGGTGCCGACGGAGACCCGCAGCCAGCTCCGCATGCCGTAGGGATCGAGCGGGCGGACGATGACCCCGCGCGTGAGAAGGCGGCGGAATGCCTCCCGCCCCTCGTCCCCGACGTCGAAGGTGAGGAAGTTGCCGAGGCTGGGGAGGACGGTGAAGCCGCGCCCGCGCAGGGCCTCCGCCAGGCGCGCCTTCTCGGTGCGGTTGAGCGCCACCGATCTCCGGACGTGCTCGCCATCCCCCAGGGCGGCGGCGGCCGCCGCCTGCGCGACGGCGTTGGTGCCGAAGGCCTCCCGGATGACCAGGAGCACCTCGAGCACCTCCGGCACCGCCACCGCGTAGCCGGCGCGCAGGCCGGCCAGGCCGTGGACCTTCGAGAAGGTGCGGGTGACGACGACCGGCGCCCCGCGCCGGACGAGGTCGATCCCGTTCGGGTAGTCGGGGTCGTCGGCGTACTCGAAATAGGCCTCGTCCAAGACGAGGAGGACGCGGGGGGGGAGCGCCTGGACGAGCGCTTCGACCTCCGCCCGGCGGTTCCAGGTGCCGGTGGGGTTGTTGGGGTTGGCGACGAACACGAGGCGCGTCCGCTCGTCCACGGCCCGCGCCATGGCCGCGAGATCGTGCCGCCACTCGCGCATGGGGACCAGGCGCGCCCGGCGGTTGCGCGCGCTCACGACCTGGCGGAAGCGCACGAAGGCGTGCTCGGAGATGACCGCGTTGTCCTCCGGGCCGAGGAAGGCGCGGGCGATGAGGTCGATCAGCTCGACCGACCCGTTGCCGGCGACGACATGGTCCAGGGGGAGGCCGAGGTGCGCGGCGAGCGCCGATCGCAGCGCGGTCGCCTGGGGGTCGGGATAGCGGTGGACGTCGGCGAGCGCCGCCCGCGCCGCCTCGACCGCGCGGGGCGAGGGGCCGAGCGGGTTTTCGTTCGAGGCGAGCTTGACCACCCGGGCGAGGCCCAGCTCGCGCTGCGCCTCCCCGATGGGCTTGCCGGGCTCGAAGCGGTCCAGCCCCTCGAGGTGGGGCGGGAAGACGAACCACCGCGAGGTGGGAGCGCTCACCGGCGTCCACCTCTCGCCCGCGCGACCGGTCTCTCTCGCCCGAGCGCGGTCGAGCGCGCCGCCGGCTGGCCGCCACGCTGGAGCGCGCGCACCTCCTCAGCGGTCAGGGCCCGGAACTCTCCCGGCTTCAGCCCCCTCGTCGTCACGGGTCCAAAGGCCACGCGCCGGAGCTTCGACACGGGGTGGCCCACCGACTCGAGGAGCCGTTTGACCTCGTGGCGCCTGCCCTCGTGCAGCGTGACCTCGACCCACGCGTTCTTGTCCGACTCGAGCACGCGCACGCGGTCGGCGACGAGGGCCTCGCCCTCGACACGCACGCCCTGCCGCAGCCGGGCGAGCGTCCGCTCGTCCGGCACGCCATGGACCTTGGCATGGTAGACACGCGGGGTCTCGTAGCGCGGGTGGGATGCGCGCTCGGCGAAGGCGCCGTCGTTGGTCAGCAGGATCAGGCCTTCGGTGGTCACGTCCAGCCGACCCACGGGGAAGAGACCCGCCACGTGGGGCACGAGGTCCATCACCGTGGGCCGTCCCGAAGGGTCGCGGCGGGTGGCGACGACGCCCTTCGGCTTGTTGAGGACGAGGTAGACAGGGGTCCCCGGCGCCTTCACCCGTACGCCGTCGACCCGGATGTCGTCGCGACCGATGTCCGCCTTCGTTCCCAGCTCGCGGACGAGCGTGCCGTTGACGCTGACGCGGCCCTCCAGCATCAGCCTCTCCGCGCCTCGGCGGGAGGCGAAGCCGGCGCGGGCGAGGATCTTCTGCAGCCGCTCCTCCACGCGGGGATCATATCGCGAGAGGCGACGTTAGCCGTCGCTGTCGCCCCCGTCGTCGGTCGACTGCGACCCGTCGCCGGCCTCCTCGGCCGCCGCATCTTCCTCCGCGAGGGGGACGTCGACCGGTCGCGGGGCCTCGATCGCCCGCTTGAGACCGGCGACGTCCACCTCCTCCCCGAGCACCTCCGCGAACTCCTCGATGCGTGGCAGCTCGCTGAGGTCCCGGAGCCCGAAGTGGAGCAGGAACTGCTTGGTCGTCCCGTAGAGGATGGGCCGGCCCACGACCTCCTTGCGGCCCATGATCCGGATGAGCCTCTTCTCGAGCAGCGTCTTCACGACGCTCGCCGACCTCACCCCGCGCAGCTCGATGATCTCCGGCTGCGTGATCGGCTGCTTGTAGGCGATGACGGCGAGGGTCTCCAGGGCCTGGATCGAGAGCCGCGTGGGCGGGCGGGGGTTGAGCAGCTCCTCGAGCCACTCGTTGAACTCGGGCCGGGTCGTGATCTGCCAGCCCCCTGCCACCTCCACGAGCTGCAGCCCGCGGCCCTCTTGGCCGTACTCGGCCTGAAGCTCCTCGAGGGCTCGCGTCCAGTCTTCCCGCGCCACGCCCCCGAGCAGCTCCTCGATCTCGCGTGGCGTGATCGGCTGGGGCGAGGCGAAGACGAGCGCCTCGAGCACCGCGCGCAGCCGCTCGCCAGAGAGGTGCTTCGTCTCTTCGGTAGGCTCCGCAACCTCGGCGGGCACTGCCTCCGGCTCGTTCGTCCCGTCCTCTCGTTCGTCCAACGCTTCTTCTTCCTCTTCCTCTCCTGCCGGATGCCTAGGCGAGCGGACCCGGCGCGCCCTCCGCCGGCCCCACGGGGCGGAAGACCCGTATCGGCCCGAAACGCCCTCGCTGGTACACCCGCACCCGCTTGAGGCGGATGAGCTCCAGCAGGGCGAGGAACGTCACGATCATCTCCGCCTTGGTTTCGAGCGCCGCGAACAGCTCCAGGAACTCGAGCGACTCGCCCTCGCGCACCTTGGCCAGGAGCTGCTCCATGCGCCCCTCGACGCTGACCGTCTCGCGGTCCACCTCGTGAGCGAGCAGCGCCTTCCTCCGCTCGAGCAGCTCCTTGAAGGCGGCGACGAGATCGTAGAGACCGACCTCGAGCACCTCCTCCCCCGCGTCGTCGAAGCGCGGCACCGCCGCGTCGGAGCGCGTCCACTGCGCGGCGCGGATCTGGGCCTGCTGGTGCAGCACCCCCGCCGCCTCCTTGTAGCGCTGGAACTCGAGCAGGCGCTGCACGAGCTCCTCCCGCGGGTCGACGTACTCCTCATCGCCCGCCGCCTCCGCGGGCTGGACGGGAACCAGCATCTTGGACTTGATGTGGATGAGGGTCGCCGCCATCACGAAGAACTCGCCCGCGACGTCGAGGTTGAGCTCGCGCATCAGCTCGAGGTACTCCATGTACTGGCGCGTGATGGGGGCGATCGGTATGTCGTGGATGTCGATCCGGTCCCGTCGGATCAGATAGAGGAGCAGGTCGAGCGGACCCTCGAACTGCGGGAGCTGGATGCGAGGCGCATCATCGGGGAGGACGGACTCCACCCCCTCCGGGACCGCCACCCGCTGCGGCTCCTCCGCAGCGCGGGAAGGCCGGGTGGGGTCGCCGCCCGCGTCCTCGTCCGTCCTCGGCTCGTCGCTCACGTGTAGACGATCTTCATGGCCGCGCGGACCTCATCCATCGTCGCCTGGGCAACGGCGCGGGCGCTCTTCGATCCCTCGATCAGAATGTCCCAGACCGTGTCCGGCCGTGCGGCGAACTCGGGCCGACGGGCGTGGATTCCCGCCAAGCGCTCGAGCATGTGCTCGATCAGCCTCCCCTTGCAGTCCAGGCAGCCGATACCGGCGGTGCGGCAGCCAGCGGCCGCCCACTCCTGCGACGGCTTCGGCGAGAACGCCCGGTGCAGGTCGAACACCGGGCAGATGTCCGGGTTACCGGGGTCGCTCCGCCGCTTTCGCGCGGGGTCGGTGACCATGGGGCGGATTTTCTCGCGCACCGTCTCCGGATCGTCCTTCATGTAGACGGCGTTTCCGTAGGACTTCGACATCTTGCGCCCGTCGGTCCCCGGGATGCGCTTCGCCTCCGTCAGCAGCGTCTGCGGCTCCGGGAAGACCGGCCCGTAGAGGTTGTTGAAGCGGCGGACGATCTCGCGCGACAGCTCGATGTGCGGGGCCTGGTCCTCCCCGACCGGAACCGCGTCCGCCTTGTAGATGATGATGTCGGCCGTCTGCAGCAGCGGGTACCCGAGGAAGCCGTAGGTCGAGAGGTCCCGGTCCGGGAGCTGCTGCTGCTGCTCCTTGTAGGTCGGCACGCGCTCCAGCCAGGGCACGGGCACGATCATCGAGAGCAGCAGGTGCAGCTCCGCGTGCTCCGGCACCAGGCTCTGGACGAAGAGCCGGGAGCGGGCGGGATCCAGCCCCGCCGCCAGCCAGTCCGTCGCCACCTCGAGGATGCTCTCGCGGATCGCGGAGGGATCGGCGTAGTCGGTGGTGAGGGAGTGCCAGTCCACGATGGCGAAGAAGCACTCGTGGGAGTCCTGGAGGCGGACCCAGTTGTCGAGGGCCCCCATGAGGTTGCCGAGGTGGAGCGCGCCCGTGGGTCGCATGCCGGAGAGGATGCGGGGCCTGGCCATGGTTCTCTAACGGACCAGCGAATAGAGAATGCGCAGCACGAACTCGAGGATCGGGGAGAGCAGCCTGAAGAGGACGCCACTCATGACCAGGGCGAGGAGGATGAGGCCGCCGTAGGGACCAATCGCCCGGATGTAGCGGTGCCCCAGCCCGTTGGGCAGCGCCCATTCGACGACGTGCGAGCCGTCGAGCGGCGGCAGCGGGACCAGGTTGAAGATGGCCAGAAGGACGTTGATCTGAACGCCAATGTCCAAGAGCCGGAGGACCGGTTCCTCCAACGTGGACCCCAGCATCAGGCGGACCGCGACGAAAAGCGCGGCCGTGAACAGGAGGGCCAGCAGGAGGTTGGAGACGGGCCCCGCCCCCGAGACGATGATCTGCCCCCGGCGCACGTCCTTGAAAAGCCGGGGATCGACCGGCGTGGGCTTGGCCCAGCCCAGGAGGGGAACCCCCGTGAAGATCATGAGGAGGGGCATCACCACCGTCCCGATGATGTCGATGTGCACGAGGGGGTTCAGGCTGATCCGGCCGAGCGACTGGGCCGTCGGATCGCCCTGCTGGAGCGCCGTCCAGGCGTGGGCCGACTCGTGTACGGAGAGGCTGAACAGCAGCACGATGTAGGAGGTCAGGCCGAGGGCGATGGTTTCGGCGCTCAGAGGCGGACTCCTTCGTCCGGACGAAATTCTCATCGTAGCACACGGACCGGTCGCTCCCGCCGGGCTCGAATGCGGGCATCGTTATGCTCGCCGCCCACCCAAACCGGCGCCACCCTCGACAAGAGGGTCACCGGGCAGGAAGAGGCGGGCCTGGACACGACTTCCGTTACCAGGACACTACCGAGCCCCGCGATCGAAGTGGCGGCGCACCTTCGCGGCCGTGGCCCGACCCACCGCCGTCGCCAGCTCGGCCTCGCTCGCCCCCCGAACGCCCCGGACGGAGCCGAAGACGGAGAGCAGTTTGCGTCGCTTCGCGGGCCCGATGCCGGAGACCTCGTCCAGCTCGGAGCGGATCGTCCGGCTCTTGCGCGCCTGCCGGTGGAAGCCGATGGCGAAGCGGTGTGCCTCGTCGCGGACACGCTGGACGAGCTGCAGCACCGGCGAGCGGCGCGGCAGCGCGATGGGCTCGTCCCGGCCGCGCACGAAGATCAGCTCCTCACGCTTGGCGAGGCTCGCCACGGGCTGCTCCCCCAGCCCCAGCTCCTCGAGCGCGGCGACGGCGGCCCCGAGCTGACCCTTCCCCCCGTCGACGAGCACGAGATCGGGCAGCTCGCTGCCCTCCTCGAGGAGGCGCCGGTAGCGCCGGCCCACCACCTCGCGCATCGAGGCGAAGTCGTCGGGGGCCCCGGCGACCCCGCGTACGCGGAACTTACGGTATTCCGACTTCTTCGGGGATCCCTCTTCGAAGAGGACCATGGACGCCACGATGTCGGATCCCTGGATGTTGGAGACGTCGAAGCACTCGATTCGGCGCGGCTCCACCTCCAGGTCGAGCAGATCCCGGAGCGCCCGGAGGATCTCCTGTGACTGCGTGCGCGGGTGCTTCCATTCCATCTCGAAGGCGAGACGCGCGTTGCGGACGACGAGGTCGAGCAGCCGGAACTTCTCCCCCCGCTGCGGGACGCGGATGCGCACGTGCGTCCCCCGCCGCGCGGTGAGCCAGGACTCCAGCAGCTCCCGGTCCGGGACCTCCGCCGGCACGAGCACCTCGCGGGGCACGTAGCGCCCGGCGGCGTAGAACTGCTGGATGGTCGAGGCGAGGACGGTCTCCGGCTCCGTGAGGCGGTCGAGGAGGAAGCCCTCGCGTGCCACGACCTTGCCATCGCGCACGGAGAAGACCTGGACCGCCGCCCGTCCGCCCTCGACCTCGGCCGCGAAGAGGTCGCGCTCCTCGAGGTCCGTGGTCGTGATCTTCTGCGGCATCTCCAGGCGCTCGAGGGCGCGGACCTGGTCGCGCAGGCTCGCCGCCTCCTCGAAGCGCTCGCCGGCCGCCGCTCCCTCCATCGTCGCCCGCAGGCGGTCTACCACTTCCTCCGTGCGTCCCTCGAGGAAGAGCCGCGCGTCTTCGCAGGAGCGACGGTACCGATCGAGCGAGCAGATCTCGGCCACGCAGGGCGCGAGGCAGCGCTTGATCTGGTACTGCAGGCAGGGCCGCGGCCGCCGGCCGTTCAGGGTCTCCTTGCAGGAACGGACTCCGAAGAGCTTGCGGACGAGGCCGGACGTCTTGCGCCCCAGGCGGGCGGGGATGTACGGCCCTCCGTAGACGTTGCCGTCTTCGGCCGGACGGCGCACGACGTACAGCCGGGGGTACTCCTCGGCGAGCGTCAGCTTGAGGTAGGGGTGGTTCTTGTCGTCGCGGAGGCGGATGTTGTAGCGCGGCTTGTGGCGCTTGATGAGGTTGTTCTCGAGGGCAAGCGCCTCCATCTCGCTGTCGGTGACGACGAGGTCGAGGTCGGCAATCTCCCCGACCATGGCCGACTTGGCGGGGTCGAAGGGGCGCGAGGGCTGGAAGTACGAGCGCACGCGGTCGCGAAGTACGCGGGCCTTCCCGACGTACAGGATCTCGCCGTCCCCGCCCTTGAAGAGGTAGACCCCGGGGCGAGCGGGGAGCTGCTCGAGCTTCTCGGCGAGGCCCACCCTTCGATTATAGGAAGGAGCCGCGAGGCGGGCTTCAGCCCGGTGCCTCTCGCTGAAGCGCGGCGACGGTCAGGAGCGGGGGGAGGAGGAGCACGACCCCGTAGATCAGGGCATGGTGCGCGTCACGCAGCGCCTCGACACCCACGATGACGACCGCCGCCGCGACGAGCAGCGCGTTCGCGATGAAGGCGATCCGCCGCAGGCGGCGCCACAGCGGACGACCCCCCGCTCGCGGCCTCCCGAGGGTGAGGGCGGCCGAGTTCACCACCGCCACCGCCGCCACCCCGCCCGCCGACCACACATCGTGCCGGTCGCGCGGGTGGGTCTCGAAGTACAGTCCGACCACGAAGAGGCCGGCGTTGAGCAGGAGGGCGGCGAGACGCAGGGGCTGCTTGAGGGCGACGACGAGCCCGGACATGACGCCAGTATCACGCCTTCCCGGCGCCCCTCCGCCCGAGGTACAGCATCGTCCCCCCGAAAACGAGCAGCACCGCGCCCCAGACGAGGTTGACGTTGAGACCGAGGGAGCGCGCGTACATGGCGGAGCCGGCGGTGCCGAGGCCGTAGGCGACGAGCAGTGCCCCGATGAGCGCAAACATCAGTCCGATCGGCGTGCGGATGTCGAGACCCATGGCTTCTCCCCTACCAGAAGGCGACGTTGAGGGCGACGACGAGGGCCAGCACCATGGCGCCGATGCCCTCCGGGGTCTTCCACCAGGGCAGGTGCTCCTCCTTCGGCCTCGGGGTGAGCGCGTAGACGAGCCCCTTCAGGTCGGCGTCGCTCTTCCGCTGCCGCGTCAGGTAGGAGATGACGATCGTGGCCGCGAAGCAGACGGTCCAGGCCCAGATCGCCGTCCAGAAGTTCTGCGCCATCTCGCTCGAGTAGCTGTGCCAGGGGGTCGCGGCGAGCCAGCCCCCCTTGATCCCCACCGGGGCGCCGTTCGGCAGGGTCAGCCCGTGGTGGATCGCGGCGGCCACCGTCCCGGACACCAGCCCGAAGAAGGCCCCGTGCCCCGTCGCCCGCTTCCAGAACATCCCGAGGAGGAAGGTCGCGAAGAGCGGGGCGTTCACGAACGCGAACACCAGCTGCAGGAAGTCCATGATGTTGTTGAAGCGCGTGGCCAGGTAGGCGGTGCCGACCGAGGCCAAGATGCCGAAGATCGTCGTCATCCGGCCGACCCAGAGCAGGTGCGGGTCGGAGGCGTCCTTCCGGATGTAGCTCTGGTAGATGTCGTAGGTCCACACGGTGTTGAAGGCCGTCACGTTGCCCGCCATCCCCGACATGAACGAGGCCATGAGCGCGGTGAGGCCCAGCCCGAGCAGCCCCGGCGGGAAGTAGTGCCCGAGCATCTGGGGAATGACCATCGTGTAATCCCAGCTCCCGTCCGCCATCCTCGGCAGCGTGAAGTCGCCCTGCGCGTAGGTGAGGCCGATCGCGATCATGCCAGGGACGATGATGAGGAACGGGAAGAGCATCTTGGGCACGGCGGCGATGAGGGGCGTGCGCCGCGCCGCCGCCATCGAGTTCGCGGCCATCGCGCGCTGTACGACCAAGAAGTCGGTGCACCAGTAGCCGAAGGACAGGACGAAGCCGAGGCCCATCACCATGCCGAACCACTCGACGCCCATCGGGTTGGCGGCGGGGCTATGGAGGTGGACCCAGGAGTCGCTCCACGCCCCGGGGGCGAAGTTGTTGGCGGTGGCGACGGTGTCGAGCCTCGCCACGAGGCCGTCCCAGCCCCCCACGTCCCGCAGTCCGAGGTACACGAGCGGGGTGAAGCCGAGCACGATCAGGAAGAACTGCAGCACCTCGTTGTAGATCGCCGAGGTGAGCCCGCCCAGGTAGATGTAGGCGAGCACGATGATCGCCGAGACCCAGAGCGAGAAGTTGAAGTTCCAGCCGAGGAGCAGCTTGAAGAGCTTGGCGAGCGCGTACATCGAGATGCCGGAGGAGAACACGGTCATCGTGGCGAAGGAGATGGCGTTGAAGGCACGCGTCTTCTCGTCGAAGCGGAGCTTCAGGTATTCGGGCACCGACCGCGCGCGCGAGCCGTAGTAGAAAGGCATCATGAAGACGCCCACGAAGACCATGGCCGGGATCGCCCCCACCCAGTAGAAGTGGCTGGTCGCGATCCCGTATTTCGCGCCGGAGGCGGCCATGCCGATCATCTCCTGTGCGCCGAGGTTCGCGGAAAGGAAGGCGAGGCCTGCGATCCAGGCCGGGATCGACCGCCCGGAGAGGAAGAAGTCCTCGCTCGTCTTCGTGTAGCGCTTCAGGGTCCACCCGATGCCGAGGACGAAGAGAAAGTAGACGACCAGGATGACGTAGTCGATCCCGCCCAGCTGGATGGCGTCGCTCAAGGGCCACCTCCGGAGGACTGACTGAAAACCGTGACGGCGGAGTCTATCCCGATTTTCGCCGCTCGAGGTTCCCCCCTTGGAGAAGCCCTCGCGGCTTGGTCCACTCGGTTGGACGGGCCCTTCCCCTCGAGCCCGGAACCTTCTGACCTCGGGCGGCGTAGAACGATATAGAGAAACGAAGAAGGGGCAGAAAGTGACCGGTCTGGCGAAGATCGAGCCCGGTCAACGAGGAGACCCATGGCGCGCCCGCATCCCGGAATCCGGATCGACAGCATCCCGGCCGAGGAGGGCGGAGGACTGATCTTCGCCCTCGGGACGGCCCTGATCTTCCTGCTCGCGTTTCCGGCCCTGCGGCCGATCGCGCTGCTAGCGGTCCTGGGCGGGGTCATCCTCGCCCCCATCCTGCACCGGCTCTATCGCTGAACGTCGCGCGGGAGCGCGACCCCAGGGCCTCCTAGCCGGGTTCAGCGCTTAGGCTCGATCCGAACAGGTACCCGCACGGGGACCGACGAGGGTTTCAGGCAGACCCGGTCGTCGCAGGCCTGGTAGTGCAGCGTGGCATCGAGGACGAGGGTCATCGGCTCCGACGGCATTCCCGGCCGGGACCGAAGGGCCGCCTCGAGGGGCAAGCGGATCACGAACGTCCCCTCGTAGGTGGAGAGGTCTCTCGAGGAGCCGCGGAGCCGGTAGGGCTTGCCGGTCGGGTACCGGGGCGGCCCCGCTCGCAGCCTCTCGTCGTCTCGCACCTCGAGGCGCGCCGGGACGAGGAAGGGCTCGCTCGCCGGGTTCGCCTGGACGTGAAAGCCCTCCTTGATCTTGACGACCACGCGGGCCTCGGCACGTCCACCGGCCTGGATCCCCTGCTCCTCCGGCGGCGTCACCGTCACGACGGCCGGTGGGGACGCCGGGACCTGGACTAACGCGGCCAGGACGAAGGGACCGATCACGGGCCCGCGAGCAGCTCGTCGAGTCGCGCCCGGAGCGCCACGAGTCGGGCGTCGAAGTTGGCGGAGTCCAGGAGGCTGAAGAAGCGGATCTTCCCCTCACGGTCGATGATGAGGTTCGACGCGATCGGCACCTGGTTGCGCGGCAGATCGGGCAGGACACCGGCCGGAGCGTAGCGCTCCGTCGCCGCTCCATACGGATCCAGGAGCACCGGGAAGGTGAAGCTCCATCTCTTTACCCAGGCCTCGGCAACCGGTGGGCCCTCCATCACGTCGATGATCAAGGCCTGGACACCCCGGTCCCGGTACGCCTCGGACAGCTTCTGAAGATGCGGAGCCTCCGCATTGCAGAACGGTCACCAGCTCGCCCCGAAGTGCAGGACGACGAAGCGACCACGCAGGTCCTCGAGGGAAATCGTCTTCCCGCTGAGCAGGTCCTGGAGGCGGAAGGTCGGAGCGGGCTCCCCGAGCATCGGTTGCCGTGCGGTCTCCGCGGCCGCCGCAAGGATGCCCCGGAGCGCGAGGGCCAGGGCCAGCTGCGCCGCCGTCCCTCGTCTCACCTGCCTGCCGCCGCCGACTCCACGATGTCGGGCTTGGTGGTGGCGACGATGGCGATCAGCTCCTGCTGCTCCGCCGCGGGGACCTTGAACTTGTCCAGCGTCGCCTCGAAGTCGACCACCAGCGCGTCCCACTCCTTCTGGGTGATGTGGAAGTCCTTGTGGGCGGTCTTCATGTCGAGGCCCGTGT
>Ga0209751_10001533_pt1 | contig 23668 bp, 23 predicted proteins | sample RifCSP13_1_FD_184019 | JGI IMG/M metagenome (GOLD analysis project Ga0209751, IMG submission 184019) | Soil microbial communities from Rifle, Colorado - Rifle CSP2_sed 13_1 (SPAdes) (version 2) | ecosystem: Environmental > Terrestrial > Deep subsurface > Rock core/Sediment | place: Rifle...
AGCGCTGCGCGAATGAATTCGACGCTGTTGTGAGATATTTATGAATGAGTCAGCAAGAGTCGTGGTTTGAGGTTTGCCACCGATCTTGCGCGAGATTTCGAATTGGTTTGTTAGACTGCCAGAAAGGCGCTCGATCGCGCGCCGGTGGGCAATAAGAATAAGCCAAGTCAATGGCCTCTCATTCTGTTTGTCAAACCGACTGGCTTGCTGCCTTATCTCTTTATAGAGACCAGACAACACGTCTTCCGCCGTCTGAGTGTTGCCCAGGATACACAGCAGCAGTCCGAAGAGCAGTCCATTCGTCGCATCATGGAACAGACTGAAAGCAGACTCATCGCCTTTGGCTATCCGTTGGATGAGTGAAGCATCCTGCTGACCTCTCCCTTGCTGAGCCGGTTTCACAATAAGCAATGCTCTTCGAGATAATGACAACTGCGCCTCCTTAAGGTCCGAAGACTCAATTCCTTATGATCTGCGATCCTGTAAAATCAAGAACGGCAAGGAAAGCTATCGCCGCTATGCGGACAGATGCTTAAGTCGCTAGGCTAAGCCAAGTGCAAAAGCCTCGTATGTGCGTTACCACACATATGTTGAAGAATATCTTATTCCGTTTCGCGCTTTGGAGAGCTCCAGCGGCTTTATTGGCTACCTCAGGCCGGAGAGGTCTAGCAATGAGACTTGCAGGGAAACGAAATTCGTCCATCCGATTACGAGTTATCAATAGCCAGCCAGCGGTCGAGGCGCCACCCGGCGGTCGAGGTCAGGTGGCGCACTATTGCTGGGGTAAACCGGGAGCACTTGCTCTTGCTTAGCGCCTAAATCGTGCGTCTACCAGACACCAGATTGATGGCTAGCACAATCACGGCTACTACGAGCAAGATATGAATCAGCCCACCACCAATCTGACCGATGAATCCGAGTAGCCACAAGATCAGCAGTATTACAAGTATGGTCCACAACATTTTGTCGATTCCTCTCTCTAGTTCCCCACTCGTTTCTTCAGCTCGCATGAGAAATGCGCAAGCTCTGTCTAATTAAATTTCAATTTGCGCGCGCTGCTCCGGCAGTGCTTTGAACAGACTGTCGAAGGCTGGGAGCGATTCGCCGCTACGGTGCTGTCGAAATTCAGTGACCCACGACAGGACGGCTTTTGACCATTTGTTCGGCCCGGGGGCAAATTCGCGCCCGGCTGGAATCTCCGGAGCTTGGCGTTGCTCTTTCTTGATGCGTCTGATTAAAGGTTTCGTATTCATGGTCTTCTACTCCCTATGGATGTTTGCGGACGAAGGGCACTCGGGGATGTCCTTAGACGGCTGCTCACTTCAGCAACTACCGGCCAGGCGCGCTCGCCCGAATCGTTACTTCTGTACCGCTGGGAAGTTCCATATCATCCTTCCCCTGAACGTAAACCGAGCCGGCTCCACCTGCCGCGCCCACGACTGCTCCGATCACCGCGCCTTTTACACCGCCGGCAATCGCGCCGATGATTGCGCCGACAGCCGTGCCTATGGCCCCACGCTCGACGGTTTTCTTTGTTTGACTGTCCCCTTCTGCCATGCCACCTTCATTGTCAACTTGCACGATGTCGCCATTCACCGTTCGCACGCTCCCGATAATTCCCGCGAACCTGTAGGTCTGACCGTTACGCAGCCGGATCGTCTCGAAGTTGAGCGATATCGCGGACCGGCCGGAAATGCGTCCACCTCGATCGACGCTCGCAACCGTGCCTTCGATAACGGCGCCTTCGTACTCGGCCGGCTGGCGCACTGTCATCGCGAACCGGTCACCCGGCTTCGCCTGCTTGGTGGTCAGATCAGTGTTGAGAACTGCTACAACACTCTCGCCATTTCGCACAATGAAATCGCCGCTCGCGGAACCTGTGGTCGGATACGCTTCCGAACCGTTAAGGACATTCCACTGCGCCGCATCGGCGGTCCGGTCATAAAGACAATCGACAACCACTGGTTGAGTTAGTCGGTCGGAATAGATCTGGCGTCTCACTCGCAGACTGCGCTCGTTTTCGACGAGCTCGAACGTAACGTTGAAATCATTTTCTCTATAGCCGTTCGAGTTGACGACTAACTGGTCTCCGCGCAACGTCGCGGTTACCCGGACCGATCTGCCGTCGGCCAGTTGTTCTTGACGCTCGCGACCGTCTGCTTCAAAGGTTGATTGCGGTGCGAGCGACGAAGCGATAGTCACTGTTGCACCACGGCGCTCAATTGCCAGCATCTCAGGAGAATCAAGTCGCGCCAGAATTTGGTCGAAGACAACCTGCCGTTCGTAGTCAGGTACATTCTGAGTCGCCCGATCTGCTTTGTCACGGGGGTTGTCGCTGCGAGATGAATCCAATCTAAACGTTCCGGTCAAACGATTATTTGCGTTATATCCCGTTTGCGGATAGGGGTTATTCTGCCAATCCGAAGAGAAGTTAAAGGCGCTGGCCAGCGTGTTTAGATCCCCGCGCAAGGTCGACCAATCGCTCTGCGCGCGGTCTGTAACCTGGTTGTTGCGCATGAATCTTTCCAGCGGCGTCGCCTGGCCGATTAGGCCTTCGACGTCGCCGGCAACCAACTGCTTGATGTCGAAATGATTGCGCAATTGATCTGTAGCCTTTTTGAAGCTTCTTACAGCATCATTCATGCTGCCTTCGCTTCTCGTCTGATCGTAGGGACTGCGGTCAAAAGCATCCGTAAGACTTGAACGGAACGTGTCGCCGCCAGTTTCAATCCGCCGAATTAGCTGATCGAGTTCTCTATCGGACAGCCGATACGACTGGCTTGTACTCACCGGCGGAAGAGTTTGCTGGTTCCACCGCCAGCTAATGCCATAGGCATTCGCCAACGCATTCAGGTCAGTTCCAACCGCTGCCCAATCGTTCTGCACCTGCGAGCTCAAGCGATTGCGATTCATGAAATCGTTGATGCGCGACGCCCTCTGCAGGACGTTCTGAACATCGTCAGCGGTCGAGCGACGACGATTGAATCGATCCCGCAACTGGTTGGTAGCGTTTTCAAAATCGCGCTCAACCGACTTGATGTGGTTTTGGTCGCTGGTTTCGTCGCTGCGGAGCTGATCAAGGGAAGTACTTAGACTATTGCGGAACCGATCTGAACTCTGTTCGAGCTGGCGAAGTATGTTGCTGACCTGGCGGGTATTGACGCGGGAAGATTGCCGCTGCGCTTTTGCGCTGAGGCCAATGCTAGAGAGCGTGACTAGTAGAAACATAGAAAAGATACGTTTTGAATTACTCATTTTCGTCCTTCTGCTCATTTGAGCTATCCCGAGTCAAACGTGATTTGTCCAGATTAAAGAACAACTTAAGTTATGAGTACCACTGAAGGCAGGGACTGTCGGTGCGCTAACACACATACCCGCAGGCAGTGAAGCAGGTACATGTCTTTCATGAAACCAGACTTAGGTTAAAGTGTCTGTATGTGCGTTGACGCACGTAATGAGAATGCTATAATGAATCAGTCCTGAGTGGTCGTTGTCCTGGAACATTGCGCTCCTCCCCATTGAAACAGAGCAACGGGTTTCTCATTACGCCGTCTGTGGCGAATTGCGGTGCACCGGCTAAGGGAAACAAGTCATGCCTGTACTTGCTAACCCCGATGAAGCGCTTGAAAATCATCTGCTTGCGGGTCTCTCCGCTGAGGAATTTGCACGCCTCCGGCCTAAACTTAGGTCCCTATCACTTCGCCTCGGTGAAGTCATCTATGAATCTGGCGAACAGATGGACTACGTCTATTTCCCGACGACCGCGATCATCTCTTTGCTCTACATAATGGAAAACGGCACCACTGCTGAAATCGGGGTGGTGGGCAACGATGGGCTGGTGGGCATTGCCCTATTCATGGGCGGTGATACCACTCCCAGCCGCGCGATCGTGCAGAGCGCAGGTCGCGTCGCCAGGCTGAAGGCAAAGGTGCTGCAAGCTGAGTTCACCCGCGGTGGCCGATTTCACGACCTCTTGCTGCGCTATACGCAAGCGCTGATTACCCAGATTTCACAGACCGCCGTCTGCAACCGCCTGCATTCGGTGGATCAGCAACTCTGCCGCTGGCTCCTGTTGAGCCACGACCGTTTGCCGTCAAACAGACTGATCATGACGCATGAGCTAATTGCCAACATGTTAGGCGTACGTCGCGAGGGCATTACTCACGCTGCCAAGCAGCTCCAAGATGCCGGGTTGATTAGCTACGTTCGCGGCGACATGACGATCCTCGATCGTCAAGGCCTGGAAGCAAAGGTCTGCGAGTGTTACCAAGTGGTCAAAGACGAGTACGGCCGCCTGCTCGGATAGGAAATCCTATTCATCCCCTTCTCCGCTGCCTTCGGCTTTGTGTGTTAGCGCACAGACCACCATTCTTTTAAGTCGTATACCCTCCGCAGCCGTTCTTACTAAATCACCTCTCGACACTGTGGATCAGGCCAATAACCTGGATCTCTATAGCCTGCTCGTGGCGGTGGTCGGCGCCGTGGTGTTCTTGACAGTCTATCACGCGATCTTTCGACTCAGACGTTTTGCGGTGTGAGGTACAAGGCGAGTGCAGCAGTATGTGTGCTGGCGCACATTCAAGAAGGAAAATGTAATGTAACCTTTAACCTGTTCTATCCCCCGCAGCGAACTCAGTAGTCCATGTCAGGAGGAGAAGTATGGAACCAAATGAAAAAACAGAGCAAAGGCGTGTTGTAGTCCATGGCCCCGGCCAACGAAGCGAGGTAGTCACCGAAAGAACACAAACAGCGCCGCGAGAATCTGGGCTCTCGACGGGCACGATTGCCATCATCGCTATCCTGGCGGTAATGGCTGTCGGCATCATATTCTATTTAGTGAGTAATAGAAACGCGAATGAATCAGCCAATAGAAACGCGAACATAGATGTGGCCAGTCAGGCGAACAGAGAGCAGCCGCCTGTGATCATCCAGCAGCCGGCTCCTGCGCAGCAGGCGCCTGTAATTATTCAACAGCCGGCTCCGGCCCAGCAGGCGCCCGTAATTATTCAGCAACCTGCACAAACGAGCCAGAGAGACAGCGCGAGTGACGACGCAAACATGCAGGAGGTTGCCACAAAGAGGCTGAGCGAGGAGCTGGATATGACTGCAGTTTCTGTAACCATCAGCGAAGCTCGAGCAGTCTTGACAGGGACCGTCAATTCCGAAGCCACAAAGACCCGGGCTGAGCGTTTGGTAAAGGCGGTTCGAGGCATGAAATCAGTCGACAACAAAATTGTCGTGTCAGGCTAAACGGTGCCGGTGATAAGCGTCACAAGGAGGCACTCGATGCCACCAACCACAAAAAAACACGCCCCGCCTGCCAACAACCTTCTCGCCGCTCTACCAAGAAGAGAGTATCAGCGTCTGTTCCCTAGCTTGAAAGAGATCCCTTTGCTTTTCGAGGAGGTTCTCTACGAAGCTGGTGATCTCATCCAGAACGTCTATTTTCCCAGTAGTGGCATTGTCTCTTTGCTCGCTGCTGTCGAGAACCGGGCCTCGCTCGAAGTGGGCCTCGTCGGCAACGAAGGCATCGTCGGCATGCCCATATTCCTGGGAGTGAAGACATCACGTAATCGCGCCGTGGTCCAAGGTGCGGGCGTCGCCCTGAGAATGAAAGCACCGGCATTTCGGAAGGAGTGCGCCAATGGTGGTAGGTTACCACGCCTACTGCGACGATACGCGCACTCACGATTGACCCAGATCGCCCAAGCGGCTGCCTGCAACCGGTTCCATCCCATAGACGCACGTCTTGCCCGATGGCTGCTGATGACACGCGACCGGATGGGAGCGAACGAGTTTCAACTCACGCAGGAATTTCTATCCAACATGCTGGGCGCGCGGCGCGAGGGCGTAAACAAGGCTGCCGGCGCGCTGCAGCGACAGCACTTGATAAGTTACAGTCGTGGCACTCTCATGATTCTAAATCAAGCAGGCCTGGAGGCAGTCGCTTGCCCATGCTACGGAATTATCAAAGAGGAATACGATAGCATTCTCCCAAAATAGGAGCGCGGCATAACACTCACGCGCACACAACAATAGCACCGCTCGAAACCCTGCTGTGATAGGAAAGTTGCTCTAACTTGATGTTCAGTAGTCATCACAGAGCGACTAGGTGCGCCATCGCACTTATGTGATATAGTGCTGCGCACCGACAGCCCGCTTGACATCTGGATCGGGTTTTTTCCGATTGCCTCCTCTTGCCATCTGTTGCTGTTTTGCTGGACGAAAGCACCAACAGTTATTTTCAGTTGCCAGCACCAAACTCGGGAGATCGGAAGATGCGTATTTTACTCTATAACCCTGATAACGGTGTGACCCGCAACTTCATGCCGCATCTCTGGATGTTTCTCCTTAAAGCGCTAACTCCTCCGGGTCATGAAGTGTTGTTGATTGACGGGAACGCTAAGCCCATGAACGAGCAGGAGTTGGTGCGCTTTATGCGCGAGCAGCAGATCGGGCTCGTGGGCATTGGCGCCATGACCAGAATGATAGCCAAAGCCTACCGCGTCGCCGACGCCGCCCGCGAAGCGGGCGTGCTCGTCATAATGGGCGGCCCTCACGTGACGGAATTACCCGAAGAGGCACTAGGTCGTGACGGTGGGCCGCGACATGCGGACGCTGTCGCGCTCGGCGAAGCTGACGAGATCTGGCCCCGGATCGTTGAGGATGCCACACGTGGTCAGCTCAAGGACACTTATGAACCGGTCGACGAGACGGGCAAAGAGCGGAAGCCGAGTCTGCAACCTTATCCGGTGATTCCCTGGGACAAGATTGACCTTGACCAGTTCAATCTAATTCCCAAAGTATTTCGCTCATTAACGCAGCGACATGGTTCAGGCTGGCGGTACTTTAATTTGATTCCGGTGGAATCCGGGCGCGGCTGCCCCTATGGCTGCGAGTTCTGCACTGTCACCGGATTCTTTGGCGATTCCATCCGGTTTCGTACAAACGAAAGTGTGGTGAATGAACTCTTGCTGCTCAAGCGGCGCGCGCGTAAAGAGCGGGGCCAGGTTTCAATCTTCTTTATCGATGATAACTTTGCTATCAACATCAAGCGTACGAAGTCGTTGCTCCGAGACATTATTGCCGCTGGCGCCCAGCTACCGTGGACCGCGCAAATCAGCGCTAATCTGCTGCGTGATGAAGAACTCGTGGACCTGATTGCTTCTTCTGGTGGCAAGTGGATTTTCATCGGCATGGAGTCAATCGATCCCGCCAATCTTGCCGATGTGAACAAAAGCTTCAACAAGCCGGGAGAATATGCGGCGGTTCTCAATCGACTCGCGAGGCGCAACGTCTATGCGATCACGTCTTTTATCATCGGCCTGGACAACGACACGCCGGGCGTTGCGGAGCGCACGATCCAACAGATCGAGCAGTGGCCACCGGTAATGCCGGTGTTCGGCCCTCTCACACCGTTACCTGGAACACCGCTTTACGCAAGATTGGGAGCAGAGGGGCGGCTTACACGACCTAAGCATTGGTTGAATTTTGATCTTTACAAAATGGCCCACACGCCTTTGAAGATGACGATTCCAGAGGCCCAGATCGAACTCGACAAAGCCTGGAGAACTTCGTATAGCCCTGAGCGGAATGAGAACGTAATTAACTTGCTTAGCGGCCGGGGCCTGGATGCCGGGTTGATGCACTTTGTCATGCGCCTGTTTTTCCGCGGCATCTACATTCCCCAGATGAATAAGGTGGCCTGGGCAAGACTGATCGCTCAGAATCGAAAGCCTCTCCTTAAGCTTCTCAAACAAGGCATAGGTAAGTATCGCGAGTCGCGTTCCCGAGTCGCGGCACTTGCGCAACCGATGTAATTTCTGGAAAAAGGGTTGAGCTAGCCAACAACCGGCAGAATAAGGTCCTCCCTCTAAGGTGCAAGTATTCAAAGGTCGGATGATATTGGGGGACGGGACCAACCCGCGCCTAGAAGTCGATCTCGAGCTTGCCGCGGACGGACGTACCGAGGCTGTTGAAAAACTGGCCGAGCCGCGGGCTTGTAACGTTATTCTGCACGTCACCGGGATTGAAGTGATTAGTGACGTTAAGAATGGCGAACCCGATTCGCGCTCGTCGTCCTTCAATTCTGGGAACGAACTTTGGTATGGCGAAACCCTTCGTAACTTGCACGGCGAGCGACAGAAATGCTGGGAAGCGTCCCGCCCGATTGCTTGGGCCGACAAAATCCAAGCGCTCATTAACGAAGGAAAAAGGGAACCCTGATCGAATCTCGACCAGGGGTGAGACATTGATATCGTAGCGCATCCGCAACTGGCCATAGGCGAGGAACCGGTGCGGAGTGTCAAAGGGCTGTGGCCCGTACTCGTTCGGCCTTACGACGAACGCTGGAAAATCGCCGAGAAAGTTATCAATAGTGTTGAGATCGCCCCTAGCGTTGGACCATACGTAAGAAGCGTTCCACGTTCCCATGCGAGGGTTGTCATAGACTGCGAGCAGTTGCAACTCGCGGTAGCGCGAGCGGCCACGATTGCTGAGCACAAGGGCGCCTTGGCCTGATCCGTCAACGCTGTCGACGATGAAATCGTCGTTCGTTGAGCGGTGAAGATAGCCAATGCGTCCCGTCAGCCTATTCGTTATAGGGAAATCAATTTGCAAGCTCGACCGCACGCTGCGTGGGTTGCGCAAACGGGACCCGACTATGCTGGCGTAGTGACGCGGGCCCTCAGTTATCGAGATGCCGTCTTCGGCAAACGTGGTAACGGTGCGCTCCGGAAGCTTTCTGAAGTAGGCGACGCTAAGCGGAGTGCGATCATAGAAGAGACCAATTCCGCCGCGTATGATCGTGGCGTGGTTTCTGAGCGGCAGGTACAAAAACGAAAGGCGCGGTGCGATGGTGTTCTGCCGGGCCAGCCCGTCACGGTCGAAGCGCAAGCCGGCGTCGACTGTGAGCTTCTTATTGACGACCCACCGGTCCTGCAAGAAAACACTGGTTTCGTTTAGACTTTCCGAAAGCCTCACCGCAGCCCCAAACTCTATGCGCCGGGCTAGGGATTTGTCTTGCCGCCTGATCAGGATCGGGTTTTCACGGTACACACCCGTCACGCGAGAGTAATCGACTTCGGCGCCGAGCTTAAGAGAATGTTGACCGTGAAATTCAAGCCCGTGCGCGTAGTAAATCTCCCGCCACTGAAGCCGTTGAGACCGCCTGCGAATGTCGGCGAAGAAGTTACCGCCGTTTCCTTCCGGCAATAACTCAAGGGGTTGCATCCCCTGCCCGAAGACGTCAAGTTCAAAGGTCTTGTAACTCAACGTGGAAGAGAGAAATGACGCATCCTTGAAGATCGCCTGCTCGGAGATGGAGACGAGCGCGCCTCGCTGTTTCGTATTCGGCGTCGTCGGCTGCGGATTGAACGTATTGAGTCCGGCGAAGCGTACTTTCTGCGGAAAGAAGGCCGCGACAAATTTAGCGCTGTTAGTCTTGTTGATGTTGAAATCGAGCTGCGTGAATGAGCTGAAGTTCTCGTATGTTGAGTTGTCGCCCGGGGCCTCGAGGCTCGGCACGCGAATGCGAGTGAAGCGGTACTCAATAGACTGCAGGAAGAAAAATCGGTTGCGGGCGAGCGGGCCGCTCATGGTGACGCGCGGGCGAAATGAATCAATGGCACCGCTGAATATATTGCGAAAAGTTGGGAAGAAGCGCGCAGCCGAGACCTTGAATTTGTTGCCGCCGCCTTTCGTTTCTAGATCGGTTGCGCCGCCGGTAAGCCGGCCAAACACCGCCGAGAACGGGTTCTCTTCAGTTCTCACATTTGCAGCTGCTTCCAGCGGTATGTCAAAGGCAAGGTTTCCAGTAACGGGATCTGTGACGTCTACACCATTGACTGTGTAGGCGCTCTGGCCAGCCCGGGCCCCCTTTTGGTGGTCTACTCCGTCCATTCCGTGCACAACACCTGGAGTCAGCAACGGCGCGCTCTGATAGTTCTCGGCGGGCAGCGGCACGTCCTTCAGTGTTTGTGAGCGAACGGTATTGCTGGTGGTTGTTTCGGCTGCGCTGAGCAACCCCTCTTCCTCGCGAATGGTAACTGATTCGGAAATCGTAGCTTTCATGACGATTTCAACAGTCACTGCTATACCCGCCGGCAGACTGATTTCACGCCTCACTGTCGCCAATCCATCGGCCTCAGCTGTCAGCACATACGTCGCCGCCGGCAGATCTGTAAAGATAAAATTGCCCACATCGTCACTAACTACCTTGAGGAATTGCTCCGTCAGGGCCCGATTGACGAGCGTTAGCCGCGCCCCAACGAGCGAAGCCGGAGGCGCATCTGTGACTTCAGTGGTGACTTTGACAGTGCCTTTGATGCGGCCCGTCAACGGTTTGGCGACGGCGCTAGACAGTGATGAGAAGAAACTGAATATTGTAGTGTACAACAGGAAAGAGTAGAGCAATTGGCAATCAACCCAGGGCGTCGAGGCGTGACTTGTCAGTTTTCTGTTCATCCCAACGTCTTCGAACTAACTTTATGGGATCGGGCGTCCAGCGGGATTTCAACCGACGCAACTCGTTTTGTGTATTGGCATCGGAAACTCCGGGCTAGTCAGGTCATGAAAAACGAGAGAAGTCACAGAAAAATAGCGAGCCAATCTCAGTGTTGAAAGCTGAATTTCCAAAAGTGACACTACAAGTAACACAACCAGGAAAAGCCGTCTGTGCGCTTACACACATATAAAAGTTATGTGCGTCAGCGCACAGACCGGAAATCTGGCTTCACTTAGGATTCCTTTCCGCCGGGCGCTGAATGCGCCTGGCTCAATAAATGGGTCTAGAGGAAGGTGAGGGTTCAGCAATGTGGCATTACCCTTCCAGACTGGAGCGATTGAACGCAATATGTCGAGACGGTGGCTGAAAGAGATGAAAGCGTGCCTGAGGTTTTGAAAGGTTATGCAGGTACTACCGCGCACATCGCGAACAGGTCAGATGGATTTGCAGAGGTTGGTTAAGCAGGGGACGAGTGAGATTTCACAGCACTGGCTAGAAGCCATGCGTGGAGATGAATCGTCACCAGCAACAGAGAGAGTCAAGGAGCCATTGCTGCTTGACTCTTTGCCCTTGGTGCTGGACGAAATCCTCTATTTCGTCGAATCAGACGATAGCCAGATCGATCTTGCTAAGATTTGCCGCGCCGTTACCCGAAATCGAAGTCAGGCTCGCGAAGAGTTCGATGTCAGGGAGCTCGTGCGCGAATCTCAGGTTCTGCGTGAGTCTATCTTTCTTTACTTACATGAGCATGTCGCACAGTTCGCGAGACGGGATCGGGGTGGCATGACAATCTACCGACGCGCCGGTATCGCTATGGACCAGGCAATGCGCGAAACAATCAACGCCTTCGTCGAGGATCACACGGGGCAATTACGTCACTTGTCGCGCACCGATAGTCTCACCGGCTTGTATAATCACCGCACCTTCTACGAACGCCTGGATGAAGAGCTCAAACGTGCAAAACGTTACCAGAGCCCACTTTCAATTGTGCTCATTGATCTCGATAACTTCAAATCTGTTAACGACACCAACGGACACCAGTTCGGTGATTATCTACTGGTAAGGTGCGCCGAATGGTTACATGGCGAGTTACGTGAGACCGATATTATCTGTCGCTACGGTGGCGATGAGTTTGGTATCATTCTACCTGAAACGACAGGCGAGGAGGCCCTGGTGATGATGGCTCGCGTGGCTGCTGCATTCAGGAAGTTCGGCGCGCAAGAAGGAGCACCGGCGTCGTTTGGCCTGAGTTTCGGGCTGGCTGCCCACCCCGAAGATGACGGCACTGTAATACGTATGGTAAAGGTCGCGGACGAGCGGCTGCTATTGAACAAGCACGAGTCGACAGCTTTCTTACACCCTGTAACGGCAAAGACGTAAGGCTCATAAGTCGAACCGCACGTCGAGCCGTTCATTTCAGCTATTCCAACCGGGAACGCAACTTTGTGCGCTCTCTAGGCAAGGGCGGTTTCTTCACGGGAAATGAACTGCGTGATATTTCTTCCAGTTGGAATCCGGATGGTCGGCGCCCTGCCCCGAGAGACAAACAACATTAGCGAGCCCAGGCGGGCGCAAGAAGGGCTGCGGACTTCAGAAATTCGTTACCGGCGGCTCTTCGAGTCGGCACGAGACGGGATACTTATCCTTAATGCCACTACTCTAAAAATCACCGACGTGAATCCATTCATGACGGAGTTATTGGGTTATTCAGGCGAGGAATTTCTGGGGAAGGAGCTTTGGGAAATCGGTCTGTTCAGTGATAAGGAGGCGAGCCAACAGGCGTTCCGAGAGTTGCAGGTGGAGGGCTACCTCCGCTACGAAGACTTGCCGCTCCAAACCACAGAGGGAAAGATCCGGGAAGTGGAGTTTGTAAGCAACGTCTACGAAGAAGACGGCCATCACGTTATTCAATGCAACATCCGCGACATCACTGACCGCAAGCGAGCAGAGGAAGAACGCAGGCTGTTTTTGGCGAACGCGGAGGCGGCACGCGCAGAAGCTGATATAGCTAACGGCATCAAGGATGAGTTTCTCGCCACACTGTCACATGAATTGCGCACCCCCCTAACCTCGATTCTCGGATGGTCGCAGTTGCTCACCAACGGCAATCTCGACGAGCAAGGGTCAAAACGTGCAATTGAGACCATCGTGCGCAACGCTCGCGCGCAGAGACAACTCATTGACGATCTACTCGATATCTCGCGCATCATCACCGGCAAGCTCCGGCTCGACGTGCGCCCGGTCGAACTAGCGCCAACAATCGAGGCAGTCGTTGACGGCGTGCGCCCAGCGGCAGATGCAAGAAACATTCATCTCCAGACAGCACTTGATCCACGCGTAGGTCCGATCTCGGGTGACCCTGACCGACTCCAGCAAATTATCTGGAATCTCTTATCCAACGCGATCAAGTTCACACCCGAAGGCGGGAGCGTGCAGGTTCGGCTTAATTGCACCGACTCTGCGGGGTGCAGAGCCCGGACTCACAGCGCGGGGACCCCGGTCGAGCATCTCGGCTGGGGCGCCATTCGGGCTTGGGTGGATGACGGGCAGCCGGCTCTGGGTTCTGGGTCCCACGTCGAGATCACCGTCAGCGATACGGGGCAAGGCATCGCTCCGGAACTTCTGCTCCACGTCTTTGACCGCTTCCGCCAGTCCGCCTCCTCGAACACACTAAAGCATGGCGGGCTTGGACTCGGCCTCTCAATTGTGCGCCAGTTGGTTGAACTACACGGCGGGACGGTGGCGGCTGAAAGTCCGGGTGAAGGAGAGGGTGCTACCTTCACAGTCATACTCCCGGTGAGGAGCTTAAATCACAAAACGAGGGACGTAGCGAAGACGCGGCCGGTGATCGCGGGTAACACTTCAACCGAGCGCCAGCCATCGCTTAATGGGCTTCGGGTGCTCGTCGTCGATGACGAACCGGACTCGTGCGAGCTTGTCGCTGCAGTGCTAACAGGGCGCGGGGCCGAGGTGGTCTCTTTCGGATCAGCCATTAAAGCGCTGGAAGAATTGGAGCGGCAACCATTCGACGTGTTGGTGAGCGACATCAGGATGCCGGAGATGGACGGCTATGCGCTGATCAGCAAAGTACGCCAGCTTCCTGCCGAGCGCGGAGGAAGAATTCCAGCCGCGGCGTTAACGGCCTATGCCGGAATCGAAGACCGGGGGCGCGTGCTCTCGGCCGGTTACCAGATGCACATTCCGAAGCCGGTCGAGCCAGCCGAGTTGACAACCGTTGTCGCCAGTCTTGCCGAGCAATACGGCAAGCCCGTAGCTATCTATTGAAGGCCAGGACACCGAGCGGGTTCTCATGAGATAAATCCTTATACTAAAGAGGCCAGTGATGAGCGAAAACGTAGACCAAGATGTGGACACGAGTTCTGCGAAGTTCAAAGAAGGGGTTGAAGCCGCACTAAATTCCGCAGAAGACACTAAAAACTGGAAAGCCGGTAATGAATTGGGCCAAGAGCTGAAAGCGGAAGGTGAAACTAAAGAGCCGGCCCCTTTCAACGAACCTTCGGTGCCGCTTTTTATGAAGGATAGTACAGAAGGCGATAAGGGAAACGCCCAGGATGAGAAGGATGAATCGGAAGAATAGCTACTCTTATTCCAGTCGTCTATTAGTTGATCTTGAATACCCCATCTTCCCGCCTGCTGCCGCCACCCTCAACCTGTTCAACTTTCTTGAGCACTTCTTTCGGAAAATTCTCCTCGTGGACTTCGTTGGATTCAAACCACTGACAAACCACATCGCCATCTGAAACCAGACTGTGGACCGTCATCTTGGGTCCCCCCGACCGAAGCTCAACTACATCGCCAATTTCGAAGTCTTCCATAACTGCCACTTCATAAACCAGTGACTCCAGTGATGTCAATAGCGGGATAGAACAGGCTTCTCCTCTCCGGCCGTCTCAGAATGTGGCAGACGGCACCAAAGCTCCCTGGCCGTTTCCTGGGTGTTGAAGGTTAATTTGTCCTGAATAACAACCACTATGGGAATACCACTGGAGGTGTGGATTGTTCATGCGCCGAAACACACATATTCCCAAGGCCTTAAAAGAAAGGGATGAGGTACTATCCGAGCAACCGATCGAACTCGTCTCTGACCACCCGGTAACATTCGCACACGGTCTCTTCCAATTTCTGGCGATCGAGGATCGTGATGTGACCGCGGACATAGCTGATTGCCCCGGCATCTTGCAGGCGACCGGCAGCCACGGTGACGCCTTCGCGCCGAACGCCCAACATGTCGGCAATCAGTTCCTGAGTCATAATCAACTCATCTGCCTTCACACGGTCATGACTTAGCAACAGCCAGCGGCAAAGTTGCTGCTCCACCGAGTGAAGACGGTTGCAAACCGCTGTCTGTGATATTTGAGTAATTAGTGCTTGGGTATAGCGCAGCAGCAAGTGTTGGAATTTTCCACCTAGCGCGAATTCACTTTGCAGTACCTTAGCCTTCATCCTTAGGGCGTCGCCGGCGCTCTGTACAACGGCTCGATTGGGCATCGTGCCGCCTCCCATGAAGAGGGCGATCCCCACCACACCATCATTACCTGTCAACCCCATTTCGGCGCTCGAGCCGTTTTCCATGGTGTAGAGCAACGAAACAATCGCCGTGGTAGGGAAATAGACGTAATCCAGGTGTCCCCCGAACTCGTAGACGACTTCACCGAGAGAAAAGGAGACTTGCTGCAAGCTTGGAAGAAGGCGTTCATACTCATCAACGGGAAGCGAGGCGAGAAGCCGGTTCTCATTGAGAGCGGAAGGACGTCTTAGAGATACTGACATGGTTGCTCTCCACGCCGTGGTTGCCCCAAAAAGGATCATTGGGCGCCAGGAGAAATCCCGGCTCTTTTTGACGAAGGAGGCGGAGGCCTTCCAAGAGCAGCCACAACCTAAAATAGCTTGCAGAAAGGATATCATATATGTGGTCTAGCGCACAGACGCATCTCTTTGCCTAGTCTAATCTGGTGTTACACACGGTTATCGAGAGAATTCAAGAGGTCGGACAAAGTTTGAAAATGAGGAGAGTACCGTTATGTTGTGGACTATTCTGGTAGTGTTGTTGCTGCTCTGGTTGGTTGGGTTTTATGGCGGCTTTGTAACCACCAGCCTGATTCACCTATTACTTATAGCAGCGGTCGTCGTTTTTGCGTTTAATCTTTTCAGGCGCCGAAACCCGGCATAAGGCCGAGAGAGAAGTTTGAGCTAGTACAATCGCGAATGCTAAGAATTTCGATCCCCAAAACTTCACAACTTTTGGAGAAATACTTTCGGAGGAGACTGAGAGATAGTTTATGACGACGAATATCCAACCATTGCACGATCGAGTGATTTTGAAACGCATTGAGGAAGGCGAGCAAGTTCGTGGCGGCATCATCATTCCTGACTCCGCGAAAGAAAAACCGCAAGAGGGCGAAGTGATCGCCGTCGGGGCAGGCAAATACAGGGAAGACGGCTCGCGCCAGGCCTTGGATGTCAAGGCAGGCGATCGCGTCTTGTTTGGCAAGTACAGCAGCTCGGAGATTAAGGTCGATGGGGAAGAGCTGTTGATTATGCGCGAGGATGAGATCCTCGGAATTATTAGACGCGGCGCTGCGGCTGCTGGTTCCGGCGGCGGCCATAAGGGCAGGAAATAGAGCGGCGAGTTCTGATGGCAGCATTCCTGACCGCATGAGTCCCACGGAGGGACATCACCAACAATTCTGCTTAGGAGAAGAAATAAAAGATTATGGCAAAGCAAATAGTTCTAGGCGGGGAATCGCGCGCGGCAATTCTGCGTGGCGTCAATAAACTCGCCGACACAGTGAGAATCACGCTCGGTCCGAAAGGACGCAACGTCGTACTCGACAAGAAATTTGGTAGCCCGACCATCACGAAAGACGGCGTTACAGTAGCGAAAGAGATCGAACTCAAAGATTCAATGGAGAACATGGGCGCGCAGATGGTGCGTGAGGTAGCCTCGAAGACCAGCGACGTCGCCGGCGACGGCACTACCACCGCGACCTTGCTGGCGCAGGCCATTTTCCGCGAGGGCGTGAAAACCGTGGCGGCGGGTGCGAACCCGATGGCTCTGAAACGCGGTATTGACAAAGCGGTCGAGCGCGCGACTCGCGAGATCAAGAAGATGGCTAAGCCGGTCACAGGAGACATGATCGCCCAGGTTGGCACGATCTCGGCCAACGGTGACGACACCATTGGCAAGTTGATTGCCGAAGCGATGCAGAAGGTTGGCAAAGATGGCGTCATCACCGTTGAGGAATCAAAGACGATGGAAACGGCTTTGGAATTTGTGGAAGGGATGCAGTTTGATCGAGGCTACCTTTCGCCTTACTTCTTCACAGATGCGGAAACCATGAAAGCTGTACTTGAGAATCCAGTCATTCTCCTAAGCGAGAAAAAGATTTCCTCGATGAGAGATATGCTGCCAATTCTTGAGCAAGTCGCCAAGCTGGGTAGCCCGATCTTGATTATCGCGGAAGATGTAGAAGGCGAAGCGTTGGCGACCCTCGTTGTCAACAAATTGCGAGGCACGCTCAACGTGGCAGCGGTGAAGGCGCCGGGCTTTGGTGATCGTCGCAAGGCAATGCTCGAAGACATTGCGGTTCTTACGGGCGGAAAAGTCATTAGCGAAGAGCTGGGGATCAAGCTTGAGAACGTCAAACTTGAAGACCTGGGCAGCGCCAAGAAGGTAGTCATAGACAAGGAAAACACGACGATCATTGATGGCGGTGGCAGCACCAAAGACTTGCAAGGTCGCGTGAAAACGCTCAAAGCGCAAATCGAAGACTCTACGTCGGATTATGACCGCGAAAAACTGCAAGAGCGGCTCGCCAAACTCGTGGGCGGGGTCGCGATAATTCGCGTAGGAGCAGCCACGGAAACGGAACTGAAAGAGAAGAAGGCGCGTGTTGAAGACGCGATGCATGCGACCCGCGCGGCGGTTGAAGAAGGCATCGTGCCCGGTGGCGGTGTGGTTCTGATTCGCGCGGCGAAGGCGCTCGACAAATTCAAGCTGTTCGAGACAAACGATGACGGCGATTTGCTCGGCGATGAAGATGAGCAAATTGGTGTCAATATCGTCAAGCGGGCGCTTGAGGAGCCGCTCCGTCAGATCGTCTCTAACGCCGGCAAAGAAGGCGCCGTGATAGTCGAGCAGGTTCGCTCCGAGAAGAACGCAAACATCGGCTACAACGTCGTTACTGAGAAGTTTGAAGACCTCGTGGCTACAGGCATTATTGATCCCGCCAAAGTCACGCGTGCCGCGCTGCAAAACGCCGCGTCGATCGCTGGTTTGATGCTAACAACCGAAGTCCTGATTTCAGAGATTCAGGAAGACGACAAGCCTGGCGCAGTGTCTGGCGGCATGGGCGGCGGCATGGGCATGTAATGTAATGGATAACAGGAGGCCCATCTCTAGTCGGGTAGCCAAGATCCGCTGGCTTCGCGCCCATCACTTGCTGTGGGCAGGTTTTGTGCCGGACGACCGCCAGAACTGGCGCGAGATAATAAATCTGATGAAAGCAGACGGCTTAATTGCTAACAGCACGTATCCGCTCGACGTGAACCTTCCCAGCTTGATTGCAGAGGCGCTCAGTCATTGATCCCCCTAAAAGGAATCACCCATGAAGAGCCACCTGTGGTTTATTTTCACCCTCGCGATAGTCATTTCATGCGCGACGCTCGGACTGGCGCAGGATGCCAACACAACACCTCAGCGCATCTTCACGCACAACGGAAGGATCGAGACGAGTTACGATCCGGTTAAAGAGATCACGACTGTGCGGCTTAATCCAATGCAAGTCTATGGCGAACCTCTCGCTTCATCAAACTATGTCGGTGGTGATGAAGCGAGGTTTAATGCCTCGTTTACCTACTCGGGACGAACATTGAGAGCCCAGCCCAAAAGGGTACTCTTCTCACTCGTCTCGACATCCGAAGACTGGAAGTACACAGACTTCCGCAAACTCAGTGCTTTAGTCGATGGAAAACATCTGAAATTAGGGCAGCTGGAGAATGTTCCTTCATTCACGGTAAATGCCCCTGCGAATGCGAGTTCAGACGACTATATTAGTCAAAGGATCGCCATCTCCCTCCCCTATAAGACATTCATCCGGATTGCGAATGGGAAAAAAGTCCAAATTAGGATGGGGCCCAGAGAATTCGAGCTTGAGAAAAACCATATTGAAGCCCTCCGCTACCTCGCTACTCGGATGGTTCCATGATTGGGTGGCCATCCTGACTGGGCGAGGCAGGTTGAGCGCTGAGGTTGACGTCGTACGAGGTGCTGCCCAGCAGGCTTTCATAGGGTGAAGTAAGCTTAAACTGTGATCTTCCTACTTTGTGCGTTCGATGCAGAGTAGGTTCAAGGAGATTCGCATTGGAAACGACAGTTAACAAGATCGTGCCACACGAAGACATGGAAATGGAAGTACACATCCGTTTTCTTGATGAGTCTCATCGCCCCCACCCAGAAGCCAATGTGATTGTTTTTATTGAGAAGCAGGATCATTCTCTTTCTGAGGTAAGGAGTCTTGCGATCCACAAAGCGCTCGACTTTCTCTCTCAGATAATACATTCAGAAGGCAAGTCGCATGGTATTTGAGGCGCACTCAGTCAAGCGGAGATGCTGAAGTCAGGGCTCGATTAGCAGGCTGAAACAGATTAGAACCTCTAGTTGCCGCAGAGAATTCGACGCGAAAAGAAAAGAAAGCTGCTCGCGCCTGTTACACTGAATCTTCGGTACGGAACCGGATAGAGAAGGAGCACATCATGAGCGAGCAGGAGAACACGAACCTGGTACAACTAGTCTACGAGAATTTCAAGAGTGGAGACATTAAGGCTCTTCTCAATCTGCTTTCAGATGACATCGAATGGCAATTACCGGAAATAGAGAATGTGCCATTTGCTGGCAAACGTCGAGGTCATGAACAGATGGGGCAATTCTTCGCTTCGCTAGTTGATACTCAAGAGGTTCAGCATTTTGACCCAAGAGAGTTTATCGCTCAGGGTGATAAAGTCGTGGCTCTTGGTTATTACGCGTGGCGTGTTAAAGCTACTGGTAGGGAGTTCGGGGGTCACTTTGCGCATGTGTTCACAATGCATAATGGTAAAGTCGTGAGATTCCACGAATACATGGATACTGCCGCTGCCGCTGCTGCTTATCGAAGAGACAAGTATGATGAGGAAGATGCACGGTGAAAAGAAGTAACAAAGTGTGCCGGGAATTGAATCACCAATAAAAACAGATCACTCAACGGGGGATACGTATGTCCAATGCGCTGAGCCAATCTTCCAAAGTTGCGAGGCGATCCTCAGCTTCCTTACACTCGGTTGCCGTCAAGTCACTGGCGAGCTTGTTTCTAAGTAATTCCAACTCATCGCTCAATTTTTGAGTCTTTGCGATGTCTGCTTGAGACAGGCCGGCTTTGTGAATCCCGTACCAATCCGCCAAACCCTGGCTCAGCTTCTGAGCCCTGGCCAGGATTTCCTTTTGACCGGGCAGTTGAATATCGACGCGCGCGAGCACACCAGTCAAAGGCACATACCAAACCCTTAAGGGTGCCTTTAACCAAAACCCCGCGGCGATTCCTGAAGCCAGAGGCTCCGAGCCCAGAAAATTTCTTTCCCCCAATTGCAACAGTTCGCGGACGCGCCAGCAATGATTGAGATCGAACTTCCGGCCGGCAACTTCAAGCTTGTCCGGCGACTTGCCGCCGGAGCGCCACATAACTCGCCTGCCACCCGAGAAAGTTGGTAAACCCCCGGTGTAGGCCAGTGGCCGACCGGTTACGAAATACGCACGAGAACGAACTATGCGAAAAAAAGTCGCCCAGATTTTAACCAGCATCTGAATAGAGATGCCCATACCAAGCAGTCCCAACAAAGCAACTAAACCCAGGGCAAGTAGGTTCTGAAAGTTTCCCCGCTCCCACTGCTCCCTAATCCTCGCCGGAAAGTTTTGCCAATCGAGCAGGAATGCCAGCGGGATAGCTAGGAGCACGATCGACAAGATGCCAAAATAGAAAAAAACTCCAAACGTGTGTAACAAAGCTCTCGCGAGTGCCAGAGGGATTCCGCCGGTCATGTACTTGTTGAAGTATACTTCCTGGAATTCGGATCCCTGATGATGGGAAATGACATATTCAGATGTCATGATCTGGGCACGCCTGGCTCTGTTAGTCTCAAGCGGAACTGTCGGAAAAAATCAAATCTCTGCGTGTGAACTCCGCCGTCTCCGTGTCTCCCGGTTGAAATTGGCTAAGAACAAGTTGGGCCACGGAGGCACGGAGACACCGAGAACTTATTCGAAGCTTTCCGAGGTTTGTTGGACATCTTCATGGACAGCCATTGCTGATCTCCGCTGTAAGCTGGTTGGCAGGAACGGCTTCGCCATTGGATCTCACTATCCATACGGCAGTCTCATTCAAAGGCCTGCCGCTGGCTGACATCACTATCCTCGCGGTAACGCGCCAATTGCGGCCCGCTGCTACGGCAGTGATGTTGTTGGTTTTGCTGATGCGACAAGAACTCGCCTTACGGTTAATGATCGAGCGAATGATCGCAATCGCTCGCGCTCGTGTTGTGGCAGGCGCCGCGAGCGCGTTCGTGACAATCGAACAGGCGACGAGCAGAAACGACATGAGACCGAGGCTAATTTTCATAAGCGAAGATTGAATGGAGTATGCATTTTCCCTGCCAGGTGCCACTGGGCGGTTCTCGTTTTCCTGGGTGCAAGTTTCACTGGCTAGTGACGCGATAATACGTGAAAGTCTCAGACTTCACTTCGTCGCTCCATTTGCATTTCTTGGGCCAGTACTGTTTCGACTCAGATTTCAAGGTCAACGTATCGCCTGAAGAATCTATCTGCAGACTGCAAGAGCTCCAATCTATCGATAGGTCCGGGCATTCTCCTTTTGCGGCCGCCGATATCCAGATCCCCGAAAGAGTATCGCCTTCTACTTTTTTGCTGATGAAGATGAGCTCACCTGCCTCGATCTTATCGGGCCACGTAGGTGGCATTTTGCGGACATATCCTTCGACCTTGACTGGCTCGCCCGGATGGTATTCTCGATCAGCTTTGTTCAGATCCAGCAACTCAAACACCAGCGACCCATCTTTGTTCTGCCATTTCCCGATCGCCTTTTCCCAATTACCACCGGACGGCTCAGAGGTCGAATTGGGGCACTCCTCTTTGATTCTTGTTTCGAGCCGAGAGACCTCACCGTTCAGATACTTCTCTCTTCCCTTGAGCCTTGCCATCTCTCTCGTCGTCTCATCAACTCTTCCCTTCCAATAATCGCGGTTCCGGTTGGCTAAACTAATCCCCACTCTCGACACTTCGGCAGCGGTTACGGCGGCGATAGCTTGGGTCAGGTTTTTCTTATCAGAATTCAACTGATCGTTTGCTTCACGCGAAAAGAAAAGCGAGGTGACGTTCTAATCCGGGTCCGCGCCGTGTTGACTCGCTCGTCAGCTGCCGCTTGCCGACATCACTATCCTCGCGGCAACGCGCCAGTTGCGGCCCGCGGCGACGGCAGTGATGCTGTTGGTTTTCCTGATGCGACAGGACGTCGCGTTTCGATTGATGATCGATCGAACGGTCGCAATTGCCTGAGCACGTATCATGGCAGGCGACGCGACTGCTCTTGGGTAAATGGAACATAGGATGAGAAACAGCACGGCGGCAGCCAAACTGGTTTTCGAACGGGAACAGTTCATGGTTGTATGCATTTTCCCTCCCAGGTGCCACTTGGCGGTTCTCGTCTTCCCGAACTGCGCCGCCACGTGCCGCTGAAACTTTGACCATCGGCTGCCAACGTGAAGCGTACCACTCTGCGGCGTTTGTTCTGGTCTCGCAGCCCAGCTCCCCTGCGAAAACGAATCCGCGTTTGCGCGAACAAGTCAGAATTCATTAGCAACAGCACCATTGTCAGTATTGAGATTTGTATCAGAATTTTCCGCGGCATATTGATTCTCCTTTGCCAAAATCGAGATCGCTCGTTTCGGTTTGCAGGTTCTCGCGCGACGCCTCCAATTGCGAAGGTTTAAAGCGCACCATGCGCGTTCCATTCTCAACAGGCAGCAGTGGCCGGAGCCGACGTCAAAGGACCAAGCTACCTTCGGTATTGTCTCACCTATATTTGTATGCCATCTCGAGTAAATGCTGATGTAAAAAGCCCTCACGGCTTCGCGGGCTTCTTTTCCTGTCTGCGGGCAGTTTACCGAGGTCGTGGTTAACCAACGCGCATGCCTTTTCAGAATTTTGAGGGCGCCGCATCAGGCCGTCCGATATTGAAATACAGCTGAGACCTTTCGGTCTGCGCGCCCATTATTTATCGGCGGGCACTTCGATCTCGCCCATCGACTCGGTTGCTGGCGGGACTTATCAGCTAGATCGAGGCAAATTTTCGCAAGCGAAAGCTTCATGGCTGTACGCATTTCCCCTGCCATGTGCCACTGGGCGGTTCTCGTCTTCCTGAGGTGCGTTGCCAGGCGGCGTCGCCGTCGGCGCTGGACGTTGGGCGTTTCCAATGCCCGCAAAAGCCAGGTTAGGAGCGGCAAAGGTGTAACCTAAAAAGGGGAGAAGCCATAGCAACAAATGCGCATTCCACCGAGCGGCGCGCGTCGCTATGTTAGAGCAAGTAAGATCATGATCTGGTTTCATCGCAAGACTCCTTTTAAGTATAAAGATCTCAGAGAGACCGATCGCTTCTGAAGCCAACCGGGCATCACTTCCGTGGTCGCACCACTGCTTTCCGCTGGCACACTGATGAGAACTCGGTTCGCGCCCTGGTAAGTCCCCTCTCTTTCCTCCAACATTGTCGGGCCGTGCTTCTATTGCACGGTCACATAGCATCTCGACGCGACCTTGTCGTAGCCCGCATCGAGATAGGTGCGGATCTCGTATTCGCCCGGCCTTTGGATGGTGAAATTTCGAGAGAAATTGGACTGGTTGAGGTCGGCCAAATATTGCCATGCGATGTAGTTGGTTGAATTTATCGGAAAGAGGCCGATCCAGGAGCCTGTCGGCGGATTATCGCCCGGAACAGTCACGCGAGCGGCAACTTGCTGTCCCGTCCTGATGTTATCACTGCTAAGCGCGAGGGTGAGGGCCGACCCTTGACACCCGCGTGCGACAATAGGGCCCCGTGCCGGCAG